>Ga0208545_1000797_pt1 | contig 14489 bp, 21 predicted proteins | sample DEB08_DNA_12_FD_185498 | JGI IMG/M metagenome (GOLD analysis project Ga0208545, IMG submission 185498) | Aqueous microbial communities from the Delaware River and Bay under freshwater to marine salinity gradient to study organic matter... | ecosystem: Environmental > Aquatic > Marine > Coastal ... | reverse complement strand
AATGAAAAGATAGCTAATAAGTACAGAGATTTATACCCAAATGATACAGTTGTAGTTGGTGATGCACACGAATATCTACTAGATAACTACAAAGAATATGATTTCATTTGGAGCAGTCCTCCTTGTCAATCGCATAGCACTACAAATTATTTTACACAGCATATAAGAAAAAGACCTGTTTATCCTTCAATGAAGTTGTACGAAGAAATAATATTTTTACAGAATTTTTACAAAGGAAAGTTTTGTGTAGAAAATGTAGTTAGTTATTATGAACCTCTTATAAAGCCTTTAAAGATTGGTAGGCATTACTTATGGTCTAACTTTAATATCAATAAGATAAAACAACCAAAAGATGATATAGGAACAATGATGCCTAAATATGGTAATAAAGCTTGTAAAAAACCTTTAGAAGAAAGAAATGCAGTTAATTCTGAATTAGGTTTACATATATTAAATCAAGCTTTAGGAATTATAAAAGAAAATGAAGTTGAACAAAACAAATTATTTTAAGATGAAGAAAGAAGAATTGTACGACCCTGTAAAAACAGGAAGTTTCCGAATGATGTTCGGATTCCCACAGCCAAGTACATACCGACCTCAAAAGTGGGTATCAATTAAAAAGCCTAAAGAAGAAAAGAATGAAGTTCGAAAACAAAGCAAATAAATTAAGGGAGCAAGAAACTCTTAAAACATTTGCTAATCATTTCGGATTGACATTTGCTAAGCATCCTGAATATGCACACATAGACGCAGTCCTTTATAACAAAGGAAAGATAACAGGGTTCGCTGAAGTTAAGGGAGTTCATAGAAGTATAGAAGATTCTAGTGATGTTATAGTTTCAATGCGTAAAATTGTAAGAGGTCAGATGTTACAAGTGCAAACTAAAAAACCTGTAGCTATCTTATGGGCATTTGATGACGCTATAGTCTATGAAAGAATTAACAACTTAAAAGGAATCTTCTACTATGGAGGAAGGGCAGTAAGAGAAGGAAGTACATTTGACCAAGAGATGTTAGTTAAAGTATTAATCAAAAACTTAATTAGAATATGAAAAAGACAATCAGTAAACTAAAAAAGGAGTTAGACAAGTGGTTCAGTCTTTACATAAGACTTAGAGAGGCTAACGAGTATGGAATGATTCAATGCTTTACCTGTGGGGTAGTCAGAGGATATAAGGATGGTATGCAGAACGGACACTTTCAAAGTAGGAAACATTTATCTACTAGATTTGATGAGGAAAATTGTCAGGTTCAATGCGTGAAGTGTAATGTATATTCTTGGGGAGAACAATATAAATTTAGTTTAGGATTAGATGCTAAGTATGGAGAAGGTACAGCAGAAGAATTAGAGTTTTTAGCTAGAACAACTTTAAAGATTTCTAGTATTGAGTATGAAGAAAAGATAAGTTATTACAAATCACTTGTTAAAAACTTAAAAGAAGATAAAGGAATACAGTAACTTTTTTAATATCTTTGGCGTATGATAGAACCCATCTACGCAAATGATGAACACAGAGTAATAGTAGAAACTTATATAACAATGTGCCAAGAGTTTGCAAAAGAAGTAAGCACAAAAAATAGATACAACAATTATTTAGAAGTAGTAGGAATTATCATAGAGTACCACAACAATTATGGAGCAGGGCAACGTGAAGAAAATTTCTATGATTGGTTAATGATAATACCAATTAACTTAGCAGTAGCAACTAATGGATTCTTTGCAGGAGTAGAAACAAAAAGCAATTCAGCAGTAGTCAGAGCATATAGATTAGTTCTTGATGAGTTAGTACAAAGCACAGTAGATAAGATTGACAAGATAGAACCAATTAATGACTGAGATTTATTTAGAAATATCAAAGCTATCAGATAAGTTTAGGACTATGGCTTACGGATTAACTACTGATGAGAACGAAGTCAATGAATCTGTGCAGGAATTAATGCTTTACTTTCTAAGTATGAATCAAGAAACATTATCAAATATTTGGGAGAAAGATAAAACGGAAGGAATTATTAGGTATGGTGCAGTAGCATTAAGGAGAGCTTTAACAAGTCCTAGAAGTAATTACTATTACAAATACAAGAAGTATTATAATGTAATTCAGGAGTTTTATACAAATGAAGAACAACAAATAAACGGCAACCACAAGCACATATACAATATTCCTAATCAAGAGATTGATTATCAATGGAATAAATTAGAAGAAATAGATATAGCATTAGAAGATTTAACTTGGTATGATAAAAAGATATTTGAGTTATATTATTATGAATCCAATACGTTAGATAGTTTAGCGAAGAAGACAGGAATTAGCAGGAATAGTTTATTTACGACAATAGACAAAGTAAGAGTAGAACTAAAGGCAAAGTTAAATGAATAAGTTCTTTGTACCACAGGAGATATATGAAGATAGAATGTCTATCTGTAAGAGTTGTGTTTACTATTCAAGTATTTTAGGAAACTGCACAGTATGTAAATGCTTTATGAAAGTGAAGTCTAGGATAGCAAATCAAGAATGTCCTCAGAAGTATTGGAGCAAAACTACAGAGGTAGAAGTTAGAACAGATATACCTGAAGAAATAATAGCAGAGATTATACTTTTATACCCTGACTTAAAAACAGGTAGAGCAAAAAACCAAGCAGCAAAAAGTAAGATGATTCAACTTTACAATACGATATACAATACTAACTATGGAACAGGAACTAATTGTGGTTCTTGTATATCCACTTGCTTTGATGGAATAAAAAAGATATATAAAGAATACTCAGGAAATAATTAATCAATAAAGGGTAAGACCTAAGAGCTTTTAATTTTTCAGACCTGAGTAGTAAAGGGGGGGTGTGGTTACCTCCCCAATACAATAAGACTATGGAGATAATAATATCAGATGGAGGAGATGAACAAGAAGGAATGCATATAACTTTAATTTTAAAGTGTCTAGTTTATTCATCAATTTACAAGACACAATGAACCGAATAGAAATAGTAATCGGCTCAACTAAAACAATAGAAGTGTATCTAATATGGAACAAAACAAGATAAAATGTAACTTAGATGACACAAAGCAAATTGAATTAGAACAATATGCTAATCAAAAAGTAATTGAAGAAGTGAATGAATTTAAACTATGGCTGTATAAAAACTACCCTGATAAATTTATAGATATAGATATTACTTTATTATATAAACTTTTTAAAAAACTAAAACAATAGATATGGAAAGAACATACAAAACAATCAAATGGGTGTTGAAAGGACACATCAAGAACAAAGTAAATTCTTTATGGATATGGGAAGAAGATAACTTTACTTGTATCTTTGATACTTATTCAGGAAGTGAAAGAATCTACACGAGTAGCCAACTACTAAGACTTTTATCAGAATAAAACTATGATTATATTTACATTACTAGGCATCTTAACAGCAATCTTCTTATTTGTGGTTATTCTTATGACTATAATAGAAACAAGAATTAAGAACAGAAGAAAGGAAAAACTCTTTTGGAATATGGATAACTTAGATAAAAATAGAACTTACGAAGAAATACAAAAACAAAATGAAAAATAATAGAATACCAAGTTATTACATAGGAAGACGATACAAGATAGAAGCACGTAAGGTCATTGAAGACTTTGACTTATCTTACAATACAGGTGTGGCAGTCAGTTACCTCTTACGAGCAGATAGGAAGCACGACTCTCCGATTGAGTGCATACAGAAAGCTATTAATCATTTAGAGTTTGAACTTGATAAGCTAAAGAGATGACACTATACACTTGCGAATGTGGAAAGACTAAAGAACTATCTAAAGCTACAATAGTCTACAGAGATGGTGCTTGGGTAGCAAAGGAAGCTGAATGTGAATGTGGCTTGTATATGGATAGCGTACCAACAGAAGGCATACCTACACTTCAAAGAACAGAGCCTAGTCTAACTAAGAGAAGGGATAAGTTATGGGAAGGAGCAAAGGAAAAGCTAGTAGGCTCAAGAGGAATTAATGAATCCTTTGACTAATGAAGTTCGTGATAAAGTGTGATAAAGATAAGCAAACTCTAATAAACTATTTAAAGGAATTAGGTAATGACTATTTAGTAGACGTAAAGAAACAAAGAAACACAAGAAGCAATATGCAGAATAACTATTATTGGAGTTGTATTGTTCAAGTCTTATCTAATGAACTAGGATACTTTCCTGATGAGATACACGACCTGCTAAAGGTCAAGTTCTCAAGTGAATGGAATAGTATAGAAATAAACGATAGGAATGTAGGAATCCAAGTAGTCAAGTCTACAGCTAGAATGGATAGCAAAGCCTTTGAGATATATGCAGACCAAATAAGAATGTGGGCAATAACTGAATTAGGCATAAGACTAATGCTACCAAATGAATACGAATGAATATAACAAATGAATGTAATATGGAGTTAATGTCAAGGTATGAAGACAATCATTTTGACTTAGCAATAGTAGACCCTCCTTATAAAAAAGAGGTTACAGGATTAAAAGCAGGATTTAACAGAAGTGAATTTAATTATGCAGCACTAAGCACTCCACCAACAAAAGACTATTTAAAAGAATTATTTAGAGTAAGTAAGAATCAAATAATGTGGGGGTTTAACTATTATTTAGAATTGTTACCGAATACAGATTGTGTTATATTTTGGAATAAACATCAGAACGGACATTTTTCTGAAGGAGAATTAGCTTGGTGTTCTATTGGTAAAACAAGATTTTACGATAGAGCTTATCAAAAAGATATAGGAAATAAAATACACCCTACACAAAAGCCTTATCAGCTTTACGAATGGATTTTAATGAATTACGCAAAGGAAGGAGATAAGATTTTAGACACACATTTAGGTAGTGGAAGTATTGCAATAGCTTGTCATAATCTTAAATATGATTTAACAGCTTGTGAATTAGATAAAGAATATTTTGAAGCAGCTATGCAAAGAATAAAAAAACACAAACAACAAATACAAATGTTCTAAATAAATAACAATAATTTCTATTATATAATAGATTAGATAACTGATTTAAACTGATTATGGATAAACGAGCAAACAACAAAGGAACAATAGGTAATAAGGGAGGACGTAAGCCTAAGGCTGAAGAACAAAAGCTAATAGAACACTTAACACCAATGAGTAGTATTGCCTTAGAAGCTTTACAAGAAGGTATAAAGCAAAAACAACAATGGGCAGTTAAGTTATACTTTGAATACTTCTATGGTAAGCCACAACAAAGAGTAGATGTAACTACTAATGATGAAAGTCTTAATGTACCTTTAATAAACTTTATAAGCTCTGAATCTTAGCGACAAATACACAGCACTCTTTAAGTCAGATGCTAGATACTTTATTATAACAGGAGGTAGGGGTTCAGGTAAGTCTTTTGCAGTTACAGTCTTTCTAACGCTATTAACTATGTCTAGGAATGTTAGGATTCTATTCACACGTTACACAATGACATCAGCACACCTTTCAATCATTCCTGAGTTCTTAGAAAAGATAGGACTACTCGGCTATGAGAATACATTTAGTGTAAACAAGTCAGAAGTAATAAACACTAGCAACAACTCAGAAATACTATTCAGAGGTATAAAGACATCAGCAGGAAATCAGACAGGTAACTTAAAATCTTTAATGGGTATTAATACTTTTATTTTAGATGAAGCAGAAGAACTTGTAGACGAAACTATATTTGACACGATAGACCTAAGTATTAGAGAAAAAACAACTCAGAACAGAGTAGTCTTAATATTAAATCCAACAACTAAGGAGCATTGGATATATAAACGATTCTTTGAGCAGAGAGGAGTTGAAGCAGGATTTAATGGTGTTAAAGACAATATATGTTATATTCATACTAACTACTTAGATAATAAAGATAATCTATCTACTAGCTTCCTAGAGCGTGTAGAGGACATTAAGCATAATAACTTTAAGAAATATAATCATTCTATTCTTGGTTCTTGGTTAGCGAAAGCAGAAGGAGTAGTATTTGAGAATTGGTCAATAGGAGAATTTAATCCTGATAACTTACAGACATCTTGTGGAATGGATTTCGGTTTTAGTATTGACCCTGATAGTCTTACTGAAGTTGCAATCGATAAGAAACACAAAAAGATATACTTAAAGGAACATCTATACAGGAATGGATTAAAGAGTCAAGAGTTAGCTCAGATAGTTTTAGATAAAGTAGGGCAAAGTCTGATAATAGCTGATAGTGCTGAACCAAGACTTATAGCAGACCTTAGACATTTAGGAGTAAACATTAAAGCAGTTAAGAAAGGAACGATTGAAAGTGGTATAACTAGAATGCAAGACTATGAGCTTATAGTAACACCTGAATCAACGAACATAGCTAAAGAGTTAAACAACTACGTCTATGCAGATAAAGGCTCTAAGCTTTACGTAGACAACTACAATCACGCAATAGACGGAATCCGTTACAATATAATCTACCACCTAGACAATCCAAACGCAGGTAAGTATTTTGTGCAGTAAACTAAAAACAGTAAATTTCTATTATATAGTGTATGAAAGTAAAAATTAAAAAAGAAGGTAAAGTTGAATCGTTTAATCTAATCAATAGTTGGTCAGATGTTACTCTGTCTACTTGGCTTTCTTTAATCGATTTTGAAACAGGTACAAAGACTGAGGAGGCTACAGAAACAATAGCAGCACTATCTGACATTCCTAAGAAGTTAATTAAGGAGCTATCCTTATCAGACGTTGCAGTTATAATGAGTAAGGTAGGAGAGTTACAACAAGAGCAAGATACAAAGCTAAAAAGGATTATAGAGATTAACGGAGTTGAGTACGGATTCCACCCTGACTTAGATTCTATTAGTTTAGGAGAATACGCAGACATTGAGCAGTTCATCAAGAATGGAATAGACTCAAGTCTTCCTGAATTGATGGCTGTACTCTATCGTCCTATTAAACTAAAGAAGAATGACATATATATAATTGAACCGTATGATGGAGATATTCGGCTCAGAGCTGAAGAAATGAAACTAATGTCAGCGGAACAAGTACAGTCTGCCCTTTTTTTTTTCTACAATTTAGGGAAGGTATTATCCGAGATTATGCCATTATATTTGATGGAGCGGCTGAAGGAAACGAAGACGCAGTAGCTAGTAATGACTTCGCAAGTAAGTGGGGATGGTTCGGAGTGATGCATAGGTTGTGCGGAGAGGACATTAGTAAATTAGAAAGTATTACAAACTTGAGTCTGTTAGAGTGTTTGACTTGGCTTAGTTATGAAACAGATTTGAACTCACAAAATAAAGTAAAAAGAAATGGTTAATAACAAGACATACAATAATATCGTAAATACTCTCTTACGTTTAGGAGAATACCATAAGCAAATAAGCACAACATCTGTAGGGGATATTTTTGACATCAACTTAGAGAAGATGCAGAAGTTCCCATTACTACACCTAAATCCTACAAGTGTTGCTACAGGCGATAGTCAGCTTGTCTACTCGTTTCAAATCTTCATAATGGATATGGTATCGGAAAAGGAAGATTGGACAAAGAACAATGCTTCAGCTGAATTTCCAAAGCTATACAAGACTTTAAGTAACGAGCAAGATGTACTTAACGAAACTCTACAAATAGCAACAGACTTTATAGGAATGCTTAGACATTCAGAACAACAGTCTTTAGCAGGAAAAAATGATATTAATGCTCCTATCTATTTCACACAAGACCAATTCACTATTGAACCATTCTCAGAAAGGTTTGATAATCTTTGTTGTGGATGGACATTCACTATTGGAGTCTTAGTTCAGAATGACTTTCAAACTTGTATCATTCCTGTAACATCAGAAGGAGCAGGTTATTAATGAAATGGAAAATCGGATATTTAACAATAGAGATAGGATGGAAAGGATGGAAAATAACTCTTGATTTATGAAGACTGAAAACATAGAAAGATACTTAAATAGCTTCGGTAAGCAAGTAGTGAATAGGTCTAAGGGAAACTTACAGAAAGCAGGTAAAGGAGGTAAGCTTGAGGAGTCTATTAGCTTTAAGGTAATTGAAGACGCTGATGGTTTTACTGTTCAGTTCTATATGTCTTACTATGGTCAGTTTGTAGATAAGGGAGTTTCAGGAACTCAAAAGAAAAGAACCTTTAAAGACTATAAAAGCAAAACAATAAAAACTCCTTACGGATATAAGAACGCTAAAGGACATTCACAGCCACCTAGTAAAGCTTTAGATAAATGGGTAGTAAGAAAAGGAATAGCACCAAGAGATGCAAGTGGTAAGTTTTTAAAGCGTAAGACAATAACATTCTTAATAGCTAGAAAGATTGGACGTTTCGGAATACAAGGAATAAGTTTCTTTCAAAAGCCTTTAGGACTTGGTTTAAAAGAGTTCGGTAAAGACTTACTAGGAAGCGTAAAAGAAGATATAATTAACAGCATAACAACAATTAAATAATGGCACTATCAATAGAACAGAATCCTTTATACACACTAAATCCTGTAGGTCAGGAAGTAATCTTTACAGTCTTAGATGCAGCTACAGTTGGTGCTTACTTCAATGTCAAGTATGTAGCTGAAGTTCACATAAGTACAGTAGACATAGACTTAGCAACTACAACGGCTATAGTAGGAACATTCAAGACTACACCAAACAACACAGGAGCAGGTATGTATGACTTTAGACCTATTTTAGAAAGCTTTGTAAGTCCTGATAACTTAGCAGCTTTAGGAAGTGAATACAAAGGTGCAGCAACAACAGCTATTAAAACACATCCATTACATTTAGTAGATAAATATTCTCTTAACGATAATGTAGTTAGATACTTAAAGATAAGATTTACAATAGAAGGTTCAACTACGGCAACAGGAACAGTAGCACCAATAGATGATGAAGAAGTAGATTCTGTTCAATATACTTTAATCAATGGTTACTTAAAATATACAGACGTAATAAATAGAGATGCAACAGGGAACTTTGGATTCAATACAGAGATATTTCAATTAGGAGGTGGAGCAACAGGTAATCAATTGCTAACTAATGCACCAACTACTCAGTATGCTAATATAAATGACTACGGAACTTTATCTTTTATGACTACACCTAAAACAGGAGATGTAACTAATACAACTTTAGATTACTTTAAAATTAAATTATATGATGATAGTGGTTCTCCACTTGGTACAGATATTATAATAGAAAATGTTGATGCTAATGGTGGGAATACAACTTGGGATTCTGCAACTAAAAATCAATTATTTCATCTAGGTTGTTTCCCTGCTAATTTAAAAAATTGGAGTACTGTATTTCTTGCTAATATGACTGACTTATCTTATTACCTAGTAGAAGCTTTTAATAGTTCAGATGCGTCAATTTCAGATAGATATACTATCAATATAAACTGTCCTACTCTTAAAGGCTACGAACCTATAAGACTTACTTGGCTTAATCAATGGGGAGTGTGGGATTACTATACATTCAAGATGAAGTCTACTAAAATGATTTCAACTAAGGGAAGTACATACCAACAACTTGAAGGAACTTGGAATGAAAGTATATATTTACCTAATGGCTACAAAGGAGGAAAGAAAGCCTTTAGAGTTAATGCAATGGAAAAGATAAGTATGAACACAGACTTTGTAAACGAATCAGAATCTGAATGGTTTGAGGAGCTTATAAATAGTCCTGAGGTTTATATCTTAGAAGGTTTCCAAGTAGATGCAACTCTTTCTTCTCCTAATACTTATGTAACACCTGCAAGACTTACTACTTCAAGCTATACTAGAAAGACTGTAGCAAACGATAAGCTTATGCAGTACACATTTGAAGTTGAAAAGAGTAAAACACTAAGAACACAATCAGTATAATGAGCGTACAACTTATATTATATCCACAAAGTTACGAAGGAGTCTATAATGCTTTTTCAGGTTCTCCTTATGAAGCTATTGTCAATGGTATTTCTTTTACTGATTTAGATAATACAGGAACTTATACAACTACATCAGCTACACCTTATGTAGATACTTTAACTAATGCACCTCCTTCAATAATTAATACGTGGTATAGGTTTAGGAAAAACTTAAGTGGAACTTCTGCTTTCCCTACTGTATCTTTAGCTAATTTAGTTTTAGAATCAGGTAACGCAAATATAACAGGAGTCTATCAACAGCTATCTAATTTAACAATAGGACAGCCATATGTTGTAACTATAAATATATCTACACCACAAGCAGGAGGTTTTGTTAAAGTAGATGCTTATAATGGAACAACAATTCAAGGAAGCTCTACATCTTACAGCTCAAATGTAACACAAATATCAAAGATTTTCATTGCATCTGCACCTCAGATAACTATAATGATAAGTTATTCTCATCCTGCTGCCCTTAATCTTGAAATAAGTTCAATATCTGCTTTACCTATAGGCTCTACTACAGCCGACCCTATCTTATCAGATGGTCAAGTAATCCTAGACTTGTATGAAGATGAAGACTTACCCTTGACTCTTAGTGTAGATAACTTCAAGAATGTAGCTGAGAAAGTTCAGTCATATTCTAAGGCTTTTAATTTACCTGCAACAAAAAGAAATAATAAAATCTTTAATCAAATCTTTGAAATAACAAGGTCAGATGATGGAGCAATATTTAGTCCTTACAAGAAGTCTGAGTGCGTTTTAAAACAAGATGGGTTCGTACTATTCAAAGGTTATTTAAGGCTCTTAGATGTAACAGATAAAGACGGAGAGATAAGTTACAATGTAAATCTATATTCAGAGGTTATAGCTTTAGCAGATTACTTAAAAGAATTATCCTTTAGAGATTTAGACTTTTCAGAATTATCCCACGATTATAATAAGACACAGATTAAATATAGTTGGAATGATGGGATAACGTCAGGACAGACTACCCCTATTACTTGGACTAATGCAAATACATCAGGGTTTAGAACAGACTTTGAAACATTAAAATATCCTTTTGTAAATTGGAATAATAATTGGTTAATTGCTAATGGTTCAACAGGAAGTAGTGCTACACTAAATAGACCTGAATTAACGTCTTTAGAACAAGCGTTCAGACCTTTCATAAATATCAAGTACATAATACAAAGAATATTTGAAAACACTCCTTTTACTTTTACTTCTAATTTCTTTGATACCACAGACTTTGAAAAGTTATATATTGACTTTAATTGGGGTTCAGCAGAAGTCCCTAATGTTACAGGTATAAATAGTTTTAATGGTCAATGGGCAAAACAAATATCAAGTGTTATAAGTGCGTCAGTATATGCAGGAACTACATTTACTAATTTAGTTTTAAAAAATACTCCAACAAATAATGTTCCTCCTAATTACGATTTAGCTACTAACATCATAACAGCTACAACAGATGGAGAGCAGTATAATATATCAGGAGGTTATAGGATAGAAAACACTTCTACTACAGTAACACAAGTTGTAGATTGTCAATGGCTTTATAATTCAATTCCAATAGCTGTAACTCAGTTGTCTATACCACCATCAGATTATAGAGATTTTTCAACTAATTTCAATCAAATACTATTAACAGGAGATACTTTGCAAGCTCAATTTAAAAGAAACAATCCTTTCAGTACGGCAACAGTTAGAATGTATGAAGATAGTATAACTCCAACTTCCAATGTAACTTTTAATGTAAATACTATAGCAATAACTACTAATATATTATTACAAACATTAAGAGGAGAGTTAGGACAATGGGAGTTCTTAAAGGGATTGATGACTATGTTCAACTTAGTAACTATTCCTGATGAAAATAATCCTAACAATATTAAGTTTGAACCTTATGTAGATGTATTTATAAATAATACAGCAGGAACAAGTTTATCAGATAGAACTATTGAACACGATTGGACTGACAAGATAGATGTTTCAGAAATGAAATTAGAACCATTAACTGATTTAAACAGAAGGACTATTTTTAAGTTTGTTGAAGATGAAGATGACTTTGCTTTCACTAATTATAAGAATCAAGTAGGTGGACATTTATACGGAAGTAAGAAGTTTAACGCTACAGATGAGTTTAACATATTAGATGGATTAGATGAAGTTATAGCAGAACCTTTTGCAGCTACAGTTATTAGACCTTTAAAGGATAATTTTGCTCAATTTATAACTCCTGCACTTTATTCTTATAATTCAGAAGATGATACTTCTGAAGGCTTTGATAATAGTCCTAGAATAATGTATGATAATGGAATCAAGACTACAGGAACTTCTTATTATATACCTGCACAAAATGGAGTTGCAGAAACAATAGCAGAAACAGACTTCTTACAGTTTAGTCATTTGTCAGACATACCAACAATAACAACAGTACCTCCTGCAATTACAGACACAAGAGATTTTCATTTTGGAGAATGTCAATTACTAACAGGAGATGTACCAACAGTAAATAACTTATTTAATCTTTATTGGCTACCTTATTACAATGAGCTTTACAATCCTAATACTAGGACAATGACTATCAAAGTAAACCTTAATCCTGCTGACATTAATACGTTCAAGTTTAACGATACAGTCTTTATTAAGAACAGAGTCTTTAGAGTGAACAAAATAGACTACAAGCCAAACGATTTAGCAACAGTTGAATTTATACTTATACCATAATGCCTGAAATTACTTATTCTATACCATTCTTAACAGGATTCACAGTTAAACCTTTATCAGTTTCAGCACTTGGAGTTGTATCTTTTACTGACGGAGCAAGAGAGATAACACCTAACCAATTACAATGTGAGGCTTATGGATATACATATAATAAAGCAGAAGGCACTTGTTCTATATTTAGATTCAATACAAACCTTAATAGAAGTTTTAATAACTCAAATAATAGTACAAAAGGCGCTCAGAATGTAACAGAAACAGGAACTAACAATACTCTTATAATGGGAGAGAGTAATACTGTAAAAGGATTCTCAAGAAATAACATTATAATAGGAAGTAATAACGAGATAGCTAATGGAGTGAACAATGCTAACGTATTTGGTACTTTTGGAGAAGCTACAGCTGATAACTCTATTGTCTTAGGGGGTAACGCAGGTTCAGACAGTTTAGGTAAAAGACAAGCTATTCAATTAATATACGGAACACAGACTACAGACGGAATTGATGCTTATAGTTACTTAAATGGAATTACAGATAGTTTCTTTGTAGTTCCTGAGAATACTGCAATAATGTTTGAGGCTGATATTCTAGCGGTAAGAGTAGGTGGTACAGGTTCAGGTGCAGTAGGAGATTTTAAGACTTGGATTGAAACAGGTGTAGTGATTAATAAGTCAGGAGAATTAAGTGTTGATAGTTCTACTATTTCACATTCTAATTCAGGCTCTACAGGAGGATGGGATGCAGTAAGCACAGTATCAGGAACAAACTATATTATGTCTGTAGAAGGTGCAGCAGACAAAACAATAGAATGGGTAAGTAATATAAGATTCACACAATTAAAAACAGGGGTAACTTTATAAAATAAAATTATGGCAAAGGAAGTATTAGAAATGGAAGTTAAGTCAAATATTGGCGAGGTTGCAAAAGATACTAAAAAGCTAACTACAGAATCTACTAAAGCACAGAAAGGAGTAGGTGGTATTAGCAAAGCTTTTAAAGGAATGGGAACGGCTATTAAAGCAGCAGGAATTGGTCTTGTAGTAGCGTTACTTGCTAAGTTAATGGAAGTCTTTAGTAAGAATCAAAAAGTATTAGACGTATTTAATACAGCTATGACTGCTTTAAGTATAGCCTTCAATGACTTGTTTGGTTTTATATCAAATAACATAGGAACAGTTACAGGATATTTCAAAGAGTTGTTTGAAGACCCAAGTGCAAAGATTAAAGAGTTAGGAACGGCTATTAAAGATGGATTAGTAGTTAGGTTTAATGAGTTCTTAGAAGTCTTAGGGTTAGTAGGTAAAGCGTTTGGTCAATTAATAGACGGAGAGTTTAGTAAAGCCTTTGATACTATTAAAGAGGCAGGAGTTCAAGTTGTAGACGTTTATACAGGTGTAGATGATAGCTTAGAGAAAATTACTGAAACTATTGTTAAATATACTACTGAAACATTAAAACAAGCTGATGCAATTACTCAAACGGCAAAGGCAGCTGATAGAGCAGCAGTACAATTTGCTATGTTAAACGCTCAGTTCTTAAAAGACGCAGAACTTCAAAGACAAATAAGAGATGATGAAACAAAGACTTTTGAAGAAAGAATTGAAGCTAATAATAAGTTAAATACAATATTAGAAGAACAACAGAAACTCCAAAGAGAGCAAGTACAGATAGGTATAACGGCAGCACAGCAACAATATGACATAAACGCTAGTGAAGAAAACTTCATAGCCTTACAAGAGTCTAAAGTAGCTATGTTAGAACTTGAGGAAACTATTACAGGTCAGTTGTCAGAGCAAAAGACAAATCAAGTAAGTCTTGAAAAGGAATTACTAGAAACTCAGAAAGAAGTAAGAGCTG
>Ga0208545_1000796_pt1 | contig 14490 bp, 15 predicted proteins | sample DEB08_DNA_12_FD_185498 | JGI IMG/M metagenome (GOLD analysis project Ga0208545, IMG submission 185498) | Aqueous microbial communities from the Delaware River and Bay under freshwater to marine salinity gradient to study organic matter... | ecosystem: Environmental > Aquatic > Marine > Coastal ... | reverse complement strand
CTTATTAAAAGAACAGGCGGCGAATGAACTACAGCTAATGGATGAGGCTGTTGGAGTGTTCACTGAGGTTGTTGTCGAGATGATTGCAGTGGTAGAGGTAGCAGAGATAGCAGAAGCTGCTGAGACACCAGATGACCAAGCGGAAGTACAAGAGTATGTAGCCCAGAACCAAGAGGCTCTAACAATAGACCAAGAGCAAGTGGATACATACAACCAGTCAGTGGATGACATAGAGACACACGCTAATGCTGCTGGTGCATTCTTGGGTGTAGCTGCTAACTCAGAAGCTGTAGCGTTCCTACAGACTGGCGCAGAGAACAACAATGTAAATGCAAACAACAGTACATTGACATATAGCGCGTCTAACCAAAGAGTAACTGTTGCTTGGGAAGGCACAAATAACGCCACAGCGGTCTTCGTCAATGGTACTAACTTTGGTATGGATTTCTATAAAAGTACCGAAGAGATTTATGCTGCTGGCGCAGAGTCTGACCTATACATTACTGGCCCAACACATAAAGGCTACAAATGCTTTATGACAGGCGAGGACTGTGAATCGTGAGCCTTTCTGAGACTGAATTAACGATAGGCGGTACATCCTTTAAGGGTGTCTACATTGCCATCTTATTGAGCCTTGCAACTACCCTTGGTGGTGGCGTATGGACAGCAAGTTCATTGTATTCACGGTTAGAAGCAGTAGAGTCGCAACAGATTCCTGACATCGCTCCACTAGAAGAAAAGATACTGCTGGTGGAGCAGGAGTTAAGTGCTAACGATGTGTCTCAGCTTCAAGGCAAGTTAGCTACTCTGGGGGTGTCACTTCAGACCATAGCTGACCAGCAAGAGAAACTGCTAGGTATTACTACCAAGGTTTCTGACTTAGAGAAAGACATAGAAACAATGAAGGCTCAAGTAACTGAATCAAAGTTAATTGCTGAAGGCGTTAGCGGGTTCTCTAAAAGTATCAAAAACATTGAACGAGAAATTGAAGACCTTTGGAGTGGTATGGACTACATTTCTAACCCTTTAAAATAATACATCCTATTACTCAAAAGGAAGTAACAATGGTTGAAGAAACTAAACAGGCAATTGACGTAGCTGCTGCATCTACTGCTGTATTATCCCTCGCTGCTTGGTTACCGCCAACAGCTTCTTTGTTAACAATAGTGTGGATGGCTCTAAGGATATATGAGTCTGACACTGTACAGAAACTTGTACATGGTGAAGACACAAAGGACTCTAAGTAACACTTATATGTACATAAAAGTGTACAGAGTCTACACTTTATGTTGACTTCTAACTAAAAATAGTGTATAATATATGAGTATTTTAAATAGTTTAATAGGGCCAGTGACAGGTCTTTTAGATAAATTCATAGAAGATAAAGATAAGAAAAACGCTATAGCCTTTGAACTAGCTACTATGGCAGAGAAGCATGCCCAAGAGTTAGCCAAGGGTCAGTTAGAAGTTAACAAGACTGAGGCAGCACATAAGAGTTTGTTTGTCGCTGGCTGGAGACCTGCAATAGGCTGGATATGCGGACTAGCTCTACTTTACTCTACTATCCTGTCTCCAATCTTAGGTATATGGTTTACTGTTCCTCCTGTAGATAGCTCACTGCTTACTACTGTGTTAATGGGTATGTTAGGCTTGGGTGCTATGCGTACAGTAGAGAAGACTAAAAACGTACAGAGAGAACGATAATGCCTAGAGGCTTCGACATAAATACAGGTAGAATTAAAAGAGTCACCCCAACTGTTAGTGATCCTGTTGTCAGTTCTCCTACAATGATGGCTGACCCACGACAGCAGGTTAAAGCTGCACCTGTAGCAGAAGAGGTTGTTAATCTAAACGCTGATCCTTTTGCTTCTACTGTCAACGCTTCTGAGTTTGCTACTTCTCCTAAACTAACTGAGTCTACCTTGTATGGCACTCAGCATAGATTTCAGCCTAAGACTCCAGAGTTGTTACAGGCAGAGTCTTTAATAGCTGATTTAGACGTTGATTTTATGAACGAAGCTATGGGAGGTTTCAAACTAGGCCCGCTAGGTTCAGGAATAACACCAGAGTTCTTAGAGACTATTGAGCCTACGTTACAGGACAAGTCTTTAACAGGTTTAGGTCTTACAAGAGAAGAAGTTAATCCTGACGTATTTAAAGATACAGAGTCTTTTCTTGATTTTGAGAAAAAGGCTACAGAAGAACAACAAGAAATGCAGCTTGGTAACTTACAGTCACTAGCGGCTGAAGACCCTACACAGTTCGGTACTGTATGGCCTACTATTGAGACACAAGACCAGTTACGTTATATAGATGAGTTAAGTGTAGATAAAGACGAGCGTTTAAACTTGTTTGCTCAATCGCTCACTACACATGCTAATAACTTAAATCCAGAGACTGGAGAGCCTATTAAACAGTACGTAGTTGCTGAAGGCAAGGTTTGGGACACAGGTGGTTGGGGTAACGAAACTTTCTTTTGGGAAACAGCAGACGTTCCTCGTCAAAAAGCAGGACAGAGTTTTGACAGCGGTGGTGTGTTAGAGTTTGCTTTAAACAATCCTTTAACTCAGATAGCGGGAATGGTTAATCCTCTTGTTGGGCTAGCCACTACAGCAGCTAAAGCCGCTTCAGGCATGAAAGTATCACCAATGGAAATAGCCAGTGGCTTGTTGACTGGACTAGAGATGTCAGGCGCTATTAAAGCTCCTACCTTAGACGCTATGCCAGAAGGACAAGTAGGTACACCTATGCCAAACACAGGCACAGGCTTGTTTGGGACTACCTATGCACAAACCGAAGCAGCATTAAACGTAGCAGCCGCAGGCGATGCTGAAGGCGCTGCTCTTGCTTTAGTAGGTGATGATCTTATTACAGGTGGTTTAGACAAAGTAGGACTAGACCAAGCAACTATTGAGAACGCTGGTATTCAGTATGATGACTTCCAAGCTGGCGTAGGTAAGGTTGTTAGTGAAGTAGCTGGAGGAGCAGACCTAGATGATGCTTTAGTGCAAGGACTAGGCAAGTACATCAGAGAAGGCGGCACACTAGGCTCTGTTGATCTACCTTCCGTTGATCTAGGTATTGACCTAAGTGGTCTTAAAGACGTTATTAAACCTATTGTAGAAACTGTAGAGGACATCGGCAGACCTATAGTAAAGCTAGTTGAAGATGCTGGTAGACCTGTTGTAGAAGCAGTAGAAGACGTTGCTAGACCTGTTGGCGACATTGTTGAAGACGTAGCACAGGGCGCTGGTGATGTGTTGTCAGACTTAGACACAGCAGTTAGACAGGCTTTACCAGACATAGACTTACCTAGTGTAAACTTAAACTTAGGTGGCTTGCTTACAGGTGCAGGCGCTGTAGCTATTCCACAGCTTTCAGCTACACGCACTACAGATGATTTGTTTAAAGACGAACTGTTTAAATTTCAAACAGAGATTGGCGTAGACGTAGAGCCTTTGGAATACGTAGATTTAAACGCACCAGCAGAGAACTTTTTTGAAGACCCAATACTTGGACGGAGCTATAATTTCTAATGACATACTTACAACTAGTTAACAGCGTACTACGTAGGCTGAGAGAGGACGAAGTAACTACTGTAGCTCAGAACAGCTACTCTAAACTTATTGGAGAGTTTGTTAACGATGCTAAACGCATTGTAGAGGATTCATGGGACTGGTCTTCGTTACGTACCACACTTACTGTGCAGACTTCTGCTAATGTTTTTAGCTATGCTCTCGTAGGTTCTGGTTCTGCTCTCAAGACACTAGACGTTATCAACGACACCTCTAATGTCTTTATGAAACAAGCCTCATCATCTTGGATGAACAACTCTTTCCTCAACGGCGAGCCAGCAAGAAGCTCTCCTTGTTACTACTCTTGGAATGGTTTTAACGAAAGCGGCTATGCTATTGTTGATGTCTATCCTATTCCTAACGATGTATATGATTTACGTTTTAACGTGGTCAACAGAGACGCTGCGTTTACTGATGATGTTTCAGTCCTTAACGTACCATCAGCACCTGTCATCCACTATGCTGTAGCTCTAGCTGCACGAGAGCGTGGCGAGACTGGCGGTGCTTCCGCACAAGAGCTATACAGTATTGCTGACTCCACACTAGCTGATGCAATCGCTATGGACGCAGCTAGATTCCCTAGTGAAACTATCTGGACTTCTTAAATGGCACAACAACTACAGAACATTACAGTAGCTGCACCAGGATTTGCTGGACTTAACACACAGGACTCGCCTATTGGTCTTGGCCCTTCGTTTGCTGCTGTTGCAGACAACTGTGTTATTGACAAGCTGGGTCGTGTAGGTGCGCGTAAGGGCTGGGAAGCAGTGTCTACCAATGGCTCTTCTGTGCTAGGTAGTAGCCGTGGCATTGAAACTGTATACGAGTTTATTGATAACTCTGGCGATAAGGTTATATTGTCAGCAGGTAACAATAAAGTATTCTCAGGCACTACAACCTTAACAGACATTACACCCAGTGGTTATACACCTACAGCTAACAACTGGAAAACAGTGTCGCTGAACAACCATGTCTACATGTTCCAGAGAGGTCACGAGCCATTACTAGGAACAGACGAGTCAGGTTCTTTTGTTCTAGAAGCTATGTCAGACCACAGCCACAGCACAGGCACAGCTCCACAAGGCAACGAAGTCTTAGCAGCCTATGGTAAGTTGTGGGTAGCAGACGTTGTAGGCAACAAGCACACTGTCTACTGGTCAGATACTCTTAACGGCCATGCTTGGACAGGAGGTGCGTCAGGCTCGTTAGACGTTACTCTGGTATGGCCTACAGGCTTTGACGAGATAACGGCTCTAGCGGCCCACAATGGCTTTCTAATCATCTTTGGCAGGAAGTCTATACTTGTGTACTCAGGTGCATCCTCTCCTGCCTCTATGACGCTTACAGACACCATAGAAGGCGTTGGCTGTATAGCTCGTGACTCAGTACAGCACACAGGCACTGACATCTTGTTTTTGTCTGAGTCAGGTGTACGTAGCTTTGGCAGGACTGTACAAGAGAAGTCTATGCCTATGCGTGACATCAGTAAGAATGTCCGTAGTGATTTGTTATCTTTAGTGCTTAACAGCACGAACCCTATTAAGTCTCTATACAGTGCTGAAGAAGCATTCTACTTGTTGTCAATACCAGACAGCAACACTGTGTACTGCTTTGATATGCGTAGACAGCTAGAAGATGGGTCTAATCGTGTAACTACTTGGTCAAGTATTAAGCCTCTGTCTTTTGCTTTGTTAGATGATAACAGTATTTACATAGGCTTGTCTTCAGGTGTTGTTAAGTATAGTGGATATTTAGACGGTACTGAGAAGTATCAGATGCGTTACTTCAGTAACCCGCTAGACTTTGGTAACACTTCCAATCTAAAGTTTTTAAAGAAGTTTAACGTAACAATTATTGGTGGTCAGTCAACGGAAGCTATCCTTAACTGGGGCTATGACTACACTGCTAACTATACTAAGCAAGCTCTTGTATTTACTTCTTCAGCTACACTAGCAGAGTACGGTATTGCTGAGTACAACATTGCTGAATACGCATCCAGCGGTACTATTAACACGCCTAAAGTAAATACCAGCGGTAGTGGCGAAGTAGTTACTATCGGTATAGAGTCTGAAATTAATGGCGTACCTTTTTCTATTCAAAAAATTGACATACACGCTCTACTAGGGAGACTTATTTAATGTCCAACTACACAAAGACAACTAACTTTGCAGCAAAAGATGCTCTCTCTTCTGGCGATCCTAACAAGATAGTCAAGGGTACAGAGATAGACGCTGAGTTTAATAACATAGCTACAGCAGTGGCTACTAAAAGAGACAGCAGTCAAGCAATTACTTTAACAGGAGATGCTACTGGTTCTGGTACTACAAGCATTGCTGTGACCGTTGCTGACGATTCGCACAACCATGTTATCAGTAATGTAGACGGTCTACAAACTGCTTTGGATGCTAAACTAGCTTCTACTGCTTACACCGCCGCTGATGTCTTGACTAAGATTAAAACAGTAGACGGTACAGGTTCAGGATTAGATGCTGATCTATTTCAAGGAGCTGCTGCGTCTGCGTTTGTCAAAGACTCTGACTACACAACCAGTGCAGTAGCTAACGGCTATGTTACTCTCCCTAACGGATTGATAGTTCAATGGGGAAGCACCACTGTTTCAGGCAACCAAACCAACAAAGCCACTTCGTTCCCTACAGCTTTCCCTACGGCATGTTTTCAAGTGGTTGCAACAAGCGTAGTAAGCAGTGCTGGTGAAGGAGATAACTGGGGTTTAGGCGCTAGCTCTCCAACTGCAACTACTTATTACTTGACTAACGGCAATGGAAACTCACGCCTATTTAGATTCATTGCAATCGGACACTAACCGCAGATGTTTAACTTATATTTAGAAAGAGCCAAAGAAATTGATAATTCAGGAGAGCAACAAAATGTATAACATGCCTACACTAATGGCTGCCATAATTACTGGAGGATCGTTCTAATGGTCATGCTAAACAATCAAATGTATAACACGCCTACAATGATGGCTGACCCACGACAACAGGTTACTAGTGGCTTTGCTACTCCATTGCCTGCACAGTCCCCTACAGGCTCTTCTGTATTTAATCCTATAGCTCCTCCTGCTGGCTCAGTTCCTTCAGGTGGTAACGTAGGTGCTGTCACTGGTGGCGCTGTGTTGTCAGGACTGCTTACTGATAACTTGGGCGATGCCTTACGCGGCGCTGGTGAGTATTACTTAGGGCAGCAAGGTGTTGAAGGTGCTTATCAAACAGGCGCTACTGGTTTAGAGATGGCACAACAGCTAGGACAACAAGCTGCTGAAGCTGCTCAGTTTAAACCCTACACTGTCACTAGCAACCTAGCTCGTGTCGGTACTGATCCCTCTGGTGGCTTTACTACACAACTAAGCCCAGAGCAACAAGCTCTACAGAATCAAATCATGGGTCAAGCAGGTGGCTTCTTTGGCCAACTACAGGCTGATCCTGCTGCTGTGCAGGCTGGCATATACGAAGACATTAGAGCCACACAGCGTCCTGAAGAGGAACGTCAGCGTCTAGCGTTAGAAGAGCGTATGTTGTCACAAGGCCGTCTAGGTGTATCCTCTGCTGCCTACGGTGGCGCATCACCTGAGTTGTTGGCTATGGAGACTGCTCGTCAGGAAGCTATGGCTCGTGCTAACTTAGGTGCTAGACAGCAAGCGTTAGCGGAACAGCAACAAGCTGCTGGTATTGCTGGTGGTCTGTTGGGTGCTGGTTACATGCCACAGCAGCAAGCATTGTCATTGCTAGAGGCTAGTCAGATTCCTGCTGGACTACAGCAAAGAGGACAGCTAACTGGTGTAGAACTACAGTCTCAGCTAGGTGGTCGTGGTATAGAGTCCTATATGCAAGGTGCTGACTTAGCTAATCGTTTACAGCTACAACAACAGCAAGGACTTATGTCTTCTTTGTTGGGTTCTCAGCCTACCACGCAAGAGCAGTTGATGGCTAAATATCTAGGTACAGACCTTGGTAAAGATGGTGGTTTATTCGGGTCTATTTTAGATTACTTTACTAAAGACAAGCCAGACTACACTCTTAGTCCTGCTCAAGTAGATGCTTTGTCAGATGAAGAAAGAGAACAAGCAATGATGGACTTATTTAACTAAGGAGAACAAAGATGGCTAGAACAGATATTGCAGGACTCCTTACGGGAATCTCAAGTGGTGGTATTGATCCAGTGACTGCGGGTAGCGCAGAGCAACAGCGGTTAGCCTTCGGCGCACAACGCGCACAAGGTGTACGCAGAGGCTTACTAGGGGCTATGGGTAAAGATGCTAGCACTCCTGCTGAGAAACTACAGATGGCTATGGCTCAGTTGGACATGTCTAACCCTGATGACTTGCGTAAGATTGCTCAGATACAACAGTCTACTGGTGACTTAGCAGGTGCTGCACAGACTGCGGCTAGGATTAAGCAGATGCAGGAGCAGGCGAGTAAAACTCAAGCAACAGGTTTAAGAGCTTCAGTAATGGCGCAAGCCTTAGAAGCAGCAGGACATTCCGACTTAGCTAAACAAGTTAAACTAGGAGACACTGATGCTTACAAAAGAGGTTTGGAGTTAATTTCTCCAGAAAAAGGTAAAACAGCTATTGAAGACATAGTAGACCCGTCAACAGGGGTTACTCACAAAGTAGTGTTAAGCGCCGACGGAACAGTCTTGCGTACTGTAGGTGTTAGTAAAATGCCTACATTAAAAAGCGTAACTTTGCCAAACGGTCAACTTGTTTGGGAAAACGAAGCCACAGGAACTAGAAGTGAGCCTCAAGACACCCCAGAAGCTGCGGAGCAGGAGAAGCAAAGAATTGAAAAACTTACTTCTGATTTAGCGGCTGTAGATAATGTACTACTTACCGTGACAGAAGCTAGAGAACTTAGTAAAGACCCTACAGGCACTGGTGTTTTATATAATTTAGCTTCGTTAGGTATTGAAACCTCTGCTAGAGAACTTGCTGGTAAGATTTCAACACTACAGTCTACATTAGCGTTTGATAGACTACAGAAGATGCGCGATGAGTCTAAAACAGGCGGTGCTTTAGGACAAGTCAGTAATATTGAATTACAACTCTTACAAAATTCTCTCACTGCTCTTGATCCCATAGTAGGAGAAGAGGCTTTTGAACAGCAACTTCAAAAGGTAGAAAAACACTACAATAACTTTAGAAAGGCTTTGTTAGGACAACCCATAGATATTGACTGGTCTCAGCCTGCATATAAAGGCAAGACAACTGTTGTTGATGGTGTTAGGTACATGGTAGACCCTACAGACCCTACAAAAGTATTTGCCATAGGTAAAGAATAATGAGTGCATACACAGCCGTAACTGATCCTGAAATCTTAGCTAAAGTTCAGAGAAGTTTTGTTTCTGCTCAACCTGACTTAACTAAAACAACTGAGGTTACAGACCCTGAGTTGTTTCAGAGAATACAAGACCAGTTAAAAAAAGACTTGGAAACACAAGAAGAAGTTGAGTTAGTTACTGAAGAAGTAGCGGAGGTTGGGGCTTTCGGACAGTTTGCTGAAGGTGTTGGAGAGCGTTTAGGTGGTCGTGTTGAGACAATGCGGGAAATATCTGAAAAGGCTGGAGGATTCTCTATAGGCGCTGACGGTAAACCTGTATACAATCCGCCTGAACAGCTTGGTCTCATAACAGACATACAAACTGCTGGGCAAGTTGCTGGCGGTGTTTGGGATGTTTTTGGGGAAACTTTGATGTTAGGGGCTAAAGGAATTTCCTTTGTTACCCCTGAGTTTATTAAAGGGCCTGTAAAACAAGGTTGGCAGTCTGGCGTAGACTTTATAATGAATAGCGATAAAGGCGTAGAAGCTCTCAACGCTGTTGAAGAAGGTGCTGAGTCTTATTCTAAATGGAAAGAGAATAACCCTGAATCTGCATTGACTTTAGAAAGTGTTGTGAACATTGCTCTGCTTGTTTCTCCTGTAAAGGGCGGAAAAGTCTCTAAAGGTAATCCAGAGTTTGTTGGCCCTATAAAGCCTCCTGTTGTTGAAAGAGCAGGTCAAGCTATAGTGGACGCTTCGGGAAAACAAGTAACAGACAGAAGCACTAAAAAAGCTCTTGATTTAATTGTTCCTAAAAAGGGTGTTCCAGAACAGACTAGGGAAGCATCGACATTAGGTTTTAAATACAACGTAATAAAGCCTACTACGCAAGAGCAAAAGTTAGTAGACACAGTAGCTGGCTTAAAGATACCACAGTCTGCATCTAATCAAAGAAGTTTAAACTTAATTGACGATGCTATTGAAACAGAGGCTAAGATATTAGAAAAACAAGTAGCAGCATCTAAAGAAGCAATCCCTTTAGCGGAGTCTTTTAAGTTATTAGATGATGTTGCTGCTAATACTAAAGCTACGGATGCTTTTGTTGCTACAAACCAACTTGGTAAAATGGTAGACGATGTTACTGCAAAAGCTAAGTCATTATTAACAGAGAATCCGCAGACTCCTCTAGGTGTTTTGAAGACTAGGAAAGAATTAGACGCTTACATTAAATCTTATAAAGCAAATAAAAGTGCTTTCCCTAATCAGGACAATGTAGAGACAGCTTTGTCTATTGCCTTGCGAGATGTTAGAACAGCTTTAAATACCAAAGTTGCTCAAACAGCGCCAAAAGCTAACGTATTAGCGAGGCTTGAAAAACAAAGTAACCTATATAGAGCAAGAGTCCCTGTAATTGAGAAAGCTAAAGCAGACGCTTCTAACTCTCTAGGCAGGCTTTGGCAAAACACTACAGGCGTTACAGGCGTTAAAATGCCCTCTACTCCTTTAGCTATTGGTGTTACTGGCGCAGCTCTAGCTGGTTGGCTTCCTGGAATCATAGGAGGAGTTGGTATAGGTCTTGCTGGTAGAGGTATCTATAGAGGTGCTATTTCTCCAGAACTTAAAAAGTTTTTAGGACAGTCTTTAATAGCTTCTTCAAAGGCTTTAAAGCAAGCTAAAAATCCAGAAACAATAAAGCAACTAAGAGCAGACAGAGCATTAATAATAGAGTTATTAAAAAACACAAAAGTAGAGGAAGAGTAACAAAAAAGCCCTATGTAGTTTATTACATAGGGCTTTTTAGTATTGTCACACCTTACATCTACAACTTTCTAAACTATCTCACACGCGCCTCCTACACACGCTAGCTCTTGAGAACCTGTAGTATTGTCTTCTTGCTCATACTTCCCAAGGTCTTCCCAATCCACCCCTTCAGGCATTGCTGCTACTAACTCATCATACTTGTCAGCGTCAATGTCTTCATACGGAGCTTGTTGATATACGTGGTCACTATACGGCAACAAACTAATCCCACTACACAAGTCAAAGTTCTCCCATATCCACTGTGCTACTTCCAAGAACTCATCGTCTGTATAATAAACAGTGATGCTTGGCTTATGTTCACACCAGTGGTTCTGGTAAGCCTTCCATAGTTCTAGCTGCTGCATAGCTCCTACCTGCTTTACTGTCACTGACGTATCAGGTGCTTTGACAGGGAAGCTAAAGACAGCAGAGGATGGTGACATAACATCCTGCTCTACTGGGAATCCGTTTTGCTCCATGAAGACTGCAAGCGGGTCTTTCTTGTCGCTACGTACCCGTCTAATGTAATGCTTTGAGAAGCGAGGATGGATACCAGAAGCAGAATCAACAAGCTGAGACACAGTACCAGACGGCTTAACACACGTAATAGCAGCAGACTGATTAATGCCAAGTTTCTCAGACCATTTCTTGTTAGTCTTAATAGTAACGTCACGTACTTGTTCAAGCCACTTCTCCAGGTCTTTAGACTCTCCTTTACTCAACAGGTAGTGATCCATAATGCCTGTCATGCTAACGCCTAGCAACGCCTCTTCCTCTGTGTTCTTCTTCCAACAGCTACGTAGGTAACGGAAGTCTGTCAACGTAGCCTGTAGCGTACCAATGATCGCTGCAATCTCTGCCTTCTTCTTGAGACTATCTAGTGTGTCGTCTTCACGCACAACAATCTCTGACAGGTTACAAAACTGATTACTACGTAGGATGATTTCAGAGCATGGGTTAGTACCGAAGTCCTGCTCATGGTCACGCCTACCGTTACGTGCTGCAATCTTCTGTGCTGCTACACGGCTGAAGATACCACGCTCACCTGCCTTACTCTCGTACATCGTCTGCATCTCTGACAGGAAGGACTCAAAGTCTGGCTTCTCAGTGTACGCTACGCTGTTGTTAGCAAGCCTACGGTGTCCTTCATGTCTCCACCAGTCACCTGACTTAGCCTTCGCCATACGTGGATCAGAGAGGTTAGAGAGGCTAATCAGTGCAGACCTACGTACACCACCGACCACTACAATGTCCGCTATCTTACACACAACATCGTGACACTCAATGCTCGTTAGCTTACGTCCTGCGGCCTTCTGGAATATCTCTACACAGAAGTTGAACAGGTCTAGCAGTGGTTCATGTCCGCTTGCACGTCCGCCAAAGGTCTTCAGTCTAGCACCTGAAGGGCGTACCCTGCTCATGTCCCACTCAGGTATCTTACCAGCGTACAGCATAGCTATCAGCTCACGGAATGCTGAAGCCCAGCCTATCTTGCTGTCACTAACAACAATAACACTGTCTGTGGTGTGGAAGGACTCAGCAACAATAGGTAGCTTGTTAATGAAGTTACGCTCTACACTGAAGCCTACACCTGTACCACACATCAAGACATACATCAGCTCGTCAAAGCTACGTGGTGAGTCAATGGCTAGGTAGCTACAGTTAAAGCCTGCTACGTTGTCCTTGTCTAAGGCTTCACCTGCTGTCATCATGCAACGCATACTAGGCATTACTTCCAGGTTGTGGATGGCGTTAAAGAGCTTTAGAGCTACCTTCTCATCTATCTGTCCACGGTCTTTCCAGAAGTCTACATACCTGTTGACTGTCTCGTCCCAACGCTCGCGTCTGCCTTCCTCTGGCAACCAACGTGCATAACGGCTCTTGTGTATAAACTGTTGGTACTGATCCATTATGTGTTCTCCTCTGTTACCATCTCTGTTAGTTTGTTTAAATACCAACCAGCTTTCTGTAGGTCTTCTACCTGTTTACCTTTGTAGTCATAGCGCCACAGATACTTCATGCAGTTACCCTTGAGGTAGCCTTTGAATGCAACACTGGACATGGATTCCTCTATTGCATCAATACACTCTATGTTGCCTGTGTTATAGTGTTTAGGCGCACCTACCATATCCTCTTCATCTTGCCTAGCAATTATGTCCTCCAGAGACTCGTCTTCCCAAAGCTCTGAGTCTTCATCGTGTGCCGCCTGCATCCATGCCTCTAGTCCTGTCTTCCTGTCTCTAACTCTGTCCCAATCAAACCGTGTTGCGTCATTGATGCTCATGTTTAAAATCCTCTGATAATTCTTCTAGCTTATCGTTGATGCGGTCACTGAACTTGTTTACTAACTCTTCTGAGCTTATGTCTAATATCTCTATGATTGTTAGCTCGTCCAGCAGCATCATCTTTTCTAATAAATCGTAATAGGTGAGAGCCATATCAGTCTCCGTACTTTTCTCTCAAGTAGTTTATACTAACTGGTAGTTCATCGCAACCGCCGTTAGCAACTTCGTTAAGCAACCAGATACCTGACCAGCTTCCGTTAGTCTGGGGTGTTAGGTAGTCTTCATCGTGCTGGTAGTAGATTCCTGAGAACAAGCCTATGATGTTTGTACCATCTGCTTTACGTGCATAGGCAATGTCTCTGTCTTGTACGTGACCCATTATACAGCTCATGTACTTCTTAGCAAGCATGAGTTTAGCACTGCTGACAGGTCTGCCCATAACACCACTGGTGAAGTAGTGACAGTAGGCTATGTCATCAATGATAACAGGTTGTAGGAATGGATACACTTCCCAGCCCATCTCTTCTAACTGAAAGTCCTTGTAGCTGATTAAACCGTCTATCTTTGGATCAGACTCTATAGCACGTTCTATACGGTTCTCGTGGTTGCCTAGAGTAAACACCATACGTGGTTTCCACTGCTTATCCTTGTTACGCTTCAGGCGGTTCTGCTCTGCCACGATAGGCTCTAGGAAGGCTTCCATGCCTTCAATACCAGCGTCAATGTCCTTGGTATAGCGTCTACCTTCAAAGCTGCGCTTGCCTACGTCATAGCTGCTTAGACTAGGCATGTCCCAGTGATCGCCTATGTGGATGATAACGTCTGGCTTCTTCTCTGCTGCGTACTTACCAGCCCAGCGTAAGTGCTTAACAGAATGCTCTGGCTTTACCTGTGTGTCGGGTATTACTAGATGCTTAGTCATTATTGATCTCCGTGATTGGCAAAGCTGCCGTGTAGTTCTTCTCTGGCTTTTCGTACCACTTCAGCAGCCTCTTCTGGTGTGTTGTAATAACCTAGATGGATACGCTTATATTCTAAGCGAATCTTTGCACACCATTTATTTAATGGTTTGTGGTAGTAGACTCCTTTATAACCACTGGTGTTGTTTGAGTTAAGTTTTCTGTTGTGCTGGTTCTGGCTGGTAGTAACAGCCCGTAAATTTTCTATCCTGTTATCAACTTTGTCGCAATTTATGTGATCTATCGTCTCAGGCAGATAACCTTTATGATATAAGAAAATAAGACGGTGTGCGTAGTACTTTTTACCATTAATACCAACACGTATGTAACCTACTTTTGGATTAAGAGAACCTGCAATATCTCCAATTTTTTGTTTATTAGTGTTATACACTTTCCAAATTAAATTACCAGTTTCTTTGTCATAGTCGAACAAATGTTTCAATAAATCTACAGTTAAATCTCTCATTTTCTACGCCTCTTGCGTTCTGCCGCTGTCTTATCAGCGTGGCATTTATAACACAGCACTTGATAGCCTGACGCTTCTAGGAACATTCTGTCTATGTAGGTGTTCCAATCTACGAAGCCGACTTCT
>Ga0208545_1000795_pt1 | contig 14496 bp, 10 predicted proteins | sample DEB08_DNA_12_FD_185498 | JGI IMG/M metagenome (GOLD analysis project Ga0208545, IMG submission 185498) | Aqueous microbial communities from the Delaware River and Bay under freshwater to marine salinity gradient to study organic matter... | ecosystem: Environmental > Aquatic > Marine > Coastal ... | reverse complement strand
AACCCAGACCTGCCCGCCATACTGCTTGATCGACTGACATCCTCTAGCGCCATCATCGCCCATACCGGTAAATATAATGGCTCCGCAATCGCGCCTATATAACAGCGCCAGACGGTTGGCTAACTGGTCGATAGAGGGTGCGTAGTGGCCCGGCCATGAGGATGCAAAGCGCAATATCCAACCCTGTCGACTCACTCGGGTTTCAAACTCTGGGGATATTACCGTCACTGTAGCGGGTTTTATAAACTCTCCAGTCGAAGGCACTCTTGCTGGCCAGCCTGTATGGGTTTCTATCATCTTCAATAGAACTCCAGTCTGCTGCACCCCTATGTGTTGAGCATAGACGAAAGCCAGGTCATCCCGCGGAGGAATTTGACTTAGAAACTGACGTATCGCCTGCAGGCCTCCGGTAGAAGCCCCCAGCAACCAGACTTTTTTCGTCTTGCCATTCGCTTTTCCTTCGGCCTTTGACTGGTGCATAGGTTGCTTCTAGGTTTGGGTAGAAAGCAGCTCGTCCAATGTCTCTAACAAGTGCTCCTCTTGATAGGGCTTACCCATATAGTGGTCGACACCCAACTCCATAGCCCGATTTCGATGCTTATCACCGGTTCGCGAGGTGATCATAATAATTGGGATATTGCGTAACTCATCGCTGGCACGAACCCGAGTAGCCACCTCAAAACCATCCATTCGCGGCATCTCAATATCCAGCAGGATTACGGCGGGGATCTCGTCTTGCATTGTCTTTAAGGCTTCAATACCGTCTTTCGCGGTCAGTACTCTATAGCCTTGGCGTCGCAAAATACGGCTGGTAACTTTTCGTACCGTAACCGAATCATCCACCACCAATATACTGGTTGAAACCTCATTGTTTGAGCGCGAATCATGTTCAAGACCTCTCTCATCGCCCTGGCCAATACGCGGTAGGTCGACAATGGAAACTCGCGCCAATTCATTGAGATCAATAATCACGACCACCTGACCATCACTCAAAATGGTCGCGCCGCCCAATCCTGGAACACTGGAAAACTGAGACCCAATGGTCTTCACAACAATCTCTTTGGTGCCAATAATTTCATCGACCTGGACGGCAAAGCGTCGGTTATCGGAATGAAACAGCACCAGGGCAGCATCCTCATCGAGACTGTCTGGGCGCTTTACTATCTCCGGGTTGAGTAAAGTTCCCAGATAACAGAGTTCATAGTCGACACCGGCATAGTTAATCACACTGCCATTGGTCATAGCTTCTTCCACCGCACTGCGGGGCATAAAGTGGACGCCATCAATTGAGTTGAGAGACAAACCGTAATGATCGCCAGTGACATTAATCATCAATGCGCGGTTAACCGATAAGGTAAAGGGCAGCACTATGGTGAACTGAGTACCAAACCCCGCCGAGGTTTCGATATCCACTCGACCACCGCATTGGCGCACTTCACTGTTGACCACATCGAGCCCGACACCACGGCCAGATATCTGGCTCACTGAGTCGGATGTGGTAAAGCCGGGATGAAAAATAAACTGAGCAATTTCATAGGCTGATAGCGCCGCATCCTCAACTATCAAATCTTTCTCCAGAGCGCGGCGACGAATCTTTTCCACATCCAAACCGCGACCATCATCAGCCAGATGGATAACTATATCGCCGCCCTGTCGGTAAGTGGTGATAACAATACTGCCACTGGCCGGCTTGCCCGCTTTTAAGCGCTCGGCTTCATTTTCTATACCATGATCCACGGAGTTGCGAATCATATGTTCCAGGGGTGCAACCATTCGATCGAGAACAGATCTGTCCATCTCTCCCTGAATATTGTCCATGCGCAATTCGACCTTTTTGCCCAGCTCTATGCCCACCTGCCGAACAATACGGCGCAGTCGCGGAACAATTCTGGCGAAGGGCACCATGCGAGTTTTCATTAAGCCTTCTTGCAGATCAGTATTGATTCGTGATTGATGTAAAAGTAGCGTTTCCGTGCCAATTAATTTTTCGTTCAATGTCTCTTTGAGATCATGTAAATCCGATGCGGACTCCATCAACGAACCGGTCAACTGCTGTAAGTGGGAGTAGCGATCCATCTCTAATGGATCAAAATTATCCGCCTCACCGGAAGCTTCAATCTGCTCACGACGGTAATCAATCTGCGCTTCGGTTTCAGTACCAAGACGTCGGACCTGCCCCTGAAGACGCTCCACTGTGGCATCCATTTCATCGAGAAACTGAGTGAACTCACTGAGCTGCTCTTCAACTCGGCCGCGGAAAATAATATTTTCGCCAGACAGATTAACCAGTGTATCCAGCACCTCGGCGCCAATTCGAACAACCTCTTTGATTTCCCCTTGAATAGTATTTTGGTCAAGTGCAGGCTTGCTTTTGGCGCCGGAGGAACTCGGCGGTGTCTGCATGGTGTGCCCGGACTTGCCCGCCTCCGGGATAGCCAGAGATTTCATAAAGTCAGCGGCAGAGTCGAAACTATCCTGATTGTTACTCTCGGCCTGATCACCAGCAGCGGTATTTTTATCCGTCAGATCGCTTTGCTCAAAATCGACCAGCTGTTGACGCAGCTCATTGATATCGCCACCCCGGGCCATCTGCCGAACAATATCGTAGATGCTGACCAGCATTTCCTGCTGAGAAATAATCCTCTTAAAAAAGCGCTTGTTATAATCTTTAGTCTCGTCAATCAGGGACTCAATGGCATGGGCTCGATCTCCCAGCCCATTGAATCCCGCCATGCGCGCGCCGCCTTTTAAGGTATGCAAATCACGCTTAAGTCTGTCAGCCAGCTCAATCTCTTTGGGACTGGATCGCCAGGCCATTACTAACTCTTCAATATGGCTGACAATATCATCCGCTTCTTCCACAAAGACGCCAACAATTTCATTGTCTAGCTCTATATCGACCAATGGTAATGACCTAGGGGCAGCGGCGGCAGGCGATATTATTGGTGCATCTGTGTCTGCATTGTCGACGTTCTTATCGCTGCCATCTAAATCCATCAATGGTTCGTCAATATTTTCTTCCGGCAGTATTAGCTCAGACTTATCCGCTACTAATGGCTGATTGTCCTCTGACTGCTCGTTAACTGGAGGCATCTCTGGAGGTTCTTCCTCGGTACTTGGCGCCAGGGCTTGATCTTCAGAGATCTTAACTAGCTCGGCCTTTTCTGCTAACTGGGCAGTAAGCTGTTCTTGTATATCCTCTAGGCGCTTTTTATCCCTATCGGATATTGAGCTTAAATCCTGATCCGCTGCGAGCATATCAAAGAGATTCAGTAGATCTTCATGGCTCGCTTTTAATCTATCTATAACAGCCTGATTAGGTACAGAACCTATTTCCAGAAGTAGGCTATAAATCGGCGCCATCAGTCCAGAAAGCTCTAAAATAGGTGCTATATCCGCATCCACAAGCTGTTCCTGGATGGCTTTTAAATCGGCCTGCAGCTCATTGAAAATGACTCTCGGGGGTGCGGTTTGATGCTGAAGATAATCGTACAGTGCAGGATAATTTTGTAACGCCAAAAGACCTTCCGCCATAAGCCGTTTGACTGCGGCAAAGTCCTTGCCGTCACTATCGTTGTTCGCACCACGCAATAGATGACCGACGGCTTTTTCACGCAACTCTGACAGCCGCGCACGGAACAGCGACAGTCCTGACAGTTCGATTAATTCGCCGCCTGACATGCGCGCAAGAATGGCGCGGAAAAAGCCTGCCGCATCTTCAACTAAGTGAACTATGTCTTCATCGAGACAAATCTGGTGGTGATGCAACTCTTTAATAAACTCTTCAAGGGGCGCAACCAGCTCACTCAGCTCTGAGAAGTCGGCCATTTCTGCAGTCCCTTTTAAGGTGTGCAGGGCTCGCTGAAGTGCTAGAGAGGGAGCCCTATAAAGTGGCGCTGAACTGCGGGTTTGCAAGACAAAATCATCAATCGCTTTTAAATGGCCCTGAGCTTCATTGACGAACATCTCCAAGAGTATCGCTTCGTGCTCTTCTTCATCACCAAGCTCTTGAGCCTCTATTTGGTCGTCAATTGAATCCTGCTGCCGATCAACCTCTGACTCGCTATTAAGTTCTAACGCCTCGGTCTCAGTAATATCAGAACTACTTAGCTCACTTAAATCATTCAGCGTTGTATTTGGGTCTTCGAGCTCTTCAACAGAAAAACTGTCAATTTCAAATGGCTCAACTACCGCTTTTTCTTGTTCCGGCTCAACCTCAGAAATGACCTCCAAACTGAATAATTCGGCCGCTCGTGGGCTCATAGTTTCATCATTGGCCAGACATCGCGCCGCCTCAACAATAGCGGCAATGCGATTTTCTGGGTCGTCATCTGGCTGATTGGCAGCAAAGGTGAGAATCATTCCTGTAATTGATTCCACCGCCATATCTGACAGATCAACCATCATCTCAGTACACTTTAAACGCCCGTTGGTGACGCCATTCAACAGCTCTTCAATGGACCAGGCTAGGTCTCCGATCGCCATGGCGCCAACCATGCGTCCACTTCCTTTTAGAGTATGGAAGGAACGCCGGGCAGTCGCGACAAACTCCTCGTTTTGAGGCTGGTTTTTCCACTGGGGTGATAACGCAGTTAAAGTTTCGAGAACCTCATCCGCCTCTTCGACAAAGATTTCGATTATTTCTGGATCAACAATATATTCATCATCTTGATCCGCGGGGACTGCTTTAGTCTGTGAAGAGCTCTCAGCTTGTGAAGAGCCCTCAGCCTGCAAAGAGCCCTCAGCCTTTGGCTCCGACTTTTGCTCTTGAGGGAAACTGACAATCGGTTCCTGCTGCTCCTCTAAAAGAACCATTTCTTGAATAATTTCCTCGGGCTCAGCATGTAAATCGGTATAGTCGGTCGCCGTTTTCTGCAAAGGTTGCTGCCCTGCTTGTGCTCCCTCTAGCAGAGAGAAAATACTTGCTTCTGCCGCAACCAAAACCTCATCTTGTTTGACGTTATTGTCAGCGGGAAATTGTTCGAGATAGTATTCAACAATGGTAATTGCATCGGCGAAGGTGTCTAGAGCATGCCATTCCACTTGGCGGCTATCTGCTGCAATAAGCTTTTCAACATAGCTTGCACAGCCAGCCACCACCGATGCCGCACGAGCCAATCCTATAATTTGCAGAGCCCCTTGCAGCTGATGAAACATCTCTGGTACATGGCAGAGTAGCTGCAAATCCCACTGGGAATTTATAAACGCAACAACCGCTTCTTTGATACGTTCGATACCCGTGCGCGACTCGGCTAAAAGCACCTTACTGGCGCTGTCGAATTCAAATTGATTCTGTTGGCTATCCAAGTCTACTGTGCCTGAAAATTTGTCGGGACTGGCAGCCCAAGTATTTAAGGCTAATTCTATTTCGGCGAGACTGTGAACTGCATTGGTAATATCCTGATCGTCGATTCCCGAGGCTTCCAGAGAAAACATTTGCTGTAATCTAGTGTCGACATTGGTCGTGGCATCACGCAGCTTTCCCTGACCCACCAGAGCAAGAGTGTCGGCCATGTTCGCGAGTACCGGTAGAGCCTCTCTAACTTCGTCAGCAGAGAGTCCGCCCTCGATTGAAAACCTCTCCAGGGCAGAGCGCACGGTAGCCAATTCAGCCTGAATCGATACAACTAGAGAGCGCACAACCAATGGATCGTGCTGCGGCACCAAGCGTCCATGATCGGGATTGAGAGTTCCAGTGGGGAAAGCCTCAGCGAGACTATATGTTTCCCAGATAGACTCTAATACCTGAGTAGTGGGCTGAATGGTCGTAAGATAATAAAGCAGGTTCTTAAATAGCCCGCACTCGGGAGCACTGTATTCACCAAGCATAACTTCTTTGGCCTGGAGTTTTAGCTGGGTATCCAGAGTTCGAAAAAGCTTTTTCAGTGCGAGGCTAAATTTGATTTCACCAGAAGCCACTAACTTAATGGTTTCACCGGATACAGACCAGAGATTTTCTCTCCAGGTACCTTTTGAAAGCTCCACCATTCGCTGTAATACTTTCGCGAGATTGGAATAGTTAGCCGCTTTATCCTGGTCTTTTATTACTTTGATTAGGGACAACTGATAGACCTGACGCAGGCGTTTTATCATATCGCTGGTTGCGGAGTTGGGATCGACGGCGAGCTGATTTTCCGATTGATTTTTATACTTGGATATATCTGGTGAAAATAAACCTCCCTCAGAAACTAAGGAGTGTCCTTGGGCTGCGCGCAAGTCATTTAATAATAGAATTAACGTCTCAGGACGGTCTTCGCGATTCGATAATATCTGTCGAAGATAGATTGGTAGTTTGACAATCGCCTGAACTAAAATTTCACAGGCTTCATTAATATTGGAAACTTTTTTGTCAATAATGGCCTGAGTTAAAGCCTCCATTTCTTCAACTAAAAAAATGCATCCCTCATATTCTAGGATTTTAAATGGACCGGTTATTTGATGCAGGTGGCCCAAACAAAAACGTATTTTTGTTTCATCGCTATTGTTCTGAGTGAACGCTTCCAACTCACTAAAGGCTGCATCCAGACTACTTTCAATTTCTCCTACTAGCCATTCAAGCCCGGTGAATGTTTTGATTCTTTTTATTTGAACCTCGCTCATAGAGCTTCTCCCTGTTCAACGGTCTTAACTTTTGTGTATGCCTGAACAACGCGCGGCGCAACTCGCGCAAATCCCTCGGGCATCCAATTTGCCAATTCGCCTAGTCCCAACATAAGGCAACCGCGATTATCCAAATGATCGGTTAATTGATTAACCAGTTCCCGGCGCTTCCAGCGGCGAAAATATATCAACATGTTCTGACAATAAATAAGATGTATTTTGCGTCCTATTAAAGGGGATTTGTCGGCCAGTATATTGCTCGTCAAAAAACAGACTCGGCGCCTTAAATCCGCTTTTACTCGCCATAGCTGCGCTCCGACTTGGTCGAAATAATCCGCTCTTGTAGACTCATCAACCGCATTCATTTTTGCTCCGCGATAGATACCGCGCCGGGCTTGAAAGATCGCCTCATTGCTGATGTCAGTGCCGATAATGCCAAAGCCCTTTACAGATCCTACTTGACGCATAGCTCGGTCAACAGTTATCGCCAGTGAGTAGGCCTCCTCGCCAGTTGAACAACCGAGACTCCAGACCCACAGCGGACCGACAAAGTCAGGGTTAGTAATGGTCTCTTTAACCCACTGGGCAACATAATCAAATGAGGGACCATGTCGAAAGAAGCTTGTCTCCTTAACCAGCAATCTATCGACCAGTCCACTCCACTCCTCGGCGCCTCTAGTGACATCCAGAGCTTGGGTTAGATATTCGTCAACATCGAGAAGATTTAATTCGCGCATTCTTCGGTTGAGCAAGAGCCCTAAGGCGTGCTCACGATCAGCGGTAATCTGCACACCTGTGCGCTCTTCGATAGCAGTCTTCCAGATATCGAAATATCCGAATTCACTACTCTCAAGGAGCGCCTGCCCTGCTTTGATGGCCACCTAATAAGCCCTATTTAGTCGACTATTGGTCTACGTCTTTTTACTCTCCTCGTCGCTAAGCATGGCTTCGATTTCAGCCTCAAACTCCTCTAGATGTAAAAGCTCCTCGGGGTCTTCGGCATCGACCTCAATATCTTCATTGAAGTGCTGGTCAATATCGGCATTGGCAACAAAATCAAGGTTCAGGCGATCGTCATCAGTGCTGGCAATGGACTCCCCATTCACTGCCTCAGCTTGATCGGATTCGGTGTCAGTGGCGACGGCAAACATGGCTCCCAGCTGATCATCATCGAGCTCTTTTTCGGCTTCGGAAGCTATATTCTGTTGCTCATTAGGGGCTTCATCTTTACTTGTATCGGGAAGAATAAATCCACTTACTGAGTGCTTCATTTCCACAGCCATCTCTGCCAGCTCCCCAATAGATGTAGCAGTATCATTGGTGCCAGATAGAGTTTGTGAGGTGATTTCTTGTATTACATTCATAGTGTTGGAAATATGCGCAGAGGTGGTGGCCTGATGTTTTGCCGCTTCTGAGATATCCTGAATCAACTCTGCCAGATTGGTTGATACAGTTTCAATTTCTTCCAGGGCTATACCCGCACTGTGGGCCAGCTCAGCACCTTTAACCACTTCGGCGGTGGTCTGCTCCATGGAGCTTACTGCCTCATTGGTATCGTTCTGAATGGTTTTTACCAATCCGGCGATCTGCTTGGTGGCTGTGGCCGAGCGCTCAGCAAGCCGCTGCACCTCATCGGCTACAACCGCAAAACCGCGACCGGCTTCACCAGCCATAGCTGCCTGAATCGCCGCGTTTAGAGCGAGAATATTGGTCTGTTCTGCAATCTCATTAATCAGCGAAACTATATCGCCAATTTCTTGGGAGCTTTCACCCAGGCGTTTAATCCGCTTCGAGGTGTCTTGGATCTGCTCGCGAATCGTATCCATACCCTCAATAGTATTGCGTACAACCTGAGAACCATTTTTAGCGATGGATACAGATCGTTCCGCAACCGCCGCTGACTCTGCAGAGTTGGATGAGACCTGATCAATAGTGATGGCCATTTCATTAATTGCCGCTGATACACCGGCAATTTCTTGAGCCTGATGTTCGGCGCTTTCTGCCAGCTGCAGTGATGTTGCGCGGGTCGCATCGGCAGATCCGGTTAGCTTTGCCGAGGAGCTAGCAACATTTTCCACCAGACTTCTGAGCTCGCCGATAGCGAAGTTAATCGAGTCGGCAATAGTCCCTGTAAAGTCTGCTGTCACCGTGGCTTCCGCAGTCAAATCACCGTCTGCCAGATCCGAGATATCATCCAATAATTGTAAAATCGCCTGCTGGTTTTTATCTTTAGTCTGCTCAGATTCGATCAGATTGCGACGGGTGGCTCTAAAATTAATAAAACCTAAAATTACCAGAGCAGTAAAGAATCCGGCGATAGCCGATAGACTCGTCAAATCATTAAAAAGTCGCTGCTCCGAATCGGCGAGATCCGCCACAGTGTTATCTAGATTGTCGAGTTGCGTTAGCAGCACTGGCACATCCGCTAGCAGCGCTTCCGCGGACTGGCGTGCGGTGGAGAGGTCATTAGCCGAGTTATAGATCCGGTCAATATCGTTGGCGACCACATCAAATGATTGCTGAATTTGCTCAATACTTGCCAGGGCTTCCTTGTTGGTCACCTTGGTTATGCCGAGAATAAAGTTGCCATTTTTCATTGAATCCAGAGTGTCACGAAACACATTGGAATCCCCTTTAAACTGATCAGCCGCCACGTTTGCATCCCCGCTAGCGAGGATCATCTTATCGATATTGCGACCAATGCGCTCAATCAACCAGAGCTGTTCCTGAGCAATCGCTATCTGCCCAGCAGGGGCAGACTGGGCGATGAGAGCGTCTACAACCTGACCGGCGTTATCCTGTACCTGGGGTAGGGTTTCATTGAGCTTTCGTGCAACAGTAGAAACAAAGATAACCGTCTCACGACTATCAGCTAACTGATTTAATTCCTCTTGCACCTTGCCCCAACTGTCGGCGACAAATTTAATTTGCGTGGGTGAAATTTCACCCTGTTTTTTGAGGCGTTGCTGCAATGTTTTCCAGCCGCGCTCCATCTCAGTGGTCAAGCCAGTTAGAGAATCAAACGCCTCCTCTCGCGCCGCTCCAGCATCGTCAGCTAGCTTGGTAATTCGCAGCGCTTTAATGCGCAGATTGGCGATACTTTGGATGTTGGTTTGATCGTTTTTTGCCTGCCGGTTAACTTCAATAATGCTATATGCCGCGATACCTATACAGATAATTCCCAGTGCGATAATTAAGCTGCGAAAAAGCGATCCTTTGCCAGTAGTTGTAGTCATATAATCCTCCATGTTTATTCCGTATTGCAGTTACTTTTGCAAGTTACACAATGCATATGTCGCAATTTTAAAATCCTAAATAGCGACACTCATAAACTGATCGTCCTCAATCAGTTTACGGGCACAAAAAATCGTCAGTGATTGCTCTTCCTCGACAAAGACTCCGTCGGTAAAGCTGGCCATTGGGCACTGACTAGGTGTTGGTTTATGCTGATTCATAGGAAGGGATTTAATTCCCTGCACCGCATCCACCGCCACTCCCACATAGACACTATTAATATCCAGCACCAACACGCGCCGATCCCGCACCGCGCTGGTTAAGCTACCACCGAGAAATGCAGCTAGGTCAATAATCGGGAGTAGGCGGCCCCTTACATTCGCCAGACCTGTGACCCATGATTTTACGCGGGGTAATTTTGTCGACTCGGGGAGCTCAAGTATCTCACTCACCTCATTTAACGGAATCAGGTAGTTATGGCCCAACAGACTAAAGGCGATTAACTTGCGCGCCTCAACGATCTGTTTTTGCGCGGGCAGACCATAGACCGACTCGCTGAACCGACTGGCGACACTGCTTATGGCTGAAAACAGTTGTTTTACTTTAGACACAGGGCAAGGTCCTAATTTAGGACGTTAGTGATTGCAGACACTAGCTGGTTCTCATCTATCGGCTTGACGAGATAGGCCTTGGCACCCTGGCGCTCACCCCAGACTTGATCCGCCTGCTGATTTTTGGCAGTTACTATAATAACTGGGATATGCTGGGTCTCCTTGCCACGACTAAGCTGTCGAGTTGCCTGAAAACCATTTAATCCAGGCATGACTATATCCATCAAAACCACATCTGGCTGCTCATCTCGCGCCAGATTAAGCCCCTGCTCACCAGAATCTGCAGAGATCACAGAAAATCCATTGCGCTCAAGAATATTGGCCAACTTGTATGTTTCCGTGGGAGAGTCATCCACAATCAATATTTTTGCCATTTGATAAACCTCTAGATCCTTTAGTTAGTTTGGGTATGTTTTTCTAATACATCGAGTAATTCTGCGCGACCAAAAGGCTTGGTCAGATAGTCGTCAGCGCCGACTATACGGCCTTTGGCCTTGTCAAAAAGACCGTCTTTGCTCGACAGCATAATCACTGGAGTAGATTTATAATCGGGATTGTTTTTGATCAGTGCGCAGGTTTGATAGCCGTCGAGACGCGGCATCATGATGTCGATAAAAATGACATCTGGCTTGATATCAACGATTTTCGACAGGGAATCGAAACCGTCTGACGCTGTTGAAACATCACAGCCAGCTTTTGCCAGCAACGTTTCCGCAGTGCGTCTTATTGTATTGCTGTCATCTATGACGAGCACTTTAAGGCCCTGAACATCCATATTTTCACCATTGTAAAACCACTTAACGCCTTAAGTACCGCCAACTTCACTTAAGTTATGGAATTTTAAACACACTTGTAATATATAATCCACAAGCCTCTAAATTTTGTAGAATAATTGATTTATAGGTCACAGAATTTTTCAGGGCATCGGCCATATCAGTTGCCACACTTAGTTATAGCGCAAATATCAACCTAAGGCTGTCATTTTATGGGCACTTCCCTCGGCGTCATTATGGACCCCATTCAGTCCATTTCTTTTTACAAAGATTCAACCCTAGCAATCTTGCTGGCGGCTCAGACCCAGGGGTTTGATCTCTTTTATATGGAGCAGTCTGACCTCTATATAGATAACACTGGGCCCAAGGCTCAGTTGCGTCCCCTAAAGGTTTTCAATGACGCCTCCAAATGGTTCGAGCTGGGCGAAAATAGAGATGCCGCTCTTGAAGAGATGGATGTCTTGTTGATGCGCAAAGATCCGCCATTCGATAGTGAATTTATCTATTCCACCTATATCCTCGAAGCGGCGGAACGGCGCGGCTCACTGGTGATCAACAAGCCCCAAAGCCTGCGCGACTGCAACGAGAAAGTCTTTGCCACAGAATTTCCCCAGTGCATTCCACCTCTATTGGTCAGCCGCGATCAAGAGCGGCTGAAAGACTTTTTAGCCGAACATCAGGACGTAGTCTACAAGCCACTTGACGGCATGGGGGGCACCTCGATTTTCCGCGTCAAAGAGGGCGATCAAAATCTCAATGTGATTCTCGAGACGGTGACCAAATATGGTACTGAAACGATTATGGCGCAGAAATTTATGCCTCAAATCACTCAGGGGGATAAGCGCATACTGATAGTCGATGGTGAGATCATTCCCTTCTGTCTGGCACGCATACCCACGGGCAGTGATTTTCGCGGTAATCTTGCCGCCGGTGGTCGCGGTGTTGTGCAGCCCCTCAGTGAGCGAGATCTGTGGATAGCCCAGCAGGTTGCGCCAACATTAAAGGAACGTGGACTGATTTTTGTCGGTCTCGATGTGATTGGCGACTATCTCACCGAAATTAATGTCACCAGCCCAACCTGTATTCGCGAGATTGATAATGCTGAAGGCACTCAGATTGGCGAGCGCCTGATAAAAGCAATAAGCGCAAGACTGGATCAGCAAGATCACTAGTTATGTATAGCTTTTTAGATAGAGGGCTTTGCTGCTGGGTAGCCTGTAATGGATAGCCTGGAATGAATAGCCTGACTGACGGAGCCTGGAATACCAGTGAGCAGCGCCTGCGCAAAACATTCTCTCTGGCCCTAGTGGCTCACGTACTGCTATTAATCGGTTTGAGCTTCGCCATGCCAGCAGGCTCACCCCCTAGCCCATCCATGGATATTACCCTTGCGCATGAGCCCAGCGATGAGGCGCCAGATCAAGCAGACTTTATCGCTCAGGCTGATCAGCTGGGAAATGATGACCAGCAGAAAATGCTGCAGCTCCAAGATCAACAGCAGCCGGCAGTTGAGCGGCAGTATTCAGATTCCGCAGGGAAGGCAGTATTGAGCTCTGAGAGCATCGCCAAAGCCAACAAGCTCCAAGAACAGTCAAATAGAGATGTCATGCAAACAGAGCTTGATCGGTTAAAGCAGGCATACAACAAAATCCCTCGGGTGCTGCGCATGACCTCGGTATCAGCTAAGTCCGCAGATGCCGCAGCCTACATGCATTACTTCGAAGAAAAAGTAGAGCAGGTCGGAAACGTAAATTACCCCAAAGAGGCTCGCTCTCAAGGTATTTTTGGTCAGGTGCAATTGATTGTGGTGCTGCTCGCCGATGGACGTATCAAACGCATTGAGGTCTCAAAAGGCTCGGGGTCGCGACTGCTTGATCAAGCCGCTGTAAGATCAGTTCAACTGGCTTCGCCCTTTAAAACCTTCCCCAAAGAGCTGCGCAATCGTGACGAAATTCATATTATTCGCACCTGGCAATATCAGTCAAACAATGTACTAACAACAAACTAATCTGCCTCAGCGCTTGAGTTTGAGTTAATAAGACTCCATATTGCTGTTCATGAAGACATTGAAACCTAAAAAAATTAATAGCCTAAAAAATCACTTCTTGCTGGCCATGCCAGGCCTCGAAGATCCGACCTTTTCAGATTCCGTGGTGTATATCTGCGAGCACAATTCAGATGGCGCCATGGGACTGATTATCAATCAGCAGATGGATATTCCAGTGAAGGCTATATTTGATCAACTAAAACTCGACTACCAAGACGAGTGCGGGCGGCCGCTGCTATTTGATGGTGGTCCAGTGCAGCGGGATCGTGGCTTTATCCTGCATGACAATTGCGATCAGCAATGGGAGTCGACGCTGATGATCTCCGATCAGGTTTGTCTTACCGCATCCAAGGACATACTCACAGATATGGCCCTGGGCAAAGGTCCCAAAGACTCTCTGGTTACTCTCGGCTACTCAAGCTGGGAAGCCGGGCAGCTAGAGCGAGAACTGGGTGAAAATAGCTGGTTAACAATCCCCGCAGAAGCCGAGATTATCTTTAAAACAGACTGCGCTAAACGGGCTTCAGCCGCAGCCCTAAGCATTGGCCTAGATCTGCGCATGCTTTCCCATCAGGCCGGTCATGCCTGAAGCCACCCGACACAAAAGACTGCTCGGCTTTGACTTCGGCCTCAAGCAGATCGGTGTTGCCAGCGGGCAAACCCTAACCTCCTCAGCTACTGGTCTAACCATACTCAAGGCTGTGGACGGCATCCCAAAGTGGGATCAGGTAGAAAAGCTGTTAAAAGAATGGAGCCCGGATCTAGTAGTGGTTGGGCTGCCGTTAAATATGGACGACAGCGAAAGCGACCTCAGCAATCGAGCGCGCAAATTTGCCCGTCGCCTGCAAGGTCGTTTTGCGGTTGAAGTGGAAATGGTCGATGAGCGCCTGACCAGTCGCGAAGCCAAGTCTATAGGCCGTGATCAGGGCACTCAGGATCTGACCAAGATTGACCATATTGCTGCGTCGCTTATTCTGCAGAGCTGGCTGGATGCGCCATCGATCGGTACCGCGCCATAATAGAAAGCCCTTAGCCCTTGTAGAAAAAGCCCTTAGCCCTTCTAAAAAAAGCCTTTAGCGCCTATAAAAAAGCCCTTAGCGCCTGCAAACAAAGGCCCTTAGCCAAAGACGGGCTACCAGCGCAGTTTATTGGCATCACCTTCCTCAATCGACAGATCATCGGCACTGGCCCCGAGCTGTTCCACATAGTTTTCAGACTGCATCTTAATCAT
>Ga0208545_1000794_pt1 | contig 14498 bp, 9 predicted proteins | sample DEB08_DNA_12_FD_185498 | JGI IMG/M metagenome (GOLD analysis project Ga0208545, IMG submission 185498) | Aqueous microbial communities from the Delaware River and Bay under freshwater to marine salinity gradient to study organic matter... | ecosystem: Environmental > Aquatic > Marine > Coastal ... | reverse complement strand
CAACTGAGTACGCCATTACAAGTAGTGGAGCTGCCTCTTGGGGCGGTGCAAGTTTCCTATCATTTGAGGGTGATTTGCTTATAAGGGTGCAGGGAACTGCAGCTACTCCGGCTACGGTATGGTCAGCTAAAACAGAGTACGTGTCTACTACAGACGCATCATTTTAACGTTTAATAACAGGAGAACTATATGCTTTGCATGTGGACCAAAGAGTATTTTAAAGATATGCCTAATGCAACCCTTGAGCACCTTATGTCTGCCTTAGAGCATGGCAATGGGGAACGCAAGCTAGAGCATATAGTTCAAGAGTTAATGGAAGGCACCAAGCAAATCTGGATAGGTACAATAGAAGATAAGTTTGTAGCTACTGTTGTCACACACATTATCGACTACCCATCTAAAAAGACCTGTGAGGTTTGTTACTTAGGTGGGGAGTCTGGTACTGGGGTGCTTGATGCATTAGGTGAGCTTAGCGTTATAGAAGAATGGGCAGAGCTTCAAGGCTGTGATGACATGCAAGTGTATGGCAGAAGGGGTTGGCTAAAAGCTTTAAAGAAATATGATTACTCGGAGAGGTATACCATAGTAGGTAAACCCTTAGGGAACTCACAAAACAATAAAGGATCTAAAGATGAAACTTAAAGGTAAAAGATCTCAACTAGGGGATCACTACGATACTGAGCTTGGGTGCTTTACAGACGGTTATATGATTAACTGTAAGGGCGGGGGTGGAAGTACAACTACTACTGGCCCTAGCCCAGAGCAACGTAGAGTATTAAATATGCAAATGGGGTATGCTAGAAAAATGGAAGGGCTTGGAGCCCAAGAGTTCTTTGGGGGTGATACCCTTGCTGAACAAGATCCATTTTCTGTTATAGGTTTACAGCAACAAACAGCGGCAGCTCAGGCTGCTCAGGGTATAAGCAATACAGCTGGAGAACGATTCCAAGATGCTATGGCATACGACCCAACACAAGACCCACGTACTGAAATGTATTTGGATGCTATGACTGCCCCACTAGAGCGTGAGTTTGCTGAGTCAACTATGCCGGGCATTAGTACAGCTGCAGTTAAGGCAGGTGCTTTTGGTGGTGATAGAGCTGACGTATTAGCAGCACAAGCTTCCCGAGACCTTGCAGGTCAAATGGGTGAAGTGAGGTCTAAAGGTATGATGGACTTGATTGACTCTAATAGACAACAACAACTAGGTATGCTGCAGCAAGTTCCAACTCTACAAGACGCTGCGCTACAGGGTAGTCAAATTACTCGTGACGTTGGTGCAGGATATGAAGGCCGTAGTCAAGCAGAAATTGATGCAGCTCGTGAACGATTTGAATTTGAACAAGACGCACCAAGACAAAACCTTAGAGATGCCAGTGGCATGCTTAGTGGTATTGATTTTGGTAGTATCTCTAAAACAACAGGTGGTGGTAAGTAAGCCCCTAAGAACCTAGGTGATTACATGACAACAGACTTAAAGCTAAAAGCAAGTGTCTCTTATTTAGAAGAGGCTATTAAGGACTCAATAGAATCTGGAGAAGCTGAAGATAACATGGATCAAACAGGTCTTAATCATTACTTTACAGACCCTATAGAAGACTTTAATAATTTTTGTTTATACGGGAGAGAGCTAAGCGTACCTAAGGGTATGGTTATCACAGGTGCTTTACACAGGCACCCCCATATTATAACACTAATTAAAGGCAGCATGTCTGTTGTATCTGAGGAGGGGCGCAAAGTAATAACAGCCCCCAGTACTTGGGCTGCACCTGCAGGTTCTAAAAGAGCATTCTATGCGTTAGAAGATTCAATTATTCTTAACGTACATATAACAACAATTAAAAGTGAAGAAAAGCTAGATGAACTAGAAGAGGAAGTATTAGCTCCCTCGTATTCTTCTATTGGCCTTGAAGAGCCAAACTATAAATTACTAGGAGTAAACGTATGAGTTTTGCAACTATGGCAACATTGGCATTAGGCGGAGCAGCATTAGGTGCTATCGCTAATCCAGAAGATAGAGAGAAAGGAGCCCTTATGGGTTTAGGCGCAGGCTTACTAGCGCCAGTAGCAGCACCAATGATGGGCATAGGTGGTGCAGCAGGAGCAGGAGCAGGTGTTACAACAACAGCAGCAGCAGCCCCCGTAATGACAACAGGTATATCAGGCGCAGGCGTAGCAGGCATGGGTGCTGCACCTACAGTAGCGGCTATTCCCGGAGCTGCTTCTGCAGCAGCACCAGTAGGTATTCAATCACTACTTCCCGGAGCAGCTATAAATACTTCCACTGGTATTGCACACACAGGTACTACGGCTAGTAAGTTGGGTGCTAGCAAGTTAGGTGCCATGGCAGGTAAAGCAGGTGACTTTATTGTTGCTGAATCTCCCGATGTTGCTAAACAAGTAGCCGTTGGTACTGCATTGTCTGCATTATCACCTAGACCTAAGCCTCAAGCCCCTCAAGCTCGTAGCTCAGCTCTTCCGGGTCAAGCTAGTCCTCAGGGATCTTTGTATGAAAGAGCAGCTATGAATCAACAGGCTCGTATGAAGAAACGTCAAGGCGCTCGAAGATTTATCTAAGGAGAAAAGTATGTCATCAAAAAGTACTGTAGACCTTTTTAATGGGCTACTCGCAGGTCTTAAGGAAAATGACAAACTTAAGGCACAGTATAATTTACAACCGCCAGTAATGGCACAACAACAGGTCCCTCAGGTTCAGATACCTATGGCACCCCCGGTACCTCAACAACCTATTCCGGGAATAGAAACGGCACCTCCTCCGATTGATGTAGGTCAAATAGCAATTCCTCAACCTTTAGTGGGCTCTATGGTAAACCGTGGTAGTGCTAGGGCAGGTGATGCTGATCGTATGCAACAAGCACAACAAGCACAACGAATAGAAGACTATGGTGTCCCCTTTGATCCTGCAAGTATTCCTACAGGAAGTTTTGGAAGAGTTTACGACTCAGGTCTTCCACCTTCTTCAGGGTTTCCAACAATACCCGGTGGAACTGGAGAGAAAGCTCCCGTTTATCAGGACGCTGGGGACTACATGCAAAACTGGAAAAAGAATAATCAAGCTGAGTTAGATTTTATAGAAGCTAATCCAGAGGAAGTTAAGAAAAGGGAAACAATTGTCCTTAAAACTCCTCCTCCCGGGTTTATTGAAAAGGCACTTGCATCTGCAGGGTTACCTAACACTGCTGCTATAAGAAACATAGCTGTTGAAGAACTAAAAAGAACAGGTAATGATTTCTCTAGTGCAGAAAACTTTGGTAGAGTTGTTAGGAATTTTGTTGATACCCCTAAAAACGTTGTTAAGTCTATGTTACCGGGGGGTAGTGCTGCAGAATACGTAGGTGGAATGGCATATGATGTAGGTGAAGCGGCTATACCAGTAGTAGATGCAATTTCTACCGGCGTAGAGTATGTTGCTGACCCCCTTGTTAGGTTTGGTCAAGGTTTTGTTGGGACAGAAACTACAGGAGTACCTACTGGTTCTATTCCTAGATTATCTGATGATTCAAATCAAGATATTCCAAAGCCAGAAGGATCTGAAATACCTAAGGCTGAGCAAGAACTGTTAGACGGTGAACCTGCAGTAGACTTAACACCTACTCAACCTGTTGTCTCAACTACTCAACCAGCTGTTACACCTACTCAAACTGTTGAAGAAGAGGTAGAGGCAAGAGCTGGGGGTGTAGGTACAATTAATCCAGAAGACCTTACAGTTGCAGGTGATGCACTTGACCCTACTCTTAAGGAGCAGGTAGATACTTCCATTGAGAAAGCTACTGGTAATAAAAAGCTTAAGGAAGGAGCTGGTGAAGAAGAGAAAGAAGGGTTCTTAAAGAACCTTTGGGGTGGTGTCAAGGACTTCTTTAAAGAAGGCTTTGAAGACCCTATGCTTCGTAAGACTTTACTAGCATATGTCCTCTCGAAAGCTGTAGGAGCTGATGGTGTAACTGCTGCTGGTATGGTACTAGAAGCGGAGTATAAGAAAGACCTTGCTAAGACAGCTAGGGAAGCAGCGTCTGCAGAGAAGCAGCTTGACAGGGAGTACGACTTACTGCAGACAATGAGTAAGGAGCAAAGGGCAGCATATAAGAAGCAGCAAGAAGATAATAAGATTGACTACACTCAGTCTCGTACTCTCTATGACAAAAGAACCAACAAGAACTACACAGGTTCTGTTTCACCGAGTGGTCTTATAGAGATAGATGATCCTTCTTTTTATGAAGGTGCTACGATGCCAGACCCTAATGACCCAACTAAACTTATCCCAATCCCAGCAGGTACTCCATTGTCTATGGCTGCATTAAGGCAATCAGGGATGTACACGCTAGGAGAAGGTAAGACAAGTACTGAGATTAATAAGGAAATGGCAGCCGGTATGACAACTTTCTTTGACACTAATGTTAAACGAATATTATCTGATGCTCGACTGGCTGGAGCAGATGAATCTGCCGTTGAAGCTTTAGAACAAAGCATAAGAAGCAGAGCTACCTCCGAAAACCTTCGAGAGGCAATTGTGGTATACAGGAGTTTCTACCCAGCAGGCACTGACTTCTTTTCTGAGGAAGCTCAAACTATACTTATTAGTGGGTTTAACAAGTGGGTGACTTCTATTACAGAAGGCAAAGAAGGTAACGCTAAGAGCCTTGCAGCTTTCCTTGAAAGAGAACACATTAAGTACAACGATCAAAACAAACTTAGTGAATCATTCTTTGAGGCAAATGGTGAACCTATTGGAGCTGAGTCTTGGATTAAAACTTCAGGTAAAGTTAAAAACTTACATGGGTATCTTAACCGTGGTAGAGCTGGGGGTAACTCAGAGGTAACTAAGCCAGCAGTATGGAACTTCTTAGAAAGAGCATACCTTAAGCAATCTGATCAAATGGGTGATGGTTTTAAAGACTTTTGGGAAACTGAATCAGAAAAGTCTGCGAAAAATAAAGCACAAGCAGCATCCCCAGCTATGTTATGGATACAGTCTATAGATAGAAATAAATCTACTACAGGCTCTAAGTACTTTGCAGGAAGCATGAAAGATATTATAGCTAATATGAAAAACTAATTATAGGAGAAAGTCGGAATGAGCGACAACAACAAATTAACAGATGAAGATCTAAAAGCGGTAGGTTTGCTAGGAGACGCAAGTACCGACTCAAATCCTACAGTTGATGGAACGGTGGACAAGGAAGTCTACCACGGCGCTGACGCTATAGCACAAGTAGAGAGTAACCTTGGTCGCCCTCTTACTTATGCTGAGAAGAGAGTCGTAGAAGAAGAGGGGTACGTTGCTACCCCATACACCGACACTAAGGGTATTACTACTCAAGGTGTAGGTCAAACTGGTCAGTGGATTGAAGCAGGCTTTGAAGCTGCGTTTGCACACCACGTTGATAGAACCAGAAACAGAATACCAAACTTAGATGAATACCCTGAGGACCTTCAGGCTGAGCTTATACAAGCTGAGTACCGAGGAGACCTTGGGCATTCACCTACGTTTTTAAGATTATTTAATCAGGGTAACTATGCTCAGGCATCTGAGGAGTTCCTTGATAACAATGACTACCGCAACTCATTAGTAACTAATACTGGTGTTCATGGTCGCATGAAGCGAGTATCTGATGCTGTTGCAAGTTATTCAGAAAAGAGGAGAGCAGTTCCTGAGGCTGCCCCTTCAACTGCCGATTACGACATCGGTGACTCAGGATACAAGTTTGTTGACGGTGATACTTTCCGTAATAAAGAGACTAATGAATCTATTCGTTTCGAAGGGATAGACTTTGCGGAAGTTGAAAAGGTCCTTAGGGATAAGGGCTACGTTGCAGGTGAGTCAGGTGGTCAGGCGGCTAAACAGTATGTAGCTTACTTAGCAAATAAGTATGGCTTTACTGAAGTGAAAGTACAAGATAAAGATGCTGGGTATGATCGTAAGCTTGGTGACTTGGTAGATAAAGATGGTAACTCTTTTCAAAACTTCTTAATATCTTCTGGTATTGCTAAGCCTACCTTTATTGGTAAGACTGAAAAGACTATGAGTGACGACGACTACTCTCGTTACTTACATGGCCTAGCAGACAGAAAGATAAGAGGCGTTGACAAGGACAAGTCTGACATAGAGCTTGCTTCTCAGATAATTAAAGCAGCAAGCCTTGAGACCACTGGTGGTAGCCTTGTAGCTAAGAAGAGAGCCATGAATGAAGCAGAGTATGCACTCATGCCAGAGTTCTTTACTGATGTAGTTATACGTAACAATATGGCTACTCTGGATAACAGAGCTATACACCCCTTCTCCCAGTCTTGGGACTCTGCACTTACTATGGTTAGTAATGCATTCAAGCAAGTAGGTGTAATGGCTGCTGACATAACAGGTTTTGAGGAGGCTGAGGCATCCCTTCTGGGTAGTATCGACTACTCACGACAACAACTAGCTGATAAACCTAAAGTACGTTTAGACTACCGTGATGTAGACTGGACAGACCTTGGGGAGATTGGTGAGTTTGTGGGTGCTAACCTTGCAACCTCTATTCCTTTTATGGGGGTGACTATTGCTTCTCTTTTGGCTGCTCCTTTTACATACGGAGGTAGCCTTAGTGTTCCGGTAGCTATGTATTCAGGTATGATTCTGGATGAAATGCCCGGAAAGCAAGATCAAAAGAACTATGGTGTTGCTATTGTAGGTGGTGGTATAGCCGCTGCACTAGATGTCTTTGGTGTTAAGGGTGCTGCAGGTCTTATTAAACCTTCTCAGTTTATTACTAAAGAGGGTAAAGAGCAAGCTATCCGCATGGTTATGCAATCTACAGGTCCTGCAAGAGCAAGAGCAGTAGAGATGTTAGGTGATAAAGCTGGCGATGCATTGCGAGTAGGTCTTACCCGAGAACAAGCTGCACTTGCACTACAGAAAATGACTAAGAGACAGATTGTTTCTTATGCAAATGATGCAGGTAAGTTTGCAGGTACTCAGTTAGCTAAGGGTGCTGTTGTTAAAAGACTAGCTTCAAGGATAACACAAGGTGCAGCATTTGAGGGAAGCACAGAGATGCTTCAGGAACTCACAATGTACACTGCTGCAGTCATAGGCTCTGAGAAAACTTGGGACTTTGACGAACTACAACACCGAATAACCAATGCTGTTATAGCTGGTGGACTTATGGGTGCAAGTTTTGCTACACCCGGTGGTGTTTGGGAAGCAGGTCAGTGGCGGGATGCCTCTATTGCTATGTCTAAGTACGATGGTAGGTTTGATGATGCTGCTGATACATTCCGTTCAGAAGCTAGAGACCCCGATACAGGCCGTGTAGCTGATCTTAATGAGATTATTAAAGAAGAGTGGGCTGATACTACTAGACCTAAGTCTGCACCTAAGCCTAAGAAACCTAAAAGCGACATGGATGAGTACGATCAGATGCAACAATCTGACGTAGATGCAGAGGAAGTTGAAGATGTAAAGTTCACTGATAGAGCTGATGCTGGTCAAGAGACTTACGATGAGAAACCCTCTACAGACTCCCTTAAGGACGGTCTAATGGACCCTGCGTTTACCCTTAGGGATGCTAGGGATACTGTCTTTACTATCGAGAGACTGCAAAAGAGCAAGACTCTGAGACGTTTATACGATATGCTTGGTGGTAAGGCTAACAAAGTGCATCACGGCATAGACTTTCACTCAGATAAGATGCTTAACTTTGAATCTTTTGAACGATTGATACCTGAAGTAAGAGCTTTGTATGCTGCTTTTAAACTAGATGGTAAAAGATCTGGTGCTAAACGTGAAGCATTGTCTGCTCTTGTGTATGATTTTTACAATGTACACATTAAGCCTATCACAGAAAAGGAAGGTAATAATCAAACATGGATAACTGGTGACTCTGTCATTGCTATGATTGATTGGGACAACTTAAAGCCTCAGTTCCAAGAGAACTCTGCAGCTCTTAAGGACCTTATTGATAGACTGTATCAAGTAGACCGTAAGATGTATGAAGGTGTTACTCTTGCACAGGCAACAGCTAATGTGCCTCCTATTGGTGACCTTCAGGATCACATCTTTAGAAGTAAAAGCTTTTTGAAGTCAGCTATCTCTGCTAATAAAGAGAAGTTTATTAATCTTCTTATGGCAGAGAAAGGATTAACTGTTGAAGAAGCTAATGGTGTAACTAATACTATCTTGGATAACCCTGAGATTAATACACTAGACGAAGCATTTGACTTAACTAAAGGTGGTATAACCCCGAAGACCCACAAGCGTAGATCATTAGACATTGCAGACAATAAAGCTTTCTCTGAGTTCTTTGAGAATAATCTCTTTGATAACTTAGAAAACTCTATGAAGTCTGCAGCTCGATACATGACTATGACTAGGTTCGTTGGTCCTAACAGCTCACTACTTACAAGTATGTTTGATAAGATACAACGAGAGTTTACCGAAGGTCTTGAAGATGGATCTGCTGATCAACTATCTGCTGAAACTGATGTTAATGATATTGCTAGGCTTACACGAGACTTGATTAACGCTGACTCTGGTAACTACAAACGTATTGAGAGTGACGTACTTAGGGGTACTCAGAAAGCATTGACGCTTACTGGTGTACTAACTATGCTTGGCCTTGCAGCCCCTATGTCTATTGTTGAGTTTGCTTTGACACCTGTAGGTGTTGATACACAAACACTTAACAAGAACGTAGGTAGCTTAGGTATGATCTTAGGTCGTGAGATCTTTGAGTACTTTGCAGAAGTTGGTAGGCTTACAGGCGTAGCCCCTCAACGTAGTAGCTTTGAAACTAAGATTAAGAGTAGAGATAAAAAAGATACAGATGTACGGTTTGTTGAGTACAATGATCCTGCAGGTCTGAACAGAAGAGTAGGTTACGGTGACGCTAGGACAGGTCAGGCTCAGTTGACAGGTGTTACAGAATTTAACAAGTTTACTAAGAACCTTATGGATGCATTCTTTAAGGTAATTGGTTTGAACGCTGTTACTAATGCAACACGTACTATCCGAGCTTCTTTCTTCAATGACTTCTTGATTAGGAACTTGGACATACTGCACCAACAGAAGAACGAAGGTACAGCTGACACTAACGAGACCCGAGAAGCCCGAAGGTTCCTTGAGAAGATGGGCATACCACCTGACATAATGTTAGAGTTGTCTGAGCAGTTAATTGCAGCTAACGGTAATCCTAGTCCTGAGTTACAAGTGAAATGGGAAAGGCAGTTTGACAATGGTTTGTTTAACTTTATCAATGAAGCTGTACCTTTGCCAGATGCTATGGGTAGACCTTTGTTCTACAGTGATCCGCACTATGCTATGTTTACTCAGTTCCAAGGTTTTATATCTAAGTTCACAGCACACCACATACCAAGACTGTATGACCTAGTTAAGAATGCAACTCCAGGGTTTAAGTACTCTACGTTTGCAACCTTGATGTCTATGTTACTGCTTGGCTATGCGGCTCAACACTTGAAAGACCTTATTAAGTTTGGTGAGTCTTCACCTTACTTAGAAGATAACGAGAAGTACCTCAGAGCCCTATATAGTTCAGGGTTACTAGGTACAACTGAAAGGGTTCTTAGCAATAACATGCTGTTCCCCTTGTATGAAGATAGAAGTAGAACTATGGGAGAGGCTATCTGGAACTTCGGTACCGGTGAAGCACCTTCTTCTGCTATCTTTGAAAACGTTTATAAGCTAGGGCATGGCCTTATAGAAGGCGACTCCAGATCTATTGTTAAATCATCTGCGAGTCTTACCCCACTAATGGCACCATTTAAACATCGTATTTATGATACTATGGTACAAGCCCAATGGATAACAGGAGATGACTACTAATGGCTATAACCCCAAAAAGTTCAGGCCAAGCTTTTGAAACAGAGCAGGAAACAAGAGCTAAACAAAAAGACCTTAGGGATCAACTGGGTATCTTTGCTGAAGAATCAAAGGAAGAAGTAAAGGGGCAGGATGCCCCACTTACTGATTCAGACTTAGCGGATTTAGGTTTGTTAGAAACCCCAGTAGAGGCTTTAGGTGTATCACCTCAAGATCAGTTTGATGCTGCAATTGCTACTACAGAAGCTGTTCAGGAACAAGGAGTAACTACTGTAGGTACAGCTGATGCTGCTAAGGAAACTGTAGAAGCTGCGGGTACTCCTGTAGAAGAGCTAAGCCCTGAGCAACAGGTTCAAAGGGAATCTGAAAAGGTCCCTAGCCTCCTTAGAGCTAACGGTTTATCTACAAACTTAGATAACATAGTTACTCAACTAGGACCTTACACTGGTACTAGGTTGGCAGCTACAGTAAACACCCCATTGTCTTATGATGTAGTGAACCTTAGGCTGGATTCGTTTGACAATGTAGCAGCTGACGTGGATGTAGGTACCGATAAGTTTGAAGAGACTATTGAAGCTAAGGATAAGGCTAAGATAGAGAGCTCTAAAGATAAACCTATGATGATGAGAAAGGATAACAGTTCTTTAATCTTAACACCTCAGAATATCTTTACTTCTAAGAAAGCTTTGGGTGGATTGACTAACCGTAATCCAGTAGAAGGTAGTGAGCAGGTAGCTGGTATCAATAAAAAGTTTAACCCTGTAATCTCTATGGCGGTTGAAGATTTTATGCTACAGCAAGCTGCTGTTAGGGAGAATATAGCGACTAAAGAAGAGGATACTTTTGACCCTGCGGTAGTAGATGAAGCAGATGTTAGTATGGCTCGTCTTGGTCGTGATAGTTTCCAACAACTTCGTAGAGTTATAGCAGACATGGAAGGCACAGATACTGATGAGTATGTGCAGGACTTTCGTAACCTTACCCCTGAAGCCTTTGAGCTAATCGGTAAGTCTTTGATGGCTTACTACCAAGCAATTAACCCACGCATGGTTGACAGAGTTAACATGGGCCCTGAGGGCGGTGAGTCACAGTACGTATTGACACAGTTTGGTGAACAAGTACTAAGACAAGAAGCTGGTAATGTATCTGTACCAAACTTTAACAAGCAGTTTTTATATGTACCACCAACTGAAGGTAGATACCAATACGAAGGTAGCTTAATATCTAATAGATCTGGAGCTAACCCTAGCCCTGTACCTGAGGTAGTGGAAGAAGGCAATCATAATTCTTCTCAGGTTAAGAGTGTTATTGATCGAAGAAGAGGTACTATTTTTATAGCACTTCAATCTGCAGCTGTAGCTACTAACCCTGTTATTTTTGGTCCAACTTCAGAAAACTTTACTCACAACTTAGTGGAACAAGGTAGTGAGCGTATCAACAAAGTTATGCAGATTGGTCAAAAGCAGGCAGCTAAACTTGAAGCTATCAACTTAGAGCTGGAAGATATAGATATTAAGCTAGCCCTTAGGCCCAAAGACCCTAGGAAATTAGAGTATAAAAAGGAAGTGTTGCTTCAGCAAAAAGAAGCTGTTGAAAAGGTTAGAGCTAAGTATACTCCAGCTGCCCAGTATGCACTTATACCGGGGCACAACCCAGAGTATTTAGTAAAGCAAGATGAGCAGGGTAAACCTATTATACCTGTAGCAGGGAGCGAACTACGACCAGCTTACTTTAGTTTTGTTGCAAAGCATATGGAAGTTGCTGGGATGCTAGGTCAATACTCAGGTAAACCTTTTTATCATACCTTTAACAATCAGTTGGGGAGTCATAGGTTTAATGTTATTCAAACCAATAGCTTCCAGACTAACCACATGATGCGTAACATTATTGGCTCTGGTATTAAGTATGTAATCAAACCCGGTAGTAACACTACACAGGAAAGAGCATTGCTTAGGGGCTTTGGTCACATGTTCTTTGGGGCAGAAGGTTACATGGCTGAGCCACAGCTTAAGGCTGCTAGAGATAACATCAGACTTGAGAGTCCACGATACAAAGCTCTTGTAGGCTTAGGCGACAAGCTTATTGAATTAACTAATAGCTTAGACGCTAAGGGTATTGTTCAGGGTTTTAAAGGATTAAAGGTAACCCCTACGGGTATTGTGGGTATTGATAGGATTTCAGACACTTCTATTGTTAGTAAAGTTAATGCAGACCCTGAGTTAAAGGCTTTGTTTGATGCACTAAGCAGTCAGAAGGACTCTCACAAGCACACTATACAGCTGTTAGACTACATGATGGCACTAGCTGACTATAACAGGGCACGTAAAGAAGGCAAGCCTTTCCATTCTTCTGTTAATGCTATCGAGATTGATGGTATTTCTAATGGACTTACAACTATGCAGGCAATGTTGGGTAACATCAACGCTATGTACAGGGGTGGTTTGTTGAGAGCTGAAGGAGAGGAGCGAGTTCTCGGAATCTTTAAGGATATTGAAGAGGCTGAAGCTTACCGAGGTAAGTTACGTACTAGTCTTCAGATTAGAATGGAAGGGTTGTTAAACGGCACATTCGGAGCTCTTACTCTTACTGATAATAGACTTATGAAAAAGTTTAATTATGGCCCAGAACAGTTACCTCTTATTAATGAGATAATAACTCTTGCTATTAAGGATGATTCTAATTTCCTTAAGCCCCCCTTGATGACCTTCCCTTATGGTCAGGAGCTACGTAACTTGGTTGGTTCTGCAAGAGATACTATTATTGCAAGCCCAGAGCTATCGACCTTAGCTAATGAGTTTGGTGGTATTACTAACACAGCTGCGTTCCTTAATGCTGTTAGAGAGCCTGCTCTTATTGAGACTCTTGGTGCTGACCTAGTAGACTTTGCATCTATGGCTAAGCGAGCAGCTAATGTTTCGGCTATGTTTGGTTTACCTATAGAAACTGTGAGCCCTGCGGGAGGAGCTATTACTTTCGGTGGTAAGTCTTACATAAAAACTGGTAAGGAAATTAAACCTAAACTACTTAGAACTAGAGTGAGAGAAGCTAACGAAGAAGGTGTTCCGTACAGAGAGGCTAGCAAGGGATCTGCTACAACTATTCTGCAGAGACAACTAGCTATTGCTAGGGAAGCAAAAAACTTTGATATGGTTAAAGAAATTGAAGCTAAGCTTGGTAAGGGTTCTACCTTAAGTGCTAGAAGTACTATCTCTGAGAAAGAAAAGTTCTTTGACCCTACTGCAGAAAAGAAGGGACGTATGGGTGCTATTGGATCTGGTCAGATACTACCTTCTCTTGCACACTCTGTAGATGGATCTACTATTGCTCAGTTGTTTTCTAACGAAAGCATGGCTGGACTTCGTAACGAGATTGGTGGTGACCCTTACATACTACCTATCTTTGACGCTGTTATCACTGACCTTGGTTCCTTCGAGGCTACTGAAAGAAAGGTTAATCAGATCTTCTATCGGAACGTAACTCAGAGCAAGATGCTTGATGGGTTAGAAGAAAGTCTAAACAATAACATCAAGGCTGGTGTTAAGGTTTATAAGCAGTTATCAAACTCTAAAGGCAAAGAAGCTATTGATGAAGTCTTCGATGGTGGAGTAGCTGATATGGTTGTTGACTTGCTTGAGAGAAACTTTAAGGACTCAGACGGTAAGATAATAGGAGCTGCTCAGTTCCATGTTAATAAGCTTAAGCTGAAAGGTAAAGAGAAGATTAATGTTGAAAGGACTTACAAGAACTTGTTTGAAGCTCAGATGTACTTGATGAATAACCTATATTTAAACTTACAATCTGAATTTAGCAAGATGGTTTCATTAGCTAAGACTAGAAACAAACAGTTACAAGCTAAGGTTGCAAGGGAAGAGCAGAAGATAATGCAGTATGAGATGGACCCCGGCATTAACGTGAACTTCTTAGGCTTCTTACCTCCTAACTAATAACTATAAAAAAAAGAGGGACCCGTAAGGGCCCCTCGGTATTACTATTGAACCCCTTTATTGGGGTTCTTTTTTTTGTACTCTGCTATGTTAGCACGACCACGGTTAGCTAGCTCTGTTGACATAGCCTTAGCTTTCTCTTCACCGTACCCTTGGGCTACATACTCAACAAAGTTGTTAGCCTCAATGCGCTTTACGATAGCCTCATTGATCTCTGGGGTGTACGCTAGGGATGGGTCTAAGCCCAACTCCTCTACGTAATCCATATCATCAATGCCTTCATTACTCAAAATATTGTGTGACTTGTTTTCCATTACCCTACCTCATCATATATCTTACCGATGGAGAGGTTTACAAAGGGCACCAGAACTATCATACCTTCCATGCACATTGCCTTAACATCTCCTGTGTTATTGTTCATTGTCCATACAGGCCGTGAGTCTACAAACTCAAGGTCCATACCAACACCCATTCTAAAATCTAAACTTATAATATAATTACCGATACCAAAATTCATTTATTTATCCTTAACGAATATGCCGTCAACCATTCGTCCAGTTCGTTTACTGATAACCTCATAAGCTTCATCGAGGCACTCATATAGATTAGTATTCCAAAGCTTTGCTTGCATAATAAGTGTAACAAGTATGTCACCGATAGCATCTACAGCCTCCACCTTATCTTCAGCTAGGATTGCATCAAGCAACTCAGCTACTTCTTCT
>Ga0208545_1000787_pt1 | contig 14549 bp, 13 predicted proteins | sample DEB08_DNA_12_FD_185498 | JGI IMG/M metagenome (GOLD analysis project Ga0208545, IMG submission 185498) | Aqueous microbial communities from the Delaware River and Bay under freshwater to marine salinity gradient to study organic matter... | ecosystem: Environmental > Aquatic > Marine > Coastal ... | reverse complement strand
CTGCTAATCACATGATTGTATCTTTAAATGGTACAATCCAAAAACCAAACAGTTCTTTTACTGTTAGTGGTTCTACAATTACTTTTGCTAGTAACCTTGCTACTGGTGATGTTATAGATTTTATTCAGATACTTGGTGATGTTCTTGATCTTGGTGTACCTAGTGATGCTACAGTTACTGCTGCTAAACTTAATAACAATATTATTTCTGGTACTACAGCTCTAACAAGTGAGCCAGCAGACACAGACGAATTTTTAGTATCAGATGCTGGTACATTAAAAAGAATTGATTACTCTTTAATTAAACCTAGTACACCAAATATGGTTAAATTATCTACTCAAACAGCAAGTGGAGATAGCTCACTAGATTTTACATCAGGAATTGATAGCACATATCAACAATATCATTTTGAATTTACTGAAATAAATTTAGCAACTGATGGTGCAGAATTTCAATTTCAATCAGATATAGGAACTGGAACAAGCTATAATATAGGAATGACTACTATTGTTTATCATGCAGAAAATCCAGAAGGTGGAGGAGGTGGTTCTTTTACTTACTCAACTGCAAGAGATCAATCTCAAGGAACAGCTTTTCAAGATTTATTTCCAGATGCTGGAAATGGTACAGACGAAAGTGCTTTTGGATATTTAAGAGTTCAAAATCCATCATCATCAACTTATACAAAAAATTTTATGAGTAGAATGGATGGTTATCATCAAAATAATTTAGCTTTTAGTATGACAGTTGGAGGATTTTTTAACACTACTTATCCATTAACTAGATTTAGATTTAAATCATCATCTGGAAATTTTGATGGAAGAATTACAATGTATGGAGTGAATGCATAATGCTTAGAACAAAATTAATAGATGGAGTTAGATATAATCTTACAACAGAAGAAGAAACTATAAGAGATGCAGAAGAACAAGCATGGAATGATAAAGCATTTGACAGAGCCATTGCAAAATTAAGAGAAAAAAGAAATAAGTTCTTAGTAGAAACAGATTGGATGGCTAACTCTGATGTAACTATGAGTGAAGCTATGACAACTTATAGACAACAATTAAGAGATATAACGAATGGTCTTACAACTGTAGATCAAGTTAAAGAAAAATTAATAGTAGATAACAATGTTGAAAGTGAAACTTATGGTAAATATATAAACTTTCCAATAAAACCTTCGGAGTAATCATGGCAATAATTAAACCAAACAATAATACAATATCTGCGATAACTGCTTTACCAGCTGGTGTAGGTGGTAAGGTTTTGCAAGTTGTTTCAGCAGTTAAAACAGATACTTTTTCAACAACATCACAATCAGATACAGCAGTAACAGGATTATCTGCAGCAATTACTCCATCATCAACTTCAAGTAAAATTTTAGTTATGGTACAAATTTGTTTGGGAACTGGAAGTTATACTGCATTATATTCTTTAAGGAGAGGATCAACTGACATATTGTTAGCAGATGCAGCATCAAATAGAGCAAGAACAACAGCAGTAATAAATCCAAGAGATACTGATACAAATAGAATGAATAATGCTATTCCAACTACATTTTTAGATTCTCCAAATACTACTTCAGCAACAACTTATCAAGCATACATAAAATGTAGATCATCTGGTCATACTATTTATGTTAATAGAAGTGCAAATGATAATGATGCAAGTACTTATGATCCAAGAACAACATCAACAATAACAGTAATGGAGATAGCTGGATAATGATTGAAAAAGCAATATTAAAAATAAATCCTAATGCAGAATTTTCTGTAAATGCAGATGATATAAATCAAATCACTTGGAACAATGGAACAACACCTATATCAGTTTCTGACATAGAAGCTAAAATGGCAGAGTTACCTACTGCAGAAGAAGAAGCTACACAAAAAGAAACAGAAAAAGCTTCTGGTAAACAAAAACTAAAAGATCTAGGATTAAGCGACGCTGAGATAAAAGCATTAACGGGAGCATAGACCATGCTCGGACTAACTACTTTATCCGGTGCTCCAATAGCGACATCGTTTTTTAACCCTAATGTCCTTATAAATGTAACAGGAAGCCCTTTAACATTAAGTATAGGTAGTTCATCTGCACTAGCAGGAGCATTTGTAACACCATCTGGAAGTCCATTAACACTTGGTTTTGGATCACTAACAATTGCTGCAGCAGCCAATGTAACACCTACTCCTACACCATTAACTTTGGGTATTGGTACAATTACAGTATCAGCCGCAGCTAATACAAGTGTTACTGGAAACCAATTGACCATTGGCACTGGAAGTGTTACAATAACAGCCGCTGCGAATGTAGTTCCTACAGGCGTGCCTATGACTCTTACTGTCAATGATCCTGGCATCATTACATGGCAACCTATAGATCCAGGAGCATCACAAACATGGGTTAATATAGACCCTTATTAGGAGAATTATGGCATCAAGTTTTTCAACAAATTCAAAATTAGAGCTTATAGCTACAGGTGAAAAAGCAGGTCTTTGGGGTACAATTACTAATACAAACCTACAGATCCTAGAACAACTAGCTACAGGTTATTTATCTTCTGCACAATTAGCATCTGGTGATTTAACTTTAGCACTAGACAATGGTGCAACATCAAATGGTAAAAACATATATATTAAATTAACTGGTACATTGGGTGCAAATAGAAGTGTAACTATACCTGATGGTGCTGAAAGAATTATAGTATTTGAAGATGCAACGACAAGAGGTACTTCTACTTTATATACTATTACAGTTAAAACTGTATCAGGGTCCGGGGTTGTATTACCTGTTGGATCTAAGTCATTGGTATATTCAGATGGTACAAATGTTAGTTTAGGATTACGTCAACAAGGTTATGTAACTTTAAACTCTTCAACAATTACTGCATACACTGCAGTAGATGGTGATCAAATATTTGCAAATACAACGGCCAACCCTATTACAGTAACTTTACCTGCATCACCAGCGGTGGGATCAGAAGTTACTTTTATTGATGCAAGAGGAACTTTTAACTCTAACAACTTGATTGTTAATAGAAACAGTCAACCAATAAACACAGGTACATCAAACCTAACATTAACAACTAATGGTCAAGCTTTTACATTAGTGTATGTAGATGCAACAAGAGGTTGGGCATTTAAGGCTAACACGGCATAGGGAGCAGGGATCATGGCTCTTATTGAGTATAATTTTTTACCTGGTGTAGATAAACAAAACACCTCTGCTGGCGCAGAAAATAGATGGGTAGACTCTGATAACGTAAGATTTAGATATAACTTACCTGAAAAAGTTGGTGGGTGGTCGTCTTTAATATCAGATAGTATTGTTGGTGTTGCTAGAAAACAACATGCTTTTGTCGATCTAAATGGAAACAGGTATGTAGCTCTTGGAACAGATAAGTTTTTATTATTATATTTTGAAGGGCAATTATTTGATATAACACCATTAAAAGCTACGTTAAGTTCTTCTACAATTGCAACTGTAAATGCTTCAGCTGTTTGTACAATAACTACTTCTACATCTCATAACCTTGAACCGGGAGATATAGTTTTATTAGACAGTGTTACATTACCGAGTGGTACAGGTTTTAGTGCATCAGATTTTGAGGATAAATTATTTCAAGTAACATCAGTTCCATCACCTACAACTTTTACAATTACACAAAGTAGTAATGCTGGTGGTACAGTTTCAACAGGGGGCAGTATTGCAGTTAAGCCTTATGAAAAAGTAGGCCCTTCTGCACAAAACTATGGTTATGGTTTTGGTATATCTCAATGGAATGGATCTGTATCGGGTGCTGCTACATCAACATTAGACGGATCACTAAGTGCAAACTCAGCAGGTACAGGTGGCTCTGGTACTAATGTTACACTTGATGCTACAACAAATTTTACTGCTGCTGGTAGAATTTTAGTAGAGAATGAATTAATATCTTATGCATCTATATCATCACCAAACTTACAAAGTATTGTAAGAAATGTTAACGGAACAGATAATGCATCTCATAACACAGGAACAGCAGTTACTGATGCAACAAACTTTTCTGATTGGGGAGAAGGTGTATTAGCATCAGAAGTAACTCTTGAACCGGGCCTATGGAGTTTAGATAATTTTGGTCAAGTATTGGTTGCAACTATTGCAAATGGTAAAACATTTACATGGAATGCAGGAGCTGCATCACCTTTAACAGTTAGAGCATCAACAAGCACATCTGGTTTTTCTACAGCATCAAATCCAACTGCATCAAGATTAACTTTAATATCACCAACAACAAGACACTTATGTCATTTTGGAACAGAGACAACAATTGGAACTACAACAACACAAGACGATATGTTTATAAGATTTTCTAATCAAGAAGACATAAACAGCTATACAATTACAGCAACTAACAGTGCCGGTGATTTTAGATTGCAAGATGGTACTAAAATTATTAGTGCTATTAAAGCAAAAGAAACAATATTAGTTTTTACAGACAATGCATTGTACACTATGAAATTTGTAGGTGCACCTTTTACATTTAGTTTTGAGCAAGTGGGTACAAACTGTGGATTGATAGGAAAGAATGCTGTTGTTGAGATAGATGGTGCTGCTTTCTGGTTATCACCAAATGGTTTCTTTATGTTTGATGGTACAGTTAAATCCTTACCATGCACAGTAGAAGATTTTGTATATAACAATTTAGATACTACCAAGGGTCAACAAGTTGCTGCTGGTATTAACAATTTATTTACAGAAGTTGTTTGGTACTATCCTTCACAAGGATCTAGTTTTAATGATAAATACGTTGTGTTTAATTATGGTGAGTCTAGCAGTTCTAGAATGCCAGGAGGAATATGGTACACAGGAACAGAATCAAGAACATCTTGGATTGATGCAATTGTATATCCTAAACCTTACGCTACTAAATATGATTCTTCAAGCAACGGAACTTTTCCAACAGTCGTAGGTCAAAGTGGACTGGGTCGTACTCAGTTTTTTGAACATGAGGTTGGAACAGACCAAGTTAACCAAGATGGTTCTACTACAACAGTTACCTCTTTTGTTCAATCTTATGATATTGATATAGAGCAAAGACAAAGTAGTAAACCAGGACAGGCCGCTGGACCAAAAGTTTCAGGAGAATTTTTTCTAGCAATGAGAAGGTTTGTACCTGATTTTAAAGCGTTAACTGGAAATGCTAAAGTAAGTCTAGGTGTTAAGAGATATCCACAAGAATCAAACACTACGACAGCATTAAGTCCTTTTACAATAGACTCAACTACACTTAAAAAAGATACAAGAGCTAGAGGTAGGTTTGTAAACGTTAAAATAGAAAACGATAGTTCTGGTGAAGAGTGGAGATTTGGTACATTAAGATTAGATGTGCAGGGAGACGGACGTAGATAATGACAAAAATAAATATAAGAATACCTGAACCAAAAATAGAATACGATGTATCTAACCAAAAACAAATAAACAGAGCTTTAACTATTATGAAAGATCAGTTAAACTCTACATTTTTAAATGAAGTAAAACAGGAGCAAGAGAGATTCTCTTGGTTTATAAGTGGCTAACATATATAAAAACGAATTAATAGATCTTACTACTACAGATAACACTGTAATATACACTACACCATCTGATTCTAGAGCTATAATTAAAAGTATTCTAGTATCGGAAGATGCTGGATCGGGGTGTGATATAACTTTTACCATAACTAATGCCGCTTCTGCGGTATTTAGTTTGTTTAAAGATAAAACAATAGCCTCAAAAACAACAACAGAGCTGTTAACTCACCCTTTAATTTTAGAAGAAAATGAGGTATTAAAGGCACAGGCAACAGATGCAAATGAATTACATGTTATTGCATCAGTACTTGAAATAAACAGGGATTAAATATGTCATTTATTGAAACAGAAGCATCATACAGAATAGAAGTTATAAATGGTAAACCAGTAAAAATTATTACACCACAGACAGAAATAACATTGACAAATACAAAAACAGGTCAAGAGTATAATTCTGATGCAGAAGCAATGCAAGATGTGCAAGATTCAAATACAGAGACTGTAGCTGACGATATTAAAAGAGATGTTAAAGTAATTGTAGAAGCTTTACCAATAGGGGGCAATGCTAAATTATAATGCCACCAGGATTTTATAACCCATACGATCAACAAGTATATGATGCAGGTTTTAAATATATACCTCAAAGTAAATATTTATTAAACCCTTTTAAAATACCTACCGATGACTCTACAACAACTCCTCCTAATACCGGAGGAATAACTACTCTTCCTACAGGTGGCGGTGGTGGTTATACTGGTGGAATAAGTGATTTAACTACAGGTTTTTTTGATACAACAAGTAATAGACAAGATAGGTTAGCAGAATTAAATAGACCTTTACAAGCAGCACAGTTTCCAAGTTTTCCTGGAGCAATGACACCTGGAGGATATAGTGCTAACACTATGTATAACCAAGCACTTAAAGATTTAAATGATCCTAGTCTTAAAGGTATGTCTAATGATTTTGTTGGTAAAACAGCTCAAAGTGTTATGGACTACGCTGATGATGCTATTCAAGATTATAAAATGCAATACGCTACAGGACAATTAGGTCCGAATTATATACCAGCAGAAAAACCTACGTTTAATAGAAAAGTAAATGATTTTATTTATGATACGCTTGGTTTTACTAAACCACAATCAGCAGATCAAATTTTAGAAGAAGGATACAACAAACCATATGGCAGTGGAGGCTTAGGAATATTGGGAGCAATTTTAGGTAAGATGGATAACTATTCTAACTTACCGGTAGCCGATCAAGCATTTATTGCAAAAAATATGGGCTACACAGGTCCAACAGTATTTGGTGCAAATGATTCTGGTTTAAGTAAAGATCCTTTTGGACTAAATACTAGATCTGCATTCGGTAATTATGCAGAAAGAGTCGGTGTTGAATCAGAAAAACTTGGTGATCTTTTAGGTAAGGATCTTGCAGGAAAATACGGTGCAACATTTAATCCTGAAACAGGGATGTTTGAAAGTGATGATGAAGAAGCTGCAGCTAAAGCAAATCAAATGACAAAAATGTTAAGAGCAAAATTTAATTTTTACACAAAGCAAAATATGGATTACGCTGACACGGTTCAAAAAGCTGCTGAACTACAAGCTGCAAAAGATAAAGATATTGTAAATAAAATTGGTGTTACTGCAGATGATGTAGCTAGTACAACTACTCAAGGTGGCGGAGGTGGTATTGCTTCTTCTGCTTATAGTGGAGGTGGTGCAGATGCTGCTTCAATGGGTGGTGGTTCTCAACAAGCAAAATCAAGTGGTGGAGCAAAAACCGATCGAACTGATAAAGGCTGGGGTTGGGCCGATGGTGGCATAGTAGATATGCTAGAGATATATGATTGATTATAGGATAAAAAGACGATAAAAGGGTAAAACTATGGCAATTTCAAGAATGAATATGGAAAGACAAATGCGTAATATGGGCGGCATTATGGGTCTTGAAGACCAGAGACAAGGATATTTTTTAGGTAAACTAGTTAAGAAGATAACTAAACCAATTAAAAAGATAGTTAAATCACCATTAGGTAAAGCAGCTTTACTAGCAGGTGGTGCATATCTAGCAGGTGGATTTATGCCTGGTGGAGCTGGACTTAGAGGAGGTCTAGCGAATTTTAGAAATTTTGGTGGTGGTATTGGTAAACTATTTGCAAAAGACACTGGTTTATTAAGAGGACTAGTCAGAGATAAAGCAGGTAATTTTAGTTTAGGTCGAGCAGCGCTTTCAGGTTTAGGTGCAGCTTCAATTGCAGCACCATTCTTTATGGGTGGTGAAGAAGAAGAGGATACAGGTACACCATTTGGTATGCCACAGCCAGACATAGAAGATATTAGAAGTCAAGCTAAAGCATATTACTCAGATCCAACAAACTCTGCATTATATTTTATGCCTCCTAAATCTGCAGTACAAAAATCATTCTACGCTGCTGAAGGTGGACTAGCTAGTCTACCAAGAGACGGATACAGAATAGGTGGTGGTGTATTACAAAAAGCAGGTCAGATGATAAAGTCTGGTGTAGGTAAAGTTAAATCTTTATTTGATGATGCAGATATAAGTGTTCAAATACGTGATGATGATGTTATGACAGACGCTGGATTACAAGCACAAGCTGTTGGTCAAGATGTTTTTATAACACCTAAATCAAACAAAGCCGTACAAGTTATGGAAGGTTTAATAGATGAAGGTTATGATATTGCAAAAGCAGAAGATGGTAGTTATACTATTAACGCTTTAGATGAAGGTGCTCTAGATTTAATTACTCAAAGACTAAGAATAGGTAGTAAAGGTGCTGATGAATTTATAGAAAGCCAAGAATATTTTATGCCTGGCAAAACTGTTGACACAAGCATGATGGATGAAGAATCAAAAATGATCTATGATGCTTTGAGAAATAGAAAAGCAGATGGTGGACTAGCTAGTATTGATATGCCTAAAAGAGGTATGGTTGATGGACCAGGAAGTTATGCTGGTAAGACTCTTTTTGGAGACATAGCAGAAATAGATGTAGGAGAACAATTAAAAGACACTGGTCAAAGTATTTTAGATCTTCCAGGAAATGTTATGAATATTTTAAGCCAATTACCTGAAAGTTTTAAACAACTTTATTTTAGTTTAAAATCAAACTCTGAAAGAGAAAATTTATTAAAAACAATAATGGGTGAAGCAAAAGCTAATGGCGGTAGAATAGGTAAAGCAGATGGTGGAATTATGGACCTAGGAGGTCTAGAAAAAGATTATAGAGAGGGTGGTTTTGTACCACTAGGAGCTGAGGAAAGAGCGGACGATGTGCCGGCTAGACTTAGCAAGAACGAATTTGTATTTACAGCAGACGCTGTAAGAGCCGCAGGCCAAGGCGATATTGATCAAGGCGCAGAAGTTATGCAGAATATGATGGACAATCTGGAATCTGGTGGTACTATATCAGAAGAGTCCCAGGGCATGGAAAATCCTGCACAATCAATGTTTGATCAAGCACAACAATTGGAGAGTAGAATAGAATAATGTCATTACCAGATTATTTAGAATCATCCGCAAAAGATTTTGCCAGACAGTTAACGGCAAGTACTTCTACACCTATTAACACAGGTACATTTACTGGTCCACAATTTGTGGCTGGTGAAAACCAGTTACAAACAGATGCAATTAATTTAGCAACACAAGGCATCGGTGGTTATCAACCTTATTTAACACAAGCACAACAGTTAACTGGACCTGGAGCAGGGACCGGGGCTGGATCTATTGCATCATTTATGTCACCATATCAATCTGGTGTTATTGATGAAACATTAAGACAGTATGATCAATCTAGAGCTGGTGGTATGCAAAATATTGCAGATCAAGCTTATACTGCAGGTGCATTTGGTGGCGGTAAACAAGGTGCATTAGAAGGACAATACATGTCAGATACTGCACTAGGTAGAGCAGGTATCGTAGCTCAATTAAGTCAACAAGGTTTTCAAAATGCACAAGCTCAAAGAGGCCAAGCATTACAAGATCAATTTGCATTATCTAATTTTCAAAGAGCCGGTACATCAGGAGACGTTGCTTCACTAGGTAATCTAGGAGCATTTAGACAAGGATTAAATCAACAACAATTACAGGCACAAGCCGATGCTGCAAGAACTGGAGCTTACGAAGCACAACAAAGACTTCAACAATACGGGGGTGGTCTAGGTCAATTAGCTGGATTCGCATCTCCTCCACCAGCACCTATGGGTGGAGCTAGTCCGTTTGCTACAGGTTTAAGCACAGCAACAGGTATCGCAGGATTGTTTGGTAAATTATACGGGTAATACATGAGACCATTAAATAGACCAATGTTTAAATACGGTGGCCCTATCAAAGAGGGTATCATGGACGGTATGAAAGAGAAACAAGCTATTAATACTGTTGGTAGTCCACTTGCACCAAAAGATGAAACAGGTAGAGGTGGTTACGCATTACCTTTATTGTATGGTGCTGGTATGGCAGCTGCAAGATTCTTACCTGCAGCAATTAGAGGTTTTAGAGCAGCTAGAACTTACAAACCTTTTTCACAAAATTTAGGAATTATGGGTAGAGCAAAAGATTTATTTATGCCTAGAGGTGGTATAGCAGCACCAATGGCACCAAAAGGAGCTGGCGCAGGTTTTAGAGTTGGTTCTTTCTTAAGACAAAACCCATTAACTGCTGCACCATTAGCCGCAACTGCACTTGAAGCAGGCGCTGGTGTAGTTAAATCAGCTCCAGAGCTTTTAAAATCATACGCTAACGCAGTGATTCCTTTTGCAGATCCTTTTGGTCCAAAAGAAAAAGTGCCAACAGGTGATGGCACTGGATTAAAACGTGGTGATAAAAGTCAAGTTGTAGCTACACCTGATGTAAATAAAACTGGTGGTGCGACTGTAAAAACAGATGCAGAAAAACAACAAATAACTGAGGACAGAATTCAAGCAACAAAAGATAGATACTACAAACTAATGGGTATTGATAAAATGAATAAAGATGCAACTTATGATTCATTAATTGATGCAAGTAAAATTATACAACAGGAAGGTGGAGACCTAAAAGGATCTATTAAATCCGGTAGTCTACAATCACAATTAATTAGTGCTATATCTAAAAACTTAGATAAATCTTCTGCTCTTAAAAAACAAATTGATGCTGCGGTTCTTAAAGGAGAGATTGAAAAAGATATTAAAGCAAATGACCCATCTGCTGCAGTTGATCTTGCATATAAAAAAGCAGCTACTGCAAAAATACAAAAAGATTTAACGGGTAGTTCTGCGGCTGATGTTCTTGCAACAGCAGAGATACAAGGTAAAAATTTAGTAACAAGTAATACACTAACAAGCATACTACAATCTAAAGGTACAGATGTTGACTTTACTTTTCCAGATGACAAGTTTCAAAAATGGGAAAAAAATAATGAAGGTAAAGACGAAATAGATTATCTAACAGAAAACTACGGTGGACTAGATAATGGTACATATGTAGTTAACAAAAAAGCTTTTACAGTTAAAGATGGCTCAGTATTTCCAATAGACTTAGATAGTATTACAGGTTAGGAGTAACTCATGGCTTCTGCACGAGAACTAATATTAGCGGAATCAAACGATAATAATAAAGTAGGTACAATTGAATCTATACTAGCCGGTGTAGGTTCCGGTCTTCTTGCAATACCAAAAGGTTTTTTTTCATTAGGTGCAACACTATTAGATTTAGGTGTTGATCAAAACAGAGCGGCTAGAGTCGAAGCATTCTTTGACGACCTTACGACATTAGACGAGAAAGCAGAAGCAACTGTAGCTGGCCAGATAACAGAAGCATTAGTTAACATTGGTATACCTGCTACTGCGGGTTTTAGAGTTGGTTCTAAAATAGCTGTTGATGCTATGAAGGCTGCAAAAACCGGTAGGTATTTTAAACCTTCGGGTGAAGTAAAAAAATTAGCTGACGATGTTTTAGAATTAAATACTAAAGGCAAAACTAATAGATTTATTGGAGGCGCACTTGGTGGCGGTGTTGGTGAAGCAGCATTTGTTGGTGACGTAGAACAGATAGGTACGTTTGGTGATTTAATTGGAGGACCTACCGAAGTAGATAGAGAAACTGATGACCCGTTAACAGATTTATTAAACAGGGTTAAGTTTGGTACAGAAGGTGCATTGTTTACAGGTGTGATTGCTGGCACAGGTAAAGTTATTAAAAGACTTACTGATAGAAATAAAAACATTGCAGATTCAAACGATAAGATAGATAGATTTATAGATAAAATTGCACAAGGGTTTAGAGCTAGAAGTGGTAAGACTCAAGAGTTTTTTGATATCGAAAGAACTAACATTGGTGAAAGATCTGCGGATTCTATAAAAGCAAAAAATATATCTAGAGAATTAGATATAGCTATCGATAAAATATTTCCGCCATTTAGAAACATAGCTAACAGAGTTAATCAAAAGAAAAGAGATGCATTATTAAAAGATGTCAATGATCTTTTGTTATCCGGAGATGCACAGATAGATGACCTTGGTTATGCAAAGTTTGGTGCACTGGATCAAACAAAAAAAGAAGCATTACTTAAAAAACTACAGGACTTAAAAGTAGATGAAGAAACTATGGGTACTATATTTGGTAGTCTAACAACTATCAGAGACAAGTGGGCTGACTTGTTTTCTAATTTAGGAAGAACACTTGGTAAAAATGAGATAGCAGAATTTAAAAAATTATTTGGTAATAAATTTAAAAACTATATTGGTGCAACATATGATGTATTTCAAAACAAAAGTATACTACCTTTCTTTGCATATACACCCACAAGAGAAGCAATTGAAAGAGCTAAAACAGTATTTAAACAAAGTGCCGATGAAGCAGGAAAACCAATAACAGATTTGCAAGCAGAAGATATAGTAGCCAATGCAATAAAAGATCCCAACCTTCCAAAAGGTTTTAGATTAGATAAACCATCTGATGTTATATTTAAAGTACCGGATTTTTTTGTTAATAAAACTGTATTAGATGAAACATTAAAAAGAAGAGTTGCACAACCTCTTGTATCTATTGGTGAGATAAAATCAAAAGCAGACAGAGAAGTGTTTGAAGAACTATTTGGTAAACAAAGAAATCCTATGCAAACAATTATAGGTGCTACTGCAAAACTATCCATGCTTACAAGACGTAATATGTTTTACAGAGACTTATTAAAAAAAAATGATGAAGTTTCAGATCTATTTAGATCAGGACAAAGTCAAACAAAACCTTTCTTAGCCAGAAGTGAGGACGAAGCTAGAGAATTATTTGGTACAGACTATCAAATGGTAGAAGTTATTGATCCTGCTAAAAGATTAACTGTTGATGCAGGTAAGGGTGTTAAAAAAGAAGTATTAGATAAAGGTAATGTTGCCATGGGTGCAACCAACCCTTTCTCGGAGTCACAGTTCTTTGCAAGACCTGGTGTTGCTAAAGCGTTAAAAGACACAGGACTACAGCAACAGGACCCGGGAATGTTGGGTCAGCTATATCAAAGTTTAGTTTTATATCCAAAAGGTTTATCACAGGTAGCTAAAACAATTCTATCGCCGGTAACACACATGAGAAATTTTGTTAGTGCTAGTTTTTTTGCAACAGCAAATGGTATTATACCTGATGGTCAAGCTATCAAACAAGCATACCAGGCGCTACAAACACCTCTTAAAGGTACAAGACAACAAAACGATTTATATGAAGAACTATTAGAACTCGGAGTTGTAAACTCTAACGTAAGACTAGGGGATCTAACAAGACTATTAGAAGATGTAAACTTTGGTGAAACAATGACAGCAGACAAAGGATTTAGAATGTTGTTAAAACCATTATCAAAATTAAAACAAGTATCACAAGATTTATATACAGCTGAGGATGACTTCTGGAAGATAGCATCATGGGCTATGGAAAAATCTAGATTAGAAAAAAGTCTTACAGCTAAAGGTTTAACAAAAGGACAATCATTTACAAGAAACGGTATTGAACAAGTGTTTGATGATAACTTCTTAAAAAGAGAAGCAGCAGATATAATTAAAAATAATGTACCTAACTATGATTATGTATCAGACTTTGTAAAAGGTTTAAGAAAACTACCTATCGGTAACTTCGTATCGTTTCCTGCAGAGATAGCTAGAACAGGAACTAACATTATAAGACGTGGTCTTAGAGAAATAAATGAAGAAATAATTTTACCTGATGGTACAAAAGTAAAACCTTTTCAATCGATAGGGTACACTAGATTATTTGGTATGGGTGCAACTACAATAGCTGTACCAGCTGCAACAGCAGAAGCATTCGCTGCTATCTACGATGTAACAGATGATGAAAGAGAAGCTCTTAGAAGATATGTAGCTGACTGGTCAAAAAACTCAACACTACTACCAATAAAAGACGAAGAGGGTAATTTTAAATACGTAGATTTTAGTCATGCTAATGCATACGACACATTAGTTAGACCTATTCAAACTATTTTAAATCAAGTAGCTGACGGTAGAAACGATGAAGATGGTATGATGGATGATTTTATTGCAGGTATGTTTGGATCTATGAAAGAATTTGCACAACCATTTATATCAGAGTCTATTTGGACAGAAGCAGTAACAGATATTATAGCTAGAGGTGGTAGAACTAGAGATGGTTTCCAAGTATTTAACCCACAGGATACGTCTGGTGACAAAGCATATAAAATCATGGCTCACCTGGTAGAAGCACAGATGCCGTTCTCACTTAATCAATTAAAAAGATTAGATCAATCTATCGAGTCTGTTGACGTATTACAAAAAGGTAAAATAGATAAGTTTGGACAAACATATGAATTTGGTGATGAGTTTGCAGGTTTGTTTGGTTTTAGATCTGTAGCAGTCAACCCAGATAGAACTTTAAAATTTAAAGTTGCAAACTATCAAAGAGGTGTAAGGGAATCTAGACAGTTGTTTACTAGAGAAGCTTTACGTGGTGGACCAATTGATCCAAGTGAAATTGTAGATG
>Ga0208545_1000775_pt1 | contig 14685 bp, 10 predicted proteins | sample DEB08_DNA_12_FD_185498 | JGI IMG/M metagenome (GOLD analysis project Ga0208545, IMG submission 185498) | Aqueous microbial communities from the Delaware River and Bay under freshwater to marine salinity gradient to study organic matter... | ecosystem: Environmental > Aquatic > Marine > Coastal ... | reverse complement strand
GATTGGTTTGATGATGGACAGTTCGGGCCTAATTGTATCGCATCAAAATACTTATAAATATAAGGAAACATCTTATAAATAAATAAAAGATATGGGAACCGAAAATGGTAGCAATCATCACAGAAAAATTTAAACTACACAATGCTTCGCAGTTTGTTGAATCTTTCACTGAAGCGGCAGCCTCAACTTATTATTTGTTTATTGGAAAATCAACGGCATTTTCTAGCACAAATGATGGAACCGGAGCATCTGACACTTCTCCTCCAACTCCCCCAGACAGTGTGTCTGATGAATTTTACTTTTGGGATCAGATGCTAGGTGCAAAGAAAATCACATCAAGCGATGTTCTTCAAGTCATTCCACGCCGAGATTGGTCAAATGGCACTTCATTTGATATGTATAAGGATGACTATAGTTCTCTCAATACATCTGATTCCGGTGCATCTTCTCTTTATACTTCTACATTTTACTTTAGAACCTCTGCAAATAGGGTTTATAAAGTAATTAGTAACATTCCAGCTGGAGAATTTACAGCAGCTGCTGCATTTAGTGGTTCTGAACCTACTTCAGAAAGTACATCATTATTCACCACTGGTGGATATGTTCTTAAATATATGTACACCATTTCTGCTTCTAATGCAACTAAATTTCTAACCACAGATTTTATGCCAGTGGTTACAGATAGCACTGTCAGCGCAGCTGCAACTGATGGAGCAATTGAATCTTTTCAAGTAACAAATCTCGGTGTTGGTTGCACAGATGGAACTTATTATGCTGCAATTTATGGTGATGGTGCTAATCAAGGAACAGCAAGTGGTGCCGTTGCTAGAATTGTAATATCTAGTAATAAAGTTCAATCTTTTGGAACAAATGCCACTACAACCTCTGGAGTTCATGCTGGTGGTTCTGGTTACACTTATGGAACAATTAACATAGCTTCTGGTTTCACATTTTCTGATGCAGCATTAACTTCTGCTTCTGCAATTGGTGGAACAACTGATCCAGTGTTTGATGTTATTGTATCTCCAAAGGATGGCCATGGTACAAATGGTGTGAATGAATTGGGCGCTCATTTTGTAATGACAAACACCACGCTTACAGGTGCAGAAGGTGATGACATTGCCGCTACGAATGATTTTAGAAATGTTGGTCTAGTTGTAGACCCAACAGACTTTGGCACATCAACAGTCGCAACAGCAAGCACTGCAAGACAAACATATGCTTTGAAGTTTCCTGCAAGTGGAGCAGGAGCAGCAAGTGGAACATTTACTGCTGATGAAAAAATAACACAGGCAACAACTAACGCAATTGGTAAGGTTGTTGAGTATGATGCGTCTTTAAATATTCTATATTACCAACAAGAGAGACATGCAGACTTTGGAACAAACTCCACCACAGGTGCTTACATTGCTTTCAGTGGTGCAAATGCTGTAACTGGTGCTTCTTCCGGTGCATCTGCAACTCCAGATGCGGCGGCAGATAGTGCTGTCACTCTTGCTAACGCTACTACCATCACATTTACAGATGGATATGCTAATCCAGAACTTGCAGCCGACAGTGGAAATATAGTTTACAAAGAAAATCGCAGACCAATATCAAGAGCTACAGATCAAACAGAAGATATTAAAATTATAGTGGAATTCTAAAATGGCAGAAAAAACAGATTTAAATGTTGCACCTTATTTTGACGATTTTGATGAGGATGATAATTTTAAAAAGATTTTGTTTCGTCCTGGCTTTTCTATTCAAGCCAGAGAATTAACGCAACTACAATCTAATCTACAGAATCAAATTGAAAGGCAGGGAAATCATCTCTTCAAAGAAGGTGACATGGTTATTCCTGGCCAAATTAATTTAGCTCCTCAACCTACATTGAAATTGGTGACAACATTTTCTGGAGAGAGTATTGATCCTTCGCAGTATTTTAATGCTACTAATCCAATAACAATTACTGGAGAAACAACTGGTGTTACTGCAAAAGTTACTGGTTTTTCAGCTGGAACTAGTACAGATCAACCTCTACTTCATATTGCTTATACTGGAACTGGCACTGATAGTGAAACCTTTTTCTTTGCTGATGGCGAAAACATAAGTGCTAATGCTGGAATAACACATACTATATCATATGGTTCTGGTGTTGCATCTGCTACAACATTTACTTCTCCTTTAGCCAGCACAGGAACAACAGCACAAGAAGAAGCTCAACCAAATGGTGCAGCTGCCAGAACAGGTGTGGCAGCAGTAATAGAAGAAGGTGTGTATTATATTAGAGGCTATTTTGTTAAATGTAATGCACAAACTTTAATTCTTAACCCTTATACTGAAGGAATGTCTTGCTTAGTTGGTTTATTTATCGAAGAGGAAATTATTACTCCAGAATTAGATACAACCCTTTTGGATAATTCTACAGGCTCTAGTAACTTTGCTGCTAAAGGCGCACATAGATTAAAAATTAAAGTATCTTTAGCTTTCCGAAAAAGAGACACACCGCCAAATTCAGAAAGAATGAAGAATTTTGTTCAATTAATGGATGTTAAAAAAGGTCAAATTAATGCAGTAGTAAACAAAACACAATATGCTGAACTTGAACAGACTTTTGCAAGAAGAACTTATGATGAATCTGGTGATTATACAGTTAAACCATTTGAGTTTAAAGTGCATGAAAGTGTTACGATCAATGAGAATGAGGGATTGTTTGTTGCCGGTGAAATAACAGATGATAATTTTGTTGCAGCAAATGATCAGTTACAATTAGAAATTTCTCCTCATAAAGCATATGTGAGAGGTCATGAATTTGAAACTTTTGCTTCAAAATTTATGACTATGATTAAAGCAAGAGATTTTGAAACAGTTAATGCTGGTGTTACTGTTGCTGAATTAGGAAATTTTGCTAATGTAACGAACATATATGGCAGTCCAGATATTTCACCAATAAGTGGAGAAACTACCGCATTCAAACAGGTTGATTTATATGATGCTGAAACTGCAACAAGAGGTTCTGCATCTGGAAATCATATTGGTGTTGCAAGATCAAGGGGCCTAGAATATTTCTCTGGTACAGCTGGCGCATCTTCATCAAACACAGAGGCTGTATATAAATTATATTTGTTTGATGTAAGACCTTTTACTAAACTTACAATGAGCGGCACTCCAAGTCCAACCCTCACTGCTAATCATTCTAATGGGGGTGTTCAAGTCAAGGGTTCATCATCTGGAGCTACAGGTTTTGTTTTTGCTGATGGAACTAGCGCAGCAACTATTTTATTGACAAATGTTGTAGGATTATTCACAGTTGGCGAAACTATAACTGCTTCAGATTCAGCTGAAACTGATGATATTGTTGAAACTAGTGGGAATGTTGATTTGACGATTTCGATAGTTGACACTTTTCAATTTTCTGATACTAGACAAGTGTTTATGGATGATGACACATCTGGAGAAGACTTTACTGCTGACATTGTTCTAGATCAAGCATCTAATGTATTTCTAGAAATTCTTCTTGAAGATGATGTAAATTCATCTATTGAATTAGAAGCGGGAACAGGCTCGGGCAATATTATCCAGCAAGGTCGAGATACCCAATCTGCTATATTGAAAACACCAGAAAAAAATGCATTGCTATATAAGTTGCCTAAAAAAGTTGTTAAAACATTATTAACAACGACAAATCAGGGCGAATCTGATACACAGTATACAATACGAAAACAACTTATTGGTACAACCACTTCATCTGGTGTTACTTTTAACGCTGGTAGTGGAGAAACATTTGGTTCACATAATGAAAAAGATTATACTCTTTCCATTCTTACAGATGGTGGTGGCGCTGCACAGGGAGATATTGTATCAATTGCCAGCACTCTTTCTGGTGCAGGAACAAGTTCAATAACAATCTTAGATGCTACAAATTTACCAACAGGAACAAAAGTTAAACTTACAGCAACCTTACTAAAAACATCAGCAGCCCATAAAAGTAAAACTGTAAATTTGATGAAAAAACTAGCAGTTAATCCAGGCGACACAGATGCTTTTGGAACTCGTCCTACTGATAGAACAATCTCTTTGGGTAGAGCAGATGCATTTAAATTAGTTGCTGTATTTGACTCGGAGAACACTAGCACAGAGGTAACAATTCCATCATTGACTTTAGGAACAATAACTGGCACATTTACAAGAGGTGAATTAGTAACAGGTTCTGCTTCTGGCGCCACTGCTCGAATTATTGATATTTCTAGTCCTATGGAATATGTTCTTGCAACAACGACAGAATTTGTTGTTGGCGAAACCATAACAGGATTTTCTTCCAGTGCGACTTCAACTGTTACTGCACTAACCGCCGGTTCGATTAATGTTAGGAATAACTATACTCTTGATACTGGAATGAGAGATAACTTTTATGACATATCCAGAATTGTGAGAAGAAATAATGTAAGTTCCCCAACTGGTAAAGTTGTAGTAATTTATGATTATTTTGAACATGGCGCTGGCGATGTTATGACAGTTGATTCATATGTTGATATTGCAGACCAAATGACTTATGAAGATATTCCAACATATACAGCATCAAAAATTGATCCAGACACACCAACACCAACGGGTGCGTTTCCATTATACGACACATATGATTTTAGGCCTAGAGTTGAAAATATTACTGGAACTTCTTCTGAAATTACAACTACGGATGAAATCACTGGTAATTCTTTTGATTTCTTCCATAGACAATATGATGGAACAGGCGCATCAATGTCAGATGTGCCAAAACCAGATTCATTCGTACAAAGTGATTTTGAATTTTTCTTACCTTATATTGCTAACATTGAGGTATCGGAGAAAGGAAAAATAAGCATTTTCAATGGCGCATCAGCCGAAGTACCTAAACCCCCGGCAGTACATCCTAGCATGATGAAAATTGCTCAAGTATTTGTTCCAGCATTTACTTTTGCGCCCCAAGAGGTTCAAATAAAAAGAGAACGTCATCAAAGATATACGATGAAGGATATTGGCGAGATTGAGAAAAGAGTTCAAAATGTTGAATATTATACTTCGCTGAATTTATTAGAGCGGTCGGCACAAGACCTTGAAGTTACAGATGCAAATGGACTAAACAGATTTAAATCAGGATTTGTTGTCGATAATTTTGCTGGTCATAGAACTGGTGATATTGGAAATCCTGATTATAAAGTTTCTATTGATGCAGAAAATAATGAACTAAGACCAAAGCATAGAATGCAACATTTATCATTAATAGAATCAGTGACAACAGATTCTGAAAGAACTAGTGCTGGTTATCAAAAAACAGGAGATTTAGTAACCTTACCTTATACAGAGCAAGTTCTTTTGAAACAAGATGTTGCAACAAAAATCGAATCAATTGTTCCGTTTAGTAATAGTATATGGAAAGGCACCATTGAACTTTCTCCTTTTGGTGATGATTGGTTTGAAACTGAAGTTAGGCCATCAATTACTGTAAGTGTTGCTCATGATTTTGATTTTGCAGCTGCAACTCCAGATCATGTTTTGGGCGCTATGTGGAATTCTTGGCAATCTCAATGGATGGGTGTTGTTGAACAAACTGATCCTGGCGACGAATTTGAAAATAATAGATTTGTAAGATCAATAGAATCAAAAACAAAAAAACTTGAAGTTGCAACTAAAGCAATTGCGAATATTGAAAGACAGGGAAATGGATATCGAATAACAACTAAAGGTGTTCGTCCATTCATTAGATCACAAACTGTTAATTTTACTGGAACTGGATTTAAACCTAGAACAAGATTATATGCATATTTTAATAATAGGCCAGTATCACAATATATTTCACCAAATCCGTTGATAACTGATTCTGCTGGAAGAATTGAGGGTGTGTTTAATATACCAGACCCAATTACTCCTGGCAATCCAAAATTTCCTACAGGAGAAGTTGAATTTAAACTTAGTAGTGATTCAACTAGAGGTGATATGTTAAATATCGACAATCCTATAAGAAAAAAATATGATGCAAATTCAAATGGTCGGGAAACTGAAACAGACGGATTTACCATATATTTTGCTACTGGAATGTTTGACCAATATCAAAATGTATCTTTGGCATTAAGACCACCACCTCCTCCGCCAGCACCTGTATACACTTACAATGCAACGCCAGACACGGGGGGCAATAATTGGGATGGTGATGACAGTGATGGTGATGCTGATGCAGATGCAGATGGTGGTGGTGATTCTGATGGTGATTCTGATTCAGATGGCGATGGCGGTTGCTGGATTGCGGGCACACAAGTTCTAATGGGAGATAGTACTTATCGTAATATTGAAGATTTGAAAATAGGTGATATGGTTATGTCTTATCCAGAAACTAGTAAGACAAGGCGTTGGCATACAGCACTAGAAGTTAAACCTATTATTTCTCTTCTTGTGGGAACTGTAAAAATATGGCACTTAAATGATTCTATGGTTTCTGGAACTGAATGGATGATTAAGGGGGATGGTACAGCAGCCATTGTTCAATGGTTAAACGTAGGTGATACTGTTCTTGGGCCCGATAATAATTTAGTTGAAATAACAAGAGTTGAGCCCGCTCAAGGGGAGTTAGAGACACAAGTTATTTACAACTTTGAAACTAAGGACAACTATTCTTATATAGCAGATGGAATGAGAACAATTAGAGGTCGGGCAGTGAGAGCGGCAGAGGGTGGCTCATGGGGTGAAGATTATTTATCTGGAAAAACTAATGCATATGAAGGTAGTATGAAAGATGAATTTGAAAGAAAATTTAATAGTAAATCTGAAGGAATAAAATAATGTCAAAAAATTTCCCCACTGCGTCAATTCAACCATTGGCTCAAACATTTGAGATTCCACCTGATCCTGGCAAAAATGCGGCTGGAGATACTTTTCGAGGTGGTGCATTCCTTACTTCCGTTGAACTTTTCTTTTTTGGGAAAGATGATGTTTTACCTGTATTTGTTGAAATTAGAGAAACCTTGAATGGATATCCAACATCTAAAAGATTAGTGTTTAGTAGAAAAGTATTGTCTCCAACAGATGTGTCCACATCAACACTTGGTGATGTTCCAACAAAATTTACATTTGAGTCTCCTGTATACATTATGGAAGGCACTGAATATTGTGTTGTGGTAAGTTCACATTCTCCAGAATATAAAATATTTATTGCAAGATTAGGAGAAGATAGTTTATTGGGTGGAAAAAAATTAGATAAACAACCACTTATGGGAACATTGTTTAAATCTAGTAATGATCGGGCATGGGCAATATCTCCAATGGAAGATTTAAAAATAACAATGAATGCAGCTTTGTTTGAAGTTGGATCAAGTGATGGTGCAATAAAAGGTTTTAGTGATGATGATGGTTTAGGAAATTTGACTCTCCATAATAGTCCTGTGCCTAGCAGAACTTTATTGAATAATCCTCTATCATTTACTCATGGGGATACTGCTTTAAAAATAAATCATAAAGATCATGGTATGTATACTACTACAAACAATGTAACTATTGCTGGAGCTAAGTCTGGATTATCAACAACTCTAAGTGCTGGTATTACTTCTACTGCCACTACTTTGTCATTAGTTAGTGGCGCAAATTTCGGCAATACTAGTGGAAAATTTGCAGGGTCAGTAGATTCCACTTCTCGTTGGTATATTAAAATTAATGATGAAATTATGTTTTTTACAGCAATTACCGATACGGCAGTTTCTGCTGTAACTAGGGCTCAAGGTGACACAACTGCGGCGGCTCATGCTGCTGGTTCAGTTGTAGAATTATATCAAATACATAAGGTGCCATTCATTGAAGTGAACAAAACATTTACTTCAATTGCTAATATTGATATCGATTCGTACAGTGTAACTCTTTCAAGTAGTCCAGCATTTGATGGTGGCGCAGGATCATCGGCTGAGAATGGTGGAACAGTTGTTACTGCTTCAGAAAATCATATTATGAATACTGGTGTTCTTCAAATAAGTTCTTTAGACTTAGAACAAACAGGTATAACTGCTTTTGCAAGAACAACATCGGCAACAAGTGTTTCTGGTAGTGAAACTTCCTTTAGTAGAAGATCAGAAGCAAATGAATCAAAAATTGCCATAAATGATAATACTGATTTTGATACTACTCGCATGATTGCTTCCCCAATCAATGAAACAAATGAAATGGGTGGGGCTAAATCATATTTAACAAGAATTAATATGAAATCTACAAGGTCAAATTTAAGTCCAGCAATTGATTTGCAAAGGTCATCTTGGATTTCTGTAATGAATAGAATTAATAAGATTGACAGTTCCTCTGATCTCGCATCAAACCTCACTTTTATTCCTTCAACAGAAGCTGAAGGAGATAATAATGCTGCAATTTATGTAACTAAAAAAGTTATATTAGAAAATCCAGCAACGGCATTAAAAGTATTGCTTGCTGCTAATAGGCCTGCCGACGCTACTATTAAAGTAATGTTTAAAACTTTGTCAAGTGAAGATTCAATAGATTTTGATGATTTACCATATCAGTTCTTCAATACTACCGGAACATCAGATTTGGTTGTCAATTCTTCTTTGGCAGTTAATGATTTTCAAGAATATACATACAGTGCTGGAGTGACTGATGATGGTATTGGCGATCCCTTACCAGAATTTATTTCATTCTCAATTAAAATTATTATGCAAAGCACTAATCAATCTGCTGTTCCCAGACTTAGCGATTTAAGAGCATTAGCATTGGCGCTGTAATGTCAGATAATTATCAACGTATTGAAGGTCATCCAGATTTAGCTAAAGACGCCAATGTTCCAGGCGTTGTTATAAATCGAAATAAAAGCGCATATGAGAAAGCAGTTCGTCAGGCAAATGATGTTAAAGCAAAACAACAACAAGAAGAAGAACAACGAGATCAAATTAGAAACGCAACCAGAGAGATAAATACTTTAAAATCAGAGATGCATGAAATCAAAAATCTCTTGCAACAATTGGTAGATAAGTAATGGCCATACCAACAACAAAAGCAACATTTAAATCATACTGTCTAAGAAATCTTGGATTTGGTGTTATCGATATCAATGTATCTGATGACCAAGCAGATGATCGTATAGATGAAGCATTGCAATATTTCGCTCAATATCACTATGATGGTGTTGAGAGAATGTATTTAAAGCATCTTATCACAAGTGCCGAGGTAACAAGAGCAAGAGCAAATGACACTGCAACTGCTACAGACAAAATTGATAGCACTGTAACTGCTGATTGGTTAGAAGGTAATAATTGGATTCCTGTTCCAGATTCAGTAGTATCAGTTATTCAAGTATACCCTTTCAATGAAGGTTCAACATCAAATATGTTTGATGTTCGTTATCAATTGAGATTAAATGATTTATATGATTTTTCTTCGCAGTCAATACTTCATTATGATATGACGATGAAACATTTAGATTTTCTAGAGCATATTTTGGTTGGAGAAACACCCATAAGATTTAACCAACACCAAAACCGTTTATATATTGATATGGATTGGGCAAATGATGTAACAGCTGATGAGGATTTTATTTTAATAGAATGTTTTAGAAAACTTGATCCCACCACATACACAGATATATTTGATGATATCTATTTAAAAAGATATGCGACAGCATTGTTGAAAAGACAGTGGGGAGCAAATCTTAGCAAATTTAATGGCGTCACTATGTTAGGTGGTGTAACAATGAATGGAGAAACTTTATACAGTCAAGCTCAAGAGGAAATCCTAAGATTAGAAGAACAAATACAACTAGCTTTTGAATTACCACCCATGTATCAGATAGGTTAACTCATGGCGGTCAATTCAGCATTTCACACAAGCAATGTTTCAGCAATTGCTACAGAACAAAGTCTTTATAGCAATTTAGTTATTGAAGCAATACAGATTCATGGCCATGATGTCCATTATCTTGATAGAACTCTTGTTAATGAAGATAAAATTCTTGGCGTAGACAGTTTAGCTAAGTTTACCACTCAAGCAAAAATTGAAATGTATATGGAGAATAATGAAGGTGGATTTGGTGGTGAAAAAGAAATGATGAGTCAATTTGGTTTACAGAACTTGAGTGAAGCAACATTCGTTGTTTCTAAAACTAGATTTCAAGAATTGACTAAGCAGGTCACAATAGAATCTGGAACTGATACGCTTAGTGGTTCAATATTATTGGAAGATGGAACTCTCGATAGTGCAACTGTTGAGGCTTCAGCATCCTTTGAGAGTGGTTATATTATTTCAGAAGCAACATCTACAAATTCAGATCGACCATTAGAGGGTGATTTGATTTTTCATCCTATACTATCAAAATTGTTTCAGATAAATTTTGTTGATCATGACGAACCATATTTCCAATTGGATAATAATCCAGTTTACAAAATGCGTTGTAGATTGTTTGAATATAGTTCTGAAGCATTGGACACAGATATTTCTGCTATTGATGCAATTGAAGACAGCTTGTCGCTTGATACTCTAACACATCAATTCACTATGGAACAAGATTCGGCATCAATTGACGCACTGTTCCTAGAGGATGAGATTGGCAGAATTGTGCATGAAAATGCTAATGATACAGATGGTGACGAAATAGTGGCACTAGAAACTAGTGACATGACAACATCTGCTGGTGTTGTTCTTTCAGAGACAGGAGAGTTCCTGTTACAAGAAACATATATATTAGGTGACGGTACGACAGAAAATAATGTAGATAATCAGGCGCAAAATGAGTTATTTGAAACAGAAGATGGGTCAATTTCAGCAACTGCTGAAAATTCGGTTCTAGACTTCAGTGAGAAAAATCCGTTTGGTGATGTAGGGGGATAATATACGATGTTAGGGCAGCAGTTTTATCACGAAACTATACGCAAAGTAATCGTAGGATTCGGTACAACATTTAATAATATACAACTAGTTCGCAAAGATAGTTCTGGTAATATTGCTCAGTCTATGAAAGTTCCTCTTGCATATGGCCCAAGAGAAAAGTTTTTAGTGCGTCTCAGGGCAGATGCAGACCTTTCAAGTAAAGTAGCTTTAACTCTACCTCGTATTGGGTTTGAAATACAAAATCTTTCTTATGATTCAGCTAGAAAATTAAATAGGGTTCAAAAGTTTAAGAAAAAAAACACGGGGAATAATACGAAAACGATTGATACACAATTTATGCCAGTGCCATACAACCTTTCTATACAACTATATATTTTAGCAAAACAATCAGATGATGCACTACAAATTGTGGAACAAATTTTACCTTTCTTTCAACCTGATTATACAATAACAATAAATGACATTCCTGATATGTCAATTAAAAGAGATATTCCCATTGTTTTAAATGGTATCAACTATGAAGATAATTATCAAGGTGAGTTTGAAGCTAGAAGAGCTATTATTTACACATTAGATTTTACTGCTAAATTTTATTTGTATGGCCCTGTTACATCTAGTGGTGTTATTAAAACTGCTCAAGTTGATCAGTACCTTGATCTTCCTGACAAATCACCAGCAAGAGAACAGCGATATACAGTTACACCAGACCCAGTTAGTGCTGATGCAGATGACGATTTTGGATTTAACGAAACTACATCATTCTTTACGGATGCGAAAAACTTTAACCCAGTGACAGGCGAAGATGAATAACACAATTGATAAAGCATTAGGCATAGTAGAAGAAATTTCAACTGACAATAAAAAACAAGAAGTGATGCCATTACCTCAAGAAGATTGGGGTGATGCGAATGAACATGTGGAGAGAGATTATGAATACCAACGACAAAACTTTTACAATTTGGTCGAAAGAGGAACGGATGCAGTGGAAGGAATACTGGAACTCGCCAAAGAATCGGACCATCCACGAGCATACGAAGTTGCCGGAAACCTTATCAAACAGGTTGCTGAAGTCACTGAAAAACTTGGTGACCTTCAAGAGAAGATGAGAAAACTTAAAGAGGTTCCTAACAACGCACCAAAGAATGTGACAAATGCATTGTTTGTGGGGAGTACTGCTGAATTGCAGAAGATGTTGAAAGAAAAGTGACAGATAATTTATTCACAATAGTACATCCATACTCTAATCCTAAAAAAGATTTTTCTATAACAATAAATCATCCTGTATGGATAACTGATGATATTCTTGCAGCTAAAAAAGAATCCAAAAGGGTTCTTCTTGAGATGGTAGACACATATCCAAAATTAATTTTGGCTTATAGTGGTGGTACAGATAGTGCATATATCTTGTGTTGCATAAGAGATTTAATTAATGAAAAAAAGATAAAGCCAGATACTATAGAAATAGTTCAAGGGGTTTTTACTGCTGATGATATACCTTTAACGATGGATAGAAAAAGAGCTACATCATTTGCAAGAAAATTAGGATTCTCTCCTAGAACTTATGAATATGATATCAATAAAAAGTGGTTGGATATACAACAATATTATTATAAATTTTGTTTGTGTGGAGAGACAATCATAACTGACATTGCTCAAACTCTTCTAATAACAGAACAGGATGGCCATGTTATAAGAGCTTCTGCAAATGCAGGGGAATTTTGGTTTGGATTAAATTATACTTATGAGGATGGGTTTAGAATGCCCTCTATTAATGTTTTATGGGATTTACCTAACAATCAAGTAAACTTTTCTAGCTGGGACAATAGAATTTTTTCCTCATTTATAACTCCATTTAGAGTAAATGCAGCTGCCATGGACATGAGTCCATTTGATGAAGCCAAAAAGAATGAATCTACTAGTCCAACAAACTCAAAATTTAATAGAGACGGATTAAAATTATTAGAAAAATATTTAGATAAGTGGATGATATATCTTCAATGTTATCCAGAGATGTTTGAAATATTAGGAAAATTTTATACCTTGGATTGGTCAGTATGGCATCATCATTCATATAAATTTAAAAATGCTTATCGTATGTTAAATTTTATTTTTGAAACAGAATCATCCTTATATCAATATACAGATGTTAAACTTCCCAACGGCAGACCTTTTACAAAAAAAGACTTGATAAATTATAATCAATACTGTTATTGAAAGTACCAAGAAAATGACAAGCAAAAAATTATTCACAATAGTACATCCATACTCTAATCCTAAAAAAGATTTTTCTATAACAATAAATCATCCTGTATGGATAACTGATGATCCCTTTTTAGCTAAAGAAGAATCCAAAAGGGTTCTTCTTGAGATGGTAGATGAATATCCAAAATTAATTTTGGCTTATAGTGGTGGTACAGATAGTGCGTTTATTTTATGTTGTATTAGAGATTTAATTAATGAAAAAAAGATAAAACCAGACACTATAGAAATAGTTCAAGGAGTTTTTACTGCTGATGATATACGTCTGACGATGGATACAAAAAGAGCTACATCATTTGCGAGAAAATTAGGATTCTCTCCTAGAATTTATGAGTTTGATATTAATAAAAGGTGGTTAGATATACAACAATATTATTATGACTTTTGTTTAAGTGGACACACTAGCATCACTGACATTGCTCAAACTCTTCTAATAACAGAACAAGATGGCCATGTTATAAGAGCCTCTGGTACATCAAATGCTTTTTGGTTTGGATTAAATTATAATGAGGATGGTTTTAGAATGCCCTCTATTAATGTTTTATGGGATTTGCCTAATAATCAAGTAAATTTATCTAGTTGGGACAATAAAATTTTTTCCTCATTCATAACTCCATTTAGGTTAAATACAGTTGCTGTAGATATGAGCCCATTTGATGAAGCTAAAAAATATGAATCTACCAACCCAACGAACTCAAAATTTAATCAAGATGGAATGAAACTATTAGAAAAATATTTAGATAAGTGGATAATATATTTTCAATGTTATCCAGAGATGTGTCAAATATTAGGAAAATTTTATACCTTGGATTGTTCAATATGGCACCATCATTCGCATAAATTTGTGAATGCTGATCGTATGAAAAAGTTTATTGATGAAACAGAGTTAACGTCGGATCAATATACAGATGTTAAGCTTCCTGACGGCAGGCCTTTTACAAAAAAAGATTTAGTAAATTATGAAGACTACATTTAATAACTTACTAACCCCAAAATTTGAAGATAATTTTGAAGTGACACTGAACTATCCTCTGTGGATCACTGAAGACCCTCTAACTTTAAAGAGAGAATGTAAACGTGGTTTGCTTGAGGTTGCAGAAACTTATAAAAAAGTATCTCTTGCATACAGTGGTGGGTCTGACAGTGGTTTTCTTTTATGTTGTTTGCGGGATTTAATTAACGAGGGTAAACTAAAAAAAGACACCATAGAAGTTTTTCAAGGAGTGTTCCTTTTAGGTGGCATACCCCAAGACGATGCAGCAAGAGCGACTAGGTTTGCACATTCTTTAGGTTTTGATCACAAAATATATAACCTTGAAATTGATGATACTATGCATAACAAAGTGATTGATTTTACTCTTAAATTTATTTCTAGGTATAATACCACACAAGAAAATTACTTTAACACTTATGTTTGCTCTCTACAAGACATTGTAAGTGAAATGCATGGTGACACGATTATCAGAGCAGTTTTTACAGCCTCTCAAACTTTTTCTCCAAGAATTACAGATGGAGTGATTGTAGATAATGATGATAATCATTGGGATATTCCTGTCAATATGGTAACTCATTATGATCCTGACAGCCCCAATCCAC
>Ga0208545_1000772_pt1 | contig 14690 bp, 24 predicted proteins | sample DEB08_DNA_12_FD_185498 | JGI IMG/M metagenome (GOLD analysis project Ga0208545, IMG submission 185498) | Aqueous microbial communities from the Delaware River and Bay under freshwater to marine salinity gradient to study organic matter... | ecosystem: Environmental > Aquatic > Marine > Coastal ... | reverse complement strand
AATTGCTCTTTAGAACGTATATTAGAATACTTTATACTTCCATCTTTTTGACTTTCATCAATTAAATTTATTGCATCAATTCTTGCCTTTTCATGCACAGGATTGCCTGGTAAAGTTGATGCCATTGTACTCTTTAGCCTAGTTAATGTATCACCAACAGATATACCTCTAATCTGATCTCTTCTAGTATATGTTTCTTGCCTTCCCTTAAGTTGTGCACCTGCTGATAAATCACCTAATTTTGCAATCAATGCCTTTTGTTCGTTTGGTCTAAGATTGTACTTTCCTGCAATATCTTGTATTTTTTTGTTTGAAAACTTTGTGTAGTTTGTGTCAAAATCTTCAGCGTTAAGACTTTTGTCGTTGTCGATATGTGCATCTAATTCTTTAGCCAATTCATTTTCAGCATCTGCTATAGCTGTTTTTGCTTCTGCTTTCTTATCAGCATCATAAAATTCAAACATAATATTACCAGCAGCTTCACCAAACTTTGCAACTTCTTGACCTACGCCAGTAAATGCACCAGCTGAAGCTCTTGGTCCTAATGAACCACCTGTAGTCAAACCTGTGGAACCTAATCCTTTATTATATAATGGTATCTGTGGCATTTTTTATTCCTATCCCATCATTACTTTAGCCATTTTCTCACCTGACTGTAAAACAGTCCTATAAGCTGCTGTTTTAAACTGTGCTGATTGTGCACTTGCTGTAGCTCTAGCCATAGCTGCTTCGTTTATTTTACCAGCTTCTTCTATAGAACCTGCATAACGTATTCCTATCGCATCTAACTCAGTGTTAAAGAAAGTATCTCTTAATGCTTCCAATGCACTACCTGACATTTGTACACCAGACTTTGCAGTAGCAACTCTTTGTGTGCTTTGTAATCTTTCAGCACTTTTTCTAAGATTAGCTTCTTTTTGTCTTGTGGCACGCTGCAACAATACCTGTTCATTCTCAGCTACCTTTGCATTATATTCACCTACTTGCCTTGCAGCCTTAGCTGAAGCCATGTTTCCTTTGTAACCTAGAACGGCATCTAACATTACATCACCCTCGCAAAACGATAATAGTCCGAACCATCAGGACCATACTTCTTCATTAAACCTTCATTCTCAAAACCAAGCCACTCTACATATCTTATAGCTTGCTGGTCATTTGTATGCACGCTTGCCTGTATACGCTTTAAATTTGCATCATCCTGCACATGGTCTAACAGTAAACTAGAGTATTTCGCAGCTGCAAATGGTTTCTTGTAAGCTATGCTTGACATAACAAACCAGGCTTCACCTACGTTTTCCCACAATCCATATACACCACCAATCATAAATACCTTACTTCCTTGCAATGCTGTGTATGCACTAATGCAACTTTCTTTCATCATAGCCGCTTTTGAGCTTTCTGGAAAATGAAAATTAGTCTCTATCATTTCCAAGTCTTCTTTTTCAAACTTTTTAATACTAAGCATCAAATGTATTAGACCTTCTCATAATAGCTAATATTGTCATTGGCAATGGTTGTGTCTGCCTTATAACAATCTTTGCATCATTATCATACCCTGACGGAAAGGATATTTCCTTATCTCCATTAAACAAAGGTACAGCTTGATCCATAGCCATACTACTATCTCTAAACGGCAATCTATCTAAGTTACTAGTATCAGGTCCTAACTCTGCACCAACTGTCTGAAAGAATCTAGCTGTAACACCATGTATTCTTTTTATCTTGCCTTGTGCAATGCCATCTTCTGCACCTGCTTCCATACGCAATGTTTCTAATGATGATGTGTAGCCATAGCCAACATGAACTTTAGTTGAACTTCTATCTAATGTAATTGCACCATTGCTTACTGTTTTATCAGCGTGTGCAGCACCATCTGCTAAAATAGTTACTGTTACACCCTCAAGATGATTTAAGCCTGTAATAGACGTTGTAGCACTGCCACTATATGTTAAGCCACTATCTACAAAAAAAGCATCTGTTACATCATCATTAAAATATAATGACTTTAGAAAAACAATATGTCTTACAGTAGTACTGTTAATAGTTCTTTTTACACTTAGGTAAACTTGGTCTTCTGCACCACTAGGTATAGCTGTTATACTTTCTACAACACCACTGCCACCTAAACTATGCTCATGCCAACCTACTGTTGCGTTTGCTCTATCATAAGTTAATCCTATTAGTCTGCCGTCACTGTGAACAAACCATAATAATAACTCTGGCTCCTGTTGCCAAACCATATCAGTCAAGCCACCTCTAGCTAAATGGTCAGCTAACACAGTTAAATCAACACCTAACAATCCATCTGTGTCTAAATCAAAGGTTATCTCTTTTACTTTTTCTGCACCTTTTTGTATTAATATCGTGCTGTTACCTGCTCTTAATGGTTTTACATTACCTGTGCCAAACGTAGTTTCTCGCAATACGTTAACATTTGTAGGTGTAACTGGCTCTGATCCTGCACCACCTGATAACGTAAATTCAGCACTAGTAGTCAATAACTGCAAAAATCTAGCTGGTAATAAGTGTCTTATCACGTTAACTTGGTCTGATGCTATTGTTACATTAATTGCTGCATCATCTGCTGTGCCTGGTGTATGGTTCTCAAAGTCAGCAGAAACGCTACCAAATATAGTTTGTGGCTGATCTGTTGTACTTGCAAAATACAATCGTTCTTCGTAAAAACCTATAGCTCTTGGAAATCCAGTGGTTGTACTAAAGCTACCTAACGACCATTTTGCAGTAGCATTACTAGAACCTACAACTTGTGCTGGTAAAACAGACACTCCACCATCATCTTCTTTAACTGTAGCTGTGACTGTTGTAGCATTAGTAAATGCAGTAATCTTTACATAACCAGTATCATCATGCCTATATTCCCAGTTAAGACTGCCATATGTTTCTGTACCAGATGTATGAACTGGTGGTGTGTTTCCTGATGTTTGTGTGTTACCAGTCGTATGCTTATAAACATGACCATTAAATCTCACAAAAGCATTATTGGCATAACTTGTACTTGCTGCCCATTCATCATAAGTTATCTCTAATACTTCACGAAACCTTATTAATCTACCAACATCTGTGCTTGCAAATAAATCAGCACTAGCTGTAATCGTAACAGAGCCATTATCTGCTGATGCATATAAAGTTGTTGCAGTAATATTTTCATCTAAATAAGGACCATCAACAAAATCAATATCTGTTAATGTCCATGCTGTATGACTTGTTCTTGTTAACTTTGCAGGTTCATGGCTATTATGTGCTAAAAACAAAACATCTGCTGACTGTGCAAAGTTAATCGTAGATAACTGTGATGTAGTATATGGCGTAGTAATTTCTATTACTTTACCAGCAGTACCTGCACTGCCATATGTTGTAAACGCAGAACTGTTAATACCACTTAACTGAAATGTATTAGTTGTAACACCTGCAACTGTAAACTCTCTGTTGTTTACTTCTGTCATGCCTACAACACCAGAAATAAAAACTCTATCTCCATTACTCATGCCATGTGAATTAGACGTTACAACTGCTGGATTTGCTTTGGTTATAGCACTTATTGCTGTAGTTGCTGCTGTGACTAAGCCACCATCTTTATATATTCTAACGTAAAGATTACCAAACTCTAAGACATAGGCTTGTGTATCACTAAACTCAAAGTTAATTAATCTTACCTGTCCACCATCTTTTGTGGTTCCTGCGTAATATGTGCCAGGTCTTCTTGTCACTCCACCTTGAGGAAAGACAATCATATTGTTTAAATCTTTTACGGCTTCATTATATTTTTGTAAGTCTATTCTACCTTCTAGCCTAGGAGATATTTCACCTGCTCTAAAGTTGGTGATAATAGACGATACTCTAGCCATATTAGAACCTTGCGTTAGTGTAAGTATCTGCCTGTAATTGCTCTGGATAACCCTCTAGTGCATCCATACTTCTGGCTTCACTTAGCCTTGCTTGATATAAAGAATACATAGATTGAGCTAAAGCATTACTACCAGTAATTGCATAAGCCGTTTCTGATGCAAGCTTGTGTGCAATCGTACTGCTTAACAAAGGATCAAACTGTTCTGTGTCTGTTACTCTACCTATATAAATAATAGAACAAGTACCTTCATTAGATAATACTTTCCTACCCTCTATCTTAAACATTACATTACTGTCATATGCAGCAACATCATTGTTTACATTAGAGTTCCAAAAAGAAACAACCCTTAAGCAATAAGGGTCTGTAGGTAATGTAAATTGACTGGAAAATCCAAAAGCAGGTGCATCAGTATCTTTAGCTAATGATGATCTTGATATAGCTACATTCCAAGTATGTGCCCTTAGAACTGCATCTCTTACTGTTTCAAATCTTCTGTTACAAAGTCGTGCTTCTTTAGAGTTTTCAGTTAATGCAGTAATTGTTGCTGCACCAAGTAAATCCATAGCTTCGTTACAAATATCTACAACTGACGGCATTTTAAACTCCTAATAATAAGGAGCAGCTTTCACTGCTCCCTATAATAATTTAGTTTACAACATAGTTGATGATAAAAGCCATATCACCAGCAGTACCACCAGCAGCTGACATTGTCGCTGCAATATAGTAATACCCACCTGGATCAGAACTATCACCAGCTAATTCGTATAACTGCTGCCCTGTTGTGTTTAGGTTAGCTGCTTCATAGCGAACTTCTGCTATTGCTGCACCATCTGCTACAGCTGTCGCAAAAACGTCTGCATCTTTCACAACACCTGCTGATGTGTAGATACCAACATTAAATGCACAACTGCCACCTAGAGCATCTGAGCCAATTTGCACTGACATTATAGATGCATTAGATGGAATTGGAGCAAGCATAACAATGTCACCTGATGCTGAGTCACCTGTACCCAACTCAATGTTACCTGATGCTACTCTTACAACACCATGCAAGTTATGAGCAGCGTTAGCAACTGTAGGACTAGCCTCAAAGTTAGCTACGAGATCTGAGTTTTTAGTAGTCATAATCTATCTCCCTTACGCTGATTCATCACAATCGATTTGCACAATCTTAGATTCTTCCATGCGTGTAGCTCCAACACTCATGCAATAATAAACTTGAGTAGCATAACCTTTGTCTGCTCTCTCGTCTATTCTTGCTGATACGTCTTTGCCTATGCCTAGAGCAATCCCATCCTCTGCCCATGCGAAACATGAACGGATGTTTGATGCAAGCGATAGTCTGTTTGTTACAATAAACTTGAAACCCATGAATGTATCTACATCACCCTGAACAAGAGCCTTAACTGTATTAAAGTCAGAACTTGTTACTGATGTTGTATTTAATAGAGCTTCAATCTGATTAGGACCAACTGCAATATATCTTGGTATTGATGGGTCAACGTCAGCTAAATCTAAAATCTTTTTAGCTTGAATTAACTTAGCAACAGACATATCTGCACTACCATTTGCAATCTGATTGTCAGATGAAAAAGCAGTAGATGTTGAACCTGTTTCGCCTGTAAAAGCTGTTCCAAGTGCAGCAGAAATGATAACATCATCCATAGCTCTACCCATTGCAGCTGCTGCTGCTTGTGCATAACTTGATGTTGGATCAATTAACATTCTGACTTTATCTTGGTCATCAATTAAATCGGCGTATTCATAGTCAGCTAAACTCACCCTACGTCTTGCATGAGGTGTGTCTATCTGTGGAGTGTCGGCATGACGTGTTGTACGCAACTGTGCAGTAGCAACGCCTACCTGGTCGAAAAAAGCATTTTTCCCTGTGATATTCTCCACACGAACTGTGTCTCTTAGACGGCTTCCCATCTGTTGAGACAGCATCTGTACGTTAGCAGAATACTGTTGGACAAATGCTGTAGTTACTGATGTTGACATTTAAGTCTCCTTAGTAAAAGTTACATTTGATTTATTTACAGTGTGCTACCCTTTACGGACACTCCTAGAATTTTTAGCCGACTTTAGGCTATCGTCTATCCGATTGTCTTGAGGACTTGTTGCCAAGCTACCCTGCATAACCCATTCGTAATATATATCAGCAAGTTTGTTAGGATGCAACAAATCTCTTTGCGTTCCAAACTCAACTGCAAGCCGTAAACATTCCAAACGAATTTCTTGTGTAGGCGTTATTTCATTATCCATGAATAAATCCCATCAATTCTTGCATACGTTCAACAGCACGTTGTCTTCCTATAGGATCTTTTCTGTTCCAGTAGGCGTGTGTTTTATCGTTCATTATAGTATCAACTTCTTGTTGTGCCATTTGTGGTGTATAAGCTCTATTAGTAGCGTTATCACTAACAGTATCTTCACTTGTTACAGTAGATTTAAAATCTCCCATAGCAGCAAAAGCCTTAATAAAAGCAGGATGATTACCTATTAATGTACCATCATCTAGTTTCATTTGTAACAAATCAGAGCCACCAAACTGTTCAACAATCTCTTTTGCAGCCGTAACTTTTTGTTCAAACGCTGCTCCCCACTCTTTTTGTAGCTCTGCTGCTGTTTGTTCTGCTTGTTGTTCTGCTTGCTCTGCTAAACCTTCGCTTGTTTGTTGCACTGTGCTTTTGTAATAATCTAACACACCTTGTGCTTGTTGTGGTGTAAGCCTTAGATTATGTGCAATATCTGCATACGCACTAGCAACTTCTTCAGTTATAACATTCCCATCAACAGGTAACTCGTAACCTTGTGGTGTTTCTGGTCTGCCTAACTTACTGTAAATGTTATCTAAATCTTCTTCTGTAGGATTTTTTGGCAACGGAACCTTATCGCTACCTATTAATCTCTGTGCATTTACATAACTCCTGGCTAAATTACCAACATCTTTTATTGGCGATAGACTAGGATGCTCCCTTAATTCTTCTGGTATCATTTCCATGAAACTGTTACCAGACCCACCTTGTGCAACTTCAGCTGGAGTCTCCATAACTGTAGTTTGTACTGGTTCGGCTACCTGTTCAGCAACTTGTTCTGACATATTTACTCCTCTTTCATCATGTTATATATGTGTAGTATGACTGCCCTTTTACCTTCTTCAAAGGCTGTAGCGTTGGCATCTCCTGCTACATAACTTGAAGCACGCCAGTTACAGCGTATCTCCAAATCTTCCAACACCTTTTTACCAGCGTTATCCCCAAAAGCATCTTTATACATTACCTTGAGTTGTGCTATTTGCTCACTCATTTGCACCCACCATTCTTACAGCTTGAGCAGCCTGACCTACTGTAACAACATCTTCTTGCTCCATTTGTCTTTCCATCTGCTCTTGTTGCATCATTGCTCTTTGTTCTCTTTCTTCATCAACGACTGACTGTGATTTTAACACTTTCTTTGGTACGCCTAAAGCATCAGTTAAATAAGTAACTAATCCATCAGGGTCAATGTGATCTCCTACTGGTAGTTGCTGTGACAATGGCATTAATATTTCTAAGGCTCTCATCACACCATTTACGGAACTAGACTTCTGTGCTCTTGCAAGTGGTGATACATATTCTATATCAACATCAATACCTTGTAAAATCTCTGGTGGTCTTGCAAGCATGTCAGCACGCAGCATCAAAGCAAACGCCCTGTCAATTAATGGTCTTAGCATCTCGTTCATTAATCTACCAAGAACAGGACCTATGACTCTCATACGTTCTTCTTGCCTTTGTATTACTTCTGTTGCTGTCATGTTTGGCGTACTGCCACTAAGTAATTGGTCAACGAAGAAAGCAGAACGTATTGCTAATCTTCGCTGTTCTTCCATATTTAATCCGATAGGTATATTCGCACCAGTTTGTAATGGTGTTATTGTATCTCTTGAACCTGATCTGTAAAAGTTAAGACCTCCAGGCTGGGTCCTAATGGGGAGCAAGAACCCATCATCTGGCACTAATAGTGGAGGATCTATCATTTTTTGTGCTGCTTGTATGATTGTTTTAGACATTAGATTTATCATCTTTACATCTGGCAACGCAACCATAGCTGGAGATCTACCCATAACTTCCCCAGTTGCCTTGAGAAAGCGTGGAACAACGTAAGGTAACTCTTGGAAACCACTCTCTGCCAATATCATTTTTGTTTCCATGCAGATATACATAGATGCAAATGGCATATTCTTATTATTAGCTTTTGTTGGGTCTCTGTCTTTTCTTGGCATAACTGCATGTAGTATTGTAACATTCTCATCTGGCTTTTTCTCAAACGTCTTAGCTATAAACGCACCAACATTATCAATACCAAACCTTTGCACAGCTTGCCTTGCAGGTATCTCATACTTTCTAAATACAGTATCAACAATACCATATTGATCTTCTGTCACATAAAACTCTGATATATGCCTTGTACTAAAACGTAATGTCTTGTCATCCATCTCAACAAACATACACCCAGTACCGAATACAACTAGGTCTACATACATCTCATGCACTTCTGTTTCAAAGTTAGACATAGTAAAAGCACGCATCATTCTTTGCGAACTATCTTCTAACCATCTTTGTACTTCTTCATCTCTGCCTAGTTCTTCGTCTTTCATTGTCAAATGAAACCAAGGTGTAGCACCTGATGTAAGCATACCATGAAGACTAGATGATAATAAATCTACTGATTGTAGAGCTGTACCATCAAAGATAAGCTCCATTCTCTTTTCACCACGACTTCTTTTCTTAACTATGTCTGCTTTTCTTGGCAACATATAGTCAGCTAACTCCTGGTAATGATTATTCCAGTTGTCTCTCTGACCTTCAACGTGTTGAAATCTAGCAACTATATCTTTAACATTCATCATCAGCTTATCCTAATAAAGTTGGTGTGCCACCTGATCCACTCATACTGGTAGACGTTTCTCCTAAGTTACCAGCAACAATCGTACTGCCACGACCTCTACGTTTTTTTCTTTCTGTTGTTTCAGCTTCAGCAGATAAAGCAGCAGCCTTTTCATAATCAGCTTTAGCAGGTTCTTCTGGTACTGGTGGTGGTGGTGGAACATATACTTTAGGTTTAAGGAATGACATTGTTATCTCCTACGTTACTGATCTTTTTGACGCTGGTCTAGTTGTAACACCATAGCCTTCCATGATTGTGCCGCCTTGCCCTGATCTCTTACCTCTAGTTGCATACCTAGTTGTAATTGTTGGCGTTTCATCTTCAACAACTTCAGGTGTTACTTCTGGTGTTACTTCAGGTGCAGATGGTTGTCTGTAGTCATATTTATCTGTACCTGTTACAGTTTCTTTAACTTCTCTAATAAGTTTTTTTGTTGGTCTTTCTAATGGTTCTACAATATCAGCACCAGCTTTTTCAACTACATTAATTGCTTTCTTAACTGGTCTTTCTAAAGGTTTAACTATTTTTTTTGCTGCTTTTATTACTGCACCCATTTTAACTTCCTTTCCATGTATGCCATCCTATTTTCTTATTCTCAGGTCGAAACCAAAAGGCTTTTTGATAACCACTTCTTGTAAAGGCTTTCCTTAAAACTTGAAATCCCATTCTTGTATAACCTTTTTTAGCAATAAAGTCTATAACCCAAACATTTTTGCCACCACCCTTGTAAGCATCTACAGGAAACTTTGAGTTTTTTACATAGGATTCAACTTGTTTTTCGTTAGGAAATCCCCATGTAGCAAACACTAACGGCTCCTGTATCACACTTCTAATAATCTTATACTGCATAATTCCCAAAGGTCTTTCAATATATTTCTGTATAAGTTTATCATCCCACCAATTATGAAACTCACTCTGCTTAACCATCTCCATAGCATCACGATAGTCCTGCGAATACCTCATAGCGTAAATGGATTGTACTCATTGACTGCCACAGACTGTGGTGCTTTTGTCATCTTAGTACGATTCTCCAACCCTAAAGCTAAATACCTAAACGCATCAGCACTGTGACTTGTAAAGTCATGTCTTGGCTGATCCCTAAACATCCTCTTTCGGTCATCCCATTCCTGTCTATACTGCCTTAACATCTCAAGACCTTCATTGCATTTTTCTCTATCAAAATAACATTTAGGTATAAGCATCCTTGCAGCGTTAATTCCATCAGCAATCTTCATCTTAGGTATCACCTTAAAACGTATACCCAAACTAAACGCAGTCTCTAATCTCGACTTCCCACTACCCAGTTCTCGAACTTCAATATCATGTGGAGCAAGATGATCTCCCCAGTGATAATCTTTTTGTCTAAGGACTTCAGCATAATGGTCCAAGCCAACGCCACTATTCTCATAATAGTCAATAACATTAACAGCTCCCCCTCTATAAACCTGTGCAAACCAAATAGCCGTACTATCATTAATTCCCAAATCCCAAGCCGTATGTACTGGCAATGCAGGATCGTAAGGAACCCTGGTAATCTTACCCTCATCATCTAAATCAGCAAGCAACTTACCATAATACGCACCAATAATAGCAGCTGTAAACGAACACTCATACTCTTGCTCATATTGTTCTGGTGTCATCTGCACTCTAGCAGCATCTAATTCTGTTTCTTTTACTAGTTGTGTTTCACTAGCCTTAGCAATTTTCCAGTACCATTGGTCAGAACCTTCTTCATCTTGCTCTTTAGCCTGCTGTAATATATCAAAAAAATGATTATGACCTGCTGGTGTACCTAAAAAGATGGCACTACCCTCTCTGTCAGATAGTGCTGGTCTTACAACCTCCCCCCATACCCTAGGATTCTGCATACCATATTCATCAAACACACACAAATCTAAGTATATACCTCTTAACGCATCTGGATTCTCACCTGATAATAACATTATCCTACCATTATTAGGAAAGTCTGCCCTTAGCTCAGTCTCGTTAAACGTAACACCTGGTATAACACCAGCATAATACTTTACATAATCCCAACTAATCCTCTTAGCTTGCGTAAAAGTAGGTGCCACTAACGCAACTCTTGGTCTTGGCAGAGGACAAGTTAACACATGTTTAATCATATGATTGACAGCAAAGACAGTCTTACCAAAACGTCTGTGCATAACCAGCACATTCCATCTTTTCAAGTTCTTATGCATCTCAGCCTGTAAGTCTCTAGGCTTATAGGGTATCTTAACTTGCATCCTCTGTACCAGTCTCCCAAACTATCTTCAATGAACCATCACTGATCTCAACGCCTGTTCTATTCTTAGGCTCTCCAAACCTGTCTGGTAATACTTTCTGCACCTTCCATCTTACATGATGCCCATAGTCTCTTAATAAATTAGGGTCATAGTTCTTTCGACCATGCAACGCATCACCATACATATCCTCTAGCTCCTCAAGTGCTTTTTCAGCAGCCTGTCTCTGTGCAGTCTTAACATTGGTGTCTAGTTCTGTATCTTTGCTCATGTAGCGATATAACGTAGCACGACTAACCTTTGCATCTGCACATGCTTTTACAAGGCTGTGTCCGTCTGTAATCGATGATATGATGTGGTCTTGTTTTGCTTTGCTTATCATGTGTGTGTAGAACTACCTATTAATTGATATATAATGTGGCACGCCTGCGTGGGTGGCATACCTTAATTATTATCCCCCCCATGCCTCGACAATCTGCGTACATTTTTATTATTGTTTTGTTTTCTTTGTAAATCATGTGTCTTCTTTGCCGTGTAGAACTGTATCAACTGAATGTTTATTCTAGGCTAAACAGTACCTCTCTTTATATGCTATCAAATAAACTATTTCTTTCATCGCATCAATAATATTTTTTACATTGCAATTATATTGCCGTTCTTCTCATACCTTGTAACGCTTGCCATGCCTTGAGTTATACGCTTATAAAAAATATTTACATTCATGTATTGACATATAAACCATTGGTTATTATATTAGTATTATATTTTAATTTAGCAAAAGGTAAATACAATGAAATTACACCATACAAAATATAAACAAAACTATGTAAATTATATCTTAGATACAATAGACGAAGATATAAACGGCAAAACATTAATAAATAAAAATGATAAAATAAGTTATATCTTTGAAAGATTTTACAGTGAATACGCTTGGAACATAGAAAGACAAGGTAAGTTAAAAGCAATGACAGAATGGTTGCAAGGTTTAGCTTTAAACATTGAATTTTATAATTATGACATTATACAATTAGCAATTAAAATGGGTAGCATTGACGAAAAGCCAAGCGAATCATTACAAGATAAAGTTTGTGATAATTACTTTAATTTTATGGCAAATATTATTTTATCAATAGAACCTACACATATGATAACAAAAGATAATAAGCCTATATATTATGGCAATGATAATGAATGTTTTACAAAACTATTAAATATTCAGCCATTTAGCACAGATTATGCAATTAAACATGTTGGATATAATATAACAACAAATAATCTTTTGTGGCGTTCTATATCTCAAAGAGCTTAACTCTTGTTACTCTTGTTAGACTGGCTTTGTTCCAGTCTTTCAAGAGCTACAAGCTCATAACCTAGCAACAAAGAAAGGCTATAACATGATTAAAAAATATAAAGCAACTATCGAATTATCTTTTAACGTACTAGATGAAAACTCTGAAAAGATAACTATAGAGCATATAGAAAACAAACTAGATGATAAAGCTAGAGATATAGCAGATTATCAAGATGCAAAAATATCTATAACAAACTTTTACGAGGCATAACATGACAAGCATAATAAAAGGTTATCTTAAGTTTTTAGGTTTAATAATCTCAGCTATCATAACAGTCTATATAATTTATTATTCAATATGGTTTTTATGTTTACTCAATGATAATTGCTATCACAATAATTTTAGCATCTAAAAACAAATAGCATTGTAAAGGCTAGATTATACTAGTCTTTACATTTACAAGCCTGTAACAGGCTTAAAACGGCACTAATGCCATAACTAGCAAAGAGAAAGAGCAAAACATGACAAAAGAAACACAATATAAAAAAGCTTTAGCTAATGTTCTGTATTATCGAGCTTTAGCTATGAATAAAGCAGAGTTACAAAATATATTATTTTTTGATGAAGATACTACTGATAATTGGACAGTTCAAAAATGCCGTATTCAGTACGTTAAAGATCAATTACAATACATTGAAGACGGAAACTTTGACGAAGAACTTATAGAAACATGGAACATAATATTTAACAATGAGGAGCAAGTAACATGACAAAGAAAAACGAATACCAAATAGAAAGAGAAAGACAACAATCTATAAATAAAAAAGCAATGGCAAGTTTAACGTCAGAACAGATGCAAGCAATCAAACAAACTCACAAAGCTTTAAGCGATGCTTTAAGTATGCTTACAGATTACCATGATTTGTACTTGTCAGACATTAACAAGCTCAATGATGCTTTTTGGTCTATTAATCATCAATTTAATTTGGAGGAGTAAAGATGGACAAACAAACCATAAAAGACTGTATATCTTTTTTTCAAGAAAAAGGCATAGATTGCAGAAACGTAACAGAAGACGTTGTAGAAGTATTAGTAAGAACTTCATCAATGAGTACTGATTGTTGGGTTCAGATAAGTGAGGAAGAAATTTATCACAGAGCCAACGACTAAAAATAAAAAGGCGTTGCATACATGACAAATGCAACGCCCTAACCTAGCAAAGGTAAAGGAGAAATTACCATGCAACTAACAAAAGAGCAATTCAAAAAAGTCAGAACAGAATTACAATATACTCAAAACGAGTTAGCAAAATTACTTGGAGTAGATACTATTTCTATTTCACGATACGAGAATGGACATAGAGAAATTAGTAAAACAGTTTCTATTTTACTGCATAGAATTTATCAAGATGAGAAATAGGAGAGAGACAATGAATAGATATTATGTAGAAGTAGAGCACCCTGTAAGCAACAATATTGTATATCTTTATATGTTTGCTTATGACTCTAAACAAATCATAGATATGATTGATGGAGTTATAGTAAGTATAGAAAAAATATATGAATAATTAAATAAAAAAAGAGAGCCTATCTCTATTATATGCACTGATATATCAATGCACTGCTATATCAGTGCATTGATATATTACAAACTCTAATATTTTTATTTAATTTTATAGTTTACATTAATCAAAGCTTAGATACATAAACTATGTTTTGCTTATTGCCATACGGATTTGCTTAGGACAGCAAAGCTGATTTTACAAAAGAGAAAAAACTTGTCAAGAAAATAATTTATCTTGGATATTTTTACTGACATAGCCATGCACAAAACGAGTTACATCTCTCATTCTTCTTTCACTATCAGATAGCTCTGTATAGTACACCCAATAAGCTTCTAACGTCATTCTTGCCATAGGTTCATTCACATTGGGCAACACTTTAAAAGCAAGAAGAACTTCTATATATCTTTCTTTTGTTTTGCAAAGACGAGCTTGCTTTTTAAATACTTGGAAATCATTTTTTGGCATTGATACACTCATGGTAGGTAAGGGCATATCCTAAAATATCTTGTATGGAATCTTCATGGTCAGGTGTTTCCATCAACCTAGCTTGCTTGACTGCTATCATACAAAGAGCAACTTGCTCAGGTGTAACATCAATCTTTAACAGGACAGACCATAGACGAGCAATGCGAGTATGATTATCTAAAATGGAGCCGTAACTCTCTCCTCTATCTTTCACAACATCAGCCGTCTTTTTAAGTAACTCAAACTTATCCATAGTAATCACAACTTTCCTTAGCTTCTTCTATCGTAGCTCTTGTAATAAACACAGGCGTAAACTTACCAAC
>Ga0208545_1000770_pt1 | contig 14705 bp, 8 predicted proteins | sample DEB08_DNA_12_FD_185498 | JGI IMG/M metagenome (GOLD analysis project Ga0208545, IMG submission 185498) | Aqueous microbial communities from the Delaware River and Bay under freshwater to marine salinity gradient to study organic matter... | ecosystem: Environmental > Aquatic > Marine > Coastal ... | reverse complement strand
CCCTAGAGGTCCTGAACGCAAACCCAAAGATTAAAGAACTTCTCTTTGGTCAGATGCGCGGCATGGGCCTAGACCCACAAGAATTTGTTGTTGGCAGCGAGCTTAATAGCATTAACCCAGACACGGGCTTACCTGAATTCTTCTTTAAAAGTGTGTTTAGAGGAGTAAAGAAAGCCGTTAAGTCTGTAGCCAAGATTGCAAAGAAGGCGGCTCCTGTTGTTATACCACTGGCCGCAGCATATTTTGGCATTCCTTTTCTAGGAGCCAGCTTTGGTGCAGGAACTTTTGGAGCCAGCTTTATCGGCGGCGGCCTGGGAAGTCTTGTTGGCGGGGCAAGTCTTAAAGATTCACTTAAAGCTGGTCTTATGAGCGGTGGCATAGCAAGTCTTAGCGCAGGTGCTATGGGCGCATTTTCTAAAGCTCCGGGCAGCAGCTTCGCGGGCAGCCTTAAAAGCAGCTTTACTGGTCAGACCCCTGTTTACGCTCTTGAAGGTGGCAAACTGGTGCAGCAGGGAACAAAGTATGCAGCGTCTCCTTTTGCTGACGTACCCGGTAATCTTATGGAAGAAATGAACTTAGGCTACGTAGCTTCTGATGCGGACATAGCTTCTAGAGCGGCATCGGATGCCCAGTTTGGAAACATTTTTGGCACCGGACCAAACCAGAATATTATGAATACAATCACAGGAGAAGGGGCTCCTTTAGGAAAAACCGCTACTGATGTTTATGCCGATCAATATACTTTAAAACCCGGATACGATACACTAGGGCGCGGTGAATTTTACACAGACATATTTGGTCGGGAAGCGCAGGGGTTCACACCAACTGGTTACGATCAATTTTTTGCTGGAACGAAACTGCTAGATACGGGCATGTCGGCTCCCGACCCCCTTCCAGAAACAACTTTTCTTCAAGATATTTTTGGAACCAAAAATGCTGCTGCAATAAGTAAGTTTGGAGATCAAGTAACCGACAAATTACAGCCCGTAACTGATTTTATTTCCCCGCCCATGCCTACCGACAGTGCTCTTGATTTAAAAACAAAAGAATTAATGACACAATACCCTAGTACATATAAGGGTATTACAGGAGCAGACAGAGCCGCTGCGGAGGCTGCTAGAATACTAACCCCTAGCTTACTTGAACAGTATGGTCCAACTGCTGCTCTTGCTTTAGGTGGTGCGAAGCTTGGGGGTGCTTTTGACACACCTGAAGTTGAAGACGTTACTAGGGCTGATTTACCGGGTTTTGAGGGTCCAACTGGATACGACTTGTTTCAAGCCGACCCTTCTGCATTTAAAATTGCCGACATAAACCCATATCGATACGACACAGGTAACCCCCTTGTAGCATCCGCATATGCTGCTGACGGCGGTTACATAGAAAAGCCACAGAATATGAACAGAGGCGGAACTCCACAGTTCCCACGTCGCGAGATGCTTATAGAAGGTCCGGGAACAGAGACTTCTGATGACATTCCAGCCATGCTTTCCGACGGCGAGTTTGTTATGAATGCTAAAGCCGTCAGAGGAGCAGACCCTTCTGGCAATGGCAACCGGCAGGCGGGAGCCAAAAGCCTCTACGACATGATGCGTAATTTTGAAATGAGGGCGTAACAATGGCTGAAACAACTATTACAGAACAAATTGTTCGTGAAGCCCCGGAGATTGAAGCCCTAAAACTGGGCTTAATCCAATCAGCTAAAGGTCTTGCCGATACTCCAATACAGCTTCCAGAGCAACAGATAGCTGGTTTGAGCGGTTTACAGCAACGTGCAGCCGCAGGTGCAGAGCAGGCAGGTGGCATCGGAGGTTACCAACAGTACTTGACTTCCGGTGCTGGATCACTTGGAACTGGCCTTGGCACGTTGGGCACGGCCCTCGGAACATTAGGACAAGCTCAAACACCTATAACTGCCGCGCAACAAGCCATCTCAGGTTCTAGTCAACTATTCGCACCAACTGACTTATCTGCATATACCAACCCATATCAGCAGCAGGTTATCGACACAACTATTGCAGAGATGAACCGGCAGGCAGAGATTTCTCGCAACAATTTAGCTGCTCAAGGCGTCGGGGCAGGTGCCTTTGGTGGCAGCAGGTTTGGTATTGCAGGAACAGAACTTGACCGCAACCTCGCTGATTCACAAGCTCGCGCCCTTGCCCAGTTGAATGCCCAGAACTACAACCAAGCTCTTGGAGCGTCGCAGACTGCTTTTGAAAACCAGCAACGTCGTCAACAAGCTCAGTCTCAGCTATATGGCGGAATTGCAGGATTATACGGTAACCTGGGTGGTCAGCAGGCTGGGATTGGCGGTCAGCAAGCCGGTATTGGCGGTCAGCAACTTGGCCTTGGTCAGTTGGCGCAAACCACAGGATTGCAGGATCTTTCAACCATGCAGCAATTTGGTCGGGAGCAACAAGCACAACAACAGGCTGAACTGGATGCCTCACGGGCTAACCAGCAAAAACAGTTGTACGAGCCATATAGCCGCGTTGCGTTCTTGTCAGATATTTACAAAGGTGCGCCTTCTACTAGCCAAGTTCTTGGCTCGCAAGTTGCGCCCTCTGCTCCAACCCCCTCTGCTTTTCAGCAAGTTGCTGGAATAGGAACCGGACTTTTGGGAACCGCTGCCGCTGCTAAACAAATTGGCGGACTATTTTAACAGGAAAGTATCATGCTCGGAATATACGATAGAACAATGTTTAACCAGAATATGAACCCACGGCGCATGGCGCAGGGCGGGTCTACCTTTCCAGATCTTAGCGGCGACGGAAACATAACCCAGAAAGATATTTTAATGGGTCGTGGTGTTAAAATGGCAGAGGGTGGCATCATGTCTGCCATGGACGAGGAAATGATGACTGAGATGCCTGCAATGTCACCGGAACAAGAGGCAATGATATATCAGGAAGCACAGAACCTTCCTCCAGAAGTCATACAGACCGCCGGAAATGAACTACAGGCGGCTACGAGTGAGCTTGCTGCTGAAGAAGTAGGCAATGCCGTCAATGAAGAAGTCTCCCGAAGTATCAATAACATGGATATGGCTGGCGATTTCAAAGATATTATGAATTCAGTCTGGGATGAAAACGAAGGTGTGGAAGCGTACCGCGCCCGTTTGGCGCAGGTTGTTGGACCAGAAGACGCTCAAAGAACACCGGATTCCGTTTTAGCCCTTGTGCAACCAACCCTGCAACTTGCCCAGATAGACCAAGGCATTGGTGCTTTGATGCAGGAAGAGTTAGCAGAAGTCGGCGGGATGGGCGGTGGTATCACCGAACTAGCAGCCAAGAGTGCAGTTTCGGACGGAATGGCCGCAGAAACAGGAGCCTTGGTTAACGCTGTAGGGAACATGGCCCAAGGGCCAGCCGGTATAATGGCAACTGGAGAAAATCCTATGGGTATGGATCCAATGATGTTACAAGCTATGATGCAAGAGGCAGGCCCCATGGGCCAAGGTATGGCTTAATAGGAGTTACTCATGGCTGAAACAGGAATTACATCCCTTTTAAATCAACTCGGATCTATCAGAACAGGTCTCGAAGATAAAGGGTTTTCTAACCCTGTTGATCTAACTAAATTAGCCGCACGAGAAGCGGCTCTAAAAAATTATTTGGGTCAAACAGATTATTCTAAACAACTTGCAGAGTCCCAAAACATGGGAAAGTTGCGATTTGCGTTAGATTTGGCACGACGAGGTTTTGAATCAGCCGGAGCGACACCTAAGAGAGGTGAAAATCCTTTTGCTACTGTATCAAGAGAATTACTGGCACCGGTTGCAGGATCGGCTGGTGAAGTTGCAACTGAAATGATGAAACAGCGCCGGGCTGTAGAGAACGCTAAAAGACAGGAAGAACGCCAGATAAAACTTGCTGCATTAAGTCAGGCTCAAGACAAGTCAAAATCATTAGATGCCGCTGCATTAAGCTTGTTTAAAGATTCTTTAACGCCAAAAACTTCAAATTTAACGACAAGCAAAGTTGAGGGTGTTGAGGCTACCGTAGCGCTTGGCGGTAAAGATATCAATCTTCCAAATACTAACGTGGTTGTTCAAATAAACAAAGCAAATCCGACAAAACAAAACATTGTTACGGTAGGTAAGACTACGCTAGTTGATGGAACAGTAGTTCCTGCGGGTACTCAAGTAACCAATTATAGAAAAACAACTCCTCCTGCTCAACCAATGATTAAAAGAGGAATTTTTGGTCAGGTATATGATCCTGTTACAGATACATATAAACAAATAGGTAACGTCACCAGGGTGCAAAGATACCTTCCCAATCCTTCTGGAGAAGGTGTTGTTCCTGAAGACAAGTATTATGTACAACAACTTGGTGGAAAAATTGTAGAGTTAGGAGATTTTTTTGAAAACATAGATACACATAGCCCGCCTAAAAAATCAGAACCACTTTATGTTATAGATGCTGCGGCTACAGCAAAAGCACTGGGTTTACCGAAAGGTTCTGTTGTTCCAAATGAACTAATTACGACCTTTATAAGGTCCGGGCTTACAGACAGAGGGGGTCTGCCCGACATGATTCAACGGCGTTATAAAGGTAATCAAGTTGAACTTACGGAGGAGTTCATTAAATCCGGAGCGGTTAGGACAACGCCTCTAACGGAAGCAGAAGAAGAAGCTCAAGGTTTAAAAGTGCCTTCTTTTAAAAAAGTTGAAGAGTTGACTATAACAGGAGCTACAGTTGAATTATTGCCGGGGGCTAAAGTTGGCGAAAGAATAATTGTAGAAAAAAACAATAGTGGCGACGTTAGATATTTGTATAAGGGTAAACTTATATCCGAGGACAAGGGAAACCAATTTTTAGCTAGAGATTTAGGTTCCCTAGAAGAAATAGAAGCTGATATAGAGCCAGAAGTTAGAGCTGACTCTTATACTTTTATTACAGGAGATAAAATAGGTCAGTCAACTAATCTTACCCCAACAGCTTTCAGTAAACTTTCAATTAAAGAAAAACAAAAGCTTAGTTCGGACCCAAAAGAAATTGAAAAAGTAAGAAAAAAACTTGAGTTTGTTAAAGTTTGGCAAACGACTCAAGATCAGAACCAAGGAGTACTAAGATCGAATTTGGCTAAAGAACGAAAACCAACAGATAGCGAATTAGAGAGTCTTCTTGGTATGTTTCCTACTGGCAGGAGGGGGGAAGGTTTATTAGAAAAAGCAATCTTAAAAATGTTGCAGAATCCTGATAAAGTAGATCTTGTATCTTCAAACGCAGCTAATGTCTCCGAGAAATATTTAACTTTTGGACAACAAGTGAGAGTTCAGTTAGATAAGGCGGGGGAAAAATATACCGCGCTAAGAGAACGTGGAGTTTTACCGGATAAGTCATGGGACCAATTGAGCTACATAGAAAAACAAGCTTTTGCTAGTTTGCCTGCACGAGGAATGTCAGAGGACAATGTAAACAAAAACTGGTTGGCTGCAAAAGAAAAGATTTCAAATTCTGCAAAGAATTTTACCTTTCCAGACAAAGGGGACAGTACAGCAGTTGCGGCAGCCGTTAAACTTCAAATATTAGTCGATTATCTTATTAATGCTGCGGACATGGACAAAAGCACGGGTATTTTAGTAGGTCCGTGGGCGGAACTGGGTGCAAAAGTTTTTGGAGATTATGAACCTGTTACAAGCTCTAGTTCTCAAAGAGTTAATCAGATTATAACAAATATGAAATCTGCTTTAAAAACTTTATCTTCTACGGAAGGAGATGACGGTAGACCCTCTAATTATAGAATTGCGTTGGCGGAAGAATTACTTCCAAAGTTTACTCAACCGGAAGCATTAAACAGAAGAAACTTAAAAACAATTTCGTCTAAGTTAAAATCTAATTTAAAAAGTTTGTTTGTGCCAGAATCTGCTCGGAAAAACGTTGTGCCACAGAGTTGGGTTAAAGCCGCCGCAGAGGCTGGAATAAAGGTACAAGTAAATCCTAAATTATATTCTTCGTTCATGGACCCCAACGATCCTATTAACAAAGATTTTGACTTGGTTACAAGAGAACAAGTTATGCAGTCTATAGATAGGTTTGCGTTTACAAAAAAAGAATTTGACGGCTTACGAGTAGGGCAACCGTTGCCTCCAGATCAAAATGGACTTATTTTTATAAAAATAAGCCCGACTGAGATACAGCTTGCTAGAAAGGGGTCTTTAAGGCCAGACCCTAAAAAAGGAAAGTATGTATTTAAGTAAAAGAAAGATAGGAAACTACAATGGATGATGATCCAATTCCAAATTTTGGTGGCGAAACACCGTCCAGCCCCTCTTCTGTAGCACCCGAAACAGAGGTGGAGGTAGAAGAATCTGTTCCAAGTTTTGAGAACGTTTATGCAGATCCAAAAGACCCTGAAGATAGGGGGTTTGAAGATTCTTTTGTTGGTGTATATGCGCCTAGTTTTTACAAAGGTATGATAGATGCGGCTACTTTTTTAATAGACCTTCCTACGCAGGGCGCGGGTTATGTTCTTGGAGAAGGTGCAGAAGCTCTTGGATTTGAGGAGTCTGCAAAAAGATTAAAAAATCCTATTCTATTAAGTGACGTTGTCAAAGCTGGTTTTGAAGCACCCGCAACCATTCAAGAAGCTGTGACGGGAGAACCTGCTGGTTTTCTGTCTAGGTCCTTCGACGCCACTCCTCGAAAAGCTCAGAGTGAGGAAGAACGTTTTTTTCGAGACGTTTCTTACATAAGCGGCGGTGCTCTTTCTTTTCCTACATCGTTAGCAAAAGCGGGGGGCACGTTTAAAAAACCTATACAAAAACTTTTATCAGATGCAAGCGGAAGATCCGCAAATAGTGAAGCTGCTCGTAAAGCTATAGGTCAAGCTTCTAAAACAAAAGGTCCGAACGCCGCTCAAGCTTTAGCTAACGCAGCCAGTGAGTATGCAAATAAATATACGGTGGGTCTTGGAACCAAAACTAAAAAGACTTTGTTGACGGAACAAGGGTTTGCTACCGCTGCTGGTATTGGATATGCGGCTCCCGAAATGTTTGCAGACGACGACGGGAAAATTATGTTTGACGCAGGTGACGGATCTTTTGACGCGGCTCCTACTTTTAAAGTTCTCGCGTCTATGGGTTTGCCTATTATTCTGGCCCACGGTCCTACCGGAATACTGTTAGGTGGAGACACTGGAAAAGTTGGAAATCTAGTCAGGTATGTAAGAGACAAAGGAAAAGTTTTTGCTAGATCTCTATTAGGTGGGTTTTCCGAAAAAGGTCGCATGGATTTATCCTCTAAGATTTTTAATTCTTTAGAATCTGAGCGGGGAGTCTTAGAAAATATTTTACTTCCGGCTATTGAATCAGGTCAATTTTCGTCTCCTGGAGCAAGTACCCCAATAAAAATATTGGACGATGGTACAGTGGTTCCAGAATTTGGAGGAATTCGTCAGGATACGCTGCAAGCTTTAAAACAGCTTGGCGTTGACGACACTCGTTTAGCAGCTTTAGATGCTAGTTTAAGTGGTCGTGGAACTAACTTACAGCAAAGGGTTTCTGAAGAAACTCGACGTGCAGAAAGATTAGATGAAACTTTTGAACTTTTAAAATCTCGTTTAGGTTCCGGAGACGAAGCGGGTACTTTTAAAACCATAGAAAAGATTAAATCTAACCTTGAAAACGAAGCAATTGAGTCTGCCGATACAGCAATTCAAAAAGCTGCCGACGTATCTGAATCGCTGGAACCTGCCATAGGTAGGGCCGAAGCTTCTAAAATTGCAGTAGAAATGTTGGATGGGGCTCGCAAGGCAAGTCAACAAGTTACAAGAAAACTTTTTTCTAAAGAATTAATTGGCACGGATACGGTGGATACTCGTAGTCTTGGCGATTTTGCCGTAAAAGTTATTCGTGAAGTTGGAGAGCGCAATATTCCAATTACACCTGGAATGGGGTTCTTTTATAAACTTGCAGGTAAAGCTCGACTTGAAAAAGAAGGGCTACTACCATCTGGAAAACCTATTACAAACTCTGATTTAAAAGGTGCTAAAGGTGACGGAGATGAGCTTTTAACAGCAGATGAAATTCCAGAACAGGGTCTTTATGATATTTTCGGGGAACCCGGAACTATTTATGCGTCACCGGTTAGAATTGAAACAGTTCAAAATTTTAGAAGTGAAGTTGGAGATGCGGTTCGCAAGGCTTACGCGGCAGGCAACCAAAAGGTAGGTCGAAGAATTGGTTTAATTATTGATTACATTGACGATGAAATACTGGCCGCTAAAAACTTTGAGGGAAAAGTTGCTCCTGAAAACATTAAAAATATAGAAATAGGTAGAGAGTATGTAAAAGACGCAAAGGCACGGTTTGGTCCAAATTCTGAAATTGGAAAAGCTTTGTTTAAGGGAGCCGATAAGTTAGACGAAGGTTTTTTGAGTCGATTATTAAAAAAAGGACCGGAATCTGGAGCGCGGGTTGGACTTTTTAGAAATGCTTTAAATGAACCCGTTCAAGTTATTCAAGATGGCAACGTTACGTGGCAGAGAGATCCTGCGGCTACTTTAACACTTGGAGACAACCCTAATGTTATAGAAGCAGATTTGATTCTTCGATACACAGAAGGTTTAGCAGGTGGCAAGGTAGAACAAAAAAGTATAGACCGGTTTGTTACTCAATACAGTGATGCAATAGATGCAGTACCGGGTTTAAGAAATAAGTTTAATGACTTAAAGTCTGTTCAACAAGCTGTTGATGAAACGACAGCAAAATTGACTTTGCCGAACAAAGACGGCGTGTTAGCAGCATATAAGGCAGGAGCTACTTTAGAAGACATAGCCAATGCTAGAAGAATTAACAGAGATAATTTACAAGATCGGCAGATAGCAAACACGGCATCTGAGTATGTAGGGGTGGATGTTAACCAAGCTGCAAAAAACTATATGGACTCGAACCCGAAACAAGCTGTTCAACGTTCTGAAGAACTAGCCGCTCTCCTAGCTAAAGACGAAACGGGTTTTGCAGAAAAAGGTTTTCGTGCTGCTTTGTGGCGGGTTTTGCGAGACAACTCGCGTCGAGTGGGACCAGAAGGAGAACCTCTTCCCGGTTTGAACACCAGAAAACTAACCGAGGATATTGAAAAATACCGTCCGTTCCTTGAAAAGTTTTATGACAAATCCTCCATGGAATTTTTAGACGAACTTGTAAAAGGTGGACCTCTTCAACAAACTGGAACAGACAGTCCTTTTGCAGGAACTCCACAAGAAGTTATGCGAGCAGAGTTTGGAACAGTAGAAACCGTAGGTGCAGCGGGTAGGACTCTTGGTCAAAAAGCTTTTGGCGTACTCGGCATAAATCCTCTTGTTGCTACTGGAATGGGTAAAAGAATTGCAGCTTATACTTTTACTAAACTTGGAGAGGCTAAGATCCTTAAAAACGTAGAAGATGCTCTTAGGGATCCTGAAAAAGCTGCAAATTTAATTCGGCGGTATAAACAACTAGAAGATGTTGAAGTTCCGGGAAGACAGATTGCAGAAGACGTTTTGGAAGATCCTACAGGAACAGCCTTACGAGGGGCTTCTACTGCAAAAGACCGTTTGTCTGAAACGGCTGGTTTTGCTAACAGGTATCTTAAAGCTCACAGCAAAGAAGCTATTGAAAGAGCGGTTAAATTTGGTTTAGTTCCTGCTCAAGCTGAAGCAAAACGGATGACTCTTGAGGACGATTACAAAATGGGTCCTCCTTTCGTCTATGAGGACAATCGCATTCGTTATGAGATAGAAACAAGGGAAGAACCACTTGTAATTGAAATACCTAATCCTGGGCCACAGTCTGCTGTGCAACCTGCGGCTCAACCCGTTCGTCCGATGGCTGCTGCTATGCCTCCGCCACGGGCTCCTAGAGCAGATTCTACTCTTGGGCGGGTCAATCCTGTTGGACCACCGCCCATGGCTCAAGCTCCTGCTTCGCAAGAAACGCTTGCTGGTTTAAATCAACTGGGGATGCCTCTGTTTGCTAAAGAAGGAGGCTACATAGAAAAGTCTGGTATTATGTCTGTGAAACCCAAGGCAAGGCAGTTAGTCGGATAACCAGTCCCTAGCATCTTCGCCTAGTATCGTGTCAGCTATCTTGATCTTGTTACGCAGGGCGGTGACAATCTTCGCGTCAATGGTCTTTGGCGAGATGAGATCAATGTAGGTGACCTTGTTTTCCTGTCCAATCCGGTGTGCGCGGTCCTCTGACTGAAGGCGAAGCTCCAGGTCATAGCTGTTGCTGTAATAGATTACAGTATTTGCCGCTGTAAGAGTAAGACCGTAGCCGCCTGTTTTAGGGTGCCCCACAATGAAACGTAACTCAGATTGACGATCTTGGAAAGTTTCCACGATCTGTTGCCTCTCCGAGTCAGGTGTTTCACCGTGGAGCGTTGCAACCGCTTGTACGCTAAAGCGGTCGCGCAGGGCCTCGGCAATAGAGCGAATATCTTGCGTCCAAGTCGCCCATATAATTGCCTTACCCTGAACCTCTTCACAAATGCTCATCAGTTCTTGTTTTCTGTTAGATTTCAAGGGGTGAACGACGCCGTCATCATCTGTCAGGCTACCCAGACATATCTGTTGCAAACGCATGATTTGTGTCAGTACGTTTTGCGTAGTAGACAAGTCACCACTGTCCAACCGTGCCAGCGCTAAATTTTTCATCTGAACGTAAGCGTCGCGTTGTTCTGTAGTCAGTTCGACCTCGCGCTTCATGTACACCTTGTCAGGCAAATCAAGGCAGTCTTCCTTGCGAACCCTGAAACTATGGCCGTCCAAGGTCTCGGTCAACTCGTCCAGACGTTGAAACCCGACGATGTTGTTGAAAGAATGTGCTCCCATTGTCCGCCGCTGTACAACAGCGTAGCGTCCTTGAAAAGCATAGTAGCTCTTGAAGCCAAGTATCTTGGGGCTTAAAAAATCCATCTGGCTGTACAAGTCCATTGGTGACTTAGTGACAGGGGATCCTGTAAGAATCCGCCGCATTACCGCACCACGGCCCACGTCACAAATAGACTTAGTTCGTTTTGCCTGACGGTTCTTTATAGTTGTAGACTCGTCCACCGCCATAAAGACCTTGAACTTCTTTACAAAAAACTCTGCGACATCTACGCCCTTCTTGGTGCTAAACGCCTCTATATTCATAAGTAAGAACTTTAAATTGTCGTTCTCCTTATATAAGTCTACAAGCTCTTTACGTTTAGCCTTTGTCAGGTTTGGTTTCCAGAGGACTATGTCTGTCCCTATACGTTCAGGGAGGTGCGTCTCTATCTCACCTATCCAGTTAGCTATGACACCCTTGGGCGCGACAATAATAGCAAGATCTACTTTCTTCTTCTCGAACGAATGTGCTATTGTGTCTATACAAACTTTCGTTTTACCTGTGCCCATGTCCATCAAAAGCGCGTAGTTTTCCTGCTCCGCGCTACCCTCAAAGGCTTCCCGCTGGTGGTCATATGGCTCAGTTCCAAAAATATATTTTTTCATTCAGATTTCTCTTGCATCATCAGATAAATACCCATATAAAGGTTTTTGACGGTTCAGTCAACCGCCGATGCAATTAAACAGGAGCAATTGAAAAATGAATGACTTACTAGCAGAAATGGCCTCCGACTCTGAGGCAACCCCCGACAAGATAGACCAGTTACAAGATGGCAAGCTTGATATAGTGTCGCGTTTGGCAAACGAAGCCGCCACACTAGAGCGTGAACTTGCCGACGCTGAGAAGCTCATGAAGGAAAAGAAATCGGCACTGCACAAGATTACAGATGAGCAGTTGCCCGAAGCCCTTGAAGTCATGGGCCTTCAGAAATTTACTTTAGTGGATGGCTCTGAGATTGCCGTCAAACCAATTTACGCCGCAAGCATCCCAAAAGATCGTAAAGAAGAAGCTTTTCAATGGCTTCGTGACCACGATTTTGGTGACCTTGTAAAGAACAATGTCACAGTTACGTTTGGCCGTGGAGAAGATGAGACGGCTAAAGAGTTTGTAGGACTTTGCGGCGAACAAGGATTCGTTCCTAGCCAGTTGGAAAAGGTCGAGCCTATGACCTTAAAAGCTTGGTTACGCGAACGGGTAGAAGCGGGGGACCCCGTCCCGCTTGATCTATTCGGGGCTTTCATCTCACAACGAGCAACTATTAAAAGGAGCAAGTAACAATGGCAAAAGCATTAGCCAAAAAGAAATCCGCAGAAGTTGCGGTCATGGACGAAAACATGTTTGCGGCAGATGCCGGTGTAGGCGTTAACAATCTTGGTTCAGAAGACCTTGCAATACCTTTTATCAAGGTTCTGCAAAAGATGTCTGACGAATTGGATGATCTTGACAATGCCAAAGCTGGTGACATCTACAACACGGTTACAAAAGACATCGTCAAAGGTAAGGATGGTATCCGTTTAATTAACTGCGCCTACAACCTACAGTACATTGAGTGGGAACCACGCGGTACTGGCACAGGTGCTCCTCACGCTATTTATGGAGCAGGCGACGAAATACCTGCAACCGAACGCGGTGATGACAACAAGGATTATGTTGTTGATGGGAACGGTCGCTATCTTGAGCGCACCGCCCAGCATTACGTTCTTGTCGTTGACGAAGACGGCGTAACTCAGCAGGCATTACTGCCTATGAAGTCCACACAGTTTAAAAAGTCTAAACAGTGGAACTCTGCAATGCGGTCTTTGAAAATGAAAGACGGCAACGGAAGTTTGTTTACCCCACCGCGCTTTTCTCACATATGGAAACTTGAAACAGTTTCTGAGGAAAACAAAAACGGTTCTTGGCATGGGTGGCAGATAAGTAAAGACGGCGTTGTCGAAGACGTAAACGTCTACCAGGAAGCCAAGTTGTTTGCCGAGTCCATCCAAGCGGGTCAGGTAAACGTCAAACATGTCAGGGAAGAAGAAAGCTCCTCTGACGAAGACGTACCCTTTTAGGTCTGGTGGGGGAGGGCAACCTCCCCCTTTTCTACATGAAAAAAGAGATAGAAAAATTTGCGCGGATTTTCCGTGGTCTGAACAGGGCCTATGGTTCTTTGGACATGACCACCAAGGACGCTCGCGGTAAGCAGAAGGGTAAGTACAAGTTTGTCCACGAACCACGGACCGCCGCTACCTTTGAGGCGCATCTCAAGGGAGAGGTTAGCATAGGGGTTGTTCCGATTAACGAGGAAAACCTTTGCCGTTGGGGAGCAATTGATGTTGACCAATACCCCTTGGACCACTCTGCAATAATAAAAAAACTAGACGAGGTTGAAGTTCCTTTAGTTGTGTGCCGGAGTAAATCAGGTGGAGCGCACCTGTATTTGTTTTTTAAGGAATTGATTGAAGCGGAGAAGGTTCAAGTAAAGTTAAAAGAGATTGCAGCAGAGATCGGCTTTGGCGGATGCGAAATATTTCCCAAGCAGATCAAGCTGGTGTTAGAGCGTGGCGACAACGGCAACTTTCTTAACCTACCGTACTTTGACCATGAAGGTGGTCTCCGATACGCATTTAACAAGGACGGCAGTGCGGCAACACTAAAAGAATTTCTAGATCTAGCAGAGGGCTCTGCAATAACAGAGCAGGCTCTTGATGATCTAATGTCCAAGACTGTGCCAGAAGTTGATGAAAAGCTTAAAGATGGCCCACCTTGCTTACAGGCTCTACTGCGGCAGGGCTTTCCAGAAGGCACTAGGAACAATGGATTATTTAACTTGGGGGTGTATTTAAGGAAAGCTTTCCCCGACGAGTGGGAAACAAAGATACTTGAATACAACCAGCAGATTATGGACCCTGCGCTTGACCTCAAAGAGGTAAACATTGTCGCGGACCAGATAAAGAAAAAGGACTACCAGTACAAGTGCGCAGACCAACCTGTCTGCAATTTCTGCAACAAAGACCTCTGCCGTAGCCGGAAGCACGGCGTTGGGGGTGGAGCAAATACACCAACGGTAGCCAACTTACGCAAGTATGACAGTGAGCCACCTTTGTGGTTTCTTGATGTCAACGGGTCGCCTGTCGAACTAGACACGGAAGGGCTTCAGAAACAGCCGCGCTTTCAGATACTGTGCATGGAACAGATAAACTTCATGCCGCGCACCATTACCCGACAGGCTTGGGAAACCATGATGAATATGCTTCTGTCCCAGATGTTGGACACCGAGGGTGCTGTTATAACAACATCCGAAGACACAAGCCTTCGCGGTCAGTTCTATGACATGCTTGAAGAGTTCTCTACGCACATGCAGTCTGCAATGGATAGAGAAGAAATATTATTGCGACGTCCTTGGACTGACGAGGAAGAGGGCCGCACATACTTTAGATTAAAAGACTTTGAGGCTTTTCTAAAACGTAACAAATTCTTTGAGTACCGCTCAAACAAGATAGCGCAACGCCTTCGCGATATAGACGGGAAGTCAGAGCAGTTCCGCATTAAGGGCCGGACGGTGCGCTGTTGGTCCATACCCTCCTTTGCAAAAATAGAAGAAGGGTTTGAGTCCCGCTTTGATGACGAGGAGGATCTTCCGTTTTGAGAGATGAACCTGTTAACTGGAGCCAGCTTCTTCGCGAGTTGCGGATAGAGAAAGGTCTGACGCAACGAGAACTGGCTTATCAGTCCAAGATGCCACAGCGGACAATAGCAGAGTATGAGAATGTCGAAGCTTCTCGGCAATTGTCCATATACAGGATTGAACAGATACTTGACTCTCTTGGTTATGAATTGGATGTTTTTTTGAAAAAAGATA
>Ga0208545_1000766_pt1 | contig 14727 bp, 35 predicted proteins | sample DEB08_DNA_12_FD_185498 | JGI IMG/M metagenome (GOLD analysis project Ga0208545, IMG submission 185498) | Aqueous microbial communities from the Delaware River and Bay under freshwater to marine salinity gradient to study organic matter... | ecosystem: Environmental > Aquatic > Marine > Coastal ... | reverse complement strand
CGCACGAACAACATCATCATACACGCCAACAAAATAGGTATGTTTTTCAGCATCACCCCAACGATTCGCAATCACTGTAAAAATCTTCACCACTCAATCTCCATCCAATTTGTGTCTTCAGGCATCAGTTGAATCTGACCTTTGAATTTCTCGTTCTCTTTCAGTTGGTTGTAGATACCTCCAATGGCCATTGTCAAGCGATAACCTCCTTGATGGCACCAATATACAGAACCAGAACTACCGTAGAATCCATACAGATATGCCTGTTTTTCTACACCCGTGATACCACTGTTCATTCGCCAAGCATCACCATCAAGATAACCACCTGACCAACCAGCAAGCACTCTGTAGAAAGGGAATGTGCCTTTGCCTTCTTTGATCTTTAGTACTACCCAGTTGTCTGGCGTATATTCACTCATTTCGACTCCAACCATTTTATTTTATGACCTGATTTTGTTTCGAAGTGATTAATCAAATCATCGTATGATATTAAATCACTAGACTCATAGTCATCAAGAAAATCAGATAATATATTCCAAGATTCAGTCTCCATAACACCTAGACCATACTCAGACTTACCTCCCCAATGTTCTTCTTCATTCAGACCATATATATCAATACGACCACACGAATACGATTTAAGAAAGTGTTTGTACTTCGCCTTTGGTAGTATTTTACCAGAAGTCTCTCTCATCTCAAATGGAACATCTCTATCTTCATACCACTTAGTAGAGATGGGACCCATCCAGTTTGTGCTATAATGTACCATAATATGTTTTATACCATTCGTAGAATTTAGCGACACCTTCTTCGACATCAACTTTAGGTTTATATCCTAGTTTAGCGAGTTTCGTTGTATCAGACCATGTTTCAAGAGCATCAGCAGGATGTGGAGCGCGAAGGTCTTGCAATGATTTCTTGCCCGTACACTTCACAATCTCATTGATGAAGTCTATTAAACCCACTTGCTTGCCATTACCAATATTGAATATCTCACCAGATTCAATCTTATCATTCTCAATCACTATCTCAATGCCGTCAAGTATATCATCAACGTAGGTGAAGTCTCGCTTCATGTTACCATAGTTATACACCGTGATACGTTCACCCGCTAGAATCTTCTTGGTGAAATCGAACAGTGCCATGTCAGGTCTGCCCCACGGTCCATAGACTGTGAAGAATCTCAGACCAACATTATTCAGACCACTAATCTTGAACATACATTCGTTAGCATACTTGCTGTATGAATACGCATTCAACTGGTGCGCTTGAACATTGTCCTCTTTCCAAGGAAGTTCTTTAGTGCTACTGTACACACTAGACGTAGACGCATAAATCACCCGACACTCAGGTAAATATGTCTGAAGTAATTCAATGATCCTTTGTGTACCGTCAATATTGTTTCGATGATATTCACTTTCTTTACCAAACGAATCGCGCACCCCCGCCATAGCACCGAGATGAATAATCTGATCAGGCGCGAAGTCCGTGACAGTCTTACGAAGATAGCGAATGTCTCCTGAGGCGAAATCACAATTGATAACGTCAATCTTTAGTGCCTTTACTCGATCACGTTTAAAGGATACATCATACAAATGGGAGTTGAAGTTGTCAATACCCATCGCCTCGTAACCCTTAGCATTCAATCGAGCAATCAGTTGTGACCCAATGAAACCGGCACCGCCAGTTACGAGTATTTTATTTCCCTTTGAAATAGTCATTCATATCCCATACAGCATGTAGGGTTAGCATAACACCCAGAAAAATCATGAATGGTGTATCGGCGATGATCAAGACTGCGAACGCAAGAAATGCACCGAAGAAGTGTTTAAGAACTCGCGCATTCTCAAGAGTCTGAAACGCCTTAATCTTCTGAACCGCGGTGTTGTAAATTATTTTAAAAGTTTCTTTCATATTATATACCTAATTATTAATAGACTATTATATCATAGTCTAGTATTTATTACAAGTGTTAATTCCATAAATTCTCATAATATTTTCCGAACAGTCTAAACCCATTACTAATACGTTCTTGATATACTGCACGACCTTCAAGGTCAATTTCAAAAGTATTATTAGGACCCTGAAACATTTCGCTCATACCGTTAGGCAGGTCAATCCACTGTATGTCTGATTCGCCGCTTACAAACTGTTCTTCCCAGTCGTTATGTTTACTCTCAAAGGCAAAGATCATTTCTTCTATAACCCAATCCCACTTGTCAAAGTGAGTAGGACATATATCATGCTTTGCAGATTTAGACCTTAGTTCTTTTGGAACATCTTTATTATCAACAATAGGAGCACCTTGCTTGGTCTCTTTAAGTTGCTTGAGCATCGGCAAGATGATAAGAGCAAGGGTGTAATCCATACCCCAAGTATCAAAGTCCTCTATACGAATTTTATCTCCGAAGAAACTGGGAAATTGACGATGATACCACCGCTCTGTTCTATACTTTTTTATATTAATTTTCATTATGCTCTCAATTAGAAAGGTAGAAGTAATGTTCAGTCATACGTTGAATGCTTACTACCGCAGTGCCGGTAGATGATGCACTAGATGGAAGACTAACGTTAATAGTCTCCCCAATTGAGAGTGCACCCGCTTGTGGTGCCATTTGAATAACGTGAGATGCTTCTAAAGTTATGTTCATATTATGCAACCCTCTGTATGCCGAAACCATTCTGTGTACGTTGTGGAGCAACACGTTTCTTTCGTTTTTTGAAACCTTTGACTTCCATCGCTTGCATCGGACTAGTTTGTTTACTTAGTTCAATATACTCTTCAACGGTGAAGTTCTTAACTAGGAAGTTAACCCACGACTTCCAAGGTTTGCTACCATACTTGAATCGTGCAACAAAAGTACGTTCGGGCATACCGTACCAAGATGGGTGACAGTCAGGAGACACTTGCTCCATGGTACGTGAACCTTCGAACTCGCCTTGGTACATTAAGTACATGCCGTCCCAAGTGAAGTTTTCTTTAGTAAATGCAGTCATAACATATCTCTCTCATCTGATTAGGGTACTATTATCTCATGAAATGACAACATAGTCAACCTAATTACCATTTATCTCATGAATACTCACTATTCATGGAACTTATATCACTACTTCGAAATGTTTCTCAATCAAATACCATGCGGGATAATCCTCGTTAACATCATCTGCTCTTGATGCCACCTCTGCACATTCCTGAATAATCAACTCAGCAAACCTTTCCCAATTTTCGTATCCCCAACTATCTCTTGACTCTATAGCAAGTTCTTTAATCCGGTCTTTCATTCGACACCTCTGTGATGTTGACGATCTTATTGTATTTGTAACCATACCATTCTTTGATAGATTTCAAAGCAAACTCTTTGGTTCGAAAAGTGAGTATCATGTCATGGAGATCCATAACATAGTTCCACCCCCACAACAAACCCTTCTCTTGAACATAGAAGATGGATTCGTTATAACAATTCTTTTTCTCAACGATTCTATATCTCACTAACCCTACCTAAAACCTTGCCACGAACCTTGCCACGAACATTGACACGAACATCGCCAAAAACACTGCCACCAACATCGCCTACAACATCTCCAGCAACACTGCCCCAAATACTCCTAACTTTGCCTATGATATCCTTATGAACATCGCCCCAGACATATCCGTAAATAGGGCAGTTCACTTCTTTTAGTATGTAGTGACCGTTCTCATCTTTACCTATTATTAAGTTATCTCTTACAAAGTCTAGTATTTCTTTATCTGTCATAATATATCCCTGCTTTCATATAATACCCGACCCTCAATAGTAGGCGACCATACGCGATTTGCCTCGTAACTCTGTGTACCATACCGCTCGAAAGAACAAGTAGAAACAAACGGCCATTGTCTGTCTAAACTATAACGATCTAATAACCAATGTAATATATGACGATCATCTTTCGCCGAGAATTCGTCTATCTCTTTTCGTATATTCATAATATATTCTCTCTCAATTCAATAACTACATTATACCTAATAATTATATTGTGCGAACGATCTCTCTACTTCTCCAACTATGTGCGGTGTTGTGCTAATCAGTTGATATGTTTCTTCGTACAAGTAACCGCTGAATCCATCATGTTTGAGTAGTTCTCTTGCTTCATCAAATGTCTCTGCTTCAACTTCAAAGTAACAACCGCCATGATCCGCTCTTGCTATAAACTTTTTAATTGTTTTACTCATAACATATCCTCTATAGATATTGAAGGGAGAGGACACTCACTATCACTATGATTGTCAACTGAAATAAAAATCTACTCACTTCTCTCATAACTGATAAACCCCGATAGGACTTCTGTAGTTCTCGTTCATATCACGCAAGTCAGCAAGTAACATGGTGAAACCTTCGTCACACCACATACGATCACCTTCGATCTTTAAGACAGTACGTTCTTCGGTCGGATGCATCGCACCCCAGTTACAGTAGACTTTCTCACCAACTTTAATCATAATCATTTTCTCTCTCAACTCAATAAGGTACTATTATACTACACTATCACAACATCGTCAACCTAATTACCATTTATCTCATGAATACTCATCATTCATGGGATTTATAGTACTAAACATATACATCTATAATTGTACCCATATATTCAAGTTTAAACTGGTATTTGCGATACTTGTTAAACCTATAAAGTTTAAGCATCATTAAACGTGCTAAGTGTATTATACAAGGAAGGAGAGCGGATGTCAAGGGTTAAGTACACACAAATTCTCTTTATATGCGAATTTGTGTATACTTAGTTATCGGACAGGGGGTTATCTAACACAGTTTGTATTTTCTTATTCATACGATCTTCGAGAGAGTTAATCTTAATCTCTGTATCGTTCTGGAGACTATCGCGCTTGGTGTCAAATCTTTCGCTGGCGCGATCAATCATCATCTTTACTTTATCTTCCATATCACGATTCTTATCTTCGATACGGTCAACATTGCCTTCCATACGATTGAAGTCATCGCGAAGGTCGTTCTTGATACTACGTGAGTAGTCGATTGCTTCGTCAAGTTTAATCTCGATCTGAGCATTACGATTTGCTATCTCGGTGGTGTCGATGTTTTGGACAACCTCTTTCATATCCATGTAGTCTGCGTAGAACTCGAATCCTGCCCACGATGCACCGCCCAGAGTAGAAAGTGCCGAGAGTAAGACAAACATCTTACCGCCACTAAAAGTTACTCCACCAAACTCTACTTCTGCCATGTTACATTGATCCTTTAGTTATCAAATTCTAGTTGCTTCATACTCTGTATTTCTGCTTTCAGTTTGCGTACTTCTAAGCGAGTCTTTTCTAGTTCTAGTTGATACAAAGTATTACAGTTGATTCTTTCTTTTGGTCCACCGATTGGTATCGTTATCTTAGCATACACACCGACATCTTTCACCATCCCGTTACTTGGGTTAGTGTTCATATTAGCACCAGATGTATTGTAGTTGTATGGGTTCTCTTCTCCGATGATTCCGACAACACCAAACTCAACATTAGTAGCAGAACCAATGGCATTAGAACATTCGATATTCCCTGCACGTATTCTGTCTGACTGGTAACTCTGTTGTGATTGAGGTATAGCAAGATTCAAAGAACTAGAATCACCTATTGCTCCGGCACTTACTAACATCAATATTATAAAAATCTTTCTCACGAGCATTTACTCATTTAATTTTAGAACATATCCTTGAAGATATAGAAGTTGTTGCTGATCCTTTTGATAATAACTTTGACTTAGAACAAATATAAACTGCTATTGATAGGTCTCGCTTTCTGATGAAAACATCAACTGTTCTTCGACCAAGATGTTCAATCTTCAATATCTTTTCACTAGTAGCAAATGGCACTGCTTTGAAGTCAGCATCAAATACACCAATCTGATAATATGTAACATCACTCCGAGCGTTAAACAACTCCATCCTAGTTGAAAGAACTCCGGATACATAAGAGTTCTTCAACGTAGGATAGGTCGGAGTCCATTGATGACCAATTGCGAAACTGCTCAGGGTCATCAAGAATAACATAACAACAGTGCGCATATTACAGTGCGATACATTCCGCGCTTACAACAGCACGATAAGTGCCTGCAGGAAGTGCCGTGTCATATCCATAGTCTGCGGTTGATGTAATATTAAACCAAGTACTGCCCGCAACTGTCAAATCAATTTCAGTTGTGTTATCGTACTCAACTTTGCTGGTGCTATATGCGGACATATTGGCATCAGAAACTTCACCGACAGCAACATCGCCTGTCCATGTTACGACATCATTCAGTACAGGACTTTCCGAGAATCCGTTCGGAGTAGTGATTCGTGCTTTATAGAAACTCGCTTGAATTACATCAAAACGAATGATCGGCGTTACACCGCCGCTAGTGGATGCTGTAGTTAGTGTGCTAGGAGTCGGGTTACCATATACTCCGAGTGTATCAGTTTGTACTATACATTTTGATTCTACGTTGCCAGTAATAGGCACTTCTTGAGCGATTGCACTGCCGCTCAGAATTGCTACCGATAACATTAATTTCTTGAACATTATTGTTCTCCGTTATTATTATTATATTGTGAGTCGACCATCTGTTGGTGTAGCACTTGTTGCGCAAGATTGGTTCTGACACCACTCTTACTATCCGACAGTTTACTATCTTTAAGCATTTCTGCATCCGGATAGTTACCCCCTGATATAGTCGCATAATACGCACCCGACAGATTGTTTGTCGATGTTAGCATTTCATGCTGAATTATTTGACCGTCAGATAATAGGGATGTATTCACATATCCCAACATTACTTCTAGTCGTTCGTCATTCTCTCTTTTCTTTCTTAGAATGTTTGCCTTGCGTTCCGCTTCTTCTTCCTCTTCTTCATCTTTAAGAGTCTGCTTTCTGTCAAGTTCATTTTGTACATAGTCTTCGTTCAAAGCATCGTATGCTTTGGCGTCTTCAATACTGTATTCGACTGGCGCTATGTATCCTGGGCAAGCAGGATCAGTCTGTGGGTCAAAGCATGGATCATATTGATACGTGTAGATTACATTCGCATCAGTCACACTGCCTGTACCTGTCCAATCAATCGAACCATCGCCCCAGTATGATATATCAACGTTGCCCACTGGAACCACTTTATTTATAGTGTTGCCGGGTATACCTGACCAATCATCTGTTGATCTGAAGATATAATCGCTACCTTTTGCATTTTCATTCTGTACACTAACGACCATATCATCGTCGGTGTCCTTAACTGTAGTGTATTGATAGATTACATTACCAACAGTTAGTCCTGCTTGTTGTGGCAAAACATTCGTCATAACCCAATTGAGTCCTGACGAGGCAGCGTTCTCAGTAGAACCGTAAACTGTATCGTTAGAGTAAGAGTAACAAGAGCAAACTAGCAACCCCAGCGCCACCCAATAGTGTCTTAGTTCCATCGGTCAGTCCCTCCTCGTCTTTCTCAGCATCAGGTTTTTGTTCAGCATTAACTTCCCACGCCGCTTTCGCTTCAGAACCAATCATACCATCATAGGGGCAAGGTGTACCCGCCATCATCATGGCATTGAATACTCTTGGGTCTTGACACATGGTAGAAACTGCTGCCACTTTCATACCCATATCATACAGAGTCTTCGAAAGTTTCAAGCGTTCGCAGTTATCATCTGTCACCTGAGTGCCAGTAGAGATACCCAGTATCTGTGTTTGAATTGCACCAGCAACACCGAACGTACACAAGTCAGAGTTTGACGTATTAATAGTCGGAGTTATTGCAGACGCAGGAGGAGACTTCAGCGTAGTAGTTGAGTTCGATGTTGAATCGACTGTGCTGTTTGTTACTGAGTCTGTTCGAATAGTATCGTCGATAGGATTATCTTGTGCCCATGCTGTTGTGCATAGTAATCCTAGAAGCAATGCGCCAATTATATGTTTCATTTATTCCACCTTTCATTCATTTAATTCAATCGTACTCTATATATACATTTTTATCTGCTATACACAACTATATCTTTAGGATCAACCATGTTAAAACACTCTTAGTACGTTAATATATTATAATATTTATACTAAGAGTGTTTTTTAGAGGGTTTTATTTATGCCATTTCGACAGCAAGGTTTACTGCTTTAACTTTCTTCGCTTGATTAGCACCGAACCACGCTGAGTTCATACGCGCATCAGCAGAGCGACCTAACAAGTGATCAGTAGTATAAGTTACAGCATTAAGTGCTTGCCACCATGAACCGCGACCGTACTGAGCACCAGGTTGAGTATCAAGTTGATCCATTGCTAACTTAGCAGTTCGTGATAGGTCTTCGTAACTCTTCGCGTCCCGCGCAGCGGAATTAGCAACTGGGAATACGTTGTTAAAGTAGTTGATCAAATCACCGAAGGATGCTTGCTTATGACCCAAGTAGTTTGCCATCTCTTTATATTGTGCAAACTTCTCGTGCGCAATACCCAAGTGATCTTTAACCATATCTGGATTGAACTTTGAGCGATGGTTCATTGTAACTTGATTGTTTGCCTTCGCACTGAGCGACATTGTGAGAGTGTTGTTACATACTACACGAATCGGAGTGAATCGAACACTGATCGCTTTGCCGTATTGATGTGGATTAGACAGTAGCAAGTACGAATCTACTTGATCATCACCTAGAATATCAAAAGACTCGTTTACTTTTGCTAGAACCCAAGTGACTTGTCCATCTTTCAGTGAACCAGCAGTGTGCATCTCCATATCGCCAGCGGCACAGTACTCTGCGAAGAAATCAAACGCTTCGCTATTCTGGACAGGATTCCAGTTCTTGCCTACGTTAGTTAGTACAGCATTGGTATCTGTACGGATAAGTGCTTCCTGACCTGTCTCAATTAACTCACCACGCACGTTGATCAATGCAGGGTGCTTCTCAACACCCCAATCCAGACCCGCCGCTTTTTGCATCTCGCGTGGAGACAAATCAGTAGATACTTTAGTACCAAGACCATGCCAAGGAACTTGTCCTGCATATGCCATTTGTGCTTCGCCGTTTACAATCTCTAATTCGTGACTCATAATATTTCTCTCTCTCTAATGAAGTGTTATTATAACATAGGTAATATGTAATTGCAACATATTTCTCAGTTTATTTCGTTTTTTTATACATATATTTTGCTTGATTCTGTCGCTTGAAATCGCCTGACAGTTTGCCCTTGTATGTGTGACACATATCACATAGTTCCATACAGTTGCTTGTATCGTTATCTAAGTGGTCACCAGATATATGATCGATCTGAGTCTGTCCCAATGCCCACGGCGCTTTAACATAATCGATGGCACATTCGAATCCAAGTTGACCGTTCTGATTACTACACTTACCAGTCTTGAATGCAGTTACACCTTCTGCTAGTGTCGTGGCACCAAATCCAGCACGATGACAACGAGAACAGTATGGTCTCCATCTACTACCGGAATGGGTCACTAGTTTCTCACAACCGTAATTTAAGCATATTGGTCTCATAATGGTGCGAACTCCCCTATTTTTTTCTCTTCACGAATCTTCTCCATACGATCACGGGCAGCAACCCAGTTCTCAAATGACATTGGTTTACGAGCATCGCCAAACTTGAGTTTGTTTTGCTTGAATGAATCTGCTAGAACTTTCTTGAATTGACTACCCATAAACTGTCCCACAAGTTTCAGTAATGCTTGACGAAACGAACGTCCGTGGTGCATGTGACCAAGAGTGTGAGCAAGTTCGTGCAACAAAGTGTACATATCTAAACCAGAATTGACATTTAAGTATACAGTCTTGCCGTTAGTAGAACCAGCAGTTCTTCCTGAACTTCGCTTCATCTGTACTACATCAGGATAGTTGTTGAAGATTCTACCGACATTGTTCTCAAGAGATTCTTTCCACATCTTCTCCCACAACTTAGACTTGTAGATTTTCTTTGTGAATTTTTCTGCTTCTGAGATAGATTTGAATTGTGGGATCTGAACAGAGCGTTGGAATCTCCACTCTGCATCGTAGCACTTGGTGCGCTCCATGTCCTTAGAACCGCGCATCTCGCCCTTGTTCTGCTTGATTTGATGCTTAGTTACGTACATCTCGTAAAGACTTGAATCTGCGATCTTCATGAACATGGTAGTCACTCTCTCTGTCTAATGAGGTACCATTATATCACGAGAGAGTGACATCCACAAGCATTATTATGATTTAATAACACTATTTTTAGAGTATTTTGTTATATGCTTATAACCTTTCGATCTAAAGAACGACAACACCTTCGGCAATCAGGCGTTCACGATTTACCAGATGCTGTGCTTTAGTGTCTTCTTTACTGCCGCCTGTGTAAGGTACAGCATGTCCTTCACTCATCATTAGAGAAGTCGCACTAACAAGCGCATCGGTCGCATGATCATACACGTCGAAATCACCAAGGATACGCCCGAACTTTCCTTTAGCATCTTCGCCCGAACGATCTATCTGAGTTCTAAGAATCGATGTTTTACCCAACATTTGCTTGAGTCTTTTCTTTGCCGCGAGTCCAAACTTCTTCTCTACCTTATCGCGAGTACGTGATTCAGGTGTGTCGATGCCCATCATACGTACACGTTCTTTAAGCATCCAGATACCAAAACCTAAGTCGATATCAACATCCACTGTATCGCCATCGACCACTCTCACGATTTTTACTTTGTAATCGTACATTATTTTTCCTCTACGACCTCTTCGGGTTCGTCATTAATAGTTCGGTAGTATACCACAACTTCCTTTAACTGTCCTATGTAGCGTTTTATTTCCTGCATGTTATATGCCATCAACTCATAGTCATCAATTGTCATTGCAGTGAAGACTACTGTACCATTTAGTTTCTCCATCTCTGCAATAAACGTGTCCATGTTCTTATCAGATACCACATAGAAGTATGGTTCTTTCAGATCGATTGCACGAGGCAGAGTAGGATGTACAATAGGTATCTTCACCTCTACAGTACGAATCTCAACTGGAATAACTTTAGGTGCTTGAGGAAGTAACGAACAACCTGTACTAATTAAGATCGCTGATAAAAGCAGAATCTTTTTCGATGCTGTCAAATACATTCTTGGTCCCCTTGTTAATACGTGGTTCAATTAGTCCAGGTTTTGCTGCCGCTAATTTACTTAGGTTGTGTCTACGAAAGATGTTCATGTATCGAGACATCTCACCCTCAATCTCTGAGTTACGTGCCGACTGTGTGCTTAGTGCTTCACTAGTCTTTGTCAGATTATTCTGAAGTGCGTCAATAGTAGCAATCTGTTCCTGCTGGCGAAACTCTTGTGCCTGTAGAACTAACTGCTGTTGCTCCACCTTAGTGACTAATGGCAGATGCACGAATGTGTAGAACAGATAGAAACCTATAGAACCGCTCAGTATCACACCGAATAGTATTTTACTTATCATAACATACCCGCAAGCACTCTTAGACCTTCGCTGATCTTTTGTGCCATAATTCTGTCATCTTCTGTATCGAGTAGATTAATGATAGTTGATGTATCAAAAACATCTTTAACTAACTCGTTATACTCGTCCTGTGCCAGTTCACCATTTTCAAGATAACTCTTCAACTCATGAATATGAACTTCCGCTTTCTTTTCCCAATCGTTTAATAAATTACTCATTTCTTTATCCTCGTTCCGAATACCGATAGTGCCTTTTCAGTCACGTCTTCTATACTCTTTCGTTTCAATTTACAGTATATTTTACTAGGAGATTCCCTGTTCGACAACTCGTCCGACAGACTTTCAATCTCAGAATATATGAGTGCGGTGTTATCGTTAAGTGTATGATCGCTATATGTAGCGAGAATGGATGCAAGGCGATGTATTTCTTTTAGTTCGCCTGCATCACAGGGACTGGGTGTTACTGATGCAGATACATGAAGTTCTGCGAGATAACCAAACTCTTGGTTGTCGAAGTTGTCAGGGAATAGACTACATCCAGACATTAATAATGCTAGTGCTAATATACTAACTTTGCGGTATGTTACCATTTTCTTTTACCCACGCTATTTCTTTCTTGGTGAGATCACGAAACTTTCGTCGCGATACTGACCATTGCTTCTTCGGTTTAGAGAATCGCATCTCTTTACCGCCTTTGGGTATATAACCTAACAACTGCGTACCCATAGTAATATATATGTGGTTGCTTATCTTGTAATCGCCCCAATCAGTAGTTTCTTCGCGGTATCGTTCTGCCATCATTTAGTCCTCTTTGTTCTATTCAATTCACCAGCAAATAACGTATATGTAAACTTGTTGGTAGTCAGAGTAAGTCCATCAAAAGAAACAACTTTCTCTTTGGACTTCTTATCATCTTCAATCTTTTTCGTCAGAGTCGCTAGGCAATCCCAGTTCGTCTTCAGTGTATAATCTACCATTATATCAGGATCTTCTCATGTTTGCAATGTCTATTGCATCTTGTTGATTGAGGATTGGCACCGCATTGCTCTTATGCATGGTAGCAATACCTTTGATAAGAGTGCCAGTATAGTTCATTCGTTCCTTTCTTTCAGTATTACCAGTACCAACATCAAGAGATTTATAAACCTTAGTCTCTCTCTGGTAGGGTCCATCACTAGTAACTAATTCTTTGAATGCTGGTGGTGTGTACTTGTCATACACAACACCACGTGCTTTCTTCTTTTTGATTTTACGACCATAAAAGTCGTGTGTCATGCTACCGTATTTCATCGTCGGGTCGCGGGTTATTTGGATTGTCATATTTGTCATATGATGCATTTGGATCGTCATATAAACTTTCAACAATTGCATCATGATACCTGATGATATCATCAATATGCATGTAGTGCTTGATCTTAGATTCTTTCTTCTTATCAACGTGTGTAGCAGGTTTGTTGAACTTCTCCATGTTCTTTGCAACAGGGTTAGTGTTGCTGAAATCCTTCGCTGTATTCTTACGATTACTTCTTTTTGACTGTGAACGTCCCATCACTAACTCCTCATAATATATGATATTATAACACATCCCTGTGTCATATGCAACCATTTATTTAAACAATTCGTCGTACAGTGCTTCGAGGTCTTCGTAGTCTGACTTGACATCATTCATCGATTGCTTATGATAGATCACCGCAAGTTTGCGGATATGCTTCTTATCAACACCGGTATCTTCGAATGTCACCTGAACAATGTCTTTCTGCAAATCTTTCTCGCTATCAACACGTAGCATTGAATCGGATAACTCTTTGATGGCGCCTTTTACTTTCTTACGATCTTCTGGACTACTAATCATTTTACTGCCTCATTATTAAATTTAATTGTTTGTTCGGTACCACGATGCAAATGTGTATCGTATTCCTTTCGTTATCGGTGTTACTTTGTGCCAGTAATGTATTCCATCATAGAACACAATACGTCCTTTCTTCGGTGCTACTCTTGTACCGTCCGCAAACTCTGTAAACCCACCTTCGAAATCATCATTCAAATATAATATCGAGGTGAATACAGTATGTTTACTCGCTACATCATTATGGAGACCCATATCAGAACCAATCGGCCAGCGATAGATGTCTCCCCAATGTACTACAGCATTCGCAATTTTCATCGACTGCTCATTCTGCGCATCCCAAACGTGTTGAACTAATTCGTTAGAAGGTTTCCATTCACCACAGTCTAGTTTGCTTAACTTATCATAATCAGGAATGTATGCACTAGCATCATAGAACTCTATCATCAAATCAATGATATGGTCCTCGAGAAAATCATCCACGACTATAATACTCTTAGTCATATATTACCATTCCAACTCTATTCTGGAATTACCCTTCTGATTCCAAAACACCTTTACTCCACACTCTTCAAAGATAGGTAACACTTCGATGAGATTTTTAACACCCTTTGCACTTCCGCTGAAACAAAACAGACTTCCATTGATAGCATCAATTTCGTAGAAGTGCCGCGGCACTACGTGCTGATCCCACTCCATTTCATCATCATCATAATCCACTTCTTCTTCGATATCCTGCTCGTGATTGAACAATACCTTTTCGAGATCAATATCATCTTCGCAGGATACTTCATCCCATGCGCAAGTCTGACAGCAAGGTAAACCCCATGCACAATACCAACCCTCGGCACGTAGACGTTCAAATGCAGTTTCTAATTTATTCACCACTCATCTCCCGCTGTCCGAGTTCTTTGATCATACATTCTTTAATTACAGGCGCTATGAAAGAAACATTCTTTAACACTGCCTCAATATGAGCAGTATCCATGTTAGCAACAGATACAAATTTAAGAGGTTGATCGCCATTAATACCATACGTTCCCCATTTAACTATATGCCGTTGAGCAGTATGGGGTTCGTCATCATACAGACACAAATCAATTTCATCACCATTCGCAGAACGTCTCACATAATCACGTCCACCATCAACCATGTATTCTTTACCATTGGCATCCTTATACGTTTTATAGTCGTGACGATGTGTCGATTCTAAGATCGTGCCATCAGGTGTTTGAATTGCATTGCGAATAAGAGTGTTACTTTTCATAATTATACCATTTTTTCAAAAGGGAAACAATCGAGAAAGAGTTCACGCTCAAGGCGATATGCTTCTTTCTCCCAAGGTTGGTTGGTGTAAGCGTAGTTGTCAGCATTGCGACCTTTCCACTTCCACACACCAACCGCAGTCAACTCACCGCGAAGGAACTGGCGAGCATGAACCATCTCGTGAGCAA
>Ga0208545_1000760_pt1 | contig 14829 bp, 13 predicted proteins | sample DEB08_DNA_12_FD_185498 | JGI IMG/M metagenome (GOLD analysis project Ga0208545, IMG submission 185498) | Aqueous microbial communities from the Delaware River and Bay under freshwater to marine salinity gradient to study organic matter... | ecosystem: Environmental > Aquatic > Marine > Coastal ... | reverse complement strand
AAAGAGTGAGTTTGTTTACGTACTAGAAACGAATGGCATGACACTGGGACAGGATAAGGAGTACTGCGAACAGTTAACGAAGTACAAAAAGCTCCATGTACGAGTGTCCATCAAAGGCTGTAACGAGGACGAGTTTCATGAGCTTACAGGCGCACAGAAGAGTGCCTATGAACTGCCCTACAAGGCTTTAGGTCTACTCATAGATGCAGGAGTGTCCTGTAATGCCTGTCTCATGGTGTCCTTTTCTAATGAAAAGACCATCAAAGAAGCTAAGGCACGTCTGGTGGCTGTACACGCAGGGATACTCAAGTCGCTGGAGCTAGAGAAGATCAAGCTGTTCCCTAAGGTAAGACAGCGTCTGGCCAAGTATGGCCTATTGAATACAAAACAAAGTAACTCAAAAGGAGTGTAGATCATGACAGATACTATTAGCAGTTTATTTGAAGCAATCCAATCGTATTTTTTAGACAGGGAGCAGGAACTTCTTGCTAACATCACGTTTGAGGTTGAGGCGCTGCAGGAAACGACTAGTTGTACACTGCGGCTGACATTATTCTTTACTTTATTATCACTCGTATTTTTCAACCCATACACACTAGGGCTTTCATCCGTTATGGCAGCCATTGCTGCTGTGTTTGGATATGTATGCTACACCGCCTATGGGACAGGCAAAAAGCAAACTGGCTATCCCCATTTTGAGGTAACTCATATGATAGGTCTATTATTTATGTTGCCATTTATGTTCATTATTGCGTACATTTGTGGAGCAGCTGCATATTGTGGCGTAGAGTTATTAGGGGAAGTTGTTTTTGGTCATCAGTAATACCTACCCAATTTAATAGAAAGATAAAAGGCACCATCTGATGTTGATAGATATAGCTATGGCCATTGGCCAAATTATTTTATGGTTTTTGTTTATAGGTGTAGTTTTAATCATTGTATATCAGCTTAATAGAAGTCCAGCACAGCGGCAGTTTGATGAAGAGCAAAAAGCTATACATAAGCGAAGAAAAGCTCGTAAAACAACAAAAAGGCAAAGTAATACCAAAATAGCAAAGCTATTGTATTTTGTTAAATTTAAGGCTAGCTGCTATTCCTGTCACAAGAACATTGACCATACAGGCCCAAGAAAATGTCCTGTATGTGAAGCTGTGTTTGAAGGAGGTGGTTGGAAAGGATTTAAAAAGCACTGGATTGATGAGCATGTAGACAATCAGTCATATGACAATCTAATGAAATATATGTGTTTAGATCATAAGAATAAAGAGAAGGCTAAGAGCTAAGGAAAAGGATGATTAGGGGTTTTTATGCAAACTGATAACGAAGTTTTTATGGTGAGCAGGGAATATAACGATGGGGCCATTATAGTCAACAATTTCGACTCGATAGACAAGGCTATTAAGTTTAAAGATCAGTGGACTAATCTTAATGAATGGAATGATGATTATTACACTCTAGAGACTACTACTTTAATATCCACTGTATCTGAAACGATTAACCTGCTTGAAAAATATGAGAAATACACATCTGATCTGATAAGGCAAAAGCGCATAGAAAGTGAACGAAAGTGGACAGCTTTAGGAGCTTTTAATAAAATTAGAGACGAATGGGTGAATGAATCAAAATATACTATTCCTGCTTTTACGTTTTTTGCTTTAATGCACTTTTCTGAAGATTTCATGCTTTCAAATGAATACTTATGGGGTATTCCCTGGCCAGCATCATTTGCTTTAGTAGGGGTATCTTACGCTGTTTATAGAGTCCAAAAGTTTTTCGTTTATCGTAAAACTCGTGGTGTCTTTGACGATTTTAATGACTAGGTTTATCCTATTTTCAATTATGAATTGTTATTTGGCAAACATAACGAAAGCAAAGGAATGATGAATTATGACCCTTGAAATCGATGACTTGTTTATTAAAAATGCATCCGCTGAGGTGGTCTTTAAAGAATTACAGAGGTTTGCCGATGCAGAGATGTCATATTTATCTGATGACTTAGAGCAAGCTTTGCTGTCACGGAATGAAAAGTTAATAAATATAGCACTTGGCCTATTTTCCAATAATCTCGAGATTTTTAAACAGCTATATCAAATGAACTGCATCGACACTAAAGTAGCTTGTCTTTCAGGTAGTTCAATAGCTAAATGGAGACTCTCTGGTGCGTACAAGAGTGGGAAATATTGTAAGCAGGTGTTGAAGGAATTAGTGAGCAATGGTGACAAGACGCTGTTGAGAGCTTTTTATACTAATAACTCAATATCTGAAGATGTATTATTAGATTTGTATAAAAAGAGGGAACCTTATAAAGATTTAGATCAAGAATCTTGGCTCAGTTTAATATCAGCAACTGAAGGTGCTAAAAGTCTTCACGGCCGTCACTATGAATATAATCATGACGATCTACTGCGCTCTTTATGGAAGCTTTTTGACACACTAAATGCCAATGAAAGGAATGCGACTATACTCTCGTCACTAACACGAGATGTAAGGCCAGTAATACCTGATGACATGGACTTGCCGTCAATTGAAAAGAAATGGAACATCGAAACAGGTGATGAATATAGTGACACCTTCATCACCGATGCCAAAGAAGCTCTAGATAGACTGGTGCAAGTCTCACCAAATTACGTTAAGAAGAAAGAAACACAAGAAGAAATCGAAAATAAAACCTCTAAATTGTTAGATGATTTTCAAGTGAGTGAAGCAAGCGTGATAAATCAGTATAACCAAGAGTACCAGATACTTAAGGACACTGTAGTTAGGATGAACCAGCTAGATAATGATGTTGTTGATTTGAAAGCTCTTAAGGAACTAAATACAAAAAATCAGTTTAGAACTATTATTGTTATGTTTATATTGATTGGTTGTATCGAATTGTATAATTTTCTAAACGACATCAATAGCAAATCAATTGAGCAGGGAATTATTATTTTTTCTCCTTTAATTTTTAATATAATTTTAGTGTTTGAAAATGGGTCTACTGCTCAAAAGATTCTTGATGCCTCTGGTCTTAAAGCCAACCTTTTAATTGGAATTGATCGAGATAAATTGGAACTATTTCAAGTAGTTCATAATTTAGAGAGCCTTGATTGGGATAAAGAACCTGATAAAGATGTTAAATGCGCTGAAGCTAGGTTTAGGTTGATTAAAAGTTTAATACAAAAGCATAAAAGGCCATATCCAAACGGCCATGATTGGAACGTATATCACCTTACAGAACTTAACTAATATCTTTTAAGCCACTAACATCGCCTCCTCTGTCGAGTGAGGCACACTCACGATAGCCTGAGGCGAAAGCAAAACCACTCTATTTTGTGTCTCTCAAGCTGCCACAGTTACAGCAGGAACCAATCCCACTCCCGTCCCTATGCATGACTCATAGGTTACAGAAAAAGTTACAGGAATTACTGTATGGGTTACAGGAGGAGTTACAGGAAATTTACGATACAGCTGTGAAAGTGCTGTATACTATGGGCTGTGGAGTGCGTTTAAATAGGAGTGGTGCCCGGAGACGGCAACTACTATACTTGCTAAACCATTGTTATATATGGTAAAAGTGGTCTATCAATACACTTCAGTTACAGGAATAGTTACAGGAATGACTGAAATGACACTACCAAAATATGTACGTGCCCTCAAGGGTAGCCTCTACTTCCAACGAGACTACCCCACAAAGCTCAGGCACTTAACGTCTAAGAAAACTTATACGGCACCGCTAGGCCTCAAGATGAGTAATGTTACTGCGGCTAGTATCAATAGGGCCCTAGCTACTGCGCTTGAGGCGTATGAGCTGCGTCTGCGACTTATTGAAAACTCTGACCCTACTGCTTATAACCAAGATGAAATCAATAGTGCTGCTCTTGAATGGTTGCGTAAGAGAAACCTGAGTGCAGGTCAATTTGAATACTATAAGCTAGACCCTGCTATAGCGGTAAAAGAGGAGCGTGAGCAAAGACAGTTCCAGCCAACTGCGCATGATATGGCTGAGATGGCAGCACCTGAGTTTGAAGACTTGTGGCACAAGGAACAACGAGGCGACGCTCTGACTGCCCAGGACGCTGTGGTAGGAGCAGCATTCGAGATGATTCAAAAGGCAGCCAAGGCTAAGCCTCAAGAATTGGCTGGCCTATGGAAGCATTATGTTAACGATAGAGAACTAGATTTAGACTCACGCGCCGGTAAACGTTCCAATAGTCACTGGGTCAAATGGATAACCATCACAGGCAACCACCTTATAGCACCTGACACTATTGATAGGATTCATAATGGGCTAGATGCTTTTGTTGAAGAACGTGTGGCTGAAGGTGTCAAAGGCGCTTCCATTCAAAGGGCATTAAATGAAGTCTGTGCTTGCCTTAGGTTCTGCTCTAAGCGTTTTAGATTTGGTTGGGTGATTGAACCACCAACAATTACCCAAGGCCAGCGCAAGCGAAAGGCTGTCATGAGCCAAGAGACTCAACAGACACTTATCAATAAATGTTTACTTGTTACAGGCTCAGACGCTCCTGTGGCAGCCTCAGTCATACTCATGCTCCAAGGAGCCATGATGCCGTCAGAAATCAAGAGGCTAGAGGCCGATGATATAGCCTTAGAGGCCGCTGTGCCTCACCTAGTAATTAGAAATGACACGAAAACCAACGCACGTAAACGTGTTGTGCCCATTGTGTTGGGTGCAGACTATCTTAATAAACATCTTAATGGTGCTATAGCTTGGATTAGAAGAACAACAGACTCTACACCGAGTGCCCGTATCAAGAAGCTTATGAGAGAGTTTACTGGTGATGACACACTTACAGGTCACTGCTGTAGGCATACGTTTAGGGTTAACTGTGAAGCTCATGGCGTCTCTAGCTCAGTCATCTCAGCCATAGGTGGCTGGTCTGGCTCATCTGTTGGTGTTAGTAGTTTGATGCTTGATTATGGGTCTGAAGGGTTGGCTAGTACTGAGGTGGTGAAGAGCTTGTATAAGTCATCGCTGACAATACACAAGCACCTGCTGGTAGTTTAGAAACACAAGTCCTTAAGCATACAAGTGTATACAGCAGATGGTTAAGACCATAGGTCTGCACAAGGCTCAGATTTGGCGTAGGGACGCTTTAGATGCCTGCATCATGACCATCAGTTTATAAATAATAAGACCATTAAGGCTGTTAACTGGCCAGTAACGGTAAGTAATGACTGAAAGACATTGGTAAAATTATCACAAGGTCAGCCCAAATGACCTTAGACCACGAGGTTCTCCAGAGCCTCGTTGGTCAACCTTTTAATCTGCCATTTCTCCATAGCCTTCTGCCTCTAATTCGTAGCACTCTGCTTCAGTATCATCAGGTGTTCCCCCATCAATATATATATTTAGTGTTCCAACCCCTTTGATAGTGTCTTCTACCATGCCAACAGGTAAGTCGTTCATTCTAATGACACACCGAATCTCCCCACTGTTTCCTAAATCTGGTAACGCTACTGTCACAAAGTGGATAGCCCCATTGCTAGATTGGGTGTAGTTTGTAATTGTCAGTTTTGCACCTATAGCTGCACTACTAAAGAGCATTGAGAAAACTAAGGGTGCTATTAGGTTCTTTAAGCGCATCTACTTATCCTCGTGTTAACAACAGTTCTGGTTATTGAGTATACATTGGGTAATGATGGTTTCTAAAGGTTCTCCTGTAAGCCCCTACTTTAGAGGCTGAAGTAGCTATATGTAAGCCTTAGAACTAAAGAAATATGTACTGATATAGGTGCCTATGGCAGCTATGGCGTGATGAAGACTCAAGGTGCTTAAGACTAGCTCCCAATGATAATAACCAAGTATCAAACACAAGGTTCTTAGGCAGATATTGGACACAGCCTGATGCACTTTAGACTATATACCACTTGGTTAGTTAACATTAATGATAGCTAGAAGTAGTCTTAGGTAGGTCATTTAGTTAATCCATTATGAATAGGTAAAGGTAACCTTGAGTAGTTTATATAGTTAATACATTATGAATAGATAAAGGTAGGCTTAGGTAAAGCTTATAGTTAATCCATTATGAATAGATAAAGGTATTACTAACAGATATACCCTAGTATCTTAAGGCTCCTATGCTGTACCTTAGTATCCTTTAGCTTCTTAGGCTACCGCTGTCTCTATGCAGAAGGTTCTTATGATTTATAACGATAACTTATTGAAATTATTAGATATAGTGTCTCGTCAAACCTTGCCAAGGGATGATCATGACCACCACATATTCCTCTGTCCTAAGACCATGCGTAATGACTCTACACGTCTTAAGTTCGATGAGTTAGTCGCCTTTTATGTCAATGATTCCAATACCAAACAGAGAGGCCCTAAGCAGTTAGCTGACTTTAGGTGGCACTGGGAAGTTGTGCTCATGTCCCTTTCACAGGCCATCTTTCAGCGTAAGTGGCTAGTTGTAATACTAGACAATAATGCTTATGGACCTAATGGTAGTCATCACATCAAGGCCTTTGGGTTTCAAATCACCCCACTTAGGGATATTGTCAGATACTTAACTTCAGTAGGTTTGATTTACTACAAGAAAGGTAAAAAGTTTAAAAATGAACCATCAGCAACTAGGCTCTTCCCTGAGGCTACATTGGTTGAGCAGCTTTGGATGTACTTCCTTGATATAGAGCAAGACATTAAACCTCCTTACGTCACTATTAAAGACTCTTCAAATGGATGGGGTCGCCTTGTTGATAGGAGTGTAAAAGATCATCCAGACAGGCAAGGCATGACTATTATCAATGAGTTTCTCAAGACTCATAAGTGGGCTTGCAAGGCTCCAGTGCAACTCAAGTATAAGATTAGCCCATTTGAGGGAGGCAGACTTTATACGCCATACCAGACACTTCCTGATCGCACCTCGAGAGTGCGTATAAACACCTTAATAAATGATGAACCAATATGTGAAGTGGACTTCAATGCAGACCACTTACGTCTCAATCTAGCTGTGCTTCATTCTCAGGATGCTGGGGAAACACCTTATGAGGATATAGGTGAGTTATGCAAACTTGATAATCGTGACAGAATCAAGAAGTTCATCACTGTATCGATGGGAGCCAATGACGAGTCTGAGGCATTTAATGCCCTTAAAATAGACGGCTTTAATGCAAAACTATTTGAACAGATCAAACAAGGTACTCTAAAGCGCTATCCTAAGATTAACTTGTTTGAAGGTTGGGGTCTTAGTGCACAAAACCTTGAGGGAGCCATACTTAGAAAGGTCATGCTTGAGGGTATTGAGCAAGGCATAGTGTCACTACCAGTACATGATGCTATCGCAGTGAAGCAAGGTGATGCAGAGTGGGCAAAGGAGGCTATGAGTCGTTTGTGGAGTGAGGAGACTTTGGGCTTCAAGACACGGCTTAAGGTTGATTATCCTGATTAATCAAAATGTTCGTTGGTGGGCTAATTGTATTGGTGCTGTAGGCATTTAGTTGATAAGTTAGCTGTGCGCTTGTAAGCTAATTTATAATTAAAAACCAAGACTATATAAAATATTTCTGAGTCAGTTGCTATGATGGTTTGTCAAAGACCGAACAATACTGTTTACATATCCGTTAGAACGCTGGCTAAGTATTTTGCCATATTAGTTTTACTTCTCTCGATGACTACTTCAGCTGATACTATTATATTTACCTGCAAGTTAGACGCAAAGCACACTAGAGGTTGGATACCTAATAACTTGGTCATCAGTTTTTTAAAATTTGGTGAAAAGGCTCAAATAGACTATGGATTTAAGCCAGATTCTATCAGTGTGGTTAATTATGGGGGGCCATTCAAAGAAGTATCTGCTAAAAGTACTATGCAAGCTACAAATGGAAGAAAATATGGGACGAAGCATCAAATAACTATTTTTAAAGATAAGGATATAACCTACGACTTCAGTGCAACTGGAACATCATCTAAATTTATAGCTAGAGGCAAATGTACTGACAGAATCATTAAGACAACTCCAGGTACTTTCGACGCTGGGGGTGAAAATACCAAGGGCAACAATTCAAATGAATGGATATGTGGACGTGCTGTTTCTATGATGTCTGGAACCAAAGGATGGCACAAACGCTCACATAGTTTTTACAAGTATGTAGTAGAAGCTAAAAATCGAGGTCTTACTTGTGGTATCGGCACTAAATACAGTGTCTGTGGATTTCGTAGTTTAAAAGAAGCAAGCGTATGTAGGGATGAGATAGTATGTAAGCGAGCAACTACTGGAAATACTGCAAATTCATGGCACCCCTCTGGTCATGTATTTTACATGTATACAGCAGAAGCCAAAAGAAGAGGCCTGTCTTGTGGTGTTGTTTCTGCTAGCCCAACAACTGACTTAAATTTATCAAATAATGAGATATGTGAAAGGGCATCTTATGGTGTTAAAAGAAAATGGTTAACAAATAGCTCTGTTTTTTATAAGTATGTAGTAGAGGCTAAGAAGCGAGGCTTGTCTTGTGGTGTTGAAGTAAGTATCTCTGTACAAAAACCTTCTACTTTACCAACTTGTAGTCCAAGCTATATAAAGAATTCAAAAATATGTATTGATGAGTTTATATGTACCAGAGCAACTACATTGCTCAATAATAAATGGGCTTGGTATTCAAACACTCATTCGTTTTATAAGTATGCAGTCGAAGCTAAAAGAAGGGGCCTTTCTTGCGGTGTTGACTCGAGTAGTTCAAAACCAGTTCCTATCGTACCTGCAAAAAAACTAAGTAAGCCGTTAGCTTCCTTGAATAATCCGCTGCACTTCAAACACTATGGAAATATACATCACACACCACTGTTACCGAATGTAATATTCTTCATCGGTGAAATTAAAGATGGCAATGAAAGAGGCCTTCGAAAGGCATTGCGAAACCACGAGGTTGACACTGTTGTCCTCAGCAGTGATGGGGGTTTAGTTGGTACTGGCTTAGAATTAGCAAATATTATTAATGACAATAATCTTTCAACCTATGTGCCATTAGGAGAGAGATGTGCTTCTGCATGTTCCTTTATGTTTTTTGCAGGTAACCCAAAAGTCGCTCATGGTGGTTTAGGTGTGCATCAATTTTATGTTGATGATGACAAGAAAAAGATGGCTGTAGGAAAAGTTCAAAAAGGTACGCAATACCTCATTGGAGATATTATTGAAAACCTAGAGGCTTTTGGCACTCCATCTAGTGTTTATCCAAAAATGCTCTCTACAAGCGGAATGTACTTTTTCAGTGAAGAAGAAAAATCTGATTTTAATAGCAATCCAATTAACCCTGAGCTTATCCAAAAGATGAATGAAGTATTAGTGTATATATCTAAGTCTGTCGATAATGATTTTGATGACTCTACATTAAATAGTATGCCAACAAATATGAAGAATAGCCTTACTCAACTAGAGCTAGTGAGAATTGGATGTATGAAAGGCCCTATAGATGGAGTAAAAGGTGAAGCAACTATGTCTGCTATTAAGTTGTTTTCATCCAAAATAGGCTCTAATTTTTCATCAAGTAAATTTAGTAGTCTATTCAGAGTATTGAACGGCACCAAAGTAGGTGCGTGTTACTAAATGTTTTGATGCGAGCACTAAAACTAATCCCTCATTGAGGCCTCACTAAGCCCATCCAAGCCTTAGATGTCCAAATCATACCTCATATCCAAGGTCACTAAGCCAATCTCAGGGCCTCATATGACCTCTCAGCCACACGTATGAGCAGCCTTGAAATCCTTGTGGTTGGTGTATCTTAAGGTGGATTGACCTTACTTGCGTTTAGTAAGCCATCCTCCATTTATAGAGCGTCTAAGGTTTAATTGAAACCATAATAACTCTGCACCTCTAAGCACCCTCAAAAGCACCCCTGTAAGCTCCATACAAGCTCTCTAAGCAGCGCTAGTATACCAACATAAGCATTGGCATTAAGGGTTTAGAATGAGCTAAAAGTATGTCTAAAGGCTCTTGTGTTAGTAGTTGTTAAACTCCAGTGGCTATAGGGTCTGAGGTTATAAAATAAGAAATCTTCCTATATCAATGAAAGCCTAATATTAGTATTGTTCTTGAAAAGCATCACAAACTTTAAGGAATTAAGAATCAATATAAAGAAGAAAGTTACCTCGATCTTTTACATTGTCATCGTGACCATTAGCGTTAGTTGTGGAGGTGGCACTACTGATAGCAGCAGTTCATCAAGTACTGGTGCAGATACTGATACAACCTCGACTAATAAAGTTTGGGGCAGCAGTGTGTGGGGTGACGATTCATGGTCAGATGACTCAAACGCAGATAATAAATGGGGAGCAGGTCAATGGAATACAAACAAATGGTAAGTAATAGTCACAGTCTGAAACTCACGATGGCACTGACTATGGCGGTCGTCATGGCCTCTTCACAAACTTTAGCATCAGCACTTACGGTGCCTAATTCTTTTACTTCTGGCACAGCTACAAGCGCCTCTGACATGAACGCAAACTTTACGGCTGTAAAGGCAGCAGTTGACGACAACAATACACGAATATCATCTTTAGAGGGCGCAACCAGTTCCAGTTCCTTCAAAGGGTTTTCATCTGGCACTACTCAGGGCAATGGAGGGTTAATTACTATGGGAAACCTATGTAATACTAGCTTTACAGGAAGTCATGTTTGCACAACTCTTGAGTTTGCCTCTGCCTCATATACTGGCGCAACAGGATTATCTGGCAGTGCCTGGATTCAAGCTAGAGGAGTATCCACGGGAAATTCTTCTCAGGTTATAGATCAAGTGTCACTGATATCGGGAGCTTCTTCAAGCATGGCCTGCAATGGCTGGAATTCTAATAGTTCGAGTACTGGAGGTCTTGCAGTATCATCGGTAGGTAAGTTTGCTACGTCACAGTGTAGCAATACCTTAGCAGTGGCGTGTTGTAACTGATCTTATCGAAAATGAAACCAATCAATACACTACTCACAATACTCTTCATATCACTCCTGTCATCTCCAAGTTGGAGTGTGACTATTGATGACTTAGTGAAACGTGAAGGTCTCTATTATAAGCAGTTCACTGATGCCCCCTTTACTGGGAAGGTGACTGGGAACAAGCAAGGCGCTCTCAAGAGCGGTAAGAAAGAAGGTGCTTGGGTTAGTTACTGGGAAACTGGTCAGGTGCAGACTAAAGGTAACTACAAGAACGGTAAGAAAGAGGGTGCTTGGGTGCGTTACCATGCTAATGGTGGGCTAATGGGGAAAAGTAACTACAAGAACGGTAGTTTAGAAGGTGCCGGGTTGACTTATTATGATAATGGCCAGTTATGGATAAGAAGTAACTTTAAGAATAATAAGAGAGAAGGTGCTTGGATTACTTACCGTATGGACGGAACTGTAAATAAAGCATACTCAGGAACCTACAAAAACGGTGTGAAGATTAGCGATTGAGTGCTTAGTAAGCTGATCAAAGGTTAACGCAAGAGTCGAGTGTAAAAGCAAAACCACTCTATTTTGTGTGTGAGAAGCTACCTAAAGTTAACAGCAGCAAAAATCCCACCCCCGTCCCCATGTAAATCATTGCTTTTTGTTATGACATTAGATTAGTCGTCTTTAGTGTCTTGTTGCCGTTTTAGCTGGTCAATCTGTAGTTGCAAACCTTTGATTTTGGCGTCTAAGCCACGTTTGTAAAAGATGAAGATCACTAAACCACCTAAGGCTCCACCAATTGAAAAACTTCCTGATAAATATTCAATCATCTACTTCTCACTTTTCTTTAATTTTCAAAATCGCTTCTAGTAATTCTAAGCGGGTACTCCCGTTATTATATAGAAACTCCAGCCTCCCCACCCCCCAAAAGCCTCAGATAATCATGAATCTATGACAGGAATTATGACAGGAATTGGCATATATCTAAGTTATATGGAGACACAGGCCACGTAATACGTGGGTTTCAAAGGCTAATGATACCTACGCATGGTAACAGTAAATGGTCTTTAGGTTACGTGGTTGCTAGGTTTTGGCCCTAGTGATATACTCTCATGACAGAATCCATGACAGGAATAAGGCAAATGAAGCTACCAAAGTACATTAGGCTTAGGTCAGGGACTTATCATTATCAACGTGATTATCCTACAAGGCTTAGGCACCTATGTCACACCAAGACCTATACTAGGCCGTTGGGTTTGTTTGCTAATAACGCTACTACTAAAGAGATAGGTAAAGCTGCTATAGAGGCTGATGAAGCCTATGAGAGGCAGTTAAAACTAATTACTAACTCTGACCCTGACGCTATGTCAGCTAGTGATAAAGATAAGGCTGTCATTGAGTTTCTTAGGAAGCGTGGTTTAAACAAAGGTCAGTATTTAAAGGTAAGCCGTGATAGTGCCATAGCAGCACAAGAAGCCACTGAGCAACGACAGAAGCAGGTAGACGAAGGGAATTATGCTGATTGGGCGATACCTGAGTTTGATGATGTGATGGACAAGCAAGCTAGGGGTATACCAATGAGTTTGCAAGATATAATAATTGGTGATGCGTATATATCATTGATTAATAAACAAGAAGCTAAACCCAAGTCCTTAGGTTCGCTATGGCCTGAGTATGTTGAATACAAAGGTTATGATATGACCTCAAGAGTAGGCAAAAGGTACCAAGAATACTGGAAGCGTTGGTTAGAGTTAGCTGGTGACGTGATTATAGGGCCACTGACTCTAGCGCATATTCACGAGGGGATAGATAGTTATGTCAGTCTTAGGGAAGGTAAAGTTAAGTCCTCAAGTATACAAAGGGAGTTGGCTACGATAGTCGCTTGTCTTAATCGAGCCTCAAAGAAGCATAGGTTTAAGTGGCAGATTGAGTTAAAAGATATAAAAAAGTCTCCAGTTAAATCTCGGCACCCACTTGAGCCACACCACCAGCAAGAGTTGATTAAAGCTGCACTAACTCAACAGATCAAGCCTCAGCATGGCTGCATAATACTCTTAGGGCTTCAAGGAGGAATGATGATCAGCGAGGTCAGACGACTGAGACCAGAGGACATTGCCTTGGATGCAGTAGTTCCGCATTTGAAGATAGTTAATGAAACAAAGAATGATGATAGGAAGCGTATCGTGCCTGTGGTCTTGGGTCTTGAGTTGATTAGGCAGTACCTAGGGCAGACTATAGAATGGCTCAATAAGACAACTGAGACAGGCCCAAGCTATGCTGTAAAGAAAGCTATGAGAGATACGATTGATTCACCAGAAACAAGCCCTCACTGCTTGAGACATACACTCAAGATCAACGGTCAAAATGCTGGTGTCTCTGTGCTTACTCTTGCGTCCATCGCTGGCTGGGCTGACCCACAGAGGAAAGTTAGTAAGCATCTGTTGAACTATGGCAGTACAGGTATCAGTCAAGATGCTATGGTGATTAAGCTGCGTGATGATTCTAGGCTTATACATAAAGAGTTGATAGAGCTTGAGGCAAGTCTAAAGGTTGGTAGCAATGTGTTGGCCTTTACTGCCCAAGGCACTTAGGTTGCCCAACTCCTCAAGCATACAGCAGATGGTTAAGACCATAGGTCTGCACAAGGCTCAGATTTAGCATACAGAAGCGTTTAGAGAGTAAGCAAATGGTCGAGAAGGCCACAGGAGAAATATATGATGGAGTATTTATCACAACCCCTAGAAATTGGGGACGCTCTAGCTGGTGCAGTTGTCCTCACGGTTCTCTATTACTGGATTATTGTAGACCCTTTGAAGAAACGGATAATCTATCTTGAGGAAGAAAACGCAGAGATCCTTGAAGAAGTTTATGCCTTATCCCAAAGGTCTTAGCAAGTCTTGCACCTCACCTTGTCAGCACCTGACCATCATGCCTACTTTATAAAGTAAGTATAATCCTTGTCTTTGAGGTCTTCATTTAATCAATGTCTGATTGGCGGTTTGTGCTTTGTAGGCCAAGCAAAATAACCACAAACACCAAGCCCAATTGATATGGCTACAAAGCCGTATATTTCAAAATTATCCAAATCATTAGTCCGTCCAAGAAGGTATTCATAAGCCCAACCAGAAACAAAAGCCGCTGAATAACCCCAGCAGATTATAGAAACAATGTAGCGTATGGCCCTAGGCGATTTTCTAATAATAATAGCCAGAATTAGCTTTAGTCCGTGAATCTTTGCTTCGTTATCTATGTTTTTTTGAACTTGCTGTTCAATTACTAGCTCATCTTTTAACGACTGCACACGATATTTCACGTACAAAGCTTTCGCTTTTGTTATGTCACCTTCACTCTCTGCTAGTGCCTTAAACCATATCCCTTCACGGGTCCTTCCTGTACTGAGTTCTTCATTTACTTTTACGTATAGCTGTTCTTCAGCCAGCCTATTAATGGACTCGTCCGCAGAAGTTTTAATTGTCATTCGTCATTCCTTTGCTTTTGTGAATCTCTCTATATTAGCACTAGTTTACACAGCACACATGATCAAGCCAAGAGTGTCTATAGCATCAGGTAATGTGTACTTTAGATACTAAAGAGTGTGAGCTTATGTGGTTGCCTACAGCACCTCAAGCTTGACTGAGGCTAGGGTGCTTATGACTATTTAATGATAATAACCAAGTATCAAACACAAGACCTTAGGCAGATATTGGACACAGCCTGATGCACTTAAGACTCTATATCACTTAGTTTGTTAACATTAATGATAGCTAGAAGTAGTCTTAAGTAGGTCATACAGTTAATCCATTATGAATAGATAAAGGTAGTCTTAAGTAGGTCATACAGTTAATACATTATGAATAGATAAAGGTATTACTAACAGATATACCCTAGTATCTTAAGGCTCCTATGCTGTACCTTAGTATCCTTTAGCTTCTTAGGCTACCGCTGTCTCTATGCAGAAGGTTCTTATGATTTA
>Ga0208545_1000754_pt1 | contig 14868 bp, 28 predicted proteins | sample DEB08_DNA_12_FD_185498 | JGI IMG/M metagenome (GOLD analysis project Ga0208545, IMG submission 185498) | Aqueous microbial communities from the Delaware River and Bay under freshwater to marine salinity gradient to study organic matter... | ecosystem: Environmental > Aquatic > Marine > Coastal ... | reverse complement strand
CTCGTACTGTGCTTTAACAGCCTCTAGGTATGTACCAGCTAGGTTAGCTGAGTTATCAAAGGTACTTCCTGAAGTAATAATAACTTTAGGGTTATCACCTCTACTATTCTTTAGGATAGTTCTTACCAGTTTAGTCGGCTTAGGTGTAGTAGTTACACAAATACGTGGATGCTTACCAAGTCTTAAGCAGAACTGGAGCATGTCCCAAGTATCTTGGTCTTTGTTCCAAGCGGCAAGCTCATCACACCATGCTGCACTAAACTGTGGACCTCGTAGACGCTCGGGTTCCTCAGCGGAGTAGAACTCTACCTTAGCGCCATTATCCCATACGAGAGACCGCTTAGTAGGGGACCACTCAGGGAAGCCTATGTGTACGCCCTTGTAAGTCTTGTCAGTAGGGGAGCAGCAGTTCAAGAACCCTGACTCACCCTTAACCATAACACGTTCGATGTCTGAGTTAGTTGAGGCTACAGCAGCTATACGCTTATGTCCTAGCTTAACCTGTTCTCTTACCCACTCAACACCAGCCCTAGTCTTACCGAAGCCACGACCTGCATTAATGAACCATACGTTCCAGTCTTTAGCTTCAGGGGCCATCTGTTCGGGTCTACCCCAGAACTGCCAATCGTACCGTAGCTCTTTCGCTTGTGCTACTGAAAGCTTCGAGAGTACTTCTTTAGCTTTCGCTGGTGGTAGATCACGAAGGGTCTGTGCTGTTAGTCGAGGTTTCATCATCATCTTCGGAAATTCCTAGTAGCTCTGCAAGCTGGTCAATAGCTGATAGGTCTTCATCTGCACTATCTTGCTCAACTTCAATGTTAGTACTGGTGGGAGACCATCCAGCCTTACTACGAAGGAACAACTCTTGTGAAGCGAAGTGTCCATAGTCACCTTCTTCCATAGCCCTCTTAAGGACTAGGCTACCAACCATACCATTAATCTCAGCACGAGCAGCCTCTAGGTCACTCTTATAGTACTTGTAGAAGGTATTAAGAGACTTAGGGGCATCAGCAAACTTAGCCTGTACTTCCCCTACGATATCCTTAACCGAGAGACCCTCCTTGACACGCTTCTGTACCAAGTCAGCAATCTTCTGGTTCTTACCTAGTTTATTGACTGGTGCGCCTAAGCCCATTGGTTAGTCCTCTTAGTGAGTTATAGTTACCCACCTCCACGAGAATGTACCTTACGGGGAATGGAATCCTCTCCGTGGCTCTCATGGGGTGGTATTTCGTTCTCGAAGCTATCGCTTCTAGGTATACTTAAGTTGTAACTACAATAATAGTAACTACAAACCTTATAGGATATACTTAAGTAGGTAGCCGAGATCACAAAGACCTCAAAGCCTATACTTAAGTGCAGTCTATAGTAACTGTAACTACAACAAGTAATCAAACCACTAATAAGGGACATACTTAAGTATATACTATAGTAAGTATACTGTAACAGTAATAATTCTTAATCAGTCTTATACTTAAGTACCATACTATAGTATTTCCTTAAGTCTCTTTCTTTTCTTATTAGTTACTTGGTGTAGTTAAATACTTTAAGTATAAATTCAAAGGAGAGTAACTTGTGTTTCCCCCCTTACCCCCCATTGGAGGGTCTATACCTATATATAAGTCCTTTCTCAAGAATTATACAACAGTAAAAAGGACACAAAAGTAAACTATTTTATAAACCCTTGTAATCTAAAGAAACTTAGTTTTTCATTATTGAGACTAATTCCCATTTCGTGATCCAAATGTTACAGTTTACTATCATAGGTTGTATACACTGGTATGGTACATTTCTCAAAGTAAATCTTTTCTTTTGGGTTCGTAGGCTACCCCAAAGTAAATCTTTTCTTTTGGGTTCATAGGTGGATACCACGGCCACCGAATCCCTCGCGCTATTTCCTAGAGGGTCCCATCGTTATACCATAGCCTCTTACCCATGTCAAGTAACATAGTATTACAAGAGTGTAACATAAAGTGATGAGAATAAATATAGTGCTTGACATGAGTATTCACTTGACTGTGACATATGTACCACACGTGACACTATGACGCATGGTGTGACATAAGTATCACTAACTAAAGGATAATTCATTGGGCCTAAAGTAAATCATTGACAAAGAGGAACGAAGGTGCAGCCACACAAGGGATTAATACAATATAATAATGATAATCATTCGCAAGTAACTACCAAAAGAAAACCCACGCCAACACGTTGGAGGGCATAGGTTAATCAATAGGCCAGGACACTCGATATAAGCCCCACTCAATGGCATGTAGTCCACTAGACTAGGTCTATATACCATAGGCCTCCCCTACACCCTATGGTAGCACCTATCCACTGCTCAAATGTGATCTGATTAGTGTCATATAGTCGACATACCGCATTGGATGCTAGATGGTTGGAAGGGTAGCCATATGTTAAGGGGTTGATAGTGTTCATCTTAAGACTCCTCGTCGTTAAAAGTAATAAATAGCACAGTAGCACTACCATAGGGGCGCAACTCAATAGTGTCCTGGTACTCCTCTCGCTTGCATGGCACGCCAGTGAGGCCTAGGTCATGCTTTACCAGCTTAACTACTTCTCTGAGTTGGGCCTTGTTAGCCTTGCCGTAGCTGGCATCTGTCGATCCCGTGTAACCGTAGTGGACTAGATCAGGTACACTTACCTTGCCACGTTTAATCCAGCAATAGTTAGCTTCACCTGCAAATGTGTCGGTATACTCATAATCATAATAATGCATTAGATAGACTCCTTCATTGCGTTTACTAAATCTTGAATCACATCACTATTGCAAACATGTTCCCAGTAGTTGTCATGACAGTTGAGATAGAAATAAGCTACATCAGGTCCTCTATAGGTCCAGCACCCGTCAGTGTTCTTATTGAGTTGATTAATCAGGTATGGAGTAAACCTTGCGCCTATAGCGCTTGCATCAATCTCCTGCTCAATCTCGCCAACGTTATAGGATGCAACAAGGAAACGCTCTTTTGGATCATAAGATTGACCTTGTGTCATATAGCCCCAAAATATCACATCTTCTGCTAGTCGATCAATATCAATCCCAGTCAGATCAATTCCCATTTCTTTGCAGTATTCTTGCAAGCGAGATTCCCCGTTGTAGTAGTCAAAATTCCCTTCACTTGCCATGTGGCCATAGTTATCGCCAGCGTCTTGATGGTTTGTTTCGTATTCATAGGCATCATCAACCAGGGCTTGCGCCTTGTCATAAAATTCTTGCGTGGTCATATCTTAAGACTCCTTATTTAATAGAAAGTTACTTATTGATAGATCACAATCTTGCATATGTAAAGGAAAGAACGAGTCCACCTTTTCAACATAGGTTACCCCCCGCAAGTGTGGAAAGTGTTTAATAATGTCAGAGCATGTTGTTGCCGCACGTTCTGGGCAGTCTGTTACCATTGCACATTGCAAAGGGTGAACACCTGCTATTGTTACGCTATAAAGTTGCATATTAGTAAATCCACCCGTCCTTAGTGTTCTGTTTATTGACAAAGCGTAGGATAGCCCCACGTGGGTCACGTCTGAAGTCATAAACAACACCACGTTGCAACACATCCTTTAAGGCTTGCTCGATAGCTTGTTCGGCCTGCTCAATAGTTTGGTCAATCTTGGCTTGGTCCTCTTCAGTCAGGTATGCCATAACGCGCTTTAGGTCGTGGTCATAGCGTTCGATACCATTACATGCTTGTAAACGTGCTTTGTCGTGCTTTCTTGCGTGCTTTGTGACATCGCTGGCAACCTGTTGGATGTGTTGTGGTCCTACGTTGCTATTGAGTAATCCAGAGCGCCACAATTGCAATTCTACGTCTTTTGCATTCATATCCATTGTCTTATTCCGCCTTTGTATTGATAACAAAAAGAACCGCGTTAGGCATGAGTTTACGCAGTTGCTGCGCATGAAGTTCCGCTTTATTGCGGGACATAAGTTGTGGCAGATCAAGATTGACCATTGCGCCGTCGGTGCTTAGGGTCGCTAGTGTAAATGTCTTGTTCATTTTGTATACTTTCTTTAGTTTAGGTTATCTATGCTTGTTTAATCATGTCGGAAAGTGTGGCGACTTCACGTATAGGCGTATTAATATCCAAAAGGTGTAAAGTGCCATCATTAGGCTTATCAGGTAAAAAGTAGAATCCAGATGTAGCTTTCGGCATACCTTTGAAAGTGCCAACAACAACACTAGGACTTGTATGAGTCATAACTCGCGTCTCTACTCCATTAATAAACATTGTGTCTTGTTTGTATTGTTCTGGAATTGTCACGCGAACCTTGCGATTCAATTCTATCTCATAGGCGTTCAACTCTTGTCCCATAGGTTCAACCTTTCCTAGTTGATTAGTTGTGGTTGTTCTTCACAGATCAATGTCACGTTGTCAATAAATAAGCCTGAAACTTGATCTAACTCATAAATGGCGTCGGAACAATCTTGCGCGGTCAAGTTATAGTCAATAACAGCGGATTCTGTACCATTGCCAAGGACTGCGATAAGTGAGAATAGCTTTAGCATTATTTAATCGCCTTATGAATAAAGTGAATTGCCGCCAATGCGGCCGCCAAGCTATAGATTGAAAGAAGATCATACATTGTCTGTTATCCTTTTTTTAGCGTTGTTCGTATCTCTTGCAACCTTTCTATAGATCAGAACCCTGACACGCAAACAAAAAGATCAAACTGTAACAATTATCACAAACATGTTACCTATACATTTAGTGCTTGTCTTTAGCTTGTAGTTATCGCATGCGCGTGCGCTCGCGTTCCTTCTTATATACGTTCTAAGGTTTACCAGTGTGATCTATTGTAATAAAGTGTAATATTATGTTACTAGACAAAGCCTATGGAATAGTGTTTATTGGTATCAAGAAAAAGTCGCAATCGCGTCGCGTGGGCCAGTCTTTACTGGTCGCAAAAAACACCGATCCTGCGCAATCGAAACTTTGTTACAATACCGTGAACTCGCGAAAATGTTACTTGTATTACAATGGGTTTTAGTTTACTATTGCGCCTTTGATTCTCATATGTGAACAATGTTCATGAATACCGTTCACGTGAACACCGTTCAACCCCCACGATAGGAAAGGAGGTACTTACCCCCACGATGGAAAAGGAGGTACGAGGGAATGAGCGCAGGAATACCCCACGATAGGAAAGAGGGTACGATGGAAAAGGAATTACACATTAGGTATTGACAACCATGATCAACTACCTTAAGTATAAGTTAACAGCAACACAGATAAGGAATGTAGAGATGAATAACCACAAGCTAGTATCACGATACGTATCGCATAAGATCAACGAGCATGTACAAAAGGACGGTAACACTTTACACACTCACTCTTACGTGCTAGGGTCAATGGAAGCTAAGGTAGCCTTGTTGCTTAATGCACTTGAGATTGATTACCCAGATGCTTACTTAGCTACTGTAAATAACCTTATGGAAGGAATTGAATGATGACTTTTGATAAGTGGTTCGCGCATTTAGATGTATTTGAGGTTGACCCTTACACAGAAATAGATAATAAGTATGATATTGAGGCTTTTTTTACGTGAGGCTTTTAATACTGGCAGTGTTTCAGGTATGCTTGATATGCTAGAGTTTTTAGAGAACAAGGAGAATGACCAATGACACTATCAATTAAAGAAGTAACCAAAGTAATCCAATCGGTAGGCACAGGAAATAGTTTCAATGTGACCTTCGTGAAGAAAGACGGTACAGAGCGTACATTTTTTGGGTGTACACTTGAGGGTAAACCTGAAGGTAGTAACCAAGGTGAACTACCACAGGCACTACCAGTCAAGATCATTGAAGATGGTGTAGCTAAGTGGCGTAGTTTCCGTGTCGATAGTGTAACTAATTTGGAGTTGAACTGATGACTAACGGTAGGAAAGAGCTTGACAGATTCTCTTATACGCAGCCAAACGGCACATACTACGGTGGGAAATTATCTAAGGACTGTAGAGGAGACCTAATACGCATAGAAGATGTTAGACCCCTTTTTGAAGCGGCTGTTGAGCTAGAACTCTACGGAGCAACAGTATCCAGATTAGAAAAACTGGGTCGTGCGTTAAAATTAATAGGTCTGTAATAGCTAGAGGTAAACTAATATGAAGACTTTTTTGCTAGTGATAATGCTTGGTAATCAACATGTTGAAACGTATCTAACAAAGACTTGCGATAGTGACATACGTATGCTATCAGAAGCTATGCCAGAGCATGACTTCTATTGTATTAGTCCTGGGTACTCAATGAGACCAGTAGCTAGGCCAGTAGCAGAATAGCATATAACCTATTGAAACTAAAGGAGTACTAAAGAATGACTAAATACGCAGACGTACACAAGACAGTAGTAAGTGAAGATTTTACCTTGACATTTAATGCCCGTGAGGTATTCACCCCTAGTGATGATGACTATGAGATTGAAGATGTTACTCTAGTAGGTATAGAACTTCTAGGGATTGAGTTTGACCCTAGTGACCTACCTAATAAGATGGTAGATGCTTTTTTGGATCACTTTGCTGATGATGACAACACAGAATGGGAGTATTTTTGATATGGGTACTGTACAATACAAAGGGTATGACCCAATGGATTGCCTAGACAGTGTAGAGGACATGATTAAGGAACATGAGCAACTAGAGACTAACCTAGTGTGGAATGACCTTGACAATGACCCTGACACTGGTGTATCACTTGAGTACGTACTAAAGAACTTAACCCGTTTGTATGACCTACGCCTTGATGGTGTACTCTATGAACCTAACTTTTAATACAACTAAGGAGAATAAGACAATGGAAGTACTATTTATTATGGCAGCATTTGGTGTAGTTACAGGCTTGGCAGCTACAGGAAAGAATCGGAGTTTCCTACCTTGGTTCATCATCGGTCTATTCACAGGTGTTTTTGGTCTTATCGCTGCGTGCGTAGTTAAGGCAATGCCAGAGGGCCACGAAGGTCTTTAATTTAATATTAACACAAGAGGCAACCAAATGAATACCAATAAAGTAGCCCTAGTAAACCTAATCACAAGTAAAGCACAGATGCTTGCTAGTAAGTACAAGAACCAACAGCTATACCAAGACCTAGTATCTGAGGCTACCCTGGTAGGTTTAGAACTCATGGAACAGGGGGTAGATGATGAGAAGAAGATCGTAGGTGCTATGCGACGTAGACTCTACGATTTCATGAACTTCGGCCAGCTTCCGGTGTACGTACCAGCGTCAGGGTACAGCCGTGAGGGCCTACTTAACATGGGGGGTGATGAGAGTACCCCAGACATCATGTGGCCTCTCTTACAGGCTCTCATGGCTGCTGGTGGGGTACATTCACTTGATGACACTAACCTACCAGCTATCTCAGACCATGTGAAGGACTACGAGGACTATGAGTACCTACAACACCTTATGTTTATCATGGAAGAATGTCTTGACAGTCGAGAGTACGATATGGTAGTAGCTGTGTATCTTAATGGTGCAGACCAGCAGGAAGTAGCTGATGAATATGGTATCACTCAACAGAGGGTATCTAAGGTTATGGATGGAGCCTTTACAAAGGTAAGGAAAGCACTTGATGTACCAGAACTGTAAAAGGGAGATATGAATGGAAAATACACAAACTGTCAATAATGGAAGGTTAGAATACTCTAGCATCTGTACGTCCCTACCGTATAGTAATGACCGACTAGAAGAGCTTGTTCATATGATGCGTAAGAATGGTTGGGATAAGACAACACCAATCGTTATCTGGGAAGGTGTTATCCTTGATGGTAGACACCGATATGAAGCAGCAGAGATTGCTGAAGTAGAACCAACCTACACAACTTTTGTAGGTACGCTTGAAGATGCTTGGGACCATGTAGAAGTAGCACACGATGTTAATGATACACGGCCTATCACATCAGAACAGCGTAAGTTCTTTTTGGCTAGGCGTATGAATGCTTTAGGTGTTCAGGCTCAGGGTGGTGATCGCCAATCAGAGGAAGCCAAAAGCAACAGGCCAAATGGCCCCTTGGTTCCAACCTTAGAAGACCACGCCAAGGCTGCTGGTGTAAGTGAGCGCACAGCTAAGCGTGAAAACAAAGAACGTAAGGAGGTATTCGAGAACCCTGACAACAGTGACCTAGCTGCCATAGCTACCACACCAGAGGGCTACAAAGAAGCTAAGAAGGAGGCTAACAAACGTAAGACATTCAACGAGATGCTTGAGGACGGGGATATTGTACCTCAAGAGAACAATCTACCTGTGTGGTTTAACGGTAAGAACTTTAACGCTTTTGACAGTGCCACTGCTGTTCTTGTAGGTGCAGCTAACCTATATTGCTCAGGTGGTGAGACAGATAAAGACCTTAAGCGTTTCTTGGGTTTAGCGTCCACGGTTGGAGAAGCTAAAGAGAGAGATGACTATAAGATTGTGGCCCTACTCAAGATGAGGGATGCCATTAACGACATTGAGGATGACCTATTGGAATACCTCGGTGTAAACAAAGAAGCAAAGCATTAAGGAGAAACTTATGCGTATCAATGATTATGTAAAGACAAAGACACAAGAAGCTCAGTTTGTAGTGGATAGCACAGGCATCTGTATGCCAGAGGTTACTAAGTTTTATACTCGTCGTGTTGTAGATCACGGTGTACACGCCATTAAGAACGGTCAGATCGCAGGGCATAACCAGAAGGTAAAGTACAACGACGAAGACCTTGGTAAGAAGATCATGCGTAGTGTTCCAGTACCACTTGAGAATGGCAACAGTCTAAAGATGGACCTAACCTACGATCAAGTACGTATTGCTAATCCAGAGTTCGCCCTAAAGCGACTTGAGGACAAGCGTAACCGTGGTATTGGTATGGTAAAAGCTGCTGACTCTGAAGTTAGCTTCTTCGGTCTAAGACGAACAAAGACTTAGGCTACATACACGAGTGGCGTACAATAGTGTGTCACTCGTGTTACACTAACAACCTCCCAACAAACAAAAGTAGCTAATAACGATCACTTAATGTTACAATCTATTGTTTCCTAGTCTAAAAAGGTCTTATAAGAAGGGGTAGGGGAAGTCATACTATAGTTTCATACTTAAGTATCTTCCTTATGGGATTAAACAACAACAAGGTATTAAGTATTAAGAAGTACTATAGTATGTACTTAAGTATGTAACTTATGTATCGACTTAAAGCCTTATTGTTTGTAGTTACAAATACATTAGTATGTACATAGGTATATACATAAGAAGAGAGGAAACCCAATGACCAATGAAACCGAAGCGCCTGAACTGTTGCCGTGCCCCTTTTGTGGGGGTGCAGCGCAGCACACAAGTCGGTCCAACAGCGGGGATCATAGCTGGTTTCAGAACGACGTTGACCACTGGATTTTTTGCGAAACGGCGAATTGCTACGTTCATGTTGGTATGTGTGAAACACGCGAGGAAGCTGTGGATGCATGGAACACCCGCATCACCATCGCAGAATTAACCACCACCAAACCCAAGAAAGGGGAAACACCATGAACAGTGAAAACATTGAGCGGGATGCGTCAGAACAAAGGTGTGGTGCAAATGTTACGAAAGTTGCAATTTCAGTTACCGTAGGGGTTTCACTTTCTATGGTCTTGATCACCGGATTTACCGCTGGCGGGCTTGGTATTCTCACAGGTGTTTGGCTCGTCTTCATCGGGAGCAGATTTCAATGACCAAGGAAAATGACGCCCTGAAAGCCCGCATCGCTGAGTTGGAGGCGGAAAAGCTGGCAGTGGACTTTGCGCTCGACGGTCAAGACCCAGCGGAACGCGCTGATTTGAAGTTGGCGAGGCTCAAGGTTTCCCGCGCCACCCTCGCCGACCTATCCGACGACAAGGACAAGCGGATTGAAGAGCTTGAAGCCCTTGTGCAAAAGCTGGCATCTGATCCTGATTATACGGCGGCCTATGTGGCTGGTGTAGCTGACCAGAAAGCCACCATTGCTGAACTTGAGAAGATGATTGATAACATGACAGCACACATAAGGATTGACCCAGATGAGTGAACTTACCAAACTAGAATGTCCAGACAAGCAAGAGTGTGGCAGTAGTGATGCCTACTGTTGGAATACTGAAAAAGAACAAGGCCACTGTAAGTCATGTGATTCTGGTACATGGTTATTTAAGGGTCAACTGTGGATCAAGAGAAATGGGCAAGGTAAAGGAACACCTTTGGAAAACGCAAGCGATAATGGATCAGTAGTAGAAGACTTTACACTGAAGGCTATCACAGAGACTAAAGGTTCTTTTGTAGGTACACGAGGGATCACCTCAAGCACTATGGAGAAGTTTGGTGTACGCACCATTGGCGACAAGCAAGAGTACCCATACCCTAGTGGTGGCATTAAGACACGTAACCTAACTGAGAAAGCCTTTAGCACTACTCAAGGGTTCAAGACTGATGAACTATTCGGTATGAACCTATTTCCCGTGAATAGCTCTAAGAGTATCGTGTGTGTCGAGGGAGAACTAGACTGCCTTAGTGCTTGGCAGATGTTATCCGCTGGCAGTAGTTACACTAATCCTGTGGTCAGCTTCCCTAGTGCTACGCCTTCAGGTAAACTGTGGGAGAACTGTAAGGGTTATCTCAACAGCTTTGATAAGATCATCTTAAGTGTGGACAATGATGAACCAGGAAACAGACTCGCAGAGAAAGTGTCTCAAATCTTCCCTGGTAAGGTTTACCGTATGGAGCATGGTAACCACAAGGATGCTAATGATTTTCTACAGGCAGGGGATGCTAAGGCTTTTAAGAGTGCATGGTGGGGGGCAAAACGTATTAAGCCTGACAGTATTCTGTGTACATCTCAAGACTTCCTTGATCTATATGATAATACCCCTGACTTTGAGTACTGCCCTACTGGTATCCCTGATTTAGACAAGAAGATTCTAGGGCTTAACAAAGGTTACTACACAGTTATTGTAGCCCCGACAGGGTTGGGTAAGACGGAGTTCATGCGTTACCTAGAGTATCAAGTACTAACCCGCAGTACCTACAAGTTTGCATACATGCACTTAGAGGAAAGTCAACTTCGGTCTACGTTAGGTATGGTATCTTACAAGCTGGATGACAACCTAACACGGAAGGACTTAATTGAGCAGAAGGGCCGTGTGGATGACGTTAAGGATGCACTCGTAGAACTTGGAGATACCGAGCGTATGCACCAGTTCTCTTTGGGTACAGATGAAGATCACAACGATCTAGTTGACCGTATTAAGTATCTTGTTGCTGCTATGGATGTAGACTTTGTGTTCTTCGAGCCTATTCAAGATATCGTAGATGGAGACATGAAGGATAAAGAGAGCAAACTCAGTGACCTCTCTAGTAAGCTCTCGCGTCTAGCATCTGAAGTGAATGTAGGTATCATTACCATTGCTCACGCTAACGAAGATGGTGACACCATGTACTGTAAGATGATTGCTAAAAAGGCCGCATTCGAGATTACTCTTGAGCGTGACCAGACAGCAGAGACACACGAGGAACGCAACAGGACTTATGTTCACGTAGGCCGTAAGAACCGTGTGGGTGGTGGTAGTGGACCAGCAGGTGCATTAGATTTTGACCTTGACAGCTACACACTTAAGGTGGTAGAAGGTCCTAAGGAGCCTAAGACAGATAACAAAGGAGATTTCTAATGAGCGTAGCGAATGAAAGGAACGAAGTGACAATGACTAAGATGATTTATGTAGTGTACACTATGCGTGAAGAAAACCCGCTAGCTGTAACACTAGATCGTGAAGTAGCGTGTCAGATCGCTGGGGAACTTGAGATTAAAGACGGTGGTGAGTATTGGGTAGATGATATCCCTATGTCTCATTCACTTGAGGAATACAAAGGACAAAACCAATGACTTTCGAAGAATGGGTTACAAATGTTGACGAAGGTGATGACAGCAGTGTACAAGACTGCCTCTTAGACGGGGACTACTCCAAGTCACGGGATGTTTTATCCCTCTTAGAGCAAGCCTACGAAGCTGGCTGGGATGCATGTCGTGACAAGTGGGGTGGTATGACATACGAGGAGACTGTGGAAGATGAAAGAAGTAGTATTTGACACGGAGACTGACGGGTTAGCCTATGACTGCACCAAGATGCACATCCTAAGTTATACCTACGATGGAAAAGCTTACCATAGCACAGCCTCCTACGAGGAAATGGTAGAGTTCTTTAACCAAGAGGATACTCTGTTTGTATGCCATAATAGTGTACCATTTGATATGACTGTAGTTAATCGTATCTTGGGTATCCCAATGGACTACAAGAAGTATGTAGATACACTAGCAGTCAGTTGGTTCCTAGCGCCTGAGCGTAAGTCACATGGCTTAGGTAGTTACCAAGAGGCTAGTGGAGTACCTAAGCCTGTGGTTGACAACTGGGAAGACGTAACCTACGAACAGATGAAGCATCGGTGTGAGTCTGACGTTAAGATCAACTGGTGGCTATGGCAGAAACAACGTAAGAAGTTACAGGAGATATACGATGGATGAACTATCGGATGACATCAGACGATTCCTGCGCTACCTAAGCTTCAAGCAGGACTGCCTCAGAGAGCAAGAGGCTAACCCACTAACAGTAGACGTAGAGAAAGCCCAAAGGCACTACAATGAACTTGAGGCTATCAAGAGTGAAAAGACTATTGCTCTAGCTAAGGTTATGCCTCAGCGTCCTATTGAAAAGTATAAGAACAAACCTAAGGTAATGCAGAAGAAGGATGGTACTCTTAGCGCACTTGGGGAGGCATGGTACAAGCTACTCAAGGAACAGTGTCTACCTAGCACCACAGAGGGGACTGTAACCATTGTAGAAGGCTGGGAGGATGGAAACCCTAATAGCCCTAGCCAAGTTAAGGAGTGGCTCTACAGCTTAGGTTGGAAGCCCTGTACGTACAAGTACGATAGGAACAAACTAACTGGGGAAGAGAAGAAGATCGAACAGGTGCGCTACAGTAGTGCTAGTGACCCTCGTAAGGGTGAACTTACTGATAGTGTCTTGAAGCTTAAGGCTAAGGAGCCAGGTATTGAAGTTTTAGAAGGTCTTACTGTAGCTACACACCGCATGAGTATTTTTAAGGCGTTCGTAGCGAGTGCTAAGGAAGGTCAGGTTATAGCTAGTGCTGGTGGACTTACGAATACCCTACGCCTTAAGCATAGAAGCCCTATTGTTAACCTACCTAAAGTGGGTAGCCCTTGGGGTGAGGAGATCAGGGGGTGTATCGTAGCACAAGAGGGTACTACTGTGTGTGGTGCTGATGTAAGCAGCCTTGAGAGTTGCACCAAGCGTCATTACATGTGGGACTATGATCCTGACTATGTGACTGACATGAGTACTGAAGGCTTCGATGAACACTTGGACCTAGCCAAACATGCAGGGGAGGTAACACAAGAGCAGATCGACTTATACAACCAAGGTAAGGCACCTGAGCTTAAGGCTGTACGTAATATCTTTAAGCCAGCTAACTACGCTGGGGTCTATGGTGTACGTGAGCTTACTCTAAGTAGGTCAACAGGTATGTCTGTAGCTAAGTGTAAAGACCTCTTGGATGCTTACTGGCAACGTAACTGGTCGGTTAATAAGATCGCTAAGGCTCAGTTCATTAAGACGCTCAAGGATGGGTCTATGTACCTTAAGAACCCTGTCAGTGGCTTCTACTATAGCCTAAGATACGAAAAGGATACCTTCAGTACTCTAAACCAAGGCACAGGTGTTTTTGTGTTTGACTTGTGGGTAATGAAGTGTAGAGACAAAGGTGTTAAGTTCTCATTGCAGTACCACGATGAACACTTATCCTATGTACCACTAGGTAAAGAAGAGGAACATAAGAAGCTACTTGAGGAGGCTATGAGAGAAGTAAATGAAACACTTAAGCTAAACGTGGAGATCACAAGTGACATTCAATTCGGGGAATCCTATGCAGCAGTACACTAACGTAACATAAGAGCAACACTCAGACTTAATAACCAACAAGCCCTTGTATCTAAGGTCAAAAAGGTCTTTATATACTATACTAGGGCATCACAGAAAACAAACTAAAGGAATACTAAAGAATGACTATCATATACATGGAAGGCACTGCCCAATATGCTCGTATCTTCGAGGGGCAACAAGACATGGGTTCTAATCTCCCAGAAGGTTCAAAAGCGCGTGTCAAACTTGAGTCCACTAAGGGGCAGTTCGTATTGAACCTCTTTATGACTAAGGAAGCTAAGAAGCAGGCTATCGCTGATGGTATCCCAAATAAAGACCTTGTGGGTCAGCTTTGGAAAGAGGACGATGATGGGAATGTTTACTACAAGTGTACTCGTAAGAACTTCAACCCCAAGTTCAAAGACAAAGAGACTGGTGAGCCTGGTGTACTAATGGGACCACCTACAGTGGTTAAGCAGACTGACGATGGTATTGAACCTTGGGACTATGAGGTAGATGGTAACGTAGGTAATGACAGTAAGGTTGTAGTTAAGATGAACGTATGGGACGATAAGATTAGTGAGATGCTTGCAGTTAAGGTAGTTGAGCATGTACCATTTGTACCAGAATCTCAGGGGGACTTTTAATTATGGCTAAAGTAACAATCTTAATCGAACCAGAAGATGAACACGAGGGCGAGTATGGTCACACAGTTTTAATGGCTAAAGATAACGTAGTCCTACTAGACGATCTTGTGCAATTCTACTCGGATGCAGCTAAAGGCTCCGGTTGGGTGTTTAATGAATTGGGTGTATTCGAATGAGTGTAACTAAAGTACAACTAAGCTACTTCGAAGGTGATGTAACCACAGGGGAGCGGGAGGTAGTAATCACCCGTACCCTTGAGGAGTTCACTAAGCTAGACATGCTGTACTTCCTTGCT
>Ga0208545_1000751_pt1 | contig 14892 bp, 15 predicted proteins | sample DEB08_DNA_12_FD_185498 | JGI IMG/M metagenome (GOLD analysis project Ga0208545, IMG submission 185498) | Aqueous microbial communities from the Delaware River and Bay under freshwater to marine salinity gradient to study organic matter... | ecosystem: Environmental > Aquatic > Marine > Coastal ... | reverse complement strand
GTCCGAACTGAAAGCCTGCGTACCTCCTTCGGATAGTAAGTGAATAGTAGCATCTAAATAAGAAACAGGAGCCGAGATAGCACCTGTAACTTCTAATGAACCATTTATATATTGAGTAGGTATAACAGATGTACCAGTAGGTGCTGCATTCATATGATACAAACCAGTAATAAGGGTGCCTGTACCAGGGGGTCGTCCCATAATTCTATCATTAGAACCACCTCTAATATCATTAAAATAATCATCTGTACCCATTAAGGCGGCCCCACCCGATACTTTGATATTATAAGACCACCCACCAAAAGAACCTTCTTTATTCGTAGTGCTAAAATGTGTGGTGTCAGTATCTAATGTGATTCCAGTATCAAGTGTTGAAGATGAACCATTGCCCGTAAATCCTTGATTTGATGTAAAGGTAGGCGAACTAACCCCACTCAATTCAAAGGTTGAAGGAGACGCCCAATTCAAAAGACCAAAGTCACTTGAGCCATCATTAGCCATAATATAAAGAGCATCTAACTTGCTCCAAATACCAGCCGTTTTCAAATCCGTTACAAGTGTATTCTGCAAGGTTTGTTGAGCAGCACTTGGTGCAGTATATCCTTGCGTTGTAGCGTAATCTAATACGGCTTGATAGTCCGCATCAAACGCAGAGGGTTCGGGGTTTTGAACCAAAAATTTGACATCGGATTTGGCACACGATGGTGATTCCATCGTTCCGCCATCGGCTATGACACGGGCTTTGAAATCATTGACGTACTTCGCCCAAATTCCGCCACCGCCCATAAACAACCCTCTCCGTAGGAGGTAATAAAATTGAGATTGTTTCATCTTGCGTCCCCTTGTCGGGGTGTTTTATGTTTAACAAATATAAGTATCGCCTAACGGCTTTTTTATTTCGACTTCCTTTGAATAATGAACCAATTGGAATTGTGCGCCAATATCATCACGCCATCAAAATCGCGGTTGAAAGAAAATTCCGAGTCGCCATCAATCGTGTCGGGTGATGATGGCGTCAATGTGATTGATGTATTTGCACCGATGGTTCCATCCGATTTGAAACGCAACAACCGCCCTTCGTTATCACCCGCACGCGGCAAGTTGATTATGGCGTTACCATTACCGCCCGACCAAGTATTGAACATCATATATTCGGTGTCTCCAACATCATAGGTTGACCCCGATGAATTCGTGACATCCGTGACTTCTTGAATCAAGGTTCCTTGATGGTCAAGATTTTGCAGTGTGCTGTCTCCAGCAACATCTAAGGTGCCACCAATATCAACGGTGTTGTCTACACTTGCATCTTGCGCATTGAAGTCATTGACATCCAAAGCAGCGAGGTTGATTTCTCCCGTGCCGTTATTTCCGCCAATACTAAATACTGGATCACCTGGAACTCCTACATCGCTATTGCTGATGGTAATGTTTTCCCTTGAGATTCCAAACCATTCACCATCCCACTCGTCATTGTTGGCATTGTATCTACCGCCAAGCTGTAGCCAATTGGTACCTTCAAATACCAAGCGAGTCATAAAGTGATTATTGCTAAAGAACTGCCCCTCGTATTTCTTAACGGGGGTATTCATAAGTCTCAAGAACTCATTACATACAAGGCGCTGCGCAGATAGATAGCTGCCGCTGTTGCCTTCTCGCCATCCCGTTGTTAATGTTCTTGATGTTGGTGAGTTACGCTTGTATAAGCTCCCCCTTACTCCTGGCCCGTCAAAGATTTTTGTTTGGCCAAGATCATAAACAATACCGCTATCAATATCGGGGTTCGTAGTCGTAGAGCGTATATCTACGCCATTCACACCTATAGACTTTCTGATTGACACTACCTCCGTTTTCCACGTTGCGCTGTTTCCAGCATTCAATACCTTGGTAGTGCCATCAGCTTTGATGAATCTATTGCTATTGAACTGCACGGTGATATCGCCATCGGTTTGCAGTATAGGAGTAACTATAGTAACGGTGCCCCTCGTAAATTGGTAGCCAAAATCACTGCGCTCTAAAAATCGACCCGCTAACACTTGATAGCCACCATCTGCTTGCGTTGTTGTCCAAGTCTGCGTTAATGGCTTGAGCTTGTTATGGTCGCGCTCTAAATAGTAGACCGTTGTGCCATCATCTTGGATGACATCAACATCAAACATATACCATAAGAACTGCGGGTTGTCCGTAACATTTGCGGTCAACGTTACCTTATAAGTGAAGGTTATCTCAAGGAAGTTATTCACTGCCGTTCCAGGCGTAAACCCTAAATCCATCAACGGGCTTGTGTTCTGCGTGGATACGATACCCGAATAATCCAAGTCATTCTCAGAGGTTTGGATGCGCACATCATTTACCGCTGGGAGGAAGTTGAAGATATTACCCGCCAACCTTGCTTTATTTGTGGTTTGGTCAATAGTCTTATCACGAGTAACGGCTGAAGAACCTTGCAGCACACCGTTCTTATTGTAGCTGAACTCCGTGATGCTGCTGTTGTCCCTTTGGAACAATTGCTCAAGGCGGTAGCTACCATCGGAGAAATAAAAGCGCAATCCAAAGATTCTACATATTCCCGTGAGCACCTCATAATAAGAAGCCTTCTCTACCGATCCATCAGCACTAAAGGAATGGAATACATCGCAATCTACCTCCGTTGTTTCAAGGGCTTGCTCTGCCGCATTATAAGTATGTGCATCACTCCACCAGTTGCTTATTACTTTTAAAAGCGTGTCATTAGTGTCGTAGATGTTAAAGGTGTTTATAGCAGCGATTGCACCTCTTGCTGTGGTTACAATTTCAGATAGAGAGGTAGGGCCGTCCTCGTCCTTGAGTCTTGCGATACCATCGTTTGCACTTATCTGCAAAATGTAAGGCTCATTCGCATCTTCTACAGCGACAACATCCTGAAGGATATAACCGCCCCAAAAGAATGTAGTGCTGGCATCATTCGGGCCTCTATATATCTTGATGTAGTAGCGGTTCTCTTGGTAGTTCTTTAGGCTTGTTTCAAAGGCTCTTGTTGCTGCATCACGGATGTACATACCCATAGATATGCTTGAGCCAATAACGGGGCTGTAGATGTTGTCAGTTTGGCCCGTGTAGTTCAGCTCAAAACCATTACCATCTACTCTGAATTCATCGGGAGAAGTACCCGTATAGTCCTCGTCCCATATCTCTACTTTGTAGTAGGTTCCTCGTGAGCTTAAAAACTCCGAGTATAGTTTTATTGCTGCCATATATTACCCGCCTATTCCGCTTAAACGATTCCTATTTCTTCCAGCACGCTCACCCGATAGCAATATATCAGAGCCAAGCAGTTTTCCAAATATCTCAATGCCTCCCGAAGTGTTACCAGTCATTCCGCCGCCGTTAAATCCAAATCCCCCACCGCCTTGTAATAAGCCGCCAAACAAATCGCCAAAGCCCATTCCAGCTTTGCCGAACATCGCTTGGCCAGCCATATTGGTTCCACCAAAGGCAATGGTCAGTATTGTAGCAAGTATTGCAGCAGCGGCAGCGGTAGCAAGTAATTGTGCTGCCATCATCTTGAGCTGCTGTACAAATGCCTCTCTAAAGTTTCCAAGGCGCGTCTCACCTTCTTCTAATGGTGCGAAGGCTGCCTCAAAAGACATTCTCAACACTTCACCCACCATCATAAACTCATCCCTAAATACGCGGAAGTTGTCAATGGTATTTCTGAAGCTATGGTCAAAGGTATCGGTAGATTCTTCAACGCCTTTTTTCCAAGCGTCAAAGTTGTTAATCATACCGTTGAAGCTATTGTCAAAGGTATCGCCAAAATCCTCAACGGTATCTTCAAGCTCTTCAATCTCGGTATCTACCTCAGCGAATCCTAAATTGTGTGCAAGTTTACCGCTCGTATCCTCTCCAGGATTAAAGGCTTGGTCGATCTCATAACCTACTCTTTGCAGTGTAGGGAGTAATTCCTTGAGCTTGTTGTTGTATGCTTCAACTGCTTCTCTTTGTTTCTTTGCACCCTCATCAGCTTGCTCTTGCATCTGACCGAACTTATCAGCCCACGCAGTAATGCTCGGGAGTCCTTTATTGAACTCAACCGATACCTTCTCAACCTCTTCTTCAGTTTCTCCAAATAATCCCAATAAGGCCTTAAGTGGATTGGTGACTAAATCTAAACCAAACTTGGTGATGTCAAAGTAAGATTTAGCAGCAACAAAAAGCCTCTTGTAGCCTTTCTCTTGGTCATCAAGAATAAAGTTGACGGTGCTAAGTCCTTTATTGGTTTGGTCAAGGAAAGCAGAATAGACAGGTAAGAGCTTCTCACCAATTTCAGTCTTAAGGTTGGTGATGGAAGCGCGTTGCTGGTCTATCTTCATTGAGGTGGTTGTAACGCGTGCGCCAACCTTCTCAAACTCTTGATCCATTATCTGCCCAACGGCAGCGGCCATAGAACCAAGCTCTTTGGTTTTCTCTTGAAGCTCAAGGCTACTGATACCAAGGTTGTCAAGAATCTTAACCGACTCTCTACCCAAACCAGTTACAAAAGAGTCAACCATATAGTCAACACTCTCACCCGTGGCTTGTGCTCTACGCTGTGCAAACTCCAAACCTTTTGCAAGCACATCCATAGGGATGCGGAAGTTGTCGGCCCTTACAGCCGTCTGCATTAGCTTTAAGTCATCAACGGTGCCCGCTGTGGCTTCTCTTAAGTTGTCAAGTAGGTTGGGGTCATTGAGTCGATTAAATGCCGCCTCAACGCCTTCCATCTTTGAGGCAAGGTCAATAGATTCAGCAGCAAACTGCTGGATGATATCAATTGCAAAGGAAGCACCAATCACTCCCCCTAAAGCACCAAAGCCACCACTCAATTTCTTTAAGCTGTGGTCAATGTTGCCCATTGCACCGCGGAACTGCTTTAAATCCGCGCCAATCTTAAAATCTATATCCGTACGGCTCATCTACCAAACACCTTTTTAATTGCCTCTTGCACCTCTTCGTATGTTGCAGCCTTATGTACTTTCTTTTTGCTATCCCAAGGGAAAACAACCAAGTCTTTCGGGCCTAATCTTTTCTTCGTATGTGGCGCAATGTTTACCGCTGCTTGCCACCTCGTGGTCTCCCATACCAATTCAGTTTGGTACTGAATGCGGTTTTGGAAGCCCTCTCTTTTGTTTTGGAATTGTCGCGGAGTCATATTGTAGAACTCCTCAACGCTCATTCCCATCTCACCCAAACCTATCGCTTCCAGTGCATCCCAATCAAGAGATTCCGAGGCTTGGGCGTTTACTTTTTTTCTTCAGCTCCTGGCTTCACAAAGGAGGCAACAAACAACTCCATACACTGCTGAATGATAGACATATCCTCATCAAGCAAGTCGGCAATGTCATCAGTGTCAAGATCGAAGGCTTGCTTCTCTGCTCGTGCACCGTCTTTCATTCCCGCCCATACCAAATTTATGGCGTGGTCTATGCTTATGTTTTCTCCTATCTTTTCAAGCTCTTGCAATCCAATGCCGCTGGCATTGCAAAACAATCTTAATGCATTGAACCCGTACTTTACGGGGTATGTCTTTTCGCCTACTTTTATCAAGTTTGTATCCATTGTTGTGTGTGATGTTAAAATAGGGAGGCCGAAGCCCCCCTACTGATGTTATGCTTGAGTACCTTGAGTCAAGGTGCTTGTTCCTTGGAATGAGAAAGAGAACGTTGCGTTGTCTTCTACTCCAGCATCCGTTGAGAACTCAGTGAAGTACCCAGTACCGCTGTAGTATTTCTCATCAGTTGCTTCTGAACCAAACTCAATGTAGATAACGGTGCGGCTGCTTAGATGTCCGTAGATATCGTCAGGTGTTGCCTTACCAGCATCATTATACACTACCAAGCCTTCGCCGGATAGAGTCCAAGATTTTTGGCCTTCCAATACTTCCATCCAGCCCGCGCTGTCTTTCGTGGAAATATCACGAGTTGCCATTGTTACGCTTAAGGAAGCGCTTGTCATTTTACCAACGGTTTCGTATGTTACTCCGTCAGTTCCGATGCGTACTACAACATCGGTGCTATTCATTACTGATGTACTTGCTGCCATCTTTTTTTAATTTTATGATTTGACTATTCTAAACACTAAATCAACTGATACCGCAAAAGTCTCCTCATCAACATTGAATACCTCACTTTGAGTATCAAAGCCACACGATTGAACATTTACGCCCTCAATTGTTTCCTTCATTCGCACAAATGTTGTGCGTATATTTTCAACGGCAGTTTGCAACGTGCCGTAGTTATCTCCTATTAAAGTCAGCTCAACATTGACGATATCAATGTGGCTGTCGGCATCTTTCGATCCTTCAGGGCGGATGCTTGTAGTATCGTAAATGCAAAAAGGTCGGGCACTCGTTTGCGCTCCAACCAAAGGATAAACACGGCCAGCGAAAACGTTGTTTAAGCTGCTGGTGTTATCGAACTTGTACTTTATTACTTTACCAATCATTTCAAGCCCATTCTTTGCCCAAACTTGAGCTTATTTATCTCTCTTGTGGTCTCCGTTCTAAACACACGGACAAAACTTACATTTACTTTTGTCTTTGCACCAGCCATTGCTCTCTGCGCAAAACCAAAGTTTTGACCTTGGTATCTTTGCTTACCCCACCAAGGTCGTAGCCAACCAAAGTTTATCATTCCAGCATACCAACCACCTTTTCCTTTTCCAAATGTTTTACCCGTTCTTCTTGGGCCAACACTCATACCTACTACATCTTTCTTTTGTAGGCTCTTAGGTGTCTTTATACCAACACTACGCTTTAGTTGTCCAGGCATTATTTCATATCTAATCTTGCCCTTTCGATATACTTTAAACACTTCATCTGCATCAGTGATGTTCCGCTGATAAGAGCTAACCATTGGCTTCAGTGATTTACGCCCTACTTTCTTGAGTATCCTCTTCTTGAGTCTATCATCAAGTTTGCGCATCTTCTTCATCACCTCATCTACGCCCTCAACACTTACCTTTACGTTCTCCATTACTGCGCATCTGACCATAAGCATACAATCTTTAAGAATGCTTTGCGGGCATCTGCGGATTGTATTGCTTGAATCTTATATGTATTGTTGTTGTATGATATACGCATCTCCTCATCAACATCGGTGCGGTAGCGAATAATAAACTCCACTTTTTTTGTGGCTGCTATCATCTCACCATCTTCCCCCTCGCGTCCTACTCTCTCAACCACGTTGGCCCATACTGAAGCAAGGGTAGAGAAGCTCTTCACCTCTTGCCCAAAGCTATCCGTAGTTTCACTAAAGTTTTGAATAGTGATTCTACGATCCAGTTGTCCAGCTTGGTCTATCATTAGAATGTAAAGATGCGGAATGGGTTAAACAGGTACTCCGATGCTGTTGGCATTTTTCTCACTCGGTCATCTCTCTTATCATACAAATCGCTGATGATTAAAAGCATCCCTTGCTTTAATGGCGTGGGTATACTATCAACAGCAGTACCCACCACATAGCGGGCAATGACTTGATTGATGATTCCGTTTGTCGCAAACCATCCAGCAGTAGAAGCTATTCTCGCTGGTTCGCTTATAGTATCAGAAATATAGTACGATGATGCAACCGTCTCTTCTGAGCCAATCTCATCAACATACTTAAGGCTTGTGATTGATTGCACTGGGCCTCTTGATAGGTAAATGATGTCTTTGCTTACCGCATTCTTATAGTTCGGGAAGCCATCAAAATACTCATCAATGGTAGTAGTAACCAAGATTCTACGAGTATACTGCTCGCACATCTCCCTTGCAGCGGAAATGAGTGCGGTGATGAGTGCATCATCATCGCTACCATCAACACGCAAGAAGTTCTTCGCCTCCGTTAATGTAATCGGCTCGCTTGCCGCTGGTGTTACTACTGAATAGGCCATTACCTTTGCTCTTTACTTTTTGGTTTTGACACGGTCTTCTTTGCACGCTTTTTAGGTGGCTCTGCAACTGCATCGCAGAACCCAGCGTTCAAAAACTCCATTGCTCTATCGCTGGGGAGTTCCACCTCCGCGCCTTTGCGGAAGCGGAACCCATTACCAGCAACAGTCTTTTTAAAGACTACTTTCATCCTTATGCTTGGATCAAGTGCTTAACTGCACGGCTATCCAATACAGCAGAGTCGCTTCTCTTGTAGCTTACAAAGCCAACTTCGAGTTCGTCAGCGAAACGCTCGTTTAAGCGTAGCATTTGAATACCACCAGCATTACGAACAACAAACTTGCTGAAGTCAGCAGCAATCATTGTTTTAGTACCAGTTGCAATGCTTGACTGCATATCGTTATTCACATAAACTGGAACACCGAAGATACGGTCAGGCTGTCCCATTTCCATTGAAGGAATGAAGATAGGGAAGTCGTTAGCAGAACCAAGTCCTAAAGCACGAACAGCAGAGATGATGTTATCGTGAGCCATCAAACCGAATCCAGGCTTGTTGCGGTAAGAAGCATCAACGCTGTAGATAAGGTCTAAAAGGTCATCAGCAGTAATTGCAGTTGCTCCAGCAGCAGTGTTACCTAAAGCTGAACCAGTAACCAAACCTTGTGGCTGAGAAGAACCAGTACCCGTAGTAAATGCAGCGTTAGTTGCACGAGCGATACGCTCACCCATAGCTTCAACCAAGAACGCGTTCAAGTCGAAAGCAGAGTCTTGCAACAATTGCTGAGAAACTTTTACCAATGAGCTGTAGTTGTAAGCAGAAAGCTGCTTGTTACCAAAGGTCATATCTTGAACCGTTACCGCAGAAGCCTCACCGATTAGGTTAGCGTCAGTTGCAGTATCGTTAATTGTTGGGTAATCCAACAAACCACCTGAAGCAGTGTTCAACTTCTTAGCCAAACGCTCTACTTCACCAGTAAAGGCAGTAGCAACATCAAGCTCATTGCTGAACTCTTGAGGTACTAAGAAACCACCTAAGTTGTCAGTACCAGCGATTTGAGTCGCAGTACCACGCTTTTGTACCATTGAGCGCTCTTCAGCAGACAATGAACCAAAGCCGTGACGTAGGTATTTAGAGAATGCAGCAGATGCGTTTGCTTTAGGAGCAGCAGCACGAGCTTCGCCTTCCATAGAAGCGATCTCTTTCTTCATCTCAGCATTGCGCTCGATGATTTCAATTTCTTGCTTGAGGCCACGAGCATCTGCTTCGATAGCTTCAAACTTTGTTTTTTCTTCGCCCGTCATAGAGCGACCTTCTGCGTGTGCACCAGCTACAATTGCATCAGCATCTTTGATGAGCTGCGCACGACGTCCTCTTAATTCGATGTTTTTCATCTTAATCGAGTTTTAAAAGTTTGAGTTTATATTCAAAGATTTCAATATCAGACATTTCCTCCGCCTCGGCTTTCACCTCAACTTCAGCACCCTCTGATTCGGGCGTATTATTTCTTGTAACGAGTTCGCTTGTCGCATCCGGGTACGCGGGTTGCGCAACGGGAGATACGTCAAGAAGCCTCGACACTTTTTCTATTATTCTATAAGTCTTTCCATCACGCTCTTCCCAGCGGTCACTATCAATCAAGAAGGCGAATGAACTTTGGTTCACATCGCCACGCTTCATTAATTCAACCAAATCATTTGCGTATGAAGTATTTGGTAGGTCAACCTCGTAGTACAATCCACGGGCATCAGTACCAAGGCGTAGGGTTCCGCTGGACACTCTACCAAGAAGCAAGTTTTCATCGTGATTAAAATAAGCGCGTGTATCATTATCAAGTACATCATCAAAGGCTCCAGTAGCAATCTGCTCGTAGAAGCCTCCCATCCATTCGCTGTCGCTATTGTAAACAGCAGCGTATCCTCTGATGGTGTTGCCTTCATACTCAGCGTTTTCCATACGGAACTCACGCTTCTCAATGATGGCCTTGTGGCTACGCACCTCAGCGTCAAACTTCTCTAAAGTCGAGAAGCGATGCACGACATTAAGCGCCGGTTTGCGCTCGATGTAGGCCTCCTCTTCCGAAGAGTAGCGGTATATTCTAATGAGTGCCGCTGGATCATCAGCAGTGCCATTGACTTTAAAGCCGCTATCTGCCTCGATTTCTCCATCTCTTTCGATTTGAATGATAACACCGTAAGCATTTCCGCCACTTGTGTTCCAACGCACAAAATCACCAACGCTCAACTCATTAGGTTCTGCGCGGTCTTCTTCTTTATAGCCAGCCTCTTCCATCTCACCCTTACCGAATGTGATGACAATTTCCTCATCAGTCTCAACAACCGACTTGATGTGGCGCTCGTTTTTATTTTCTTCCATCGTTTCTATAGTTCTTTCTGCCCAGCGCAGCATCTCATCACCGCCCCAAGCTGCATACATAATAGAACCACAAATCTCTTTGCCGTCCTCATCAGTGAAATCACCTTGGTCGTAAGTCTTCGCTCTACTTAAAAAGCTGTAAGTCCTTACAAGCGTTTCATCGCTGATGGTTTCTTTACCCGCAAGTTGGTTCGCTCTTGCCCACCCAACGGGTGTACCACAATCCGTACCATTCTCCTCGCGGAAGTCTAAAGCACGTTGTGCATTTTCACTTGCTGCCTTTGGATAGTCATTGTATGGCATTACTCAGCAGCGTTATCAGTTCCCGCCTCAACCATATTCATAGGTTGCAAGTATATGTCTCCGCCATCAATTGGCTCAAGGCTCTCGTGTTTGCGTATATCATTGACTGACAGCCAGCCCCATTGTCTTGCAACGGCGTACGAGGAATATCTGCTTGATATATCACCACGAAGAAGCCCATCCATATTCATACGAATAAAGTAGTCCTCTTGACCAGGGAAGAGCTTGCGATTGAATTCCGATTCCCAACGCTTAACCCAAGGCAGCACCGTGTTTCTCTGAAACTGAATGCCTTGTTCCTCGATGTTTGCGCGAGTGCTTGAGTTCTCTAATGATCCAAGATAAGCTAATGGGATACGGAAAAACCTTGCAATGTCCTCTACTCCAAACTTACGCGTCTCTAAGAACTGCGATTCTTGTGGTGAGATGCTGACTTTTTGCAAGTTCATTCCTTCTTCCAATATAGCGGTCTTATGTGAATTGTCCATTCCGGAATAACGGCGTTGCCAAGAAGCCATTAAACGCTTGTAGGCTTCATCTGATAGGCGGCCAGGATGCGTGAGCACCGCGCTTACGTTTGCGCCATTACCAAAAAATGAACCACCGAACTGGTCAGCAGCCAAACCAAGGCCAATGCTTTCTCTCGCTGCCTCTATTACACTCTTGCCAATGATACCGTCAAAGGATAACCCTAAAATGTGAATCATCTCGGTATCGTCAAAGGTCTCTTTGCCTTGGTCGATGGTATAGAATTTCTCATCCTTGTAGACCTTAACCTCAACGCGGTCAGGGTGTACTGGAATCAATTTAACGGGTTGGCCCGCTTCGTTTCTGCGGATCGCTATGAAAGCATTACCGTGCAAACAAAGGTGCGCTTGACAAACTTCTCTAAAGTTAAAGTCCGTCATCATTCCGTTAGGGTGATGTATTAACTTGTTGATTGGGTGTGCTGATGCGCTGCGGGTGCTATCGCCAGCATCTTGCTTCACCTCCCACGGAAGTGATGCAATAGTCTCGGAGATAACACGAACGGCACCAAATACAGCAGATAAGCGCATAGCGCTATCCTCAGTGATTGCAATACCCGTTTTTGAGGCCGCGCCGTCAAACATCCAAGAAGCGGGATTCGCTAATGATGTTGAAGGGTTATTAGGCGAAGAGCGGAACGCTCCAATGATTCGCCCAAATAAATTTTGATTCTCGGCCATAAAGTAGTGTGTACTTTGTAATTACATCACCAAATATAGGTATCGTAGAATGAGAATAAAAAAACCCCCTCAAATCAATGAGGAGGTTTGCACCGCAAAAGAACCAATAGAAATTAATAAACCAAAACCAATACTAAAAAGGATGCGGTGAGTGAGCAAAGCTATCTATTTCAATTCTATTGCGCAAGGTGCGAAGCGTAAATCTTACGCGTACATTTTCCCGCACGATGTCTTGAAGAACAGCCACACCATTTCTGATGCTGATAATCTTGTACTGCCATCCAAATCTTTTGGAAAGCAAGTAGTCTCCTGGAGCAAAATTAAACTCTTTCATAATACTTATTTTGTTGTTGCACTCTAAATATACAAAAAAATTAAAACCAAACAAGTGCCCTAACATTTGTCAGCAATGCAAGTATCTATTTACCTACGGGGGGAGCTATGCACCCGTAGGGAAATAAATACGAAGACAAAAACATCTTTTTTTTTATTTTTTTCCCTATATATAGGAGGAGAAAAACAAAAATTAACATCAAAATGTTAATAACGCTCCTTTTGTATGGTGTAGCTTTTGCCCTCAAAAATCAGTTCAACGGAGTAATTATTCCCTCCCTCGTGTCTTAAAAACGGAGACAATCCCGGCACATCGAACAGCAGCAACCCAACCTTTTTAGCTTCTTCTATGGTCATAAGAATCGTATTTCTTGACTTTCATAAGTGCTGACTTTCGATACATCAGAGTTCTCAACGGTCATCTTTTCACCCAGCGCCATTATCATTGCAACAACGCCATCTATTTTATCCCCCGCTTTTGCTTTAGAGAATTTAACGTTCTCAGCATCATCTTTCTTCACCACAACATTGCCCACCATCCAGCGAAGCATAGAGTGACCACCGTGATGCAACACACCCTTCTTAACCAATACCTCTGCATTCTTGATAGGGCCACTCATAGATACAAAGCCTTGGCCGAACGGGTCCATATCAATACCTTCATCTACGAGCTGCTGTACTAAAGAGTTGGAGTTCCACCTATCAAAGGCAATGCTCTGCACGTCAAACACATCAGCGGCCTCCAGTATCTTCTGCTTGATAACGCCGTAATCCGTAGAGTTCCCATCGGTAACGATAAGCTCACCTTTAGATACAAAGCTGTCGTACGATCCACCCGTTTGCACCCTTCTGCGCTCCACGGCGGCCTCACTTACAAAGAGGTAAGGCAATACCTTGATACTGCCATCATCCCAAGGGAATACCAAAACAAAAGCAGTGACATCCTCAACGGCTGCCAAATCTAAACCACCATAACAAGGCCTTCCCTTTAGCTCTTCTAAGTGCACACTGCCCGCGCTCTTCATCCATTCATCATCAGTAATCCACGAAGCAAGAGAGTTCACCCATTGGTTCAGGTGCAACTGCCGAAAAGCAATCTCACTGGAAGGTAGGCTCTTTGCCTCTTGGCTCATCTTCTTGAAATACTCGGGCTTGATGCTCACATCAAAGTTGGGGTTTGCCTTGCGCCAAGTATCCTCACTATGGATATCATCATCAAGTGAAGCCTCATATATAAGTGGCAAGAACGTGCTGTCCTCAATGATTCCGCTGCGCACCTTCTTCCCATAATCATAAAGCTCATAGCAAACGCTGTTAGGATCGAATAGTCCCGCAGTGGAGATGCCAAACATAAGCGGCTGGGAACGTGCACCCATAGAGGTAGCCATTACATCCCAAAGCTCGCGGTTTTTAGCAGTGTGCACCTCATCATACAATACCGCACTCGCATTGCTACCGTGCAAAACACCAGCATCCGCAGCTACCGCTTTAAGGAATGAGTTGGTGCCGTTCAGTACAATAGAGTTGCGGTACACCTTACAAGCGCGGTCGAGTACGGGTTGGTTCCGAACCATTTGCTTACATACGTCATAGATTGCGTTTGCTTGGTCGCGCGATGAGGCGCACACATATATCTCCGCTCCCGGCTCTTTCTCTACAAATAGCAAAGCCAAACCAATTGCAGCAAGTAGGTTACTCTTTCCATTCTTACGCGGGATGAACACAAAAGAGGTGCGGTACTGCCGTGTCCCATCTTCATTCACCGTACCAAAGAGTTGGCGGATGTATTCTATCTGCCACTCCTCTAATATGAATGGCTTATTCGCTAAATCACCTTTAACGTGGGTGCAGACCTTTTCTATAAATCTGATAACCCTATCTGCTTTGTTGCTGTCGTGCATTATAAGTTGTTTTTATAATGAATTTGTCTTTGTAACATATCCCATATGAACCAAGGTTCAATATTGAGTTCTTCGATCCAATGCTTTACCATTTGAATTAAAGACTCTCTTTCTTCTACTGGTTCACTTGATATAAGCTCATCGATATATCCCAAATGCATATTTGGTGTCAAGTCATTAGTCACAACATAAGATAGTATCTCGCTTGATAGAATAAACCATTCACCTCTAACCTTGTACTTATCAAATGATTTATGGAAATGCCTTTCATCTCCTTTAGGATGTTCCGTTGGAATAAATTTAAGCAATGTCAATTTTCTTGGGTTTGATGATTGTATTTGAGAAAATCTCATAACTATATCATTAGTCATACCTATTTTAACATAGGTTCCATCTGATATGAAATAAACAAATCCAAAACCATCTTCAATATATTTTTTTACTTCACTATGGTTAAGTGGTCTATTCTTTTTCCACATATCTACAAATACATTGTTTCTGCTATTCTCCATATCATTCTCCTAATAAATCTTCTAAACTATCAATCTTATCGGGTGTGCTCAACTTGGCTCTTGCTGCTGCGGTGAGTCCAAACTCTGGGAGCATCTTTTTTATTCTATCCCAAGCACCGTTCATCATTGCAAGCTCAGGCCGAGGTCGATGCATCTCATCACCTTGTGCGGTGGTGGTCGCATAGGTAGGGCCTAATCTTTTTATCACTGCTCGGCTTGCGCAGTAATCCTCCCACGCATCGCTTATCATTTGCAATGCGATGGCATCAAGTTCTGCAACAACACCAAGATCATCAAGGTGCTTGACCAACCAATCAAAAGTCTCTTCTGCACTTTGGTAGGTGGGGAGCACTGGGCGGCCTTGCACTTCAAGGCG
>Ga0208545_1000747_pt1 | contig 14928 bp, 28 predicted proteins | sample DEB08_DNA_12_FD_185498 | JGI IMG/M metagenome (GOLD analysis project Ga0208545, IMG submission 185498) | Aqueous microbial communities from the Delaware River and Bay under freshwater to marine salinity gradient to study organic matter... | ecosystem: Environmental > Aquatic > Marine > Coastal ... | reverse complement strand
CCGACCAGAAGCTTTCTTCCTTCGGCGCTTTTCACCCTTAGTCATATGGGCTTCCCTGTTTCTCATCTCATTGAATAAACCATCTTGTTGTAACTTCTTCTTTAGAACACGCAATGCTCCATCAACATTATTATTACGCACTTCAACTCTCACTAAATTTCTCCTTCTTTAGAATAGTATACACTATTTAATTCAAATAAGTCAATACACTTTTGGCAACCACTACATGGTTTTGATAAACCAGTGAGCCACCTCTTATTATATCTATCTCTCTTTGCCCGAACAATATACAGGTCACATTTTGATAGGTCATCCACACAAATAATTTTTAGAGCATTTTTGATGGCATGAACTTCAGCATGGAAAAATACAGCATCCTTGTTCTTACAAAACTTTGCTTGGAAGGGATGTGTCTTCTTATGATTATAACCAAAAGACACAACCTTTCCTTTGCGAACTACAGCAGCCGCAATCCTTGCACCTCTCACTGGCTCTACTGATTGAGCAAGCTTGAAAGTCTCATTGAAGATTGCTGTGTTCACCCTCGCCTCACCAGCCTGGAGCAGAGTAGTCTCTGTCCTTCTTGTACGATGCAAACCCATCTAGTCCGTATGATGGGCAAACCAAAATCTTTTCAGGCAAACCCATGCTGTCCTTCTCACCTGCTTCACCACAGATAAAGAAATAACCACTGTGTTCAGGGTTTCCATGTTTAATCAACCTGTCTAACTTCTCAAACTTTTCAAGTTTCTTACGAAGTAGCAGCACTTCTTCGTAGTAATCTTCAGTCATCCTCGCCTCATTTTAGCAACCTCTGTTGCTTGTTTTTTACCACGCACTGGAACTGCATTAGACTTATGCATCTGGGCAATTCCTATGATTTCAGTTCCCGTATAAACCTTCTCTTCTTTCTTTGCAGAAGATGGATCATAGAAGCATTGGTCGGAGCGAGAGGATTTGAACCTCTGACCCTCTGCTCCCAAAGCAGATGCGCTACCAGACTGCGCTACGCTCCGTTTATTGGCGCTCTCGACAGGACTCGAACCTGTGACCCACGGTTTAGAAGACCGTTGCTCTAATCCAACTGAGCTACGAGAGCCTATTCCCATTTTCTTTAGAAACTTTTCATGGTCACGCTCGGCAGCAAGTTGACTTTGAGTCTTCTTGCCTGCCTTGCGTTTCTTGGTGTTTGTTGTTGTGTAATACACAGGAAGCATATGCATAGTCATTCAAAAATCTCCATCATTCTTACAGTATATCACACGAAACTACCCTTGTCAACACCTAAGTTGACTTTTCTATAGATTCAATCGCTTTTAATTGATCAGTAACTCGCTCCTTTTCTTCTTGCTTCTGCTTTTCTGCATTCTTATCCAACTCTTTCCACGCTCTAGTGGCCCGAATCTTATCAAACAACATACGATCTTTACGCAACCGATTTGTCAGAATTTTCCTTGCTTCGGCATCAGAGTATTCCAACAGGACAAATGCACGATATTGAGTGCCGTGTGGATATACCTCAACCTCTTTCAAGTGATACCCAGAAACATCTGTATCTGCAATAATATTCTTCACTGCTCTTTCGATTTCAGTCATAACAGATGCATCAAGGTCACCAGAACCAATCTTTGCTTTGAACTGCTTTGCTTGAGATTGCAATCGTGAATTGATACGATCAGCAAGAATAACCTTTGCATTCAAGACGGCAGCATCAACAGAAAATTGCATTTCTGGAGTTACAGATGTACCGGCAGAATAAATGTTTCCTGTATCTTGAGGTTGCTTCTTAAACCAATCTGGTATATTAGAAACTTGCTCCTCAACACGACTACGTTTATACTGATAAACTGCCGCATCTTTTTTACTGACGCCGGGAATTGCCATATCTTGAACAGAAGAACAAGCACTCAACGCAATCAAACTTACACAACCCATAAGGGCAATTTTACTTACTGGCAACATTTTTCGGCTCCTCTTTCATCATATTATCACCCATTTTCATAATGTCTGTTCCAATACCTTTCACAGTATTACCACAGGCACCTAAACTCATTACTATCACTACCAATAACACACTCAATGCTGTTGCTTTGACAGCCACACTCATCATATACATTCTAACCTCACTTTACACTTTTCCAAGTTTGAAGAGTCTGAACAGTTGCATCACGAACACCCGACTCAATAAAGGCATTCTTGACATAAGGAACTAATTCTGGAAAAATTACAGTTGCAATTACTCCAACTACAAATCCAATTACATATTTCATTTTGTTCTGCATACCTCTTTATAAAACCATTTTGTTGTACCGTTTGCTAATGTAATTTTTTTATTGCCTCCTGATGGAAAACATCCTTTTGTGACAGATGAGTATACACTTTTCCACGCACTTTCTGTCCAAGAACCTTTACCGCTAACTTCTGGCAATTTGCCACCAACGATCGGCGATTGTTTCAAATCACCACTTTCTGTTTTAGTTACACAGTTCTGGTTGAGTATCCTATTTAATTTTTCTGGAACAATTTTGCGAAGAATGGATTCTTTTGCTCTGATTTCTGCTCGTTTGCAAGCATCAACTTCTGTCATGTCAGGGCCAAAAACATATTCTGCTTCGGTAGGATACCATGTGTTATGTATTTTAACATCCATTTTAACAATACATATACGAGTATCCTTTACATAAGGATAAGATTTTTGATTATAATTCTTTGAGGATGATATAGTTCCCATGAATTCTGTATCAATCTTAGACTTATAATCACATGCAATTTCTGATGCCATCAAAGATGTAGAAGAAAGGCACAATAAAGCAACTAAAGACGTTTTCATTTTTCAACCGTAGTGCAGCCAAGTTCAACAATTTCTGCTTCATAACCCTCTTTGAGAAGAGAACTGGCAGCGTCTAGACCCCTAGACCTAATGAAGAATTCCCAATTTACGATAAAATCATCGCACTCTTCTGTTGTGTCAAAGTGTTTTGACATAACACGGATTTCTTCTTCCATTTTATTGCCATCAGGTTCTGTCACTGACAAGGCAATATATAACATCACTGTTTCTATCATAATATAATACTAACTCATGGTAAGAAGTTTGTCAAGCTCTTTTTGAAAAAAAATTAGCGACCTCTGCCAGCACGATATGCTTCTTCTTCAAGTCTAAGTTGACGTTGATTTTCCCTCTCTGCTACACCACGATTGCAAGCAGCACGGGCACCTTGATTTGTGTATTGACTACAACTGCCAGAACTCATATATGGTTGTTGAACTGGTGTTGGTGTATCCTGACTTAGAGATTGACCAGCGATAACACCTAACACAGCGCCCAATGCAGTTGCGGCAGCATTACCAGAACCTCTACCAAATTGATTACCAACAAAACCACCAGCGACACCACCAAGGACGGCACCTTTTGTTTTGTTACTCAACCCACCGCCATGAGCGTTACACCCAGACAGGGCCACAATCGCAACTACAGCAGTCGTTTTAAGCAAATGTTTCATTTCTCTACTCCATCTATTTGTATCATCATTGTCTTATTATCGCACATTGAAAGATGTTTGTCAACACTTATTTTCACAATTTATACTCTTCTATAATCAAAATAGGTATTCCAAAAATTCTTGCCATATCTTTCCAAGAACATTTAGAACCAATGTAAAATTTACTTTGCCTTATAAATTCAATTTTTTCTATAAGTTCTCGTGATGTTTTAAATCCCCTACTGTCACCTAAATTCTTTACATTATCATCACGACAAAGATTATCTAATAAAAAATCAACATATTCTAATCGGATACTTCTGCCTTCGTTTGTCAAATATTGATAATTTTTTTGATTTTTTCTTTCGTCATTAATTAATGATATGGTTACATATTTTTTATCAGGATTTGGAGATTTTATTTTACAAAAGTCTTTATCTCCATGAACAAACATTGCCCATAGAGGGCAAGATTCCTTCCAATCATGAAAATGTTTTTTAGATTCAAAAAAACCCTCCGTTTTAAACCCTTCGGGGTCAGAAGGGGGCATATCCTTTTTCTCTTTCACTTCTATCTCTGGAAACTTTATATTATGATGAAAGAAATTATCATATGCTTCAAAAATATTTTTAATCATCAGCAATTTTTCATCAAGCACGTTGAAATCATATTCTATGTCTTTTCTAATATAGAATATATAGTCTTCTGCATCATAACAATCTAAATATCTAAATATCTCAAAAAATTTAAATACAGACACACCACTTAACCAGCCAATATCAAATTTCATTTCTCTACTTCATTGATGATCTTATTTTCAATTTCAGAGATAGGAACCAAAGACTTATCGCCGTCTTCATCAATCACCATTTTGACAAAACCATCCTTCTCAAGTGTCTCTAGCATTGTGCCTACCACTTCAGAAAGAATTTCATGTTTTGCGAAGTGTCTTCCCCAATAGTAGCATCCCACCAAGCAAGTTATCGCAACAGCAGTGTGCGTATAGACATCGATTTCCATTTCCAATTCCTCTGTAATCTTTCATTATAACCAGTATAGACTATATAGTTGGTATTGTCAAGTATTATTTTCGCATATTTGCTAAAGGATTCACCAAAGCCTTCTTAATTCTTTCATTCATCTCTTTCTCAAGAGCTTTCATCTTGCTTGTTATACTATCATCTAAACTATCCATTCTGTTCGTTATACGTTCTCTTAACACATCATTCCTGTCATTTTCCTTGTCAATCATCTTACGAGTTGCATCTTGTATACCTTTGACTCTTCGCTCAATGCTCTCTACCAATCTCTCTGTACGAACAATTTCGCCCTTCAAATCGTTCTTGATTGTTCTGGCCTCATCTCTTGTAGCAATCGCAGAATCTTCTATTACCTGTTCAATCTTTTGTAGTGCATTCATATCTGCTCGTAGAACAGCCATCCTCTTGTCAAATCCTGACAAGTCTGGTGCTTTGTATTTTTCTATCTTCTCTTTCATATCCATATAGTCTTTCCAGAATTCAAATCCTGCGTAAAGACCACCGCCGAGGGTCGATAATGCTGTAATTATCACAAATATCTTTCCACCTCGAAACTTGACCCCGGCAAACTCAACTTCTGTTTTGCCGTCGTCTGACATTTCTATCTCCTTATCTGTATTGATTTTCTATCAATGCATTGTGTGCTGCGTCACTTCCTCCAAACATGATATATGCAGAATAATTGTTATCAGATATTGTAGTATCTGGTATAGTCTTATTATCAAAGAAGCCGGGTGTATCTTGCAGTTGTGCTTGATCATCAAAAAATGTTTTGGTATTACCTAACACTTGCATCACCACCAAGGTCTTCAGTTGGTTGCTATCATCATACCTTCCCTTGTCTCCCATCTTCTTGACTATCTTGCTTGCCGCCTTTTGTTTTGCTTCCTGCTTCTTCTCTGTCTTTGTCTTGGGTTTCTCAGTCTTTTTCTCTGCCACCTTTTTAGGTTGCCCTGTCTTTGCCTCTGGTTCCTTCTTCTCTACACTAGAAGGTCCACTTTGTGGCTCTTCTTCTGGTTCTGCTTCTGCTGTTTCTGTTGGTTCTGGTTCTGATTTTTGTTCCCCAGATGATACGCTTCCTCCACCTTCCTGTGGACTATCTTCGTTGGAAGCCACTCCCCCAGAGGATGAAACTTCGTTAGTGATATCATCATTACTCATCTCCGTTTGCATTTCTGTTTCTACGTTCTGTGTTTCTACTTGGACCTCAACAGTTTGAGGTTCTGGCACACTGACTTCAATCGTTGGTGCTTGAAGTTCTGGTGCAACCATCTCTGTGTTTATTTCAGCTGCAACTGATGCATAACTTGTTTCTGTTGTTTCTTCTGCAACAGGTTCAATACTGAGTCCTGTATCAGTCTCCACAACATTGTTGTTTTCAAATATGTCGGTTGCAACATCAATCGTTTCTTGGTCAAATGTTCCTAATGCAACAAACTCCTCTATCGTTGTGATTGTTTGAGTCACTATGGTATTGACCACATTATATATCACGTTGACTGTAACATCATCAAACAATGGCCCGATAGCAAGGTTTATATCTCTACCAGATACTTCAATTGATAATGAGGTCATTGCTCCACTAAAACTAAAGTTACCTTGAAACAGTGTGTTCGTTATTGCATTCGCACCAGCAGCAGATAAGGTTTCAGTGCCCAATAACACTGTATCAGTCCCATCCGATTTTCTTATTCTAAAATGAATAGAATCACTGGCATCTCTTTTTTCTACTCGTATCGACCAAGGGACTTGACCGCCTCTTTCAATGTCTGGGTCAATAGAACTCATGTTTATAGTTTGCTTAAAAGTAGTACCGATTCCTGTTTGACCATGTGTACTGGTAAATGATCCACTGCCTGTCATCTCTGCACATTTGTCTGTACCAAGGGCACCACAGGTCGCACCATTACGAATACCAGCACCACCTTGTCCACCCCAATCACTTGTCATATCACCACCAAACTTTTGATTACGGCCCATCTCTTGTACTTTGGAATCAGTAAGCAAATCTCCTGTCTCTGGAACAGTCACTGTGGTAGTCGTAGTATCAGTGGTAGTGGTTGTCGTAGTAGTTGTTCCAGTTCCATCTGTCTGTGTAGTTTCTGTGACTGTTTCAGTTGATGACTCAAATGTGCCGGGAGTGCAAAGTCCTACTACACCAGATGCACAATTAGTGCCGTCTGCCTCTTGAGACAAAACATGATAACTTGATAAAAGAACAACAGCAGACACGCCCCAATAAATCAAAGCTGTAATAATCCACGGGCGATACTTTTTTAATCCTCTGATGCCCATGGGTCTTCTTCTGTTTCTTCTACTTGATACTTGTTAATAGTAATTTTTAGTGAGTCTTTCTCCTCTAAAATAGTAGAACCTTCTGGTGCCTCGTTTGGATTTTTCTTCCATGCTTCTAATGCTTCCGATCCAATCTTTCCCTTGTATGGACAAGGAGTCCCAGCCATAATCATTGCATCAAAAATTCTTACATCTTGACACAACATTGACACAGCGGCAACCTTCATGCCCATACCAAATAAACTTCTTGATAATTTTATACGCTCGCAGTTTTCATCTGTTATTGTAACGCCTGTCGCAAGACCAACAAAACTTGCTTGCCCTGCTACACTAAACGCTGACTTACACACATCACTATTGTTCACAACAACTGATGGTGCGTTTGCAGTTGGTGGTGCTTTGTCTGTCACTACCGTTGAAGATACTGTATTTGTGTCTGCGGCAAATACTAAAGTTGGAAAAAGAACCACCAAAAGCACTATTAATGCTTTGATGTATTTCATAATTGTTTTCTCCAAATAACTATAGAACTATTTATAATAATTCATCTATGTCATACTCTTTTGCCACCCTATTATGTAAACTAACGAAATAATCTGCATCAACCACCACTAGAGGTTTCTGGTTGTTTCTCTTGATGAAAAGAATAGGTTCGTAGTTACCAGAGTTTGACTCTGCTTGCTCATACGATTTCCACACATTTAGCGATTCTTGGTTCTTGCACTCAATGGAATAGGGAAACTTTTCTCTAGCAGCACGGGCCATGATGAGGTCTTCCCCACCAGCACCCATACTTCTAGATTCTATATCCTCTGGATGAACACTTAACTTCTCTATGAGAATAGTTCTCACCCACTGTTGAAATCGTCTACCTTTTGCTTTAGCACTCTGTGTCTTCATCCCACTCAATCTCATCTATATAATCTGGATCATCAATGTCACCACCACAAAACGGGCAGTGCATGATACGATAATGATGATCGTTCAAGGAGTGTTTTATTCTAAACTCAGCCTCACAAGATTGACAAACAATCAACTTCATTGTATCTCACAAAACCCTGCTGCACATGCAAGTTCTTGTGCGCCAATCGTCATGTCTGTCTGTTCATATTCTGCCAACTTGTCCCACTCCACAGTTTTGGGCATCTTGTCAAGAAGCATTTGATACTCTTGTTGTGTGCAATCTTGATACGGTGCTTGTTTATATGTATGCTCCGAAAATGGAAGGAAACTCACACCAGACATATAGTTGAAGTTTTCATATACCCATGCACCAACCTCAAGCCATTCGTTCTCTTTTACCGAAATGGTCACAGATGGTTTATGTTCACACCAGCATTCTTGATATGTCTTCCACAACCCTAACTGTTCGATGGCTGTCATATCTGTGCGAAATACTGCACTCTGATCTACCTTGTGAGGAAAAGAGAAAACAGATGTGTGACTTGGATTCATAACATCGTCCTCAACAGGAAATCCAATGTCTACCATCATTCTGGTGAGAGGGTCTTTCTTATCACCACGCACTGTGCGAATATAGTATGGGTTATGTCTTGCATGGATACCAGAAGCAGAGTCAGTCAACTGGCTGACCGTCCCAGAGGGTTTAACACACGTTACAGCGACACTTTGGTTGATACCTAGCTTTCCTGCAAACTCTTTGTTTGTTTTCACTGCCATGTTCTTTAGGTCTGTCAATATTGCTGGAAGTGAACCATGTGGTCCTTTACCATTTGTCAAGTTACAATCCATAATACCAGTGAGAGACACACCAAGTAGACGCTCCTCTTCACAGTTCTTTTGCCATGCTTTGGAAATATATTTGAAGTTCACAAGTGTGGATTGGAATGTGCCTAGAATCGTTGCAAGTCTCACCTTCTCCAAAAGAGACTCCCGTGTATCAGATGTGCGAACCACAACCTCTGACAAATTACAGAACTCACGATTGCGTAGGATAATCTCTGAACATGGATTTGTGCCGAACTCATAGTCTTCTGTATTGCGGCGACCATTCTTTGAGGCCATCCAGACAGCAGACTCACGGTTGAAGATGCCACGCTCACCTGACTTGGAATCATAAAGAGCTTTCCATTCATCCATAAAGATACCCATATCTGGCTTCTCTGAATATGCAGCAGAGTTATTTGCCAATGCTCGTTGAGCATTCTCATTCCACCACTGACCAGACTTGGCATGGCGCATACGGTCATCAGATAGGTTTGATAGACTAATCAAAGCAGACCTACGAACACCACCAACAACCACAACCTCTGCGATTTTACAGACAACATCATGTGCTTCTAGTGAGGTCAGCTTACGACCAGCAGCATTCTGGAAAATGGTCACTGTGAAGTTGAATAGGGACTCAAGTGGTTCTGGTCCACTGGCACGTCCACCAAAGGTCTTGAGAGGCGCACCAGCGGGTCTTATCTTTGATAAGTCCCATCTGGGTATCTGTCCAATATATAACATACCAACCAACTCTTTGAGAGCCTTTGCCCAACCCATCTTGGAATCAGCAACCGTAATAGTAGTATCTGTTGTATGAAACTCATCTGCAATAGAGGGCAGTTCATTTACATACTGACGTTCTACAGAGAATCCAACACCAGTTCCATTCATAAGAATGTAGAGAATTTCGTCAAATGCCTGTGGACGATCTACTGCAACATAGGAACAGTTATACCCTGCAATGTTCTCACGCTTGAGTGCTTCACCAGCTGTCATGACACAACGCATTGACGGCATTACACGCAAACCAAGAACTGCCTGTTCTAACTCATCCCTCAAAGATTTGGTGAGAGTGAAGTCTACTGTCTCTTTTAGATGCTCTGTGAAGAAATCAAAATATCTAGCAACCGTTTCATCCCACGTTTCTCGTCTACTCTTTTCTGGCAACCATCGTGAATATCGTGAAAGGTGAATAAATTCTTGGTAGGATGTGGGAAGATAGTTATTAGGCATTTATTTTTCTCCATTCTGCAAATCTCAGTTGTGCCGCTGCACCACTGAAAGTGTTATCTGTTATTATCTGTTGGATTTCTTCTTTGGTATAACCGGCAATAATCATATCATTGATATCTTTGTGTCTCATTGAGTCAGGCCATATTACGATATTTCTGCCCTGACTTATCGTCTTCTCAATCTGTTTACAAATTTCTTTGTTTCTTGGTTCGTTGTCAAATATAATTGTTAAGTCACCGTCAAAATTATTAAAGTCTGCCCCTGCCATTGCAATACAATTGTCAAGGAATAGACTGTCTAACGGTCCTTCCACAACAAGAATAGGTTTACTCTTGTCTACCTTGTCCAGACCAAAAATCTTGTCGGCATCCTCATCTAATTTTATCGTAATATATTTGGGCTTCTCATCACCAAATGCTCTTCCCTGATATGCGAATATCTCTCCTTTCTCATCCCTAAACGGAATCATCAACCTTGGATGATCTCCACCCAAGGAAGGAAACTTGTTTTCTACTAGCGTATTCGTGAATTTATAAAATGATGGGCATAAAAATAGATCGTTGGAGAACTCAGATAGTTTTCTCTCCTCAACCAATCTTCTCGCCGGGTGGGTTTGGGGCAGTTGTGATATGGATTGAAGAGACTTGAACACATTCTTTTTAAAAACTGGCGCATCAAATTTAAACTCCGGTTGGGGAACAGGGGAGTTCTTACTCCTGTGTACACCTTCTTCTCTATATCGTTCTAGTATATAGTCATCGTAAGTTTTTGAGTCTACATGCTTGATTAGGTTTGCTAATGTTGCTCCGACACTACAATTGTGACACTTGAAGAACAAATCAGCCTTTCTACGAAAAACAAATCCTCTTGCTTTGGTGCGAGACTTTTGCGAGTCTCCACAGTATGGACAACGGAAATTCCAAAGATTATCCCCCTTCTTCTTGAAAAGGGGGAGCATTGGACTTATGAGATTTAGGTATTTTACATCAATATAGGACATTCATTATAATAACAAACTATTATAAGATTGTCAAGAGAAATTCATGAATTTATGTAAAATAAATCCTGCAACAATAGAACACCCTATGAGAACGTGTCTCCACTTCTCAAGGATACCAATTCTTTTATTGAGGTCTTCTCTGATTTTTTGTATTTCTTTATTTTGATTATCATGCTGTTTTGTAGCAGAAAGCATAATGTCTTTGGTATTGGTGGTAACTCTAGAATGCAGTTCTGATATCTGACTAGAAATCTCAACTCTACGGCTTTCTAAGGCCTCTTCTTGTCTTGTGAGTTTTTCTTCATGAACTGCAAGCATACGGTGAATGGAGTTGGAAACATCAGTCAATTTCTCAATCGCAATATCTAATCTGTCATGTATTTTCCTTTGGTCTTCTAATTCTTTTTTGAGAAGCTTGACCTCTGTTTCCAAGTCTGCCATTTTGTTAGTCCTTCTTTAGCATTGACCAGATACCCCAAACTAAGGCACCATAAAGAACTACTTTAGTTAAAGAAAGCCCTGCAAAAAGAACTAGTGCTGCGGCTACTGCAACAATAACTCCTTGATGACTTGATCCTTCTTTTACTCTTTCTGAAATCCAACTACTAATCATTAGTATTCTCCTATGTTTAGACTTCGGTAATAGTTACAGTTTTAGTAATATTGTTATTCACATCTTCTGCTTTTACTGTATTCATAGCTGATCTATAAGTAGAATTATCATTGTAATTCGTTCTTGCCTCTTCATCCTTAAATATGGTTGTAACTGTCTTAGTTAACCCATCTGCACTAAAAGATTCATCAAAAGAAATGAGTTCACCAGAAGCAAGTTCAAGGCTTCCCCAATTATTAGGAAGACCATTTTCATTAGGTGCAGAAAAATTGACACTTGTATTTGGTCGAGTTCTCACTACAACCTCCTTTATTGCCATTATTTTTCTCCTATTTCCCGTCGTCTTTTGTTAAAATAGCAAGTTGTTCTAATGTCTTCAATCTATGGTCCAAGTTACTTATTTTTTCAGCAACATTAGGGTATTTCTTTTTCCATGCTTCTTCTTCTGCGAGCATCTTTATATTTAGTTTCCTTGCAGTCCAAGAGGATATCTGGTCAACCTTTCTGTAGAACCAGATACCACATTTAGTTTCTGCAAACCAACTGTCAGCTGCATTACCAAGAATGCTTCCTGCTATAGCAGATATTATCCAGAACCACATCTCAAACTCCTTTGTAAGACTTCTGAAGTTCACCGTAATCAATAATTCTTAACATGTAAAGCATATCATTCATAATTTGTTTTTTACCAAATAGTCTATGACACCGTTCCACTGCTATCTCCATTTCTGTTAATTCATAGAATGGAATATCTCTTGCGTGGGATATGGCATCATATTCCCACATTATTTCCAATCCCAATCGCTCTGATCATGATAGCATAATTCCGAGTATCGTTTATAAATAACCTTTGCTTTGTCCTCACATAACGCACAACGACATGCTTTACAAACTTCAATCTCTGTTAATCCAGCTGCATGTGGTTGTGACCTATCAACTGCTTTCCTCAATGGATTACCACAGTGCGATTCATGACCACAGTTTTTACATTGTGTCATTCTGGTGGGCTCACACAACAGGGGCATGGATTATTTTCAGTGCATTCACATACATCACAATCACAATATGGATTTGGACATTCTGGATTACCGCAATCTGTTCCTGTCATTTTTATACCTCTGGATTAGCAGATGCTGGCCAACGACCAAACATTCTGACTGCCCAATATGCCGAATACATTTTGAACTTTGAAACTCTGGGATCAGCAGATTTCATTCCCAACAGAAAAACCTTATCAGATAATGCTCTTGCCTTTCTCCATTTTGATTTATTCATAAGTTTAGAATGATAATATTTTCTCAATGTGGAATATAAATGGTCATGAATAACTGCTGCCCTTGCAACATCCCACGGCGCAATCACAGCCCAAGCAATACGAGGGACAGATGCAAGGTCAGTCTTCATTCCTGCATCACAAGTAACCCTACCATTATTATCAATATTTGCTCCAACCTCCATCAGAATTTTTATATCTGGTTCTGCAAGATTGGTACTCAACATCTTGAATGATAGACTTTTTTCCAGCACCCATGTGTTGGGTGGTGTAAACTCTGCATGAATCTTATCGTTGAACTTTCCCATTGGCGTCTTCCTTTTTTATAGGTTTTACAGCTTCTTCGTAATACACAATAATTTCTTTTTGTTGTTGTATATACCTTTTCAATTCCGCCATATTCAATGCAAGTGTTTCGTAATCTCTTACACTCAAAGCATAAAAAACAAGGTCACCATTCTCTTTAGCAAATCGTTTTTGAAAGTCACCCAGATTGCCTTCTGTCACCACATAAAAATGAATATCATTCAGTCTTACTGGGCTAGGTCTATTCTGTGTCGGTATTCTTCTTTCTACCTCTACAGTCTTTACCTCTACTGGAAGAACTTCACGCCAACTACTACACCCACTACTTAACAATAGGAGCGGGAGGAGGAGCGCCAGTGAGACTTTCAAACGATTTGAATAGATTTTTTGTTCCACGATTTATCTTCTTTTCTACTAACCCTGGCTTTTTGATACTTAAATTTGCAAGGTCATGTTTACGCAACTTGTCTATTAGTGTATTTTTGTATTCATTTGCCGCATTTAGCTTTACTTGTAGTTCTTTATTTAGTTTATCAAACTTCTCTCTATCTGCAATCAAAGTATTGATGGTATTATCTTGTGCTGCCTTTGCAGCCATAATCTTTGCGTTGTTTTCAGTGAGAGTTTGAATCCTTGACTGTGTGTCCTTGTAGTAATAATAACCACCATAGACCACACCACCGACAAGTCCAACAACTGCTATGAGAATATACAATTTAAGCATTTTTCTTCATTGCCTTCGCTGCTTTTTGAAATGCGGCAAATGCTTCCAATGGATTCTCTGATTTTCTAATAGCAGCTTTATGATTTCTAGAAGCTTTCTGTCCGACTTCTGTTTCAAACATGTAGAGTTTCAATCTAAAAAGTTGTTCTTTGTCATTTCGAGTTTTTGTTGATTCTGGATTGTAGTTAAATATCATATCAAAAAGTTGCAGTCTTGCTTCATCCATAACTCTTTCAGCAGTGTCACCACTGTCAAGCAAGTCTCCTGTCAATCCCTCTCTTTCAATATACCCACGAACAATCTGTCTAAACTGTTCATGGTATGCCTCATTTCGATCACCTGTAGCTTTCTCCAACTCTTCATATGTAACCTCTTTCAACAATGCCTTAAATCTTGGATCAGACTCGTCAACTTCCATATAGTAGTCATAGGCTCTGGGATTACCATCTGGAGTCAAATTCTCATCTTCTTTATAAGTAACACATACTGTATCCAGATTTGGATTTGTATAATATGCTTCTATGATTCTACCACAAAATGGAAAAGGACGATTCCTTCCATGATAACCAGCAAAATCTTTTGTTGGAGCATCAACCATTCATTCTCTCCTATGCCTTCGTAACTCTTAAAGTATAAGTAGTAACTGTCGCAGCACTACCATTTGGAAATTCTTGCGCTCTATAATCGTTAGCGTCTTGCAGTGTTGTTGAAAAAGCACCACTACCATTTAATTTAGTATCAACCATACCGGAACCTCTTGCATTACCACCAGACCCGTCAGTAGTAATTGAATATGTAATCTTGTAACCCGAAACTTCTCCAGCATAAACCTTGAGCCAAGTTCCTAATAAAGTTGTTGCTTCAGCAATAGTATACTGTCGTATATCAAAATCTTTAACATTAGCTTGCTGCGTTGGATCAGCGTATGCGTTGTCTAAATGTAATAATTGAGTTGATGGCGTTGTGCTTCCTGCATTTTTTCTATGAAGATAATAAGAATTAATAGTAGTTGGTTGGTCTTGTGTTTCTGGAATTCCTGCTGCTGTGTATGCAGCTGCATTTGCCCTAGTATCAACGTATATTGCTGTGTTAGCACCAGAAACCTCTGTGTAACCACTTACAGAAGTGCTAGTACTAATTGTATATGTTCCAGCAGTGGTATCAGATTCAGCAGCAGCAACCATCAAATCAATAGTGGGTTCAATAATAGAATCTACTAAATCTTCAAGGT
>Ga0208545_1000741_pt1 | contig 14974 bp, 21 predicted proteins | sample DEB08_DNA_12_FD_185498 | JGI IMG/M metagenome (GOLD analysis project Ga0208545, IMG submission 185498) | Aqueous microbial communities from the Delaware River and Bay under freshwater to marine salinity gradient to study organic matter... | ecosystem: Environmental > Aquatic > Marine > Coastal ... | reverse complement strand
AAAGATAGCTTGAATACATGGGTCAAGATATTGATCATGAGATTCAGTGAATTTAACAGTGTCTGAGTATACGATAAAGATAGTCATTTTATTTCTCCTGATTGGTATAAGTTTATTATAATAAGATACGTGAGTGTGCACACGCAATGGTATACACACCCCGATATTACACTCAAGAAAAGAGTTCGTTAGAACTCCTCCCCTTCTTCCCACTGCTCCCACTCAGTAGCAAGCATCTCATTGAGTTGCTTCTTAGTGAAGTTGTAGGTCTTCCTTGGGTCATCAACACGAGCAAACTTCGCACGCTTGACACCATTCTTCACCTTCTTCTCATCAAGCATTTCAATCTCTACTTCCCATAACATTCCATCAACGTCCCACTCTATGATACATGTATCACCTGGTTTCATAATAAAACTCCTTTTTATTTGGTTTTTAACGTAAACGAGAAAGTGAATACTCTTTCTCACCCGGATGGGTGACAAGTTTTAGCCACACATACAAATCCTATAATTTTTGAAACCTCTTGGTTTTTAACCTTTTTGATTCTAAATTACTGATAGATATGGATAACAATAACATCAACCTCAAAAAATTTTTTCAATATTTTCCAGAGTGCTAGCTTGGGAGGATATGATTATACTATTGGTGGCTATTCTACTGGGTATGGCCATGGAGCACACGGAAGATATATCGATGTGTCCCCATTATTGTGCAGCAAATCATATGCATTCTTTTCGCTTTCCGACGCCCGAAGGGCAAGGAGGAAAGTGGGATTGTCAATCCGATTGTTGCGAAGAATGTGCCGATGGAGTAGAAATAGCTCTAAGTGATTGATTTTATAGGTAGTTAAGAGGATAAAAAAACTTATTGCATTTTAGAAGTAAAGTATATAATATATATGGTATAAATAGGAGGTGATTATGAAGACTTACGTTTTGACAATTGAATACAATGAAGAGACGGAGGAAATCGAGTATATCTCTGAGGAGATACTTGAGGATCACACTGCCTTCCACTATAACAATGTAGATGTATCAGAGTATTGGGATGAAGAAACCCTGGAGTTACTTGCTAATGGGTACATCTTCGGAGAGTGTTAGTAAACTCTGGGAAGTTTAATAATTCTTTTTACGCAAACAAGCGTTTGCTAAAAGAATTGAAGTTTACAGGAATGGTTTACAGGATAATAGAAAGGACACTGTAATGGACAAGTATGAGATAGAGCAATTAGTAGGTACTCTTACTAATTCTATTGAGGAGTTGACATACAGGATATACACAATGGAAGACAGCTTAGCACAAATTAATGCTGAAGTTGAAGAGTTGAAAGAACCACAATTGGAGGAAGAGAATGCCTAGTTTAGATGGTTATAGTTTAAACGAAGAGATAAAGAAGCTACGTAAAGAAGTTTTTGCTGAATTGCTACAAATGAGAGAGTCATTCAGGGAGATCTATCTTTATCTTGATAATTTTGAAAAGAAACAGGCGAAGCCTGCTGTTAAGGCAAAGCCTAAAAAGAAGGAGGCTAAAGATGCCAAGTCCAAAGAAATGCGGAGCGAAGTTCCCGAAGGGAAGTAAAGCATATAAAGATTGCGTTGAATATAAAGGGATGAAAAAGCCCTCTAAATCCTCTAAAGCACCTAAGGGCTATTAATGCCTAAATACCATACATGACCACATTCAGGCGAGCGCCATCCGGTGGATGAGCTGCATGTTTTACCTAATGGTGATAAAGTGCATGGAGAAGAAACAGGGTCTATAGAGTATAGGTATCCTAAAGGGAACTATAAAGAGGGGAAATAATGAGAGTTTACCGTGTTAACGGTATAGAGCATAAAGTATTTGATCCAGATGATATACTTCCAAAAGGGCTGATTGTTCGGTCGAATTGGAGAGAAGGTTGTGTCGGAGACTGGATTAAAGCTGATGACGACTGCGTTCTTGAGGTCTTACGCCAAGGAACTATGAAGCGTCAGAAGGGGAAAGATAGAGAAGTTGCTTATGTTGGTACATGCACTGGGACATTCCCCGCTTATAGTGGCACCAAGATGGATACTTCTCGCAGAATTAATATATACTCATTTGGAGGAGGAAAGCTTTCAGATGATATTTTAGTGGAGAGAGAGAATCTGTCTAAATGTGAGCAGATTTTTATCGTATACCTAGCATCAGGCTTAACGCCACAGGATGCATATATGAGGGCATATCCTACTAATGATCCAGGGTATGCTAAATTTAAATCAGCACAGCTAGTTAAGACTACAAGAATAAGGACAGCTATGAAAGAAGAATTAAAGCCGGTTTTGGAAGAGTTAGATATAGATGAGAAGTTTATTCTTAATAACATCAAGGAGGTTATTCTCTCATCCGAAAAGGATGATACTCGCTTAAAGGCTCTTTTTAAGCTGGCTGATATTATGGATATGGAAGACAAGACTAGAACTAACACAACAACATTAGCCGTAGGCGCATTTAAAGGTTTTAGTGAGAATGCATTAGAAGAGGTGCAACGGCCCAAGGAGTTAAAATGAGCAATGAAAAAGAAGTCCGTCAATTAGAAGACGTTATAATGAATAAATTTATCTCAGATGAACTACCTTTGTTTGAGGTAGAGGGTTTATCTGGGGAAGCTAAGTATGAAGCCTTGCCTGCAGACAAAAAAGAGGCCTATGACCTAGCTATGTTTAAATATTTTCAAAACGCTCAAATGAGTAAAGCTGAGTCTAATGATAGATACTCTACTATGGAATTTCCTAATTTTGTAAAATTACATAATCCTAATCCTGGATTTCATGAAGTGCTTAGAGATAAAGATTCTGAGCCAGGTGCTGCTAATGTATGGCATGATGTATATAATCGCGATACTGCATTAATGAAAGAAAGTGCATTAAAAGGGCTTCGTAGAATGATTGCTGCGCAGGGGTAATGGACCTAAAAGGCTTGTCAGCAATGATTAGCGGTATGGTAGACAAGGAGACTTCATCTGCCAGATGGGATATATGCAATGATTGTGATGAGTTAACAGCTAGGAATAGATGTAAAGAGTGTGGCTGTTTTATGGTAGCTAAGGTAAAATTTAAAAAAGCATTCTGCCCTTTGGGCAAGTGGGGTAAATCTGAGTAATATAAATTTAAACAATGTGTCAGCAATGGAAGAGCAATTACTTCTTGCAAAGAATGATCTTATTGCATTTGGGAAGTTATTTCTACCAGATGACTTTATGCGGTCTGAAACGCCATTCTTTCATTATGCTGTTGCAGATAAGCTTAATGATTTAAGTATTAAGCAATTGGCAGTAGTATTGCCTCGTGGTCATGGGAAGACAGTATTAACTAAGTGCAGTTTATTGCATGATTTTGTTTTTGCAGAGGGCCCATTATTCTACGGCTGGGTGGCCGCTTCAAGTAAGATTTCAGTGCCAAATTTAGATTATGTAAAATATCATTTGGAATATAACGAAAGGTTTTCGTATTATTTCGGCGACGTTAAAGGGAGAAAATGGACTGAAGATGATATCGAACTTAAGAATGGTTGTAAACTCATTAGTAAATCTAACCTTTCTGGGATACGTGGAGGTGCTAAGTTACATAAGCGCTATGACCTCATTGTTCTTGATGACTTCGAAGATGAGAACAACACAGGGACTCCCGAGGCTAGGTCAAAAATTGCTAATTTGGTTACTGCTGTTGTGTTTCCTGCTCTTGAGCCTGGTACTGGTCGTTTGCGTATCAATGGTACGCCTGTTCACTTCGATGCTTTTGTTACCAACATCCTTAATGGATATAATAAAGCGCAAGTTCAAGGTCAAGATTTTTCGTGGGATGTAATAACCCATAAGGCAATAATGCCAGATGGCACTCCTTTATGGCCTTCGTGGTTTGGCCACAAGGAAATGGAGCGAAAGAAAAAGTTTTATGCGGATAATGGAGTTCCGCAGAAGTTCTATCAAGAATATATGATGGAAGTTCAGAATGAGGCAGATTCGATTTTTAATCGGCATCATATTAAGAACTGGGAAGGAAATTTTTATAAGGATGAGGATACGGGTATTTCGTATGTTAGAACGGCTGAAGGTGATGAGCTTCCCATTAATGTGTTCGTGGGGGTCGATCCTGCTACAGATAGTACTCGCAGGGACAGTGATTTTAGCGTTTTACTCGCTTTGGGTGTTGATGCTAATAATAATTGCTATGTACTTGATTATCTTCGCAAGCGGTCATTACCTGTCCTTGGAATACCAGGAGACGATAAGAAAGGGATTGTTGACTATATATTCGAGTATAATAAAATTTATGAGCCAAGCTTATTCTGCGTTGAAGACACAACTATGTCGAAGCCAGTATTTCAAGCTATTAATGCAGAAATGCGGAGAAGGAATGACTTCACTGTTAAGTATACTGCAGAAAAACCAGGCAATAGAATGTCTAAAAGGGATAGAATACAAGAAATCTTGGCACAAAGGTTTGCGGTTGGTGCGGTTAAAATTAAAAAGGATCACTACGATTTGCAGCAAGAAATAATTACATTTGGCCCTAGAATGGGACATGATGATACGATTGACGCTTTGGCTTATGCATGTAAGTATGCACATCCTCCAAAATCAATCAAGCAAAACAAAAGTGGTGTATGGAGTAAACATAAGCCTAAGGCTAAGAGTTGGGTTACAGCATGAGCGACAAGGTAGATGATATAGCTTTTAATTATACAGCTCAAGACAATACTTCTGTTGATTTATTCGGCATGGAAGAGGTTGATCCTAGATTGGAAAAGATACATGATGCCTTAATGGTTGCTGGTTTTATGCCAGGGCTAGGCAATCTAGCAGATGCAACAGATGCATTACTATATGCATTTGAGGGTGAGTTTGGAGATGCAGCTATATCGGCTGCGGCAATGATACCATTTGTAGGCCAGGCAGTTTCTACGAAGAAAGCATTAAAAGCGGCTAAAGAATCTGGTGAGGATATGATTACATTTTTTAGGGGAATCGATGAATGGCATCCAGGTAAAATGGTGCAAGATGGGAATTGGGTTGGAGGAGGGCATTATTTATCAAAGCGTGTAGCTCCTAAAACTTCTCTTTGGGTTACTCAAAATAAAAGTTTAGCTAAAGAGTTTATGAAGACCAAGAACCTTGATGAAACTTCAGAGAAGGTAGGTCATATGCTTGAATTTCAAGTCCCAAAATCATATGTAATAGAGAATTTTAATATGCGTGGATTAAAAATGAAGGATAGATGGCCATTAGAATATTTAAACAAGGAAGTATCGAGCACAAATCCAACACAAGCATTAGTTGGTTATTTCCCAGAAGGTCTTCCTAAGGAATTTTTAACTAAGGTACACAAGTAGGAGGGATTATGCCTAAATTTGGAAAAAGTAGTCGTGAAAGACTTGCGACATGTGATGATAGATTGCAAGAGATATTTAATGAAGTAATTAAATATATAGATTGCTCAGTGTTAGAGGGACACAGAGGTGAAGAAAGACAAAACAGATTTGTTGACGAGGGAAAGAGCAAAGTTCGCTTCCCTAATGGCAGGCATAATGCTATGCCTAGTCGTGCTGTTGATGTCACACCTTATCCCGTTGACTGGGATGACAGAGAGCGTCAAACTCTTTTTGCAGGGTTTGTGCTTGGGGTGGCTCGTGGGATGGGTCATAACATACGGTGGGGTGGAGATTGGGACCAAGACTGGCAAGTAATGGACAATAAATTTGATGATTTCCCACATTTTGAAATTAAAGATTAAACAGGAGAAAATATGGCAACTACAATAGCATCAGCCCCACTAGTAGTAAAGATTACGGAATCTTGCACCTTAAATGGTGTTCAGCAGGGTGGTACTTATACAAAAACAATTTCAGGCATTAATGAGATCTCAAAGAGAATTGTTACAGCCACAACAACTCTAACAACAGTTGCCGCTTTTGATGCAGAAGTTGCAGCAGGGACATATATTATTGCGAATGTAAAATACATTAGACTTACTAATTTGGGCAGTCAGGTTGTTACAATTCAGATAAATAGTAGTGCTGCTACTGAGGCTGCTTCATTTTTACTAGCAGCTGGTCAAAGCTTTGTATTATTTGATGTTGATGATGCATTTGGAGCAGCTGCTGCTACATCTGCATTACTAGCAAACGCAGATATATCATCAATTCAATTAGACACAGATGCAAGCACATCTGATGTTGAAGTATTTATAGCAAGTTCATAGGAGACATAAATGGCAGACTTAACAATAACATTATCAGAGGCATTAACTTTAAATGGAACAGCTCAAGGATCTTCTAATAAGATGGTTATATCAGGGGTGAATGAGGCTGAGAGAAGGATAGTTACTTGCCCTACTTCAGAAATAACATTAATAACTTTTGCCGCAGCTTATGGTGCAGGTGCATATGTAGCAGGAGATGTAAGGTATGTTAGGATTACGAATAAGGATGATACTAATTCAGTGATGATTACCACTATTGGTGCTGCTTCTACGAACTATTCCATAAGGCTAGATCCTGGAGCAAGTTTCTTAATTCAAAGTGATTCTACCGCAGCAACTGGAGTAGTGGATTATGGGGATATTACAGGAGATACGTTAGAGGATTTAACTAGTATAACTGGAATTGCAGATACCGCTACAGTAGACTTGGAAATGTTTATTGCAACAGCATAATAGGAGAGATTAATGGCTCGCAAGGATAAAACAGCTGAAAGAATAAGGCAGTTATTTAATAGAGTAAATTCAAGTACCAGGGTTCAATGGGAGTACATGAACCAAAAAGGATTTGATTTTTCTAATGATAATCAACTAACAGATGATGAGAGAATATCTTTAGAAGAGCAAGGAATGCCTACTTTTACAATTAATAGGATTATGCCTGTAGTAGAGATGTTAAATTTTTATGCTACAGCAAATACACCTAGATGGCAAGCTATTGCTGCAGAGGGTTCTGATACTGATGTAGCTGCTGTATTTTCAGATATAGCTGATTATGTATGGTACGGATCTGATGGGGGAACTTTATATGCCAATGCTGTAAATGATGCGATTACAAAGTCTGTTGGATACTTAATGGTAACTGTTGATCCTGATTCTGATAATGGTATGGGTGATGTAAAAATTACTCAGCCAGAGCCATTTGACGTCTATGTAGACCCTAAATCTAGAGATAGTTTATTTAGAGACGCTTCATTTATTATGATTAGGAAGGTTCTTCCTACCGGACATATCAAAAAACTATATCCAGACCATACTCGTAAAATTAATAATGCTGCATCATCAGAGAATGTAGATTATGTATATACAGAAAAGTCATCAGGAAATGACCAGAAAGATTTTAGTTATAAAGATATACCTGAGTCTGAAAGTATAGATCCTAATTCTGGAGAGACCGATAAGCTTATAGAACTATTTGAAGTATATGAAAAAGATAGAATTGCATATGTAAATGTATTTTATCGCGTACCACCTGATGAGTCTACTCTCAATCAAATACAAAATCAAGTAGATGTTAGAATGAAAGAGATGGCTCAAGAGATGTCTGTTCAATTAAAAGAGCAACAGCTTAAAATGCAACAGGCTGTGCAAGATGGCTCTATGATACCAGAAAGATATGAATTAGAACTACAAAAAGCTCAAGATACAATGAAACAGCAACTAGAAGTTGCAAGGCAAGAGTATATGAGCCAAATGCAGGCTGAAGCATCTAAGATTGAAAATAGAGTTATCAGTCAAAAAGAATTTAAGATTATGTCGAAGGATAAGCTATTTGCTAGTATGATAGTAGATAAGATTGATTTCTTCGGAACAAGGATTAAGCAGAGTGTAGTTGTTGGTGACAAGACTCTATATGAAACTTATTTGCCAGAAAAAATACAAGAGTATCCTATTGTGCCATTTTCATTTAAATGGACAGGTACTCCATTTCCTATATCTGCAGTATCTCCATTAATAGGCAAGCAAAGGGAATTAAATAAGGCTCATCAGTTAATGGTTCACAATGCTTCACTTGGATCTTCATTGAGATGGATGCATGAAGAAGGAAGTATTGACACTGACTACTGGGAGCAATATGCATCTTCTCCTGGGGCATTACTGCCAATAAGGCCTGGTTCAACACCTCCAACTCCAGTTCAACCCGCTCCATTATCAAATGCATTTTATGGGATTGTTAATGAAGGGAAAGGGGATATGGAATATTTAGCTGGTATATATGGAGCTATGCAGGGAGATACATCATCTCAGCATGAAACATACAGAGGTATGCTTGCCATGGATGAATATGGTACCCGTAGAGTTAAGCAATGGTTAAAGAACTCTATAGAACCTGCATTAAAACAATTAGGTATTGTGACATCGCAATTCACGCAATCCGTATACACAGCACACAAAGTATTTAGAATAGTTCAACCTAGCGCATTACAAGAAGATAGACAAGTAGAGATTAACGTTCCTATTTACAATGACTTAGGGGAAGCTGTTGGTAAGTTTAAAGATTATGCTACAGGTAAATTTGATATACGTGTAGTTGCAGGCTCAACATTGCCAGTTAATCGCTGGGCATATTTAGATGAGCTAAAATCATTAATGCAGTTGGGAGTTATTGATGATATCGCTCTGTTAGCAGAAACCGATATTAGAAATAAAGAGCAAATTGCTAAGCGTAAGAGTATGTACTCGCAACTTAGGGGTCAGGCTGAGTCAGCTCAGAACCAACTTAAAGATGCTCAAGGTACAATAGAAACTCTAGAGCGCCAATTAGTTCAAGCTGGCATTAAAAACAAGGTTATGCAAGCAACTGTTGAGGTTAACTCAAATAGAGACAAAGCCAAGCTTCAGGTAGATAAAGAAGTTATGGAAACCAAGGCTCAGCAGAAGCACCTCAGGAATGAGAGACTTAAGCACAATCGCGATGTAAATGAGCGTTTGAGCAATTTCGAAGCTGAGAGAATAAAAGCCTTGACTACAAAGGAAGAGAATAAGTAAATTAATATATCTTGAAAGGAGATAAATATTATGTCAAAAGACCAAGAAGGTAACCCTCTAGGAGGCTCTTCGGATTTTTTTGAAGCAATGGATCGCCAAGTTAATGGGGCGATTTTAGATGATCAGCCAGAACAGGTAACTCCACAAGCGAGTCAGGAACCCGAAAGGATAACCCCTGCAAGAGCTACGGACCCTACAAATAAAGCGGTTGATTGGGAGAAGCGGTATAAGGACTCAAGTCGCGAAGCTGTAAAGATGCGCGAGACTTTGAATGATTTAAAACCCTTTGTACCAGTTCTCGAAGCGATGAAACGCGATAGTGGTCTTGTTGATCATGTGCGTGGATATTTGGTGAATGGTGGTGAACCATCAAAGAACATTACACAAAGCTTAGGATTAGATGAGGATTTTGTATATGATGCTGATGAAGCATTAAAAAATCCAGAGTCAGATTCTGCTAAAGTGTTTAATGCTCATGTAGATGGAGCTGTCGAAAAGCGTGTTCAAGGTATCTTGGCTGGCGAAAAAAAGCAAGCAGTCATGGCTAGAGCTAAACAAGCTCAGCTAGAAGAGATTGCAACCTTTAAAGAAAAGCATGGCATGGATGATGAACAGATTAATGAAATCATTAGTGGCGCGAAACAGCGTAAGCTTAGTCTAGAAGATCTTTACTTCTTGCAGAATAAAGGTAAGACTAATGCTAATGTGGCAAACGCAACTAAAGAAGACATGATGACCCAAATGCGAAACGTAAGAAACATACCAACAAGCGCTAGTGGAGTCAATAGTCCAAGGGCAGATAAATCAGCAGACGATCAAATTTTTGATTCTATTGCTGGGTCATCTGCGGACTTTGACGACTTGTTCGGCGGGTAACATTTTGTTATTCTGCCATTTTAATAACCTAAATAAAAGGAGATAAATCTCATGGCAGATGATATCTTTGAAAATGGACTGCAGAGTGCAGCGTTAGGTGATAACGCACTAGGTTCGGCTGGTAGTCGGCTAGGTACAACTCTAGGTACAGGTGATTTACGAAGAAAGTATAACTTCGGTGAGCGTGTATCTGAGTTAGCACTATCTCAGGATCCATTTTTTCGATTCGTAAGTAAGGTGAATAAGCAAGGAACTGATGATCCTGCTTTTAAATTCACAGAAAAACGTGGCTCATGGCATAAACGTTATGCATATGTACTATCAGGTGGTGATGCTTTTGCTACAGCAAATAGTGCTTCAGTAACTGAGTCAGAAGCAGGAAATACCCTATATATGAGAATGGGTACAGACTATGCATCAGCAGGTAATAAAACCAATGTAATGGGCAAATCAGTTGACTATAAAATTGGTGCTTCAGGAACTAAACCTACCTTTTTTATGGCAGGTCAATTAGTTAAGATTCCTTTGGCTGCCGCTGATAATAGCTCTCAAGCTTCTTCATATAGTGACTACTTAGTAGCTAAGGTTGATTCAGCTGTTGATAATGGAAACTATGTTGACTTAACAGCTACTGTAGTTAAAGGCGTAACAGCTGACAGTCTTTACTTTATGAGTGAGCCTGCAAGTGTTGCAAATGATGCTTCAAGCACTACTACTGCAGCAGAAGAAGACTTAGCACAATTTAAGTGTTATGTGATTGGCTCAGCTTTTGCTGAAGGATCTGGTTATCCTGAAACATGGAAAGACCAACCTTATGGCACAGGATATGGACAGACTCAAATCTGGAAAACATCTATGGCTATGACCAATTCAATGCGTGCTACAGCTCTTAAGTATGAGCAAAATGAGTGGTCACGTATTTGGCGTGAAAAGTTAATTGAGCACAAATTCGACATTGAGCAATCTTTGTTGTTTGGTTCTCAATATGTAGATAGTGCTGGTATACAATATACCCAAGGTGCTGTAGACTTTATATCAACATATGGAAATGCATTTAGTCTTGATATTAATACTAAGACCTCAGATGACTTCCTAGATGATATGTCAGCATACTTAGATCCTCGCTATAATAATGGCAAGGGCACAGTATTCTTCTGTAGTACTGGTGTGTATAACTGGTTGCATAAATTAGGTGGATACTTTAAGAACAATCTTGAAGTTTCTTCTAACTATCGTGCTGATCTAGCTATCACAGGTAAAAAGAAGGTATTTGGTATTGACATCACTGTCATTTCAACACCTTATGGAGATATGAACGTAGCTCGTAACATTCACCTTGATGGTACTAATATCAAGTTATTGGGTGTTAACATGAGTCATTGTAAATATCGTCCACTCGTAGGTAACGGCATTAATCGTGACACTTCAGTGTACGTTGGTGTCCAAACATTAGAAAATAGCGGAATTGATCGCAGAGTAGATCTCATTCTTACCGAAGCTGGTATGCAATGGGAAATGCCTGAGTCTCACGCTATTTGGACAGCTTAGGAGGTCTGATTATGGCAAATCCAATGTATGGACAAAATAAGTTCGATGATCTAGTAGAGAAGTATATGGCAGCTAATCCAGATTATGACATTACTGCGACTGATAGCGGTGATGGAGTTTCATCTGCAAAAGCTGAAGCTGGTGTAATTGAATTACGATGCAATGATACTGGAAGTGGTGAAACTGTAACCTTTACTACTCCATTTGCATTTGAAATTCAAGATGTATGGTTAGTAGTTCCAAATGGAGAAAATGTTACTTCAAAAACATGGACTCTTGGAAATGGCGCTACAGCTATCTCATCTGCTATGTCTGGTGCAACTGATAAAGCTAGAGTAGTTCCAACTACTATAGATACCGCTCAATGTGTTTTTGCTGCAGGAGATAATGACCTTAAAGTTACTTCTTCTGCTCATGCCGACGGTAATGCTCGTATCTATATTAGATACGTATTAGCTTAAGGAGGTAACTGATGGCAAATGGAAGTGGATCTAAACTAGGTGGCAAGGCTAATTTCCAAACTGGAGAATATATCTTCAAGATGGATTATGCAACCGCATCATCTCATGCTCTTGACATGGGAGATAGCGGTAAGACATATTTAGTCGATAGCACCGTAGCGAGGACTATTAGTTTACCCGCGCCTAAGGCAGGTGTAAGCTATAAATTCATAGTAACAGACTCAACCGCTGTAAGTACTATTGCTGCAACAGGAGCACTTCTTAAGGGAAGTGTTGTTGCTGATAATGATACCGATTCGATGGCTGGTACAACAATTAGCTTTACAGCTGATTTAGTAGTTGGCGATCATTTGGAATTAGTAAGTGATGGTACCTACTGGTATGTTTCTGGTCATACAGCTCATGCTACAGGGTTTACAGTAGCATAGATAAACAAAATAAATCTGCCCCTTCCCCAGGAAGTTCTCTCCCCACGGAGGGGGTGGGTTTTATTAAAGGAATTATATGGCGAGATTAACATTAAATAGTAGGGTAGAAGTATTGGCGGGCATCTCTGACGCTCAGAATACTTCTCAGTATATTTATGAAGGTATGGCTGATGTAGTAAAGCATGTATTAAAGAAGTCTCCTTCTGATCTAGATCAATTTACGGTAACAGAAGAGTTTACAGAAGCTCCTTTTACTATTTCTTCTGGGATAATAGCCTCTATAAAGAGGAAAGCTGGATCCTTTACTAATGATAAGGGTGTCGTTATAGATGACTATAGAACTGCATCAAAGGGTAGTATTAGCAGTTTTAATAGAACTAAAGATGTTTCTAGCTTGCTATATCAATCAAAGTTTAATCCAATTTATATTATAGAGAAATCTATAAACGATCACAAGGGTCACGTATCTGTTGACGTATCCCCTAGCATATCAAATGATGAGCCGGTTAAGGCTTCTTATGTTAATATGGAACCTTTAGGGTCTACCGATGGTAGGGCTTATGAGTTATTAAACGCTTCAACTCATAAATATCTAGGAAATGTACCTGATCAATATTTACATGCAATAATGTTATATGCGGCGATAAAAGTAGTGCATAGGAAACTAACGTTATTAGTGCTTGACGATGAGGACAATGAATTAGAAGTATCATTACGTACTAGGCATGGAGATCTACTTAAAGAATATAGGGAGTATTTAGGATTATCAGATTCACCTCCACAACAAGCGCAACCATCTAGGAGAAGATAATGAAAGTACAAGAATTAATGGAGAGAGTTGGAAGTACTAATACAGGTTTAATGCTGGCTTACATCAAGGATGGTCTAGAGGAGATGAATATTGATAGCGAAACTATCATTGAAAGCGTTAAGCTCGATATAGTAAAAGACCAGAGGAATTATGATTTACCTTCAGACTCAGTTCAAATAACAGGCATTAGGGCTAAAAATCATTTAAATTCTAATGATGATTATGCACCTGTTCCAAGACTAATAGGTAAAGTATTTATAGGAGACTCTGATGGCTAGTCAAAAAGAATATGCTTATAGCATAAAAGGTAATAAGCTTAATTTGCTCGAGAAAGATTACTCTGGTGGAGAGACAGGACTTAATTATTCTTACACTCCAAATAGTGGATTAGACTTACCTAAAGGGGTAGGATCATGGAAGAGCCCTTTATCTAATGTAACAAATGGAATTGAAATAGAGTATACATCTAGCTCAAGCAGCTCTATTGTTGATGAGTCTTCGGATCTGCCAGTATCGGATTATTTAGCTAAAGCATTAGTATACTATATCAAAGCAAGACTATCAGAGGGTGAGAAAGATTTTCAGACAAGAGAATATTATATGAAGCAATTCTATAAATGTATAGAGAAGAATAATAATGCCAAGATTTATGGAGCTCGAAGAATATCTCCTGGCAATCACAGAATCAAGTAACAATAAACGAGCCCATTCACGGACGGTCAGTCCTTAGGGCAGGAGGTTAATATGGCAAAAGCAGGTGGAATACAAGCATATACAGTACAAGAAGCTCAAAACGTAAGCATGGGTCAAGCAGGAGTAGCATTTGTAAGTGATAATAACACTTATACCCCTCCAACAGGATCTGTTGTAGTAGCGATACAAGCTATTGATGATTGTATATTTACTACAAACACATTAACAGAAGGTAAGCGTTATGCAGGGCCAGCAGCAGCAGGTCCAGGAGAAAATGGTAACGCTATGAGTACTATGACGATTCCTTCTGGAATGACTATCTATGGCAGATTTACTGCAGTAGCCTTTTCAGGTTCCCCTAAAGCAATTTTATATCTAGGTTAAGATATGCCTAAATTAGGATTAGGTCAATCTCTAGGGAAAAAAGCATTAACAACCCCGGGCGTAATATCTACAGGGAGAACTACTTGGGTGCCATTTGATTATCCAGGACAAACAGGCACTGCATATACAGGTCAAGCATTAGAGTTTGATGGGGTTGGTGATTATGTTCATGGTGCGCTTGATGGCAATCCAGGTGATTTCGGAAATCAGTCTGATTTAGAGGTGACAATAGCGTTTTGGTATAATCCATCTGATGTAAGTTTACTTGATGGAGTTGTATCTTGGTCTAGGTCAGCTCAACCACTTGATGGCTCTACATTTCTTGTATTTAAACAAAATAACAATGGTCAGTTAAGGTACTATCTAGATTCGTCATATACTGCACTCTCTATTGTTTTCGAAAACAATACTTGGTATCGCATTGTTTTAACTAGAACTGCTAGTGATAATACTTGGAGGTCTTATGTAAATGGAGTTGCTGACAGTACGAAAGATGATAGTGGGAGTCCTAATTCCCAAGCAAATGCAGATGTATTCTATGCTGGGTCAGGCTATGGAGGTTATTTTACAGGAATGCTTTCTGATTGCCAAGTATGGAATAAGCCATTCACTCAATCTGATGCTACCTACGACTATCTCAACCCTGAAAAACTAGCCCTAGACAATCCTGGCACTTCCCTCACTTATTCAAACCTCAAGCTATGGTATCCTATGCAGGATGGCACAAGAGGTCAGCAAATCAATTTAATGGATGGGGCTAATACTGGATTAAGTGATGAATT
>Ga0208545_1000736_pt1 | contig 15027 bp, 20 predicted proteins | sample DEB08_DNA_12_FD_185498 | JGI IMG/M metagenome (GOLD analysis project Ga0208545, IMG submission 185498) | Aqueous microbial communities from the Delaware River and Bay under freshwater to marine salinity gradient to study organic matter... | ecosystem: Environmental > Aquatic > Marine > Coastal ... | reverse complement strand
CGAGCTTGATGCTGTTATAGACATGGAAATCATGTCCGAAGCGCCGGTTCAGGTCGAGCTGGAAGACGGAAGTGTGGAGATATCCTTTGGGGAGGACGACGAAAACCTAGATATGGCCCCATTTGACGCCAACCTTGCCGAATATCTCGACGACAAACAACTTCAAGAGCTATCAGACGAGCTAATTGGTGCGGTTGAGGCGGATACTAACTCTCGTAGGGAGTGGGCGGACACATTTGTCCGTGGATTAGACGTTTTGGGCCTCAAATACGAGGAACGTACCGAACCTTGGGAGAATGCGTGCGGTGTATACAGCACTGTGCTAGCAGAAGCGGCCATTCGTTTCCAAGCAGAGGCCATGAGTGAGACTTTCCCCGCCGCAGGCCCTGTTAGAACCAAGATTCTTGGCGAAGTTAGCCGCGAAAAGGAAGATGCAGCCCTCCGTGTTAAGCAAGATATGAACTATGAGCTTACTGAGGTGATGACTGAGTACCGCCCAGAGCATGAAAGGATGCTTTATAGCCTAGGTTTGGCCGGTTCAGCGTTCAAAAAGGTCTATTTTGACCCCAATTTGGGACGTCAAGTCGCAATCTACATACCGGCTGAAGACGTAATTGTGCCCTACGGAGCGTCTAATATTGAAGCGGCAGAGCGTGTAACTCACGTAATGCGTAAGACCAAGAACGAGATGGTCAAGCTTCAGGTTAACGGGTTCTACCGAGAAGTAGACCTTGGAGAGCCAGAAGCGTTTCATACGGATATTGAAGAGAAGAAAGCCGAAGAAGGCGGGTACTCTCTTACTGATGACGACCGCTACACCGTCCTTGAAGTCCACGCCGATTTAATTATTGACGATGTGGATACTGAAGGGGAAGACGACGACTTCCAGATTGCTAAACCGTACGTTGTTACTATTGAGCGTGGCACTGGAGAAATCCTTGCGATCCGTCGCAACTGGTTAATGGAAGACCCGTTGACTCTTAAGCGTCAGCACTTTGTTCATTATGTTTACGTTCCCGGTTTTGGTTTCTATGGACTCGGCCTCATTCATATTATTGGTGGTTATGCTAAAGCTGGCACTAGCCTTATCCGTCAACTCGTGGACGCTGGAACCCTATCCAATCTCCCCGGTGGTCTCAAGTCTCGCGGACTACGAGTTAAGGGCGACGACACACCGATTGGTCCCGGCGAGTTCCGTGATGTAGACGTACCGTCTGGCAGCATCCGCGATAACATTATGCCGCTGCCGTACAAAGAACCTTCGCAGACGTTGCTAGCACTTCTCAACAAGATCACAGAAGAAGGGCGACGTTTAGGCGCTATCTCAGACATGAACATATCCGACATGAGTGCTAACGCACCGGTTGGAACAACACTTGCTCTACTAGAGCGTACGTTAAAGCCCATGGCCGCTGTACAGGCTAGGGTACATTACGCAATGAAACAGGAGTTTAAACTGCTCCGTACAATCATTGCTGAGTACGCACCTGAAGAGTATATGTACGTGCCTGACCGTGGTGAACCTCGTGCGCGACGCGCCGACTACGCTATGGTGGAAGTAATTCCTGTCAGCGACCCCAATAGCAGCACGATGGCACAGAGAGTTGTGCAGTACCAAACCGTGTTGCAGATGGCACAGGCCACCCCACAAATCTATGACCTGCCACAACTTCATCGCCAGATGATCGAGGTCTTGGGTATTAAGAATGCAGACAAGCTAGTACCAACCACTGACGACATGAAGCCTGCTGATCCGGTAAGCGAGAACATGAATGCGCTAGTTGGTAAGCCTATCAAAGCGTTTATTTATCAAGACCATGCAGCCCACATGGCGACGCACCAAGCGTTTATGCAAGACCCAATGATTATGCAGGCTATAGGACAAAACCCTCAAGCCAACCAGATCATGGCTTCATTGCAAGCTCACTTGGCAGAGCACCTTGGGTTTATGTATCGCCAGCAGATGGAAGAGAAACTTGGTGCGCCTCTACCCGGACCAAACGAAGAGATGCCAGAAGATATGGAAGTTCCATTGTCTCGTCTTCTTGCACAGGCAGGTCAACAGCTTACTCAAGCCAACCAACAGCAGGCCGCACAGCAACAGGCACAACAGAAAGCTCAAGACCCAGTGGTTCAAATGCAGCAAATGGAGCTACAACTGAAGCAAGCCGAGCTACAGCGTAAAGCAGCTAAGGATCAGGCCGACGCCCAACTCGATGCCGCAAGACTACAGTTGGATACGCAGAAAGCCCAAACTACCGCTGCCATTGAGTCTAGCCGTATAGCAGCACAAAACGAACAGGCCCAAGCCAAGAACGATCTGGATGAGGCGAAAGCGATAATGGATTTAGCTAAGACGCAGCAGACACAACCACGAGGACCGCAAGGTGGCTAAAAAGACAGGCATTACTTCAGGAGAAGCCCTACAGCTAAACAAAGGTGTTAAAGGCACTAGCATTGGCAACGGGGCTTTGAAGGTAGGCTCAATGAACAAACACAAACGTCGTAGTTTCAAAGAATATAGAGGGCAGGGAAGATAATGGCTAAAACCGTCTTTGACGTGCTGAACGAAAAACTAACGGAGCTTAAAGGCTCCAGCGAAGATTTCCTGAAGAGTGGCGGAGCTAAAGACTTTGCCGAGTATCGGGAGGTATGTGGCGTGATTCGGGGTCTAAACGCTGCATTAAGAGAAGTAGGTGACCTTTCGCGTAACTATATGGACGATAACGATGACTGAAACTATAACGGTTAGCGGGGTGGGAGCGGAAGCTTCAGTAGCCCCAGCAATGACTGCGTTAGAAGAGAAGAGAAAGCAAAGGATAGAAGAGGAGATTAAGACTGAAGAGGAGCTAGAAGCCTCTATCCCTAAGCCCGTGGGCTACAGGGTGTTAATCGCCTTACCTAACATCGAAGAAACTTTCGGTGAAAGCAAGATCGTCAAAGCTACGTCCACGGTACGGGAAGAGTACATCCTGTCTACTGTTGGCTGTGTGTTGGATATGGGTGCAGAAGCCTATAGCGACAAAGAACGGTTTCCTACTGGGCCTTGGTGCGAGGTAGGTGATTATGTGATGTTCCGTGCCAATACTGGTACGCGCTTTAAAGTTGGAAAGCAGGAATATCGTTTAATGAATGACGACTCTATTGAGGCCGTCGTCGATGATCCGCGAGCAGTCTCGCGCGCATAAGGAGTAAGACATGCCTAGACAACAGGTAGAATTTGAATTCCCAGACCCCGATAAAGAAGAAGATACTACGGAGTTTGAGGTAGATGATGCGGAAAACCGAGAGTTTATCTTTGAGAAAGACAAAGAAGCTCACGAGTCTAAGAAGAAGGGTAAAGAAGTAGAGGCAGAAGATACAGACGACGTTGAGCTAGAAATTATAGACGACACGCCTCCAGAAGACCGAGGGCGTAAAGCATCTGCACCTCCAGAAGACCCTACTGAAGACGAACTTGAAAATTATTCCGATAAAGTGCGGCAGCGTATTAAGCACTTTACTAAGGGGTACCATGACGAACGTAGGGCTAAAGAGACAGCTTTGCGGGAGCGTGAAGAATTAGAGGCGTTTGCTAAAAAAGTTTTGGAAGAAAATCAACAGCTTAAAGGCACCGTTGATAAAAACCAAAGCACAATGCTAGAGCAAGCCAAACAGACAGTGGCTAGAGAGCTAGAGGCAGCTAAGCGACAGTACAAAGAAGCTTACGAATCTGGTGATACAGACGCTATTGTTGAAGCTCAAGATGCCATAGCTACGGCTAGGATACGAGCGGACAAGGTGGCTAATTTTAAACCGGCCCCTTTACAGCGGGAAGAAACTCCTGTACAAGTACCTCAAACAGCTAGAGAACAGCCAAAAAGTCAAGTAGATCAACGCGCTAGTACATGGGCGGAAGAAAATTCTTGGTTTGGCTCAGACGACGAAATGACGGCGTTTGCTCTTGGCCTGCATAACAAATTAGTGAAAGAAGGGGTTGATCCCCAATCAGATACTTACTACGAGCATATTAATACTCGTATGCGAAAAGTATTCCCCGAGGAGTTTAACGAATCGGAGGACGCCTCTACAGAGGCAGCAGCACCGAAGAAACGAGCTAGTAATGTGGTCGCACCCGCAACGCGGAGCACAGCCCCTAAAAAGGTAACTTTAACGCGAACACAAGTATCACTAGCTAAACGCCTAGGTCTGCCTTTAGAGGTATACGCCCAACAGGTTGCTAAAGAAATGAGGAAAGGATAATGGCTACAAATAGATTAGATAGAGAACTCGAAACCCGTACAAAGACAGTCCGTAAGACAGCGTGGACCCGGCCTACAGTATTGCCTGATCCCACCCCCGAAGACGGATACACTTACCACTGGGTTCGCATCTCGACCAACGGTCAATCTGATGCCACTAATATTTCCTCGAAGATACGTGAAGGCTGGGAACCTGTACGTGCAGAAGATCACCCCGAGATATTTACTGACGCTGTGGCAGATACACGGTTTAAGGATAATGTCATCGTTGGCGGTTTGATGTTGTGTAAGGCCCCAGTAGAACTTGTTGCAGAGCGAAACGATTACTACCAGCACCAAGCTGAATCGCAAATTCACTCTGTGGACAATAACCTGATGCGCGAAAATGATCCTCGTATGCCCCTATTTCACGATAGGAAGACGAAGGTTACTTTCGGCAGCGGAAATTAAATTTTAGGAGTTATATACAATGGCTTATCCAACAGTCAGCGCTCCCTACGGCTTTAAGCCAATCAACCGTATCGACGGTATGCCTTACGCTGGTGCTACTCGCCTTATTCCTATTGCGAGTACATACAACGTGGCTATCTTCGCGGGTGACATGGTTCAAACTGTAGCGGCGGGCACATGTGAGAAGTTCACCGGTACCATTAGTGGTCTTACGGTGGGTGTTTGTGTTGGCGTTCAATACGTCAATTCTCTGGGTCAGTTCACACCGGCTCAATACTACCCCGGCACTAGCGTTACCGACGCTTACGCTATCGTAGTAGACGATCCTATGGCGGCTTTCAAAGTTGCGGTAACAACCGGTGGTGCAGTAACCACGGAAGACCGTACTGTTGTCGGCTCTAATATGGCCGTAGTACAAGGTGCAGGTGATCCTGCTACTGGAGATTCTGGACAATCAGTCCTCGCTGGCTCAGATGTTGTTACAGCAACTGTCCCTGTACGAGTAATTGATGTTGTCACAGATACCGCAACTGGTGCTGATGCTTTTGTTGAGTTGATTGTTAAGCTCAATACTCACCAGTACAATTCAACGCTTGGCGTGTAAGGAGACTAGCAAATGGCTATTTCAAGAGCGCAACTCCTTAAGGAGCTACTACCGGGGCTAAACGCCCTCTTTGGTCTCGAATACGCTAAGTATGGTGATGAGGCTGCCGAAATCTTCGAGACTGAGTCTTCTGACCGTTCTTTCGAGGAAGAAACTAAGTTGTCCGGTTTCAGTGCCGCGCCTGTTAAGGGTGAAGGTTCTGCAATCGAGTATGACAACGCGCAAGAAGCGTGGACTGCTCGTTACACTCACGAGACAATCGCTATGGGCTTCTCGCTAACTGAGGAAGCAATCGAAGATAACCTCTACGATTCACTCTCTTCACGTTATACGAAGGCTCTGGCCCGTGGTATGGCTTACACTAAGCAAGTTAAGGGTGCTTCAATCCTCAACAACGCTTTTGCTGCTGGCTCTACCTACGGTGATGGACAGACTCTCTGTTCAACTGCTCACCCTCTCGTATCTGGTGGAACTAACTCAAACCGTCCTGCTGTTGCAGCCGATCTTAACGAAACTTCACTAGAAGCTGCCGTTATCCAGATCGCTGGTTGGACTGATGAGCGTGGTCTCCTTATCGCTGCTAAGCCCTCTAAGCTTGTAATCCCACCTGCGCTGCAATTCGTTGCTACTCGCCTGTTGGATACTGAGCTTCGTGTGGCTACAGCCGATAACGACATCAACGCACTCCGCAACAATGGTTCAATCCCCGGTGGTTATACAGTAAATAACTACCTGACTGACACCAATGCGTGGTTCTTGATGACTGACGTACCTAACGGCCTGAAGCACTTTGTCCGCTCACCTATGCAAACTAGCATGGACGCAGACTTTGACACAGGTAACAGCCGATATAAGGCTCGTGAGCGATACAGCTTCGGCGTATCTGACCCACTGGGTATCTTCGGTTCACCGGGCGCTTAATAAGCAAATGGTGTTAAGATTGGGGGCTTCGGCCCCCTTTCTTTTGTGTGAAGGTAGTAGATATGGCTAGAGAACCTAAAGTAAAGAAAGAGTCGCAAGGCTCCCGAATCTGCACATCATGTAACAAAGCTAAGTTGCTGTCCCAATTTGAGACCTTTAAAGAGGGGCAAGTACGCGGGATATGTCAGCAGTGCGTTACCCTGCAAAGAGCAAGAAAAACCTCTGCTACCCCTGAGTCGTACCTCCGAGTATTAAACACCCAACTAAAATCTCAGCGGCTTAAACAAGACATCGAGTACGAAATAACTACGGAAGACGTTATTGACATGTGGGAAATGCAAGACGGTAAGTGTGCCCTATCTGGTATGCTCATGACCCACCAAAGAGACGGCACCTACGGCGATAGGAAGCAGAAAGACTTTAACGCCTCAATAGACCGGGTAAACCCCAACGGCCCTTACGTACGGGAAAACGTACAGTTAGTCGCGGCTAGGGTAAATACCATGAAACACACCCTTGGCGAAGATATGTTCATGTGGTGGGTAAAGAACATTTACGAGACTCGAATTAAGTGATATGTTGGGGGTACTGCAATTTCGCAGTGAACATCTAATGCTTTTTGTTGTTTTTTGTTTCCCTTGAGACTTGACCCGCTCCCACAGGCGGGTCTTTTTTTGCTTAAGTATTGTGTAATTAACTCCGAAATGGTATATAGTAAGACTATACCGGGGTCATTCGGTGTATCTGACAGTCCCGGCTGACGACATGCAGACAGATACGCCCCAAATTAACTCGCATGTGAGGATTCTCAAATGGCTAATACTACTTTCACAGGTCCGGTCATCTCGACTAACGGCTTTCAAGGCACTGTAACTACTACAGGCAACATCTCTGCTACTGGCACTGCTAACGTAATCGTTATCCCTACTTCTGATCCGGGTGTTGCGGGCGCTATCTGGCTTGACGGTGTTACTCTATCTATCTCGGCAGGTTAATCCTTACTAACTAGAGGAGAGACCTATGTCTAGTTCAGATATTCAGACCAAACGGGTCACGACCGCAGCTAGTTTAGGTGTAGGTCCGGCTCGCATACGTCAAGTTCAAGTGCTTACTAGCGATGTTGGTGCCGGTCGGTTAACTATTACTGATGGGGCTGGCGGCCGTACGGTGCTAGATATTGATTTTGCTGTGGAAGATTCGCACTCAATCAACATCCCAGACTACGGTATTCGTTGTGCTACTGACGTAACCATCACGTTGATGACCAACATTACTGCTATGACGGTGTTCTACAGCTAATGGCTAAGCAAGTCGACAAGAAAGCGATGGCTTGTAACAAGCCCAAGCGGACTCCGTCTCACCCTAAAAAGTCTCATGTAGTTAAGGCTTGTGAAGGTGGGAAGGAGAAAGTTATTCGTTTCGGCGAGCAAGGTGCGTCTACTGCGGGTAAACCCAAATCGGGCGAATCTGCTAAGATGAAAGCTAAGCGCAAATCGTTTAAATCCCGCCACGGCAAGAACATCGCCAAGGGTAAAATGAGCGCAGCCTACTGGGCCGACAAGGTAAAATGGTAACCAAATGAAAGACTTAGAGTACTCGATGGTAGATGTTTCATTAGCCGTTCTGAGTTACTCTAAGGGGCGTTGGACTCCAGAAGAAGTTTTAGAATTTGCATTTATGCTAGAGGGCTTCTACGAAGAAGAGACGGGCGAACCAAAGCCCACTCTAGTTGGTATCAAAGGCGGTAAGAAAGATGCCAAGCAAGAGCAAGAAACAACACAACCTGATGGCAGCGGTGGCGAATAACCCCAAGTTTGCCAAGAAGGTAGGAATCCCACAAAGCGTGGGGGAAGATTACGTTGAGGCCGATAAAGGCCGTAAGTTCAGGAGTGGCGGTATGGCTGGTTGCGGAACTAAGAGAATGAACATGGGCGGCATGACTGGAACGCCCGCTAAGAAAATGGCTATGGGCGGCATGGCTATGGCTAACAAAGGCTACAAAGCTGGCGGTAAGATTGATGGTTGCGCTAAGCGCGGTCGCACTAACTGTAAGATGCGCTAAGGAGACTAGTTATGGCTGCTGGTGGAAAGAAAAAAACTGAGAAACAGCTTAGAAAAGGCAAACCTGCCATGGACTACAAAGTTCCAACAAAAAAGCCAAGAACTGCGTTAGAACGAACGTCTCCTAAGTCTGCTACGGCGCTTAGGCGTTTAGAAGCTAAGCAAGGAGAGTTAGCGACGCGAAACATGCTCCGAGATGAGTTAGGGAGTAAGCTAGACGACCCTAATTTTAGAGTAGAAATGGGCGGCAAAAAAGTACAAGGTCTAAAGAAAGGCGGCTGTGTTGGTGACGGTTGTGCTATCCGAGGCCGCACTAAAGGTCGCATGGTATGATGAAGTGCCGAGGCATGGGCAAAATGAAGCCCATTACGTTTAAGAAAGGTGGTACGGTCAAAGATGATTGTTACCGCAAGGTGAAGGCGTCGTACAAAGTCTTCCCTTCTGCGTACGCCTCGGGCGCTATAGCTAAATGCCGGAAGAAGAAAGCTAGTGGCCGTTCGTAAGACGGAGAAGGGCAAAGCCCTAAAGCGGTGGTTCAAAGAGGACTGGAAAGATGTCCGCACGGGCAAAGCCTGTGGCCGCAAAGAAGGCGAGAAGCGGGGAACCCCGTACTGTAGGCCCACAAAGCGCGTCTCCAGTAAAACGCCTAAGACCTCTGGTGAAATGACAGCGGCAGAAAAGAAGTCCCGAGTAGCGCAGAAGAAGCGCCTAGGGCAACCGGCAGGAAAACCCAAGCGTGTAGCCCCGCTTAAAAGGAAGAAGAAATAATGGCAACTTCTGGCACTACAGCGTTCAACATGGACTTCACCGAGATTGCGGAAGAAGCGTGGGAACGTGCCGGTAGAGAAATGCGTTCTGGGTATGACCTGCGTACTGCTCGTCGTTCCATGAACCTGCTGACTATCGAGTGGCAGAACCGTGGCATTAACATGTGGACTATTGAAGAGGGGACGTTAAACCTCGCTCAAGGCACAGCCACTTACGACCTTCCGGCAGATACTATAGATTTACTAGAACACGTAGTGCGTACGGGCAATGGCAACATTAGCACCCAGTCTGACCTGAACATCACACGTATCAGCGTCTCTACCTACTCCAGTATTCCTAACAAGCTAAACCAAGGCCGCCCTATTCAGATGTACATAGACCGTGGGCAAGTTAACCCCTCAGTTACTGTGTGGCCTGTGCCAGACCAAGGTACCCTAGCAGAGCCTTACTACGTGCTTAAGTATTGGCGTATGCGTCGTATTGAAGATGCCGGTACAGGGGTAAACACAGCAGACGTTAACTTTCGTTTCTTGCCCTGCCTCGTTGCGGGATTGGCTTATTACATAGCCCAGAAAGACCCAGATTTAATGCCCCGTATTCCTATGCTACAGACCGAGTACGAGCGCCAGTTTGAGTTAGCGGCGGGCGAAGACCGTGAGAAAGCCACACTTAGCTTGGTGCCGCGTATTTATGGCGTGAGGTAGACATGAGCTACAAGTATGCGTCTGGGCAAAAAGCAATCGCAATATGCGACGTATGTGGCTTTCAATACAAGTTACGAGAGCTTAAAGAGCTGATTGTTAAGGGAAATAAGACTAACATTAAGGCATGCCCTGAGTGTTGGGAACCGGATCAGCCACAGAACAGATTAGGGGAGTTTCCAGTTGAAGACCCCCAAGCACTACGAAACCCACGACCAGACTCTGCGGAGTTGGTAAGCAGCAGGGACATTCAATGGGGATGGGACCCAGTAGGACTAAACGATCCTTTTGGACTTACCCCAGACAATTTGGAAGGGACAGGCGTCGTAGGCACAGTAACAGTAACTACGAGCTAGGAGACAGAAATGAAAATGAAGTCAAGATCAAACGTGAAGGCCCCGAAGGTAATAGAGTTCCCGAACGAGCCTGTAATGTACAAAGTAGCCGACTGCTGCAATCAACCGCCGAAGGACATGAAGACTAGCGGTGTTAAGATGCGTGGTGTAGGTGCGGCCACTAAAGGTACTATGGCCCGAGGCCCAATGGGTTAAGGAGTAGCAGGTGAATTACACCGAGCTTAAAACGAACATAGAAGATATATGCGAGCAGTCGTTTACCGATGAGCAGCTTGCTATGTTTACGGATCAGGCTGAGCAGAAGATTTACAACACTGTTCAGATACCGGCTTTGCGTCGTAACCAGACAGGTAACCTGACGGCTAGCAATAAGTACTTGGTGTTCCCGACAGACTTTCTTTACCCTTTCTCTTTAGCGGTTATTGACGGTGATGGCAACTACGAGTACTTGCTGAATAAGGATGTTAACTTCATCCGCGAGGCTTACCCCGGACCTTCAAGCACGGGCACGCCAAAGCATTACGGTCTTTTTGACGATACAGCGTTTATCATAGGCCCAACACCGGATGCTTCGTACGAAGTTGAGTTACACTACGGCTACTACCCCGAGTCTATTGTTACTGCGGGTACTACGTGGCTTGGCGAGGAGTTTGATTCTGCGCTGTTAAATGGTGCTTTGGTTGAGGCGATACGCTTTATTAAGGGCGAGCCTGATATGGTTCAGCTCTATCAGAGCATGTATGTAGACGCTATGGCGCTACTCAAAAACTTAGGGGACGGCAAGATGCGGGAAGATATGTACCGCTCTGGTCAACTCCGTATAACCCCGCGTTAATTTAAGAGGAAACACAAATGGCTATTACACAAGCTATGGCAACATCATTCAAAGTTCAAATCCTCGGAGGAGACTTTGATTTTAGTGCAGGTACAGCACAGACATTCAAGATTGCTCTGTTTACTTCATCAGCTACGCTAGACGCCACTACTACGGCATACAGCGTGACTAACGAGGTTTCAGGCACAGGCTACACGGCGGGCGGGAATACACTCACTATCTCTACAAACCCCACGTCTACTGGCACTACAGCGTTCTTGGACTTTGCAGACACTACGTGGACTTCAGCGACCATTACGGCTCGCGGTGCTTTGATTTACTTAGCTGACGGCGGCACTAACCCTGCTGTTGCGGTTCTGGACTTCGGTGCGGACAAGACCTCTACTGCGGGCGACTTTACTATTGTCTTCCCTGCTGCTGACGCGAGCAACGCTATAATCCGTATCGCTTAGTAGGAGGCTAAATGGCCTCTTCGACGGATTACATAGGCTGGGGTTCAGGTCCTTGGGGCCGAGACAACTGGGGTTCTAGTACTACCACTATTTTTGTAGATGGGGTTTCTGGAACTTCAACGCTCGGCAATGAGGCTGTATCTGCTGATGCTACTGTATCTGTTACAGGGGTTGTTGGTACTTCTGCGTTAGGTAATATCGCTGTTGAGGCTGATGGGGCTATCCAAGCTCTTGGTAATGCGGCTACCGGTGCAGTTGGGTCTGTTGAAGTAGTCGCCGAAGCTAATGTCTCCTTAACTGGGGTAACCGCTACTGGTGCTTTAGGCACCGCCACAGTAGAAGCTGATGCTATTGTTAACGCTATCGGGGTCGCAGCTACAGGAAATATTGGCTCAGTTACCGTTGATCTACGTACCCTAGCCGAAGTAACAGGCGTAGAAGGCACGGGACAAATAGGCAGCGCGGGCGTTGCAGCTTCTGCGGTAGTTGATGTAACGGGTGTTGAAGGTACTACGGTCCTTGGCGAAGAAACCGTCATTGAAGGCACTGGGGTATCAGTAAACGCAGTAGGTGTCGAAGGCACTACAGCACTTGGTAACATCGCGGTTGAAGCTGATGGAGCTGTTGAGGCCCTTGGTAACGCTGCTACCGGTGAAGTAGGTACGGTCATAGCCGCCGCTTCTGCGCTTGTTGATGTTACTGGAGTGGAAGCTACCACAGCCCTCGGTGAAGAGACTGTATCTGCCGGAGCAACGGTATACGCCATTGGCGTACAGGGCACTACCCAACTAGGCACTGTTTCTTTAATCACCAACAACGTAATAAATGTTACGGGTGTTCAGGGCACTACAGCACTAGGTACGGCGACAGCAGAAGCGGATGCCACTGTTAACGTCACGGGCGTCCAAGGAACTACAGCACTAGGCGAAACCACAGAAACAGGCACGGCTACGGTATACGCCATTGGCGTACAGGGCACAGGTAGAGTTGGAAATGTATTAGTCTGGGGCGAAATAGTACCCGATCAAAACGCAGGCTGGGTAGACGTAGACGATAGCCAAACACCAAATTGGACGGAGATAGCAGCGTGAAAATAGTAAAAGATGCAGTACAACTAGGCGATGCGATAGACCCTAAGCATGAGATTGAAGTGGTTTGCGCTAACTGCGGACACGATGTGGATGAGTCTGAACTTAGTGCGGATACTTGCTCAGATTGCGGCGAAGCACTAAACTTGCGTCAGAATACAAAGATTTACGCGACAAGCGTCCCGCCCGCTGGCGGTTCTACCTTAGTGTAGGCACTGGAGAAAATAGATGGCTACTTACGACAACGACTTAAGACTCAAAGAGATTACCACCGGTGACGAAGACGGCACTTGGGGTGACAGCACCAACACCAACCTTGAGCTTATCGCTGACGGTTTTAGCTATGGCACGAAGGAAATGGCGGCTGACGCCAACGAAACCTTCACAATGCCTGACTTCAGTGCAGACGCCACGCGCTCTTTGTATTTAAAAATTACCTCTGCGGTTTCTCTGACCACTACTCGCGTAGTCACTCTTGGGCCAAACACCGTCTCTAAGGTGTGGATGATTGAGAACGCTACTTCAGGTAGCCAGACCATTACGATCAAACAGGGTTCAGGCGCTACGGTCAACGTACCTAATGGCTCTAAAGTCATGGTCGTCACAGACGGCGCAGGCGCAGGCGCTGCGGTATTAAACGCTAACCCTACCGAAGTCGGTGGTACGGTAACAAGTGTAGGCGGCACAGGCACAGTCCAAGGCTTAACCCTTTCTGGCACTGTAACAAGCTCTGGCAATCTGACTCTCGGGGGTTCTCTGTCTGACGTAAACCTTGCCTCCCAAGTTACTGGCACTCTTCCTGTCGCTAACGGCGGTACAGGCTCTACATCACTCACTGCCAACAACGTCATCCTTGGTAACGGCACAGGCGCAGTACAAACTGTAGCCCCAAGCACATCAGGCAACGTCCTTACCTCTAACGGCTCTACTTGGGTGTCTCAGGCCGTCCCTGCTACGTTGATTGGCGAGACTGACTCTGCGTCTCCGTTCTTGACGGCTTTGGGTAGTGGTGCGGGTGCTAGTAATTTAAGCACAGGATTAAGAAATACTGCTGTTGGTTATGAAGCACTTAACACAAATACGACCGGAGATGACAACACTGCGATTGGTTATGAGGCGCTTAAGAACTCCTCTACTGGTGGAAATAACACTGCTGTAGGCAGATCATCACTTTTAGCAAACACTGCCGCAGGAAACACTGCTGTTGGCTTTTCATCGCTTGAAACAAACACCACTGGAGCATCTCAAGTCGCTGTTGGTTTTAGAGCTTTGTGGAAAAACACCACAGCTTCTAGCAATACGGCTGTTGGGTATTCAGCGTTAGAGGACAACACTACTGGCAGCAACAATGTAGCTGTTGGAAGAGATGCGCTTGCAAATAATGTTAGCGGGCTAGTAAACACTGCCGTAGGAACATCCGCATTAGAGGCTAACACTGCCTCATACAACACGGCTGTTGGCTACCAAACCTTTAAAGCAAACACATCTGGCACAAACAATGTAGGTATGGGTCGCCTTACAGCCACTGCTAATACCACAGGCTCTAACAACACTGCCATTGGCAATGAAGCAATACAGGCTAATACTACAGGCGCAAGCAATACCGCGATTGGCTTTCAAGCACTAGAGACTAACACTACAGCCTCTTTTAACACCGCCATAGGCGCAGAAGCACTTCAGTTAAACACCACAGGCGAAAACAACGTAGCCGTTGGTTATCAAGCTCTTGACGCAAATACCACAGGCACAAGAAATATTGCTGTTGGTAATCAAGCTCTTGACGCAAGTACTACAGGATTTGATAACTTAGCAATCGGGCATCAGGCTTTATCATCTAAGACTTCAGGAAGCTACAACGTAGCTATTGGCAGTTACGCCCTTCTTGATAACCTATATTCTTCTAGTAACGTGGCTGTTGGTTATAATGCAAGCCGATCTTCAGGAAACTCTCGCGTAACGGCTGTTGGTTCACAAGCATTGCAAGCAAATATCGCAGCAGACAATACCGCTGTGGGGGAACGCGCTTTAACAGACAATACTTCAGGCGCAGTCAACACTGCTGTGGGTGCGCAAGCAATGCAGTTTAATACCACAGGCACTCATAATGTAGCTATGGGTTATCAGGCGCTGCGAAGCAACACCAGTGGTGGGTTAAATAACGCGATTGGCTATCAAGCATTGCTTAGCAACACATTTGGACAAGGAAATATTGCTGTTGGCAATCTTGCTCTGCGAACAAATATTGCAGGAATACGCAATGTAGCTATTGGTCAAGAGGCTCTTTACTCAAACCAAAACGCAAATTACAACGTCGCCGTTGGGCATACAGCACTAAAGACAAACACCACAGGCGCAAGTAACGTAGCCGTAGGAGCAGAAGCCCTTCTACTTAACACCACAGGCGCAGGAAACGTCGCTGTTGGTTACCAAGCACTTGACGCAAACACCACAGGCGCAAGCAACACAGCAGTCGGCTCGGCTAGTATGACGAGTAACACAACAGGCAACTACAATACTGCTGTTTCTAATAGTAGTTTGCAAAATAACACC
>Ga0208545_1000731_pt1 | contig 15095 bp, 19 predicted proteins | sample DEB08_DNA_12_FD_185498 | JGI IMG/M metagenome (GOLD analysis project Ga0208545, IMG submission 185498) | Aqueous microbial communities from the Delaware River and Bay under freshwater to marine salinity gradient to study organic matter... | ecosystem: Environmental > Aquatic > Marine > Coastal ... | reverse complement strand
CTGTTCGAAACATTTGTTTCTTGGTCCAAGTGTCACGAAGCTCGTCTACCATACCTTTAAAAGCAGATAGATCTTCTTGTTCTAATAAATTATTTAAATGAGTTTCTTCACCTTGTATTACTTCTTTAACGTCTTTTTTCATATCTTTATCCTTTATGTTTCTTTCTTATATATATTGTTTAAAATATATTACAAGTCTTATGAGTCGGTAAATGTAACAGTTGTAGGTGAACCAGCACCTGAAAATGTTTCTACGTGAGTTGTATCAGCACCACCCATAGCCATTGCAGCTGTGCTGCTGCCTTTAGTAGATCCCATCAACCCTCTTGCATTAGCCATGTCTCCTTGTTCTGTCCAATTTGTTCCATTCCAAACCTCTGTGATGCCTACTGCTCCAGATCCTGGGTCTCCGCCAAAAGCCACACACGCTGTGTTATCAGATCCAGCACCACCTAGACTTCGTCGTGCAGTATTTAAATTGTTTACTGCCGTCCACGTTGAACCATTCCAACTTTCTGTTCCTGCAAAATATTCAGGAGATCCTCCACTATCTTTAAATCCACCAAACGCTAATGCAGAAGTAGTTATTCCACCAGCCCCACCATCATTTCTTGCAGTATTTAAATCTGCTACTTCAGTCCAGTTTGTTCCATTCCAACTTTCTGTGTCTGCAGTTACAGGAGGATTACCTCCACTACCTGCTGCACCACCTATACAAAGAGCTGCTGTATTAGTTCCAGTTCCAGCTGCAAAACTTCTTGCTAGATTTAAATTATTAACATTTGTCCAATTAGTTCCATTCCATTTTTCTGTGGCATTAGAAGCAGCATTAGGTGATGGTGCTGCTAGGTTACCAGCAAAAGCTAATGCAGCTGTGCCTAAAGCACCAGCTCCTGCTAAAGCTCTTCTTGACGTATTTAAATCATTCTGTTCTGACCAGCTAGATCCATTATAGAATTCTGTTTCTCCACCAAAGTTTTCTCCAAAAACTAATCCAGAAGTTGTAGTTCCCGCACCAGCTACTTGATCTCTAGCTGTGTTTAAACTTGGTGTACTAGACCAAGCTCCAGATGTTGTTGCGCCTTGACCTTTTAAAACATTTGATGTTGAGTTATACCAAACTTGTCCTTCAACAGGATTTGATGGGTCTGATGCTAAGACCTCAATATTTGTTCCTTTAATTTCTTTATATGTTGCCATAATTAATCCGTACTTATCGTTTTAGTTGCTATTGTTGAACCACTCCATTCTTCTGTTGCTGCTGTTACTCCAGGTGTTGTTTCACCTCCAAAAGCTAAGGCAGCTGTGTTTCCTCCACTACCAGCTGATCCCATTTCTCTTCGATTAACATTTAAGTCAGCAACTTCTACCCAACTAACACCATTCCATGATTCTGTTATAGCACCAGAAGGTGGTATAGGACTACCTCCAAAACATAATGCAGCTGTTGCAGTTCCCGATCCACCCGCATTTGATCGACCAGTATTTAAATTATTAACCTCTGTCCAATTTGTTCCATTCCAAACTTCTGTTAAATCTCTCATGTTAGGTGGAGTATATCCTCCAAAAGCTAATGCAGAAGTATTATCTGCTCCACATCCCATTATTTCATACCTTGCAGTATTTAAGTCGTTAACTTCAGTCCAAGTTGAACCATTGTAAGATTCTGTTACTGCTACCCAATTTGTTCCATCATAACCTCCATAAAATAAAGCTGATGTAGTAGTTCCATTAGCTGCAGCTGTGTTTCGATTAGTATTTATAGTTGCTGGAACAGTAGTCCAATTAGAACCATTCCATAATTCTGTTGCATTATAATTAGTTGCTCCAGAACTTCCACCAAAGGCTAATGCTGCTGTTTGTGTTCCAGCAGATCCACCATTACCTCTTCCAGTATTCAAATCATTAACTTCAGTCCAGTTGGTTCCATTGTAAGATTCTGTTTTAGCATTAGTAGGAGCAGGGATTCCACCAATAGCTAAAGCTGCATCTTTAGTTCCTGCGCCACCTTTCATAAAAACTCTACTTGCCGTATTTAAATTTCCACTTGTAGCCCAAGCACCGATTGGTGCACCTGCACCTGTCCATTCTTCTGTTAATGCTGATGGTGAAGGTGTTCCTCCGCCAAAAGCTAGTCCAGAACTTACAGGTCCTTGTGTTGATCCCATAAGAGATCTTCCAGTTGCTAAATCATTTTGTTCTACCCAACTTGAGCCATTCCATAATTCTGATGCACCTGTTCTTGGACTTCCAGGAACTAAACCACCAAATACTAAAGCAGATGTATTATCTGTACCGAAACCAGATGCTCTTTCTCTTGGAGTGTTTAAATCTGTTATTTCAGTCCAGTTAGTTCCATTCCAAGATTCTGTTACAGCTGATCCTGGAGCAGGATTTCCACCAACAGATAATGCAGATGAAGGTGTTCCAGCTGCTGCTATGTATTGTCTTGCCGTGTTTAAATCGTTTACTTCAGTCCAGTTAGTTCCATTCCAATTTTCTGTTAAAGCACTTACTGGAGGTGTATTACCGCCAAATGTTAAAGAAGCTGTATTAGTAGCACCAGTTCCACCCATACCACTTCGTGCTGTAGTTAAATTATTTACTTCTGTCCAATTAGTTCCATTCCACATTTCAGTTAAATTTGTTATTGCTGTATCTACTCCACCAAAAGCTACTGCTGCAGTGGCTGTTCCAGCACCTGACATATTTTGTCTAGCAGTAGTTAAATCGTTTACTTCTGTCCAACTTGTACCATCATATACTTCTGTTGCACCTGTTCTAGGTGGAGCTTCTCCACCGAAAGCTATAGCGGATGTGCCTGAAGCACCTGCTCCTGTTGTTTGAGTTCTTGCTGTATTTAAACTTCCACCAGTTCTCCACGAACCACCTGTAGTTGTATTTGGATATTGAAACTTTAACGCATTAGACGTCTCGTTGTACCACACCTCTCCCGTATTCGGATTATCGGGATCCGTAGTGTAGTTCTGTATTTTACTACCATGTGTGCCTAAGTACGTAGCCATTTAATTTTTACTCCTCCAATGTTATGTCAGCAGGTCTTGTGTTAGTCTCTACTGCTGGTGCTTTTTCAGCATCAGGTAAAGCATCCCACGCAGCTTGCGCTGCTTGAACCTCTGCATCAACAATCGCCTGTGCCTCGTCTTTTGTTTTTACAGTACCTGCAACTTTAGCAACCCAAAGATTACCGTGTTTGTTGTATGCAGGAACTTGCCAAACATTTCCAGGATAGCCTACAAACGTGATTCTTTGAGATTCAACGTGATCGATGAAACCCTTTCCCCAGTTTTCTGCTACACAGTATTGATATGTTTTTGCCATAGTTTTCTCCTTTTATTAATCTGTTAAAGTTTTTACCACATTTGATGGAACATTCCAACTTTCTGTTGCTGCTTTTACTGGTCCATTATCTCCACCAAAAGATAAACCAGCTGTTGTTGTACCTGCTCCTGCGTTAAATCTTACTGCAGCATTTAAATCACCTTGTTCACTCCAGCTAGTTCCATTCCATAGTTCTGTAATTGCTAAATTTGGTGGACCTTCTCCTCCAAAAGCTAAAGCTGATGGTTGAGTACCAAGACCTGCTAATTGATTTCTTGCAGTATTTAAATTATTAACTTCCGCCCAATTAGTTCCATTCCATAATTCTGTATTAGCTGTTGGTCCTGGATTTCCACCAAAACATAGTCCCGTTGTGTTGTCGGCTCCTGCACCAGCTACAAATCTTTTAGCCCCACCTAAATTATTAACTTCTGTCCAATTAGTTCCATTCCATAATTCAGTATTTGCTGTATTTCCTCCAGGTTCACTACCTCCAAAAGCTAAAGCAGATGTATTAGTTCCAAATCCACCTAAAGCATCTTTAGCTGCATTTAAATTATTTACTTCTGTCCAGTTTGTTCCATTCCAAGTTTCTGTATCCTCATTTCCTCCAAATGCTAAACCTGCTGTAGATGTACCACAACCTGCTAAAAGACTTCTAGCTGTATTAAGATCATTTACTTCAGTCCAACTAGTCCCATCATATAATTCTGTAGCTCCAGTATTAGGTGGTACACTTCCTCCAAATGCTAACGCTGCAGTTTGTATACCTGCTCCTGCTAAATCAGTTCTTGCTGTGTTTAAATTTGCCTCAGTAGACCAAGCACCTAATGCAGTACCTGCAGCTGTAAATTCTTCTGTTGCAGCTGTAGCACCAGGATTACTTCCGCCCATTACCACACCTAAAGTAGATGTACCACTTCCCGCTACATTATTTCTTGAAGTTGATAAGTTTGTTGTTTCAGTCCAGTTAGTTCCATTCCAAGTTTCTACATTTGCTGTTCTTCCTGGAGAATCTCCACCAGCTGCCAATGCTGCAGATATGGATCCAAATCCAGCAAGCTCACTTCTACCATCATTTAAATCATTAACTTCCGTCCAATTACTTCCGTTCCAGCTTTCTGTTTCTGCTTTTCTTCCTCCTCCGCCGCCATCTACATTTCCTGCAAATGCTAAAGCAGAAGTATTAGAAGCACCTGCATTTCCTAAACTATTTCTAGCTAAATTTAAATCTCCAACTTCAGTCCAATTAGTTCCATTATAAGATTCTGTTAATGCTGAGTTATCTGTAATATACCCACCATCTGCTAATGCGGATGTTGTGGTTCCAGTTCCTGCTAATCTTTCTCTAGCTGTATTTAAATCGTTAACTTCAGTCCAAGCTGAACCATTCCAAGATTCTGTCACTGCTTGTGCTGTTGTACTCTGTCTACCTCCAAAAGCTAATGCAGCTGTCGCTGTACCAGCACCTGCTAATGCATCTCTTGCTGTATTTAAATCTCCAACCTCAGTCCAAGTACTACCATTATAAGATTCTGTTAATGCTACAAAAGGAGGATCTGTATCTCCACCAAAATATAAAGTTGCTGTTTGTGTTCCATTACCTGATGCAGCTCCCCTAAATCTAGCAGTATTTAAATTTCCACCTGTGGCCCAAGCATCAGCTGAAGTTACATTTGGATATTGATAATTGAAATTTTTGTTAGTGCTATCGTACCATAGCTCACCTTCCACGGCTCCTGGGTAAGCACCCGCGTAGTTGACAACCGAAGTTCCAACTTTCTCCTTATAAGTAGCCATGATTATTTATTCTTTAACAACCAACCCTGAGTTCCATCCGTATAAACCAAAGTATTTGCTGCTCTTTCTACTGAAACTGTTAAACTTGCTGTTGAACCCATAATTTTTTCGGTACCATTTGGATCAATCGTAAGTGCATTAGTATCAAATGTTCCCGCATAGTCTGCAAAAGATACTTCATCTCCTAAAGTTCCTGCAGGTAAATCCATTTCTATGGCATTACTTGTAGTATTAATAAAATATCCTTGTCCAGCTACTGCTGTAAATGTAGATGAAGTTTTAACTGCTTGCCAATCAGTTCCTCCAGAGTTGTCTACAAAAGATAAAACTCCTGAACCATTAGTTGTTAAAATTTGATTTGCAGAACCATCTGCATTTGGAAAAGTTAATACATCAACAACAACTTTACCTGAACCATTTGGTGTAAGAGTAATATTACCATTAGCTGCATCTGTGATTGTAATATTACCTGAGTTTGTACCTGAATTTGTATCTAATACTAAATCATGTGCTCCACTTGATGTAAGTGTAGCGTTAGCTGATCCAGTTCCAATTTTAGTTTCACCAGTTCCTTTTGGAATAATTGCAACATCTACATTTGAATCTCCACCTGTAGCAGATATTGATGGTGCATTTCCAGTTGCAGCATTTGTTATATCAAATTGATTAACTGCTGAAGTTGTAGTTTGAAATATTAATTGTTCATTTCCGTTTTCATCAATAATTCCATGAGCATCATCAAAAGCAATATTAAAATCGTTAGTGTCTAAATTACCACCTAATTGTGGAGAAGTATCTTCTACTATTGAAGTTAAACCTAAAGCTACTTCTTTAATATCTGGATTAGTTCCATCGTTTGCAGTTGCAAAAACTACTTTGTCTCCTTTATCTGTTGCAGAAAAAGTTACGCTAGAACCAGAACCTGATACATATTTAAATTGTACTGTGTAAGCACCTGATGTTGAATTTCTTAAAAAATAAAATGTTTGTGCGTCTAAAGGAATTGTTACAATTTGATTTCCAGTAATTGAACCTGTAAACTCAATCATTCTGTGAGACATAGTAGCTCCAGTTGATCCATCAGAAACTGAAAGAGCTGTAGTTTGTGCACCACCTGCTATTGATTGTGCAGAATACCCACCAGAAATTTGTTCTATAATATTTAAATTTGTATTAGTCTTTGTTCCCCAAGTACCGGCGTTTTCACCAGTTGCCATTAGCTCTATACCGAGAGGTGTGTATGTTGATGCCATAAATTATCTCCTATGCGACGTCACTATAACTTGTATTTGATCCTGTTGCAACAGAAGAATAACTACTATTTGACCCTGTTGCAGGACTTGTATACGATGTATTTGATCCAGTGTCAATGTTTGCGTAAGACTGTATTCCTAATATTCCTAGCGAAGATGTAAGCTGATCTGTTACTAATCCCTGTACTACATCAGGAAGTGTAAAAGATCCTACTGAAGATGTAGAAGAAACACCTGATAATTCGTATGTAAATTCTAATGTAAGAGAACCTAATCCAGATGTTGCAGATACACCAGTTAAGTTTATTAACTCAACAGAACCGACTGTAATTTCTCCAATACTAGTTGTTGCTGATACTCCTGTAATCGGTTCAGTGCTAACTCCAAAATTTAAACCTGCTGTTCCTAAACCTGAAGTAGAAGCCACTCCTGTTATTGGTTCAGTGCTAACTCCAAAAGCTAAACCTAAAAGTCCTTCATCAGATGTAGCAACTTGTCCACTTAAATTAATTGTTGGACTAATTGCAAAACTAACACTTCCAACACTTGTTGTTGCAACTTGACTAGATAATTCATATGCAAATTCTAATGTTGGTGATCCTACACTAGATTCTATTTCTTGACCTACTAAACCTATTACTTGGTTTGGAGATTCACCCCAAGTTAATTCACTCCAATTGCCTCTACCCCAACCAACTAATGTTCCTACATAAGATAAAGTTGGTGTTGCAAAAGTTGCAGATACTCCTGTTAAGGGTACACCTAATTCTCCAAAAACATTAGGGCTACCAACACTTGAAGTTAAAGAGTGATTAGAACCTATCATCTCTAATTCGTATGCTACACCTATAGTTATAGAACCTACTGATGAAGTTGTGGCTAAACCTCCAAGAGAAATAGTTTCGTTTGCTCCTTCACCCCAGTCAGCTACACCATAGTTTAATCTACCCCAACCTTCTTCGTTGAAAGCTTCTAAAGTAGAACCTACGCCTGATGTTAATTGTTGACCAGTTAATGAATTTAAAATTACATCATCTGCCCATTCGTTGGAACCCCAAGTGTTATTACCCCAGGTTGAAGCCATAAGGAAATCCTCCTTACGCTATACGAATGATTGCGTTAGATGCGTCTGCTGTTGGAAATTGAATTGTAAAAGTTCCAGATGATACTGTTTTATCACCACCGAAAGCAATAACTGCTACAGCTTTATCAGATTGTGAATCATTATAAATTAATGCACCATTTGCTGTGAAAGATGCTGAAGTATAACTAACATCTGCAAAATCACATACAGCTGTTGAACCAGATAATGCTGGAGTCACACTTGTAAGTGTTGCACCTCCTGCAGAATATGCAGATCCTGATGCATTAGTTATTTCGTTTGATGTAGCGTAAGCTGTTGTACCTGCACCTAAAGATGCTGAACTTGTAAATAGAGCTATTTTAAATGTATTTCCGCTTGATGCTGTAAAATTGTGTGTACCAACTAATATCTCTTGTTTAAAGCTGTTACAAATTGCTGATGATATTGCCATAATTTAATCTCCTACGGGTTTGCTGATTTTACTGGTATTCGAACAGCGCCATCTGTGTAGTCATCTCTTCGTCTTCTACCAACTTGCTCGTTAGCAAACTTTTGTATCTCTTGTTTATACTTATTTTCATATAGTGTCAACATGTCTATCGGACCTTTTAAAAAACCATATGTTTCTGACAGACAGCAATATAATAAGCCATTTGGAAAATTCATACTTATATAATTTGTAGCATTTCCTGACTCTAATGTAGCTGGCATTTTATTAAAATGAACTCTAAACTTGTATGTTGCATCAGGAACTGGAGCTAAATATAGTCTTCCTGATGTAGTATCTGTATCGCCTGTAGCTCCTCCATACATAGAATAATATTTAGGTTGACCTCTTTTTGTAGAAAGAGTTGAAGATATGTATTCTTGAAGATAAGTTACATCTTTTTTTTCTAACCAAATATTGGGTCCAGTTATAGCAGATGTAGACTCATAAACTTGAACACCTCTTATAAATAATGCACCTGCTGGTACATTTATTGATTCCTGACCTATAACTAAATTTCCATCTTGTTGAACTCTATCTGCATCAATAGGTACATCTCTCATTATTCTATATTGAGCATTTAAAATTATATTTTCTAAAATATCTGTAGTTAAAACATTAGAATCTGTTTCAGTATAGTTTCTTATTTGTGTAACTAAAGTTGTGTAACTTATACCAGCCATTACTTAAAATCCTTTTTATATTTTAAACGCATCTTTTTTTGTTTTGGAGTTTCTTCATAAAACTCAAGATGCTCATCTTTTTGTCTATGAGGTCTAACAGCTTGTTTTATCCAATTCCAAATTTTATTTATCATAATTAAGCTCTATCATTTACTGGGCCAACTGTACACTGTAAACCACCACCTGTTGCTGTTGACGTTGAATTTGAATCAAAAGTAATAGTAAATCTATTATACTGTTCTATAGTAGCTGGTTGAGCACCTGTTACAACAGTATCTGGATCTATAGAAGCAAGACGGCAACCAAAAACTTTAGCACCTGCTAAATGAGAACTTGCTGTAGTATTAGGAAAACTTTCTCCTCTAAAAGTTGCAGAAGTTCCACGAACGCAATTACTTAAAGTTACTATACCTGTATCTATATGAATAGTTGAAGTTTGATAAAAAACAACTTCATTTTCATATCTACCTGTTTCACTATTTACTTTTTCAATTACTACATAGCTATTTGATGGTAAGTAAAAAGAACCATCTCCAGCAGATAAAGTAATTGAAGTAGCTGCAGCAGAAATATCTGCATTAAGTGTTGAAGATAATTCTATTTGTTCTATTGATCTAGCACCAACAGCACTTTTAACACCTTGAAATCTTACATAATTTAATTCTCCTCCTTGAGCTTCTGTAGAGTAATCAGGAAAACTTACAGTCATTATTTTATTTCCGTTTGTTATAGAAAAAGGATTATTAGGTAAAAAATCAGGAGTTGGAAATTCAGTTCTATCTGGTCTAACATTTAATAATGCAATCCCATCACCACCAATTGGTTTTGGTTCAAGTTGTGGTTGTTTAGGTTCATATTCTGTGTAATGAACAAAAGAACCATTCCATTCTTTTACCATTTCTCTGTATGGAAACTCCATACCTGATCTATCTGAAATAGCTTTTGAATGTTTTCCTGTTGCGTATTTAGACATTAAGTTCCTGGGTAATAAGCTTTTGGTGTAATAAATGTACTAGAAGCTGAACCATCTTCTGCTAATGCTCTAGCTAATTCGTCTTCATAATATAATTTCATTTGTTGGACTAATTGTGGTTGATATTTTTGTGCAAGATAAAAAGCTAAACCTGAAGTCATACAAGGTATAAATCTAAAAGGTATATCTCCTGCATTTGTATAATCTCCTACATCTTGTATTCTTTTTATATAATAAAAATGCACATCTTTAGATGCATTTGTTGAATCAGGTGTAGGATAAATACTAATACTAATGTGATCAATAAATCTTTGAACCCAATATTGATTAGGAGTTCCTTGTGAAAGTTTATTTGAAAAAGCTGCATAAGTTGATCTATCAACTTTAGTCATTGGACTATCTGATTGATTTGTTGCAGCTCTATTATTTCTTAATTGTGCTTCAAGGATATCGGACATTCCATAAATACCATTTGGATTTGAAGTAGCACTTGTACCATCTGCAGTTGATCTAAAAAATTTATATTCAGATTGTCCTTGAACTAAATCTAAACTTGTACTAGCTATTTCCCAGTAATGAATACCTCTATTACCCCATTCTTGAAAAAGAATATTAAGAGATCTTCTTGCTGATTTCATTTGATAACCAGCTACTGAATTTAATCCAATACGTTCAAAAGATTCTTCTATTATTTCATCAATAGAAAAAGTTTTATCAAAAGTAGTTGTGCTCGAGGTTGTGTTAGCCATTTAGCCTCCTAGCCAGTATATCCAAGTGTAATAGATCCTGTTCCAGTTACATCTGCATAGATAGTAGTTTCAAATCTAATACCATTTCCTGGTACATAGATATCTAATCCTTCATCTCCAAAAGTAGCTTCAAAAACTATACTTCCAGATGCAGTTGCTGCATCATAAAGTTTTATATTTGTAATACCAGTACCTTGAATGTATGTAACTCTAGCAGGACCAATATTAGTAGATCCTCCTGAAGCAGTTTTAACCTGTCCATCAGCTGTAAGTGTTGTAAATTTCTGATCTGAACTCATATTTGTTTCTCCTTAAAATTAATTTTATGTGGGGCCGTAGCCCCACACTAATTATTTATTATGCTAGATTATTATTTTGTGAATACAAAATAGTAAATCTAACTTCACCAGCATTTGTTGCTGCTGAACTTGTGAAAGTTAATCTGATGTCAGTTGTTCCAACATCTTCCCAAGCTAATGCTCCACCTGCTTGAGTTGTTGGGTATTTTCTACCAGCGTCTGTTCCACTTGCATAAGTGTTCAAAAGTGTTGCTGCCCCACCAGCTACATCACCAATACTATAGTTAGTAGTAGTGTTAGCTGCTGTGATTTGATCAATCACAATATCAATGATTTGTGAATTTGCAGGAATTACAACGTTTTGTACCGCTGCTGCAATTGCTCCGCCTGATAAATCAGCTGCAAAAGTTTGAGACATTACAACTTGTCCAACATTCGCGATGTTAGTACCAATAGTTGTACCTGTAGTGTTTGAAATCGTTCCCGCTTTTATCGGTCCCGAAAATGTAGTTTGTGCCATATTAATATCCTCCTAGATATCTGAATACTGTCCCTAGGGTTGTCGACTATACGCGTCAGCATTCATCATTTATTAAATGTATAGTGAGTTATTTATATATTAGTTTTTAGTAGAGTGCAAGAGATCCTAAGGTATTTATGCAATTTCAGCAGTGTAGCTTTTGTATTAAGTAGCTACAGAAACTTGTGGAGCAGAACCTTCAACAGAATTCTGTAAGTGAGCAATTCTAGCTTCTTCAAGCTTGATCTTAGTAATGACTTCTTTAACTTTGTCATCAATTCTGACCATTTCAAGAGTATATCTATTATTATCTAGATGCTCCTGTTCCCACTTCAACTCCAAGGACCTTTTTGCTTTGTATAGGTCTTGTATCATCAATAACCTCCTCATAAGTTATTCGATTTATCTCGTTATTATAGTTGTTTCCGAGATATTCCCAGTTTATACTCTTTTCTCCCAACTTGTCAAGGATTGATTGTTCAAGAGCAATAGCATTATCTTCCGACAAAACATTAAATTTTGCGTAATGATCGTATGCCCATATTTTTACTGTGAATTGTTTCATGGTTTTTTCTTTCTATTTGTGAATTGTGGCGAGACTATGTCCCGCCACAAAAAATTATTGATTACGCACCTTCAACGCCGAAGATACCTCTAGGGTCAGAAACTCCAAAAGAGTATCTTTCTCTAGCTTTATATCTAACGTTTCCAGTATCAAAATCGCCTTCCATTGCAGTTGTCAATGGTGCTCTATTGAACATTTTCATTCCATTAGGAATGTCCGTTAAGATATAAAATGCATCTGAGTCTGTTAGGTAATTGTTCACTCTATAACCTTGAGGAACCATACCCATAGATACGATTGCATTGATATCGTTGTCAGCTGTTCCAGTTCTACCTTGAGACTTCATCAATCTTTCAGCTGTGAATTGTAGCTCAGAAGGAATAATCATTTTTACTCCTCTAGCAGCAATTCTTAAACCTCTTTCATCAGTCATAGCCGCGATGTCAATCATCGACTGTTCTAATGAAGTTTCGTTTAAGTCAGCTTGAGTTGCTAAAGTGTTAGAAAAAGTACCAGCCACTGTTGGGTGTGATGTATTAAATAAAGATACACCGTCACCTGAATCAAAGTTATTTGTTGTTGGTAAACCTTGAATCAGTGGTTCTACTGATTTTACTTGTTTAGCATTACTCATAGATCTAGCTAAAGCTTTTGTATATCTAGACGCAAGTCTATCATACAAGTTGTCCTCAATCGCTTCTTCAGTGATTGCGAACGCTAAAGCTACAGTCTCGTGAGTGTAACGAGCTGTGAAAGTTTCTTGTGCTTCATCAAATGAAACCCCAGAACCTTCACCTTTTACTTGTGCGTTTGCGAAACCAGATAACATAACTTCTTCTTCAAAAGCTCTGTCAGATGATTCCTCGTTATAAATCTCAGCATGCTGATTTTCATAACGTTTGTATTCCAAGCCGAACAGTGCGTTCAAACCTGGCTCTAGTTCTTTAACTAGTTGTGATCGTGATATTGCCATTATTGTTCTCCTATTCTAGCTTTACGATTGTAGCTCAATTAGATTAGCAACTACTACTACAGATCTGAAAGCCGCATTTTCATCGTTTTCAGGATCTTCAGCAGATCGAAGTAATCTCCATGATGCTCCATCAGCACTTGTGTCTGCGATATCTAGTGTAGCTGAAGACTGACCAGTAGTTGTACTACCAGCTGTTGTGTTCATGTCATACGTTTCTAGGTATCCTGCTTGTGCTACTGCATCATCAGTTGATACTACATATTGTTGTGTTGGGTTATCGAATACAAATGCATCGATATCTTCTGAGTTAGCTGGTGTTACTTGGACGTAATGATTCGAAAACGTCGGCTTTAAAGTTGAAGCCGCGTTGTAGAATATTCCATTTAACACACCTAAAATAGGTGCATCAGTTGTTTGTCCATCAACAACGTAACCAGCAGCAGAAGCAACAGCTGCACCATGATATAGTGTAGTTGCATAACCCGCATCGATTTTGTATTTGCCTTGACCAGAAGTGGCTGGAGTTTGTCCAAGCGCACCTGCAGCAATCAAACCAAAACCTTGTGTGTTTCTATTTGCCATAGTTGTTTCTCCTTATGTACCTGCCCCTAAGGGCCTCCAGTACTGTTTATTAAATTCAGTGATTTAAAAAATTACTTTTTCGTACCACCGAAGGTTACACGAGATTGCCTTTCAATATTGATTGGCATTCTACTATCCTGCTCCTTCAAAAGATCGTTGTTTACTGCTTCGTCTCTTTGTTTATGTTTATTAGACATATACTCTTGACGTTGTCGTGCGATTTCTGTTGGTACCTTTGCAAGTAAAAGGCCGCCTACCCCAATCACTCCCTTGTATTTGCCCTCATCGAGGACTGGATAATCAGATGCATTTTCGACTTCTTCAGATCTCACTAATTCATAACCTTCTCTTATTCTTCCAGTTATGTTTTTAGTATCTTGAAAGCCAACGCTTTCTGCTCTTATCCATCTATACCTGAATCCATCAGGCGCAGGGGGTGCATCTAGAGAAGATGGTGGAACCCACACTTTAGGTCTCTCAGATTTTAACCGTGTGTCGTTCGCACGAGATGAAGTATTTTTGTTTTCTTTTTCCATATTACGCTCCTTCCTTCACGTGTTTTAATTGTTTTGCGTACTCTTCGAGTGGCACTCCTAATTTTTTAGCTATTGCTACCTGTGAAGAAGTGAGTCTCACAGTTTTGCGACCAGGCTTTACGCTTCTTGTAGCAGAAGCCACTGTCTGAACAGGGGCGGTCGTATTATTAGTATTACCAAATTTATGAGGAAAGTCAACTCTAATACGTTTGTCAACTTCTGCATAATACTCGTTTGAGTTTGGATCATAACCCTCTTTTTCCGTAAGATCCTTGTGTATTTCAAAAGCAGTATAAGTCATTGCTTTATCATTACCAAACCATGAGTTATTAGAAGCCCATTGTTCAGCTCTTGGATCTGGATTAATTGGTTCATCCACTTGTCTTGTTTGAACTGGTGGTTGAGATAATACAGGTTTTTGAGCCTGTTGTTCCTCTCTACCAGCTTTGGCTTGCTCTAGTTTTGCATTCTCAAAAGCAAGAGTTGCAATTCTTTTGTTTGCCTCAACTTGAGCTGCTGCATCACCGGCTTCAATAGCTGACGCTAATTCTTTTTGCGCAGCTTCTAAACCTGAACTAATGCTAGTCTCAAATTTTTTGACATATTCAGAATCAGTTTTTTCAAACCTTTTTTCTAAAATCTGTCTTTTTTCTTCTACACCTTTGGCATATTCTAAAGCAGCTTGTTCTCTTCTTTCTGCTTCTCTCATTTTACGAGTTAGTTTCGCAATACGAGATTGTACACCTTTACTGTAGTCTTCTAAATCCTCGTCTGATTTTTTTTCATCTAACTTTGTTTCTCTTTCATTTTCAAATGATTTATCTGTTCCTGATTCTTGTTCCGTACTTTCCGTTTCTACAACGGCTTCTTCTTTTTTTTCTTCAATATCTACAGTAGCATCAGGTCCTGATGTATCTATAGGTACCATTTTGTTTTCTTCTTCTGGCATAGTTTACTCCTTCCTATGATTAAAACTCATGCAATATGTCCTCTGGACTGTCTATTGTTGCTAATATTTCGTCGTCGTTTAGAAGACGCATTTCTCCGCCATCTATCTTGATCCGTGATCCGGCGTAACGTGCAAACATTACCCAATCATTGACCTTGCACCATGGACCTTCAGGATATCGTTCTTTATCCTTATAACATTGATCGCCCATAGCTAAAACTAATCCAACTTGAGATGCAACTTGTTGCCTCTCCAAAGTTGTTTCAGCTAATACTAATCCACCTTTAGTTTTCTCTTTCA
>Ga0208545_1000711_pt1 | contig 15303 bp, 27 predicted proteins | sample DEB08_DNA_12_FD_185498 | JGI IMG/M metagenome (GOLD analysis project Ga0208545, IMG submission 185498) | Aqueous microbial communities from the Delaware River and Bay under freshwater to marine salinity gradient to study organic matter... | ecosystem: Environmental > Aquatic > Marine > Coastal ... | reverse complement strand
GCAACAATGGGCGCGAATCAAGGCGATGTTCCTTCAACGTTAGCTGATTATATGATCGGGCACATCGGATCAAAGGTTGCTCAGAAAATTGAGCAGACAATCTGGTCGGGTGTTGCCGCCAATCAAGGCGAGTTTGATGGATTGGTAGTTCAGCTTGCTGCTGATGCTGCACTTCCAGCAGCGCAAGACATCGTTGCTGTTGCTATCACAGCCGCTAATGTTGCGGCTCAAATGTCGCTTGTAGTCGCAAACATTCCACCAGCAGTTTACGGCAAGGAGGATCTAAAATTATATGTTTCGCAAAATGTCTATAAGGCATACGTTGAGCATTTGGCTGGATACGCTGCCGCTGGAGTAGGTGGAGCAGGTTACGAGAACAGAGGATCAAATCAGCGTTTGATTGACCTATTCTTCAATGGAGTACCTGTATTCGTTGCAGAAGGAATGACCGACAATAAAATGGTAGCTGCTCAAACCAGCAACCTTTTCTTCGGAACATCTCTTTTGAGCGCATCTCAGGAAGTAAGATTACTTGATATGGCTGATCTTGACGGATCAAACAACTTCAGATTCATTGCTCGCTTTTTTCAAGGAGCAACGTACGGAGTCGTACAGGACATTGTACTCTACTCTTAATTAATACAAACCTAAATTGGGGCAGGTGAGCAATTGCTTGCTTGCCCTTTTTTTTTAAAAATCAAAATCAATGAGTTGCGATATTACAGCAGGCCGAATAGAGCCTTGCAAAGATGCAATTGGTGGCATCAATAACATCTACATTTTTAACTACGACACGCTACCTGTTTCAGGCATCACATACGATACGACAGATACCGATGTGATTGACGTTTTAGGTACAGCGTTAACGGCTTACAAGTATGAATTGAAGGCTACAACCAATACGTTGGAGCAGACAATTAATGCGAGCCGAGATAACGGCACTACTTTCTTTGAGACCGCTTTAAACATCACCTTGAAAAAGATGACGAAGGAAGCAAACAAGGAATTGAAGTTACTATGTTATGGCCGTCCGAAAATCTTGGTTGAAGACAATCAAGGAAATCTCTTGCTTTGCGGCTTAGATCACGGCTGTGACGTAACGGGCGGAACTTTCGCGACAGGTGGCGGAATGGGCGATTTGAATGGTTACACTTTAACGTTTTCAGCAATGGAGAAAATACCTGCGAACTTTTGTGTTCCCGCAACAGGAACTTCTATTGCAGATCAGTTGACAGCGTTGGGCGTTACGACCATCGTCACTAGCTAATCTATCTACATATTAAAAAAAGAGGCTGCTCAAATGGGCGGCCTTTTTTATGCGCACAACCTACATTTCGAATCATATCGTATCATTTTTCAACACGGAATCGTGTTATTTAAAACACGGAATCGTGTTATTTAAAACACGTTATCACATCGGTTACTTTTTTGTTTGAAACAAAATCTGAGTTTTACGTTTATAGTGTATGGTAATTTTAACCACATCAGCAGCATCGCAGACCTTCACGATCATTCCTAGATTTGAACCGACGGGAAATGTAGATGTCACGTTTACAAGTGAGCAGCAAAATAAGCTGACACACACATTCAACTTCGCAGCTACATATTTAAACGGCTACTTGACGATCACAAACACATTTTCTCCGCTTCTGGTGGACGCGCAGAATTACATCATCGAAGTAATGGACGGCTCTGAACTTTGCTTTCGCGGAAAGTCCTTTATTACCGACCAAACCGACTTTCCTAAATTTAGCATCAACGAAGATGTGTTCACAGGACAGCCATCTAACAACGAATTTGTAATCATATGAGCAGTAACATCAGCTTAGTAGAGTTAGGCAAGTATACAACGCCGCAGATTAGCGAGGACAAGCGCGAGAAGTTCGTTGCTTACGGCGTAGATAACAACTATTATCAGACGTTGATTGAAGCGAAGGAGTCGCCTACCAACAGCGCGTTAATCAATGGCATAGCGGATATGATTTATGGGCGTGGATTACACGCCACAAACGCCGCTAGCAAGCCTGACGAGTACGCAATGATGGTGCAGCTATTCACAGAAGACTGTATGCGCAAAATCTGTGATGATTTTTACACATTTGGTCAGGCGGCATACCAAGTTATTTATGATACTTCTCACACCAAAGTAATGGAGGTGGCGCATATGCCTATTCAGAACCTTCGCCCTGAGAAGATGAACGATGAGGGCTATATCGCCGCCTACTATTACTGCGACGATTGGGCCAATGCGAGGCGCAATGATGAGCATCAAAGAATACCTTGTTTTGGAAAAAGCAAAGAAGGTCTTGAGGTTATGGTTATCAAACCTTACAAAGCAGGATTCCATTACTTTTCCCCTGTCGAATATCAAAGCGGATTAGATTATGCATTCGTTGAAATTGAACTTGCTAAGTTTCACTTAAACAACATCTTCACAAGGTTCAGCGGATCGACAATAATCAACTTCAACAACGGCATCCCTGAAGACGACCAGCAGCGGATGATTGAAACCAAGATAAAAGACAAGTTCACAGGCACAGAAGGAGATAGCGTAATCGTTGCTTTTAACGACAGTCAAGAAACTGCCGCAAGCATAGAATCGATAAGTTTACCTGACGCTCATAATCAATACCAATTTATCGCGGAAGAAGCAAGTAGGAAAATAATGGTATCGCATCGCGTAGTTTCACCTTTGCTTTTTGGATTGCCGCACAACGGCGGTTTGGGTTCGAACGCCGATGAGATCAAGATGGCCGCTTTGCTATTTGACAACACGGTGATTAAGCCAATGCAGCGAGTAATCATTGAATCCGTTAACGCGATTCTATCTTTCAACGGAGCAAGCCTAAACACTTTCTTCTTAACAAGCCAGCCGCTTGAGTTCAGCGAGATGGAAATCGAAGAAGTAGATATTGATACAGCACAGGAAAAGACAGGCATCGAATTGTCAAAGGAAGATTTTGATGATGATGAAATGCTTGACGCTTTAGAAGGTAGCAAGATAAATGATGAGTGGGAATTAATTGACAGCCGAGAATGGTCAGAAGATAATGAGCCAATTGAAGATTGGGCAAAGAAATCCATCAAATTAAGTGCTTGGCAGAAGTTTAACGATTACATTACTTCTTTTCCGTCGCGCGAATCGTCACTTGATAAAAGTTATTACAAGGTTCGTTATTCATATGAGGAAAAATATTCCAAAGGAAAAAGCAGAGATTTCTGTCGTAATATGATGAGCAGAAGTTCAAAAGGCGTTGTTTATAGGTTAGAAGATATTGACAAAGCATCTCGTAAAGGAGTTAATAAAGGATTTGGTCATAAAGGTCAAGCGTACGATTTGTTTCGTTTCAAGGGCGGTAGTTTCTGCGGTCATTTTTGGCAGGAGAATTTGTATCAATTAAAGAAAAAGAAAGACGGAGAATACGTTGAAGATAAGGCATTGAGTTCATCTGAAGAAGTTGCATCAATTCCAAAGTCATACGAACCTAAGCCAAGAGGCAGAAAGGATGCTGCAAAAGCACCAAGAGATATGAAGAATAATGGACGTTATCCAAGTTAAAAATGGCAAAAGCATTACTCATAAAGACAGAAGATGTACTGAGGTATTCCAACCTAACTACAGTAGACAGCGACAAATATGTGCAGTATATAGCGATATCACAGGATATGCATATCCAGCGATTGCTTGGAACTGACTTACTTGAGAAGATACAGGCCGATATTATTGCTGGAACACTTGCAGGAAACTACCTATCGCTTGTTACTGATTGGGTAAAGCCAGCTTTAATCCATTGGTCATTAGTTGAGTTCCTGCCAATGGGTAGCGTGACAATAGGTAACGGAGGTATTTACAGACATCAACCTGAGAATGCCACAGCATTAGACAAATCAGATGTTGACAGTTTAGTTTCGCAAGAACGAGACTTCGCTGTATACTATTCAAATCGTTTAGTTGATTATCTATGTAGCAATTCCAACTTGTTCCCTGAATATTCAAGCAACACAAATAGCGATGTCAACCCTGCAACCGACAATAATTTCTGTGGATGGGTGCTGTGAAACAAACGTATGAACCAAAGAAACGCAACATAATAAAGTTGCGCAGATTTATTAAAAAAATTCAAAAAAGTGGAAGTGATCGAAGGAGTGGCCGAGTTGATCGGTGAATATGGAATAGTCACGGTGTTGATGGCAATATCATTGGGTGGCTTAATTTGGAAAGGTAAGAGCATCGGGGCGTTTATCGTTCAGACTTTGCAGGCGTCCGCAATTGTCAAGAAAAATGAAGAAATCATTGAGGGGTTACGCGTTGAGATTCAAGAGTTGCGAACCCAACTTGAAAAGATGAACGGCGTCTTGATGACGCAGTCGGCTACAATCGCTCGACTTGAGGAGCGCATCGTTCAGACAGCAAAGAAACGAGTTTCAAAACGAAATCCATCGAATGGAAATTAGTGCTAATCTTACGCTCAAAGAAGTCAGTAAAAGCCTGACAGCGACACGCAAAGGTATCGACAATGAGCCACAAGGCGAGCATTTAACGAATCTCATCAAGTTAGCTAACAATGTATTTCAGCCTATCAGAGAGCATTTCGGCAAACCTATCTTCGTGAGTAGTGGATACAGAAGTAAAGACCTAAACAAAGCAATAGGTGGAGCGCACAAGATAATCAAAGGCGAATATGTAGCAACTTCACAGCATTGCAAAGGCGAAGCACTTGATCTGGACAATGACGGCAGAGGTTATCCATCAAACGCGGACATCTTTTGGTACATCTACGACCATCTAGAATTCGACCAACTGATATTTGAATTTGGATCAATGGAGAATCCAAGTTGGGTTCACGTTTCTTACAAATCTGAGGGCAACAGAAAGCAGGTTCTACGGGCTTCAAAATCGAATGGTAGAACTATCTATACAAACTTCAAAGATAACCGATGAGAGGGCCTCTAATTGCCTTAATATTGGTTCTAAGCAGTTGCTCGTTGGAGCATCGAATGGAAAAGAAGTTTCGAAGGGCAGAGCGAAAGATTGAAAAGCTGACGATTCTGTATCCAAAACTAATCCAAAACGACACTTTATATGACACAATTCAGGTTACAACGGAAGCTATCGAAGTTGATACAGCATTCAAAACTAAAGATGGTGATACTGTTACTATATTTCAAGATCGGCTTCGAATCCAATACTATCGTCAAAATGATACGGTATATCTCAGCGGAACTTGCGCGGCTGACACGATTTATAAAACTGTATCTGTACCTTATCAGCAGATCATTGTAAGAAAAGAAACCATCTTAGAGCAAATTGAAAAACATTCTAAACGCCTAATTTGGTTATTCGTTATATTAGCAATTATTTACATTGCAATCCGAGTCATTTGGAAGTTGATCAAACCACTATAATAGGCAACGTACCAAGCAAATCAAATTGCTATCGTATTATACGTTTAGGCAGCCGTTGCTCGCTCGCAAAAGGTAAAGACCTAAAAGCATACGAGGCATCGTTTGCGATGCAGTATAAAGCATCTGAAATGCTCGACTGTGAGTTTGGTATAAACCTTACAGTTTACTATCCATCAAGACGCGCAGACCTTGACAACAGTTTGAAAGTCATACTTGACTGCCTCCAAAAAGCAGGAGCGATCAAGAACGACAACAAATGCGTTGAGATAGTTGCCCATAGAAAATTAGACAAAGACAATCCTCGCATAGAATTTAATCTTTACCGGTATGAAGACCATTAGGCCAAGAATCACAAGCCAAGAATTTGACATTTTAAAAGAGATTCGAACGCAGCACAAAGCGTTGGCGAGGGAGTGCCAGGAGCAAGGGCTTCCTGTACACGACGTTAAGCATTATTGGTTTAAGGGAAAGAACTTCAGCATTTTTAGCAAGCCTAACCAGAAGTCATACGATGACGTTCGAGATTCAATAGTTTCTGAGATGAAAAAGCACGCGCCCATTTATCCCAAGCTGGAATACGCAAAACATAAAGAGGGACACTTGCTGATAATTGATCCAGCAGATATTCATTTCGGAAAGCTGGCGGTTGCGTATGAGTCAGGTGATAATTACAACATCAAGACAGCGCGCAAAAGAGTTCTGCAAGGAGTTTCTGGGTTGATTTCAAAAGCACAAGGTTTCGAAATTGATCAAATACTTTTTGTAATTGGTAACGATATTTTGCACATCGATAATCCGCAGAGAAAGACAACGGCAGGCACGCCTCAAGATACGGATGGGATGTGGTTTGAAGCATTTTTAAAAGCAAAGGAAACCATTGTTTCTGTGATCGAAATGTTGATACCTATTGCTCCGGTACGCGTTCAATATGATCCTTCAAATCACGATTATATGAGCGGCTTTTATTTTGCCGACACAATAAATAGCTGGTTTCACAAATGCGAAAGCGTCACCTTCAACACATCAATAAGTCACCGGAAATATTACAAGTACGGAAGCAGCTTAATCGGAACCACTCACGGTGATGGCGCGAAGGTTGGCGAACTACCGTTGTTGATGGCCCAAGAGTCGGCGAATGATTGGTCGGAAACAAAGCATCGATACTTTTATATACACCATTTGCATCACAAGATAAAAAACGATCACATAGGTGTTACCGTTGAAAGCTTGCGAAGCCCTTCAGGCACAGATAGTTGGCATCACAGAAATGGTTATCAGCACGCGCCAAAAGCGATTGAAGCATTTATACATTCGAAGGATCACGGACAAATTGCCCGGCTGACACATATATTTTAGTTAAATTCGCAATATGAAGTACACGGTCGATGAGTGGAAGGAGATCGTAAAAGATTACCTGCTTGAGATGAACGCAAAGGTCAACGCCGGGAAAGGCGCGACAGAAGATAAGATAATGCTTCAACGCATTAAAAAAGAGAACTTGCGGTTTATCAACCGTATGATAAAAGACTTTCTGCCTACGCTGGCAGATTAAAGACCGTTCATTTGTTTGTTTGTTTGGGGCAGTTCGAGAGGATTGCCCTTTTTTTTTGTCTTTTTTATAAAAGTTGTTTGGTTTATTAACATTTTATGTTATATTTGTCAAATGAAACAAACACAAACAGATATGAAAATCACTAAAATTTACTACGGCCTCAGCGATAGCTGCCGATGCGGATGCAACGGCACTTACTACACAGAAGCTGACCAAGATTTTAACTATTGGATCGGCCAATTCAACCGACTGCGAGACGAGCAACCTAACCACTACGTCAGCGAAACCGTAAACACACGAATTGAAGAGGTTAAAGCCAATGAGCATCTGGATACTGTTCTTTGCGCGTATCGCGAAAAAAACCATTCAAACTCTTTAATGACCAAACTAGCAAATTGGAAATAATGAGAGATGACGGCCTAGAACACGAATTGGTGATCAACGCGATCATAGTAGCAGTATTACTTTTATCATTATTCATACTATGAAGTTAGAAACGATAATCGCTAAAATGCTCAAGAAGCACAATCACCTGCAACACGACGACTACCTGTTGGTAGCCAATGTGTACTGCGAACTGTATCCGAATAGATATGCGTTCAATCAATTTCTTTATAACTTAGCGGAGGGCAAAGTGCCTACGCATTCACAAATCGTAAACATTAAACATCAAATTCAAAATGGATAAACCAACAATGTATTTTTACGACATTCAGACAATCTGGGCGTCAGACGGAGAACTTCATATGGAGGGAACAAACGGCACGGTCACATTTAATATGCACACGATGGTCGATGACCTACCAATTATAATCGATTATTGTCTCAAAAATATTGACCAGAGAAAAGGGCACATTTTCGAAGCAATCGACAAACTTAAAAACAAATAAACAATGGTAAATCTATTCCAATCATTGGCAGCGTTTCAGCAGGAATGCCCCACAATCCACAAAGCAACGCAAGGCTACGGCTATACATACGCCGACTTGCCCGCTATATTCAAAGTCATCAATCCACTTATGAAAAAGCACGGGCTTGGGTTTATGCAGGAACTTCACGAGCATAGTATTATAACTACAATCTTTCACGTTGAAAGCGGAGAGATGCGAGAGTCAAAAGCCAACATCCCACAAGGCGTTCAGCTTAAAGGTATGAACGACTTTCAGGTTTTAGGATCGGCGATCACCTACATCCGCAGATACGCATTAAGCAGCGCGCTTGGATTAGTCACTGACAAAGATATAGACGCAGCAGGCGAGCAGATTTCTAAGCCCAAAGTAAAGGCGGCGAAGCCTAAACTACTCCGCGATGTTATTAGGGATGGATATCCCGTGCCTTCAGAGGAATGGATCAAGGCGCGAGAGTTCGTAATGGACGGCGGCGACATTGCCAAGATCACAGCGAAGTATGATGTTTCACCTACATTAATTCAAAAATTGAAAGCACTTTAACAATCAAAATCAGTAAAAATGGAAAACGAAAAAGTATTCTTAGGCCGAATAAAAACAGTCGAAACTCAATATGGTACAATGACCAAGATCAGCTTTGGGCCGAAAGATTTAGATGTATTGCAAAAGGCCGCAACAGAAACGGGCTGGTCAAATTGGACGCTCAAAGAATCCAAAAGTGGAGGGCATTATATGGAGCAAGACACTTGGAAGCCTGAACGTCAGGAGGTCAAGCCAGCAACCGCTAACGCCGAAAATAAGCCAGCCGATGACTTACCATTCTGATGAAATAGAAGAACTACGCATTCAGCTTCCGCAATTCGCGGAGGCTTTGCGGCAGGCGAGGCTAAATTACGACGCGGTTGTAGACCAGCTTGAAAAGCTAACGCACACCAAAGTAATATATGATGACTTTGTCAGCGACAAGGTGAAAACAGATAGAATATTGCGAACTGTTTCAGACCTTTCAGGCGTTCCAATGTCAACTATGTTGAGCGCGAACAGGCACAGATCAGTTGTAATTGCGCGGCAAGTTGCAACGTATCTAATTAAAGAAAACACGCATTACTCCTTAGGTCGAATTGGTCAGATTATAGCCACAGGCAAACCCAAAACTCACGCAACAGTAATTCACAGCGTTAAAATAGTTCTTGATTCGTATTGGACAGCCAAACATACCAACACCGAAACCGAAATCTACAAGCTGACTGAGCAGGTGAAGGATTTGCTTGCTGGTAGCTATAAACTTTAAATTAACTTAATAAAATGCAAAGTATAATTGAACGCAAAAATCAGCCATACAAACCGTTCTTTATGGTAGATTATAGAGTACATAATTTTTCAGGAATACTAGATATTGAGGATTGGCGTCAACATCGAATGCATCGCAATGAGTTCCATCCATCGGATAAAAATTATCCATTGCCATATATAGAGTCAGATATGATTGGTTGCTATTTTCTTTTCAATGCAGAACAGCAAATTATTTATATAGGTAAAAGCACGCGTTGTGTAAGAAACAGACTGATAAACCATATATTTCATACTATGTACAAATCTGTATGGACGAAAGAAAGTGATATATTAGTGTTTAATAATAAACAACAAGAATCTGTTTATTTTGCTTTTTTTGAAGTTCAGAAAAGTATGGTAGAAGGGCTTGAGGCTTTTTTAATTGCTACATATAAACCTAAGTATAATGATACTTTTAACAAGTTTAGCGAGCCAAGCAGAAAACAATTTAAATTAATTTTGTAAAAAACAAACAAACAAACAAACGAAATGGCGAAGGAATTACCTTATTTTAAATTTGAGCCCAGCGAATGGGATAACGGTAAAATTCAGATGTGCAGCTTCAATACGCGAGCAATGTTCATTGAGTTGTGCTGCATTTATTGGATTCGAGTCGGAGATCTGCCCTATGCTTTAGCTTTACAAAAAGTATGTGGCGGCAATCAAGGGCCGTTAATCGAACTAAAAAAGCACCAAATAATCAAAGTTGAGGATGATTTGATAAGTATTAAATTCCTTGACGAGCAGCTTGAAATCTTCACCGAAACAAGAGCGAAAAACTCAGCGTCAGCGCGAAAAAGATGGGGTGGCAATGCGAGCGCAATGCGAGCGCATAGCGAAGGCAATGCCATAAGAGAAGAGAAGAAGAGAGAAGAGAAGAAGATAATACCATCAGTTGAGGAGTTTGTTGATTATTGTGTTTCCAAGCAAGCAAACGTTGATCCATCTCACGCCAAACTAAAATTCGATCAATGGGTAGAGAATGGTTGGAAGGACGGCTACAATAAACCAATCAAGGTTTGGAAGTCAAAAGCGAATGGAGTTATTCCTCACCTAAAAACCATCCAGCCGAAGGGCAAATATCAACTCGACCGATCGCAATCTAAAGACTTTTGAAGCAGCGCGAAATAGATATTATTGAAAAGCTGAATGGATGTACGGATGACAAAATTCAAATCAGCAAACAAGAGTACAGCAGGTTTGATGCTTACAATTCAAAAGCAATCTTTGAAATCAAGCACCGAAATCAGTTTTATGCCGACACAATGATTGAATTTGACAAATACAGTTTTAATCAAATGTATGCTGTGGCAAACAACTTTAGGTTTATGTATCTGGTTCAAATGCGTGAAGTGATTTATGTGTTTGATATCAGTCAATTAACGTTAGTTGGATACAACTTTAAATGGTCTTGGCGAATATTACCAACCACCACTGAGTTTCAAAACGAAAGCGACAGAGAAAAGTATGTCGGCTATATAAACGTGAATCAATCGATTAAAAATTTATGAAGAATCCAATAATAACCGCAAGGCTCAAGCGAAGAGCATTAGCCCAGCAGTTGAGCGAGGCAGACAACTACATCATCATAATGGCGAAAGCTAATAAGCTGATATGTAATTCGCTCAACAAACAGGGGTTGAGCCTGATTGGAGCATTTCTTTGCGAGAACGATTACGCAAAAGAATTTATATTTGAATATATTAAACAATACAAACAAATTACGAATGAACAAAGCAATGACGACAGCGCCGCTTCAGGTGCTGACAGAAATCAAGCAACGACGGATAACCAACCGTAAACGAGGACTTGACACAGCGTGGCCCAACGCCAACGAATACATCAGCCTTAAAAAAGGTTATCCCATAATGATAGCAGGTGTAGGCGGCGCAGGAAAGACAGAGTTTACATTTGACCTTATTTTGAACGCATCGTTAATGCACGGCTGGAGGTGGTTGATCCTCTCGCCCGAAACAGGCGACAAATATGAGATCATTGAAATGATGGTTGAGAAACTTGCGGCAGGTGAAACGCTGGAACACGACAGCGAAAATCCAATGTCGGAAGACCGACTTGATAAAATTATGTTTTGGCTCAACCAGCACTTTCGAATACTTGATCCAACCGAGCATTGGAAGGAGAACTTAAACGATCTTCAAATGAATATCACCAACTTCTTCGATGCAGTCAACTACGAAGAGAATCGATTAGGCGGCCAATTTGACGGCGTTCTAATTGATCCATTTAACGAACTAGACATCGAAATCGGCGGCAGCAAAACAGCCAACATCGTAAAGAACGAACTTGATGTGTTAATTGCTTGGACAAAGAAAAAGAACTATCTGACGATACTAACAAATCACGCAAACGACAAGCAAGAAATCCGCGAAAAAGATGATGACGGAGAATGGTATCTATGGACGCCACCAAACAAAAAGGACGAATGGGCATATGGTCAGCAGTTCGGACGTAAGGGATATCAGATGATATTACTTTATGAGCCGCATCAAACAAAGCAAGTGCAGATGGCAAATGCAGGAGATAAAGAAATGGAACATAGCGTTCAGAACTATTACAATGTAAGGGACGTCTACGTTCAAAAGACCAAGCCAAAAGGTGTAGGCAAGACAGGTAAGTTTCGATTGTTCTACGACAGAAAGCAGCAGCGATATTACAACGTAGATTCGCTGGGAATGAAAGAAGGATTAATTCAAATTAAGAAATGATATGAAAATGATAGATTTAGAATTTGATCCCGTCAAGGCATTGGCGCAGGTAACCATAATGAGAAACCAAACGCTGACAAACAAACCAGATCATAAGTTCATCGAATACTTTGACAACATAGAGGTGACGCTCCGCAAGATGCGCGAGAAGAATCTTAAGTTGCTGGGCCGCGTGGAAGCAGCAGAAAGGCAGATCGACAAATTTAGCAAAATGGGTAACGCTGATATTGAGTTTGATTATCAGGAAGATGTCAAAAAGGAAGACAAGCTAACGGATGAGGCGTGGATTAATATAAATCCGCAATCACAATTGTTTTGAGCCAGAGCAAATACACAAGAATGGCAGCAGAGTTGGGTTTGAAGTACGGAATCCATTTAAGCCGTTCTAAGGAGTTTAATGCTCTTGAGCCATATGAACAGACAAAGGTTCGAAATTACGCCTTTAAAATACTGCGAAACGCAACTATCGAATGATTTTTTTCGTATTATTGCCAAAATGATAGTTTCAATTGGCCTTATATACGGCTTAATTTTCGGCGCTAATTACTTTCACTTTGAAACGGACGAGGGATTTAGGGCCACCTTTCAAATATTTATTGGCGTTATTTCAATCGAAATGACTTGGAATGAACTTGCTTGATATTCCATACACAACCAGCCGTCATAACGATTGGGTTGTAATGGCGAAAAATCTAGGTGCTGGACATTATTCGGAAGACATTGTGCAGGAAATGTATATCAAGCTGTCTCAAATCAAGAATCCTGAACGGCTTATTGACAAAGAAAACCCAAATCAAATCGTTGGTTTTTACGTTTATACAATAATTCGCAGCCTTATCGTCGACCTTCAGCGCATACAGAAAAGAACTCAGATGGTTTCAATCGAATCAATTCAAGCATTGAAAGCGTCAGATATTGACCTTGAATTTGAATCAGAATACGCCAAGAAATTGGAGGTAATCGATCAAGCAAAAGACCAAATGAATTGGTATGATTTGAAACTTTTTGAACTGTATCACGACGAAGACCTGTCGATTAGAAAACTAGCCAAAGAAACGCGCATCAGCGCATCTTCAATATTTAACACTTTGAGAAATGCCAAGAGCAAAATCAACGAAGCCTACAAGGAAAAGAAAAGCACCGAGTAAAGGACTTGGTGACACGATTGAAAAGATAACTGAAGCCACAGGTATCAAGAAGGCGGTCAAGTGGTTGGCTGGAGAGGACTGCGGATGTGACGCTCGAAAGGAAAAGCTGAATGAGATGTTTCCAAACGATCGGCATAAGCCCACTAAATGTATGTCCGAAGGGCAATACAACCAATGGACAAAATTGAAGGATATTACCAAGCAGGATAAGAATCGATACTTGACTGAGGTCTACCCAGCGATTGCTCAGATTCACGCTGTCGTTTTTGGTCATCGATATCACGAGCCCTGCACTTGCACGCCAAGACAATGGGAGCAATGGCGAAACGATTTAGATCAAGTTTATTCAACATACGAAGAAGATGCAAAAAGTTAAGATAGCAGAAGTCAAGACCAATCCGAATAATCCGCGATTGATAAAGGATGACAAGTTTAAGAAGCTGGTCAAGTCAATCAAGGAGTTTCCTCAGATGCTTGAGTTGCGCCCGATTGTAGTCAACGATGATATGATAGTGTTAGGCGGCAATATGCGTTTAAAGGCTTGTAAGGAAGCAGGATTAAAAGAAGTGCCTATCATCAAGGCGAGCGACTTAACCGACGAGCAGCAGAAGGAATTTATCGTCAAGGATAATATAGGTTTTGGAGAATGGGATTGGGATTTGTTAGCGAACGAATGGGATGCAGTTCAACTTGAGGATTGGGGATTGGATGGCTTTCCTTTTGATACTGAACTTGAGGCTGAAGAAGATGATTACACAGAACCTGACAATATGCAGGTTGATGTAGTGCTTGGAGATTTGATTGAGATAGGAGAGCATAGATTACTCTGTGGAGATTCAACGGATAGTGATCAGGTGGCTAAGTTGATGAATGGAGAGAAGGCTGAACTGCTTTTTACATCTCCTCCATACAACTTAGGGAAAAGTGTTGGTCTTAGAAATGGTGCTTTTAAAGGCAAGGACAATGCTTATGATGTATATGAAGATGACCAAACCGAAGAAGATTATTTAGGTCTATTAAAAGACTTTCATTCTACATCTATGATATATTCAGATGTTCAAGCAATAAACATACAATCGCTGACAAACAATAAAGTCTCTCTAATAGAATGGTTGAATCATTTTAAAAATCACTTTATTGATGTTCTCATATGGAACAAAACAAATCCCGCTCCTGCTATGGCTGAGAAAGTAGTGAGTAGTGCTTTTGAATTTGTGTATTTATTTGATAGCGAGGAAAACCCTAAAAGAAGCATCCGAACATCAAATTTTAAAAGAGGCAAGATGAGTAATGTATATACATCAGCGGTAGGAAACAACTCTCATACTGAAGGCGCACACGGAGCAACATTTCCGATACCACTTGCAAGTCATTACTTGTCAAACCTGAGTCATCAATACTCAATCATATATGATTCTTTTTTAGGATCTGGAACTACTATGGTAGCAGCACACCAACTCAAACGCAAGTGCTATGGTATGGAATTAGATCCTAAATATTGCCAAGTGATAATAGACCGAATGATGAAGTTAGACGATAGCTTACAAATCAAGATAAACGGAAAAAAGTATGAACAAAACCGAACAACATAAAAAGGCAGTTCTTGAATCCCTTGAACATTCACTTGGCGTTGTAACAACCGCCTGCAAAAATCAAGGAGTTGGGCGCACGACCTTCTACGGCTGGCTTAAAGATGACCAAGACTTTGCCGAAAAAGTTAGAGACATTGAAAACGTAGCTTTGGACTTTGCGGAATCACAACTGCACAAGCAGATAAAAGATGGCTCGGCTGCTGCCACAATTTTCTACCTAAAAACCAAAGGCAAGAAACGCGGTTACATTGAACGTCAAGAGATTTCACACGAAGGCATTCAGACCTTCCAAATTATAGAGGATGGCGAATGGTCAGATTCGGGTAAATAAAGTCTTTACACATCTCAAGAAGTCAGACCAAAAGATAATTGTTGAGCAAGGCGGCACACGGTCAGGTAAGACCTACAACATTCTGCTATGGATAATATTTGACTATTGCTATCGAAATAAAGGCAAGACAATAACGATTGCTCGTAAGACATTCCCAGCAGTTCGGTCGTCTGTTATGCGTGACTTCTTTGATATTCTCCGTAAACACAATCTATACAGCGAGCAATATCACAACAAATCAAACAGCGAATACCATCTGAACGGAAACCTGATTGAGTTTATTAGTTTGGACCAACCACAAAAGATCA
>Ga0208545_1000709_pt1 | contig 15304 bp, 11 predicted proteins | sample DEB08_DNA_12_FD_185498 | JGI IMG/M metagenome (GOLD analysis project Ga0208545, IMG submission 185498) | Aqueous microbial communities from the Delaware River and Bay under freshwater to marine salinity gradient to study organic matter... | ecosystem: Environmental > Aquatic > Marine > Coastal ... | reverse complement strand
AGAGAATCCTTCTTTTTTTAGGACAAGTAATGACCTGAAATTAATTTGGTCTATCGAGTTGATTAACTCCTCATAAATCCCAGTAATTAATGCAATAGTTCCTCCAGAAACACCAGGAATGACATCAGCAATCCCCATGGCCATACCTTTAAAAAAGAGGCTAAGTTTGGTTTGTGGTTTCTTTTTCAAAAAGTAAAAATTAAGAAGTGGGTTAGGAGATGTTGAAAATTGCTTTGAATTCTGGGAAGAAATTCAACAAACTTTCTGTTGGTTCTTTTTTGTTTTTGCGCAGATCTTGTATGAAAAATTCAGCTTCATTTAATCGGCTTAGTCTGCGGTAGCTTCCAGCAATTCTAAAATCAATTTCATCGGCATTGGGAAAAAACTCCTTTGCTTGATGACCGATTGTAATGAGCTTTTCCCATTCGTTCAAAAAGATCAACGTATTCATCCACTCAATCCAAATTTCGAGCTCATAGTTCCCTAGTTGAACTGTATTTTGATAAGCAATTTCTGCTTCAGCGTAGTGTCCTAAGGTCTGTAATAATAAAGCATTTCGTTTGTTATAGCCTACGCAATCTTCGTTTATGATCAATGCTTTTTTTGTGTAGTAAAAAGCTTTTTCAATATCTTCAAGGTGAATGTAAAAGTCAATCATAGCATTCCAGCTTTTTTCGCTCGCTGGATCTTCCTGCACCGATTTTTTAAAGTATTGTAAAGCCAACATGTCATTCCCAAGGGCCTGATGACATGTTGCTATTCTTAAGTAAGCATACGAACTGGGATCATCAATTTGGATTGAGATTTGAAAATTCTCAATGGCTTCATTAAAGCGTCCCATTTTCTCTAAAACCTTACCTTTTTCAATATAGGCTCCAGTAAATTGGTCTTCAGAAATGATTGCAAAATCGAAGGCACTAAGGGCTTCTTCGTTGCGATCCAAGTTGAGGTATTGTTTTCCAATCTCGTGCCAGGCAATTTCGTTGTATGGGTTTTTCTCTAAAATAGAGTTGAGAACTTCGATTGCTTCTTCATATGATCTTTGATATTCAAAGCAATACAAAAGATTGTATAGTACTTGGTAGTCTTCGGGATCTTCTTCCAAAGCTAGTTTGAAATACTCTTGGGCATTGCTATAATCTTCCAGTACCATATATTCCATTCCCAATAGACACCAAATTTCAAGCTGATCATCGGAATGCTGTAAAGACTCTAAAAGCAATTCTATGGCGGCGTAATGTTCTTTGTTTTTTGAGAAAATTGTTGCTCGTTGAACAAATATTTCTTGATTATGTGGGTCGAGTTCTTGTATTGAATCTAAGAGTACTTGAGCTTGGTCGTCAGCTCCATCAAAAATCAAAAGCTCGGATTTTAGCAGCAGTAAGTCGCTGTGTACAGGATGTTGCTTTATGGCTAAGTGTAGGGCTTTTTTTGCAAGGTTAATTTCACCTGAATCAATGTAATATTGAATAATGCATTCAAAATCCTCTGCATCAAAGTAATACACTTCGTTGGTTTTGAGCATTTGCTCAAACCTTGGAATTGGTGAATCAGAATTATTCGAAAATGAGTTTTGCATGAGTCAGGGTTTTACTTTAATAAAGTTAAACAGAAGTGTGCTTTTATATAGTATAACATCCAATTGTTCTTAACAAAGTAATTAACAGTTTTTAGGTTTGTATGGCATCTAAAACCTCGGTTATAATAGCGCATCCACTTCTTATTTCGTCTAACGAAATGGTCAGTGGAGGCGAAATACGTACCGCTTTCTTTTCCCATAACAACCAGAATAAAAGTAAGCCTTTTTCCATACTTTTTAATACAACCGTATTTGTGATTTCTTCTGTTTCAAAAATGGGTGCTAGCATCAAACCAGTCCCATTAATTTGCTTTATTCTGGGATGTTTTAATAAAGAACGAAACAGCTTTTCTTTTTCTGCAACAGCTTCTATAAGTTCTTCTTCTTTAAGTGTACGCAGGGTTGCAAGAGCTGCTGAAGCAATAATTGCGTTACCACCAAAAGTTGTAATGTGTCCTAATTTAGGGTTTTCTGTCAAGTGATGCATATGGGCAGCAGAACTACTAAATGCTCCAATGGGTAAACCGCCTCCCATGCCTTTACCCATCACTAGAATGTCGGGTACAACATCATAATGTTGAAAGCCAAATAACTTTCCAGTTCTTCCAAAGCCAGGTTGAATTTCATCTAAAATAAGTAAGGCTCCAACTGCCTCGCAACGTTCTTTTACTTTTTTTAAATAGTCGTTTTGTGGCATTATAAACCCAGCACCACCTTGAATGGTTTCAAGTAAAACGGCTGCAGTTTTTGTGGTTATTTTGTCAAGATCGCTGGCATCATTAAATTGGATGAATTGTATTCCAGGTAATAAGGGTCGGTATGCTTTCTTTTGCTGTTCTGCACCTAAAAGACTCAAAGCCCCATGAGTGCTTCCATGATATGCGTTATGAGCTGCAATCAATTCGCCTCTACCGGTTACTCTTTTTGCAAGCTTCATGGCGCCTTCAATAGCTTCGGTTCCTGAATTCACAAGATAGGTTACTCCAAGACTTTCAGGAAGCTCAGCAGCAAGTTCTTTGGCTAAATCTACAGCTGGTTCTTGAGCAAACTCCCCATAAACCATTACGTGTAAATATCGCTCTGCTTGTGTTTTTATCGCTTCAACTACATTGGGATGACAATGACCTACACTGCAGGCCGAAACCCCAGCAATAAAATCTAAATAGGCTTTTCCGTCGGTGTCATAAACATAACTGCCTTTGGCATGGTCTACAACAATTCCAAGTGGGTAAGGGGTTGTTTTGGCTTGAAATTTTAAGAAATCCTCTTGAAGCTTTTTCATTCTTTGGATATTGAAACCTCTGGAACTTTTGGACGCTCTACATTTTCTATTAAGAACAAATCTTCGAACGTATCTGGACGTTCGTCTACACGCCAGAGAAAACCATCTAGTTTCCTCAAATTTTGATCAATTTTTTCTTCTGGAAAAACTTCTCCATCTGGGCTTACGTAAAATGAAATTTCGTTGATTTCATTGTTCATAAAAACAATATCAAGGGCACTGCAAATGGTTTTATTGATTCCAATTAATTCTCCAGTATCGGAGTACAGGTAATAAATAACCATGGTGTTTTTTATGACATCTAAGTTTTTTAAGGCACCTTCCTCAAAGTCTCCGTAAAGTTCGCTTCCAACAATTTGATTATAGCCATCGGCACTGATTGAGTCTTTTTCTATGATGAAGGCATTACCGAAAATCTGAAGCGAGTCTAATTTTCTTTCTCCAGGCTCGGTTAGTAAATGAATTACCTCTCCGCTCATTTGACTAGCGCCAAACCATAAGACAGGGTTTTTTGAATTCTTTTCATCATCACTTAAAATCTGATCCTCTTTCTTGGTGAGCGGGCGTTTGTGTAATTCAATTTTACCGATTTGATTGTCTAGATACAATGAATCTGACTTTCCACGGATGTCAGATTTCAAAATCTTCACATTGTAGTAACCTCTCAGTACACGATGCTCTGGCGGACCGGTTCCAATTAAAGTATCGGCTTTGATGTAAAGCGAATCATTTTCTAAAAGATTTATGGCATAGGCGCGTCGGGTAATGATCGCAGAATCTTTTGCTTTAAAAATCTCTGCATAATTTCCTCGGATGATGGAATTGTTGATGGTATCTGTAATGGACACATCATTGGTTGCAGCTGCATATTCCCTTTCGTTTTCGAAGTAGAGACTATCGCCTTCAATGATTTTTTGGTTGTAGTTAATTAAGGCGTTTTTTTTAAAATTCCCACGCTGTGCGTCTAAGTTGTAAAATCCACGTTCGCAATAAATATCATAATCTGCTCCAATGATCTTTGTTGGTCCGTATAAGTACGCTTTGTTTGTTTCTGTGAAATAATCCAGTTGAGCAGAGGTAACATTGTATTCTGGATTCGTAATGCGCACATTGGAAATGAAACGATATTTCTTTTCATTCATAAAATACCTCCCACGATTACTCTTCAATACGCTACTACTGTCAATAACAGTTCCTGGGGTATCATAATAGGCAATATTTTCGTTCCGATCGAGGTAGAGCGTATCGGTTTCTAGCGTCATGTCGGGTTGTTTCAGGAAAACATTCCCCCAAGCTTTTGCTTGCCCATTGGCACCGTCATATTCAAGGTAATCACTCGTCATTCGAAGCGTGTCTCCTTGGGTAAATACAACTTCTCCTGCTGCTTCAAAAAAGTTTTTCTTGGAATAGAAAAAGGATTTGTCCGATACAACTAATGCTCCTTTGTGAAACAAATGTACGCGTGTGTTTCCTTTTTTCAATAAAATATTTGCTCCAGGATATTGAGCTTCATCCTTCGCAAAAGATCCCGCCTGTCGAATTTCAACAATTCTGGGTTCTTGAGCAGATACAGATCGCACTCCAAAGCTAACAAAGAGAAGAAAAACAAGCGTTTTTATAAATTTCAAGCTGTTGGTGTTACTTTTGTTTAACGGAAAATCGTTTGTTTACGATCGGGTCCTACTGAAACAATCTTAATCGGTGTTTCGAGTTCTTTTTCTAGATATGCGATGTAGTCATTGAATTCTTTTGGAAATTGATCTTCAGCGGTTAAAGCTGTTAAGTCTTCTTTCCATCCTGCTAATTCAATATACTCAGGCGTCACATGTTCTGGCTCTATACTAAAGGGAAGATGTTCAATAGACCCTTCAGAAGTCTTGTACGAAGTACATACCTTGATGGTTTCAAATCCAGAAAGAACATCTCCTTTCATCATCATAAGTTGTGTAACTCCATTGACACGAATTGCATATTTAAGAGCAACAAGGTCAATCCAACCACAACGTCTTGAACGTCCAGTTGTAGCACCAAATTCCATACCAACACGTCCCATGGTTTCTCCAGCTTCATCAAACAATTCCGTTGGGAAAGGTCCACTTCCTACACGCGTTGCGTAGGCCTTGAAAATACCAAAAACTTCTCCAATAGTGTTTGGAGCAATTCCCAAACCAGTACAAGCTCCAGCTGCTGTGGTAGTAGATGAAGTTACAAAGGGGTAAGTACCGAAATCAATATCCAGTAAGGATCCCTGTGCGCCTTCGGCTAACACCTTTTTGCCGTCTTTTAAAGCGGTGTGTAATAAGTTTTCACTGTCTACAAAAGGTAGTTTTTTGAGTTCTTCTATTGCCTTAAAAAAAGCTTCCTCAAGTATGGATAGTTCAAATTCAATTTTACCTTCGTAAAAGTCAAGCATTTTTAAATGCTTCGTTTTTAAGTTTTCATATCGTTCTTTCCAATCTGGAAGTAAGATGTCACCAACACGAATTCCGTTTCGTCCGGTCTTGTCCATATATGTTGGCCCAATTCCTTTAAGGGTAGATCCAATTTTAGCTTTTCCTTTTGATGCTTCTGAGGCAGCGTCTAAAAGACGGTGAGTTGGAAGAATCAAATGCGCTTTTTTAGATATTAAAAGCTTGTTTGGAAAATCAATGTTAAAAGGGGCTAGTTTTTCAATTTCTGTTTGAAAAATAACAGGGTCAATTACAACGCCGTTACCGATTAAATTGAGTGCAGTTGGATGAAATATTCCAGAAGGAATGGTGTGTAAAACGTGAGAAATCCCATCGAATTTAAGGGTGTGACCTGCATTTGGTCCCCCTTGAAAACGTGCGATAATATCATAATTCGTGGTAAGGACATCCACAATTTTTCCCTTTCCTTCATCTCCCCATTGGAGACCTAATAATAAGTCAATAGACATAGTAAGCTAATGTTATATTTATGATTCTTTTTTAGTGCCGTAAAAGTATAAAGAATGATGATGAATATCAACATTAAATACCTCTTCGATTGTTTTTTTTATGCTCTGAATTCGAGGATCGCAAAACTCCTTTACTTCTCCTGTATCTGTGAGTATAATATGATCGTGTTGCTTGTCGAAAAACGACTTTTCGTACTGAGCCTGATTGTTTCCAAATTGATGTTTTCTTACCAATCCAGATTCAAGTAGAAGCTCTATGGTGTTGTACAATGTAGCTCGGCTTACACGGTAGTTTTTGTTTTTCATCATGATATAGAGCGACTCAATGTCGAAATGGTCTTCGTTCTCATATATCTCATGGAGAATTGCAAAACGTTCGGGAGTTTTACGGTGTTTGTTTTGGTCCAGAAAGTTAATGAACACACCCTTGACAACTTCTTGAGGATTTTGTGTTTCCGCCATAATCATGATTTAGGTTACAAATGTATCGTTTCTTTAACTATTCTCGGGTAACTTTTTCAATTCCATTTATTTTCAGCAAATTGTTGACCAGTTTATCCAAGATCATACTGTTTTTGACACGCACATTTATTGAACCATTGAAAAGACCTTCATCTGTATCGAAATTGATTTTAAAAATATCGGCATGCATATTATTCGAAATAACACGGGTTACTTGATTTACAAGGCCTGTCTGATCAATACCACTCAATTTGAGTGTTGCACTGAACTGTTGTTCTGACGAATCAACCCACCAGGCTGGTAAAACTCTGTAAGCAAAGTTAGATTGTAACGATAGTGAATTTGGACAATCATGGCGATGTACCTTCAGTCCATCGTGAATGGATAGAAAACCAAAAACTTTATCACCCCCTATGGGGGTACAGCATTTAGATAAAGAGTAGGGGAGTTCTTCTTTGTCTTTACCGAAAACTAATTTATCGAAGGTTGATGTAAATTCATCTCGATCGTTAATATTCTTACGTGCATTGGACGTGATCCTTTTCTTTATGAAATTGAAAAACGTGCTGTTGTAACTAGCCGCAAAATCTTTTAATTTTTTGTTGTCGACGATGCCAATTCCAACACGATAAAATAAATCTAAACTGGTATTGACTTTGAAGTACAATACTAATCGTCGAATGGTTTTATCGCTTAGGGTGATCTTTAATTGTTTGAGTTTTCTTCTCAATAATTCTTTTCCGTCTTCGGCAATGCGTTTTTTCTCTTCGTTTAGAGCAACTTTTATTCTTGATCGTGCCCTAGAAGTAATTACGTGATCCAGCCAATTTGCGGTAGGTTTGGAGTTTTCTGAGGTGATGATTTCAACGTTTTCTCCGCTTTTTAGTGTTCGGCTCAAAGGAACTAATTTTCCATTGATTCGAGCACCTCTGGCTTTTGCTCCAACTTCGGTATGAATACTGAATGCAAAGTCAAGAACAGATGAACCCGTTGGGAGGGATTTTAATTCTCCCTGAGGTGTAAAAACAAAAATTTCTTCTGAATATAGGTTGAGTTTAAAGTCCTCAACAAAATCAACCGCATTACTTTCTTTATTCTCTAAAACTTCTTGAACTCGGTTTAACCACGTGTCAATACCACTTTCTTTTTGTTCTCCTTGTTTGTATCTAAAATGTGCTGCGTAGCCTTTTTCTGCAATTTCGTGCATACGTTCTGAACGAATCTGCACCTCAACCCATTTGTTGTTGGGCCCCATAACTGTTATGTGAAGGGATTCATATCCGTTCGATTTTGGAGAAGAAATCCAATCCCGAAGGCGGGTTGGGTTTGGCGTAAAGTGATCAGTTATGATGGAGTAAATTTTCCATGCTAAAAATTTCTCATTCTTCGGAGTAGATTTGTAAACCACGCGAATTGCAAATTTATCAAACACTCCTTCATAGGGAATGTTTTGTTTTTGCATTTTCTTATGGATCGAGAAAATCGATTTACTCCTCCCTTTTATGAAATATTTTAAGCGTTCTCCATTGAGCGACTTTTCAATGAAAGCCGAAAAGTCTTTTATGTATTTATTTTGTTCTTCCTGACCGCCTTCGATTTTATCTTTTATAGCGTCAAATCGGAGGGGTTCGGTGTATTTTAAACTTAAGTCCTCCAGCTCCGTTTTGATATTATACATTCCAATTCTATGGGCAATTGGTGCATAGATATAAAGTGTCTCCGAGGCAATCTTAACCTGCTTATGCTCTGGCATGGAGTCCATGGTTTGCATATTATGCAGACGATCCGCTATTTTGATGATGATTACTCGGATATCATCATTGAGCGTTAAAAGCATTTTTCGAAAGTTTTCCGCTTGCAAGGAAACATCAGTATCTTTTTTAAGGCTTGAAATTTTAGTTAATCCGTGTACTATTTTTGCAACCGTATTGCCAAAAAGACGTTCAATGTCGTCTAGAGTATATTCTGTGTCTTCAACTGTGTCGTGTAATAATGCCGCTGCAATACAAGCAGCGTCTAATCCTATTTCCGATGCTACGATCTTTGCAACAGCAATGGGATGAAATATGTAAGCTTCTCCCGATTTTCTTCTTTGGTCTTTATGGGCATCAACAGCAGTATCAAAAGCCAAACGTATCAGCTTCTTATCTTCTTCATTGAGTTGAAGGTAGCTGATGCGAAGCAACTCTTTGTATTGCTTGGCAATTTCCTTATTTTCTAACTGTTCGTCGATTATCATCTTAAGAGTAAATTACGGAAACTAATTTAGCATCCAAAAGTTTCTTCTCACTTTCTTTGACGTAGTGCTTCAAATAATATAATTCCAGCTGCAACAGAAACATTAAGTGAATCATTGACTCCTAACATGGGGATAACAATATGATGTTCACTTTGTTTGCACCAACCGTCTGTAAGGCCAACATCTTCTGTGCCCACAGCGATAGCTGTTGCCTCGGTATAATTTTCTTCGGTATAGGCTTTTGCTTCTTCGGATAGGGCGGCACTATATAGTTTTATGTCATTTGATTTTAAAAAAGAAAAAACCTCTTCATTCGAAGCAATTGCTATTGGAATTGAAAACATGCATCCTACACTAGATCGAATTACATTGGGATTATATAAGTCAGTTTTGGGATTGGTTATGATTAGGGCATCAACTTTTGCAGCATCAACCGTTCGAGCCAATGCGCCAATATTTCCAGGTTTCTCAGGAGCTTCTGCAATAAGAATCAGCGGGTTCTCTTTCAGTTTGAGCACAGCTAAGCTGTGCTCTTTTTTTTGTGCTACACCCAGAATATCCGATGTAGACCGATAGCAAAGAGTTTTGAATAACGTAGCAGACAATTCATATAGGATACAGCCATTATCTTGTTTTTCTAAGATTAACTGTTCTGTATCTTCAGCTCGTGCGGTATCGGTAACATAGAGTTCTTCAATCAAATATCCCGCTTGAATAGCATAACGAACTTCCTTTATTCCTTCAATTACAAATTGATTGTTTTCTGCTCTTTTCCTTGCCTTGTCTTGTAGCCCTCTGAGGGTTTTGATTTGAGGGTTTTGAGCACTCGAAATGTATCTCATTAATTTTATTTCCTAGAATATTTTTCCATGTAGCGTTTCCATAGTTCAGTTTGGTGCGTCTCTAATGAAAGTGCTCTTCCTTCAACAAAGGCATGTGTAAGTTGATTGGTTCGCATATCCAAAGCATCACCAAGAGATAAGAATAAGGTAGCGTCTTTCCCAACGGTTAGACTACCTAAACGATCTGCTACTCCAATGATTTTTGCTGCATTTAAGGTGATCATTTGTACTGCTTTTTCTTTTGGAACACCATAGGCTGCAAAACTTCCTGCATAAAACGGAAGGTTACGAGTATTCATACGTTCCATTCTTCCACTCACATCAACGGTGATCAATAGACCAGCATCCATAAGGATTTTAGCCATTTTAAAAGGAAGTTTTATGTCTTGATCTTCTTGAGTTGGTAATCGGTGTGGTCTAGAAACAATTACTGGAATGTCATGCTTCTTAAGAAAATCAGTTACCAAATGCGCTTCATTTCCGCCAACTAAGACAATTTTTTTAATTTGATGTTCTTTTAAAAATTGAATTCCGTCTACAATTTCGCGCTGACCATTGGCGTGTAAATACACAGTTTGACTCCCATCAAATGCATTGTTCATCGCAGCAAACGGAAGATGTTTGGTTTTTGATTGCACTTGATTGTATGCCTTTGATTCTTTTAGGAATCCACTGAGCGATTTTATTTTTTCTTCGTAACTTTTTTGATTGTATTTGATGTCACTACTCGGTCCTCTTCTTCTGTTTGACGTATATGCCCGAGGCCAGTTGATGTGTAAACCTTCATCAGTTACTAATGCTGCATCTTCCCAATTCCATGCATCGAGTTTAACAACCGAAGAACTTCCAGAAATTACTCCACGTCTAGGGACTATTTGAGCTGATAAGATACCGTTTGGGCGTAAACTCTCGACCACTTTAGATTCGGCGTTATAGGCAATAATGGTTCTGATGTGTGGAAGATATTCCCCTATTTCATTCAAATCATTGGTTGCACGAACTGCGTCGACTTCGACCATACCCACGGTGCTATTTGCTGCTATAAATCCAGGGTAAAGATGCTGTCCAGTGGCATCAATAGTTTTGCTGTACTCATTTTGTACGGCATCTGCTGAAGCTACTTCTATAATTTTCCCATCGCGTAAACCGATTGCACTGTTTTCTAAAATTGTTCCGTCGCCAATATGAGCAGTAGCACCCAGTATTAGAATACTATTCTGTTGATCTGCTGCCGGTGTTTGTTGGGCTATTCCTAAAGTGCAGCAAAAAAGGAATACGAATGTTGAGATATAATTTTTCATAATAATCAGATTAATCAAGTGTTTCACAATGGAATTCTACTGCCTTTTTCTGTACTGGTTTTTGTGTTTTTGCACCACCATTTTTAGCGACTAGCATGTCTTGAATTAGTTTATTTTTTTCTTTAGCAATTTGTTCTACTTGTGCAGTAGCACGATCAAGGTCAAAGTATATAACCCCATCGATCATTGTTTTTTCTGCTACTGCGTATATAGACATGGGATGATCGCTCCACAAAACAAGATCAGCAGATTTGCCTACTTTAACACTTCCAACTTCATCGTCAATATGCAATAATTTTGCTGGATTTAGTGTTACAAACTTCCAAGCATCTTCTTCAGATACTCCTCCGTATTTAACCGCTTTTGCAGCTTCTTGGTTCAATCGTCTGGACATTTCCGAATCATCCGAGTTGAAAGCTACTGTAACTCCTTGACTGTGCATGATTGCACCGTTGTAAGGAATTGCATCATTTACTTCAAATTTGTAGGCCCACCAGTCAGAGAAGGTTGAACCTCCAACCCCGTGTTCTTTCATCTTATCGGCTAATTTATAGCCTTCCAAGATATGAGTAAAAGTGTTGATGCGAACTCCAAAGCGATCTGCTACTTTTAGTAACATATTGATTTCACTTTGAACATAAGAATGACAAGAAATAAAGCGTTTGCCATCTAAAATCTCAACCATGGTTTCCATTTCTAGATCGTAGCGTGGCGCTATAGTTTTGGCTTTTAATTTTTTAGATAAGGCATTGTATCCTTTCCATTCTGCTTTGTATTCCTTGGCACGTTGGAAATAGTCGGTAAAAACCTGTTCAACTCCCATTCGTGTTTGTGGAAAACGAGCATAACTTTGCCAGTTCGATTGTTTTACGTTTTCTCCTAAAGCAAACTTGATGTACGGATCTGCATTGGGATATAAAAGTTCATCTGCGCCAGCTCCCCATTTAGGCTTTATAATTGCAGAACGTCCGCCAATTGGGTTTGCAGAACCGTGAAGTATTTGTAAGGTGGTAACACCTCCCGATAGGTTGCGGTATAAATTAATGTCATCTGGATTTATTACATCTTCGATCGTTACTTCTGCAGAAGAGTTTTGCCCGCCTTCGTTGATACTTGACGCGCCAATATGCGAATGCTCATCAATAACGCCACTGGTTAGATGTTTACCTGTTCCATCGATTACACGAGCTCCAGGTGCTTCATTGATAGTGCCAACGGCTTTTATTTTTCCATTGACAACCCAAACACTTGCATTTTGTAGAATTCCTTCAGCTTCATTGGTCCAAACGGTAAGGTTGGTGAATAAAACATTTTCTGAAGTTGGAAGTGTTTTGAAACCAAATCCATTATTTGGATAGGTTATTGGGAGTATTTTTTGGAGAACCTCTTTGTCTTTTTTATCTTTTTTAGGTTTTGAATCTTCCGTTTTATTCGCAGACCAGCTAATTGCCGATCCATCAAAAAAAGTTCCATCGCCATCAAAGCTATCCTGATTACTTATTTTGGATTTAAGTTGTGCAAATTTAGTTTTGGTACTGTCACTAATTCTCAGTGTTAGCCATCCATTGTTATAGCGAGCTTCGGTTTTAAGGGTTGTTGAGTTCTGAACCGTTTTTGCACTTATTTTAGTAGCACTTTTTGACAGGGTCAGTTCATACGAAGCATCGTTTATGCTTAAAGCATATGATCCGTCGATTGTAGTTTTAGCTGATGCTTGAATGATGTGCTGTTGCCCTTGAACCCAATTTTCATGAATCTTTGTTTCTTTCTCGAACAAAGGACCATCGGTTACCAAAAGATTTGCGTAAGCTCCTTTTTTCAACTCTCCAACATTTCCTTTCTGGTTAATCAGTTGCGCTGGGATTGTAGTCAAAGCGGCTAGTGCTCTTTCTGGGGATAATCCGTGTTGAACAGCTTTTTTGATATTGGGAAGGAAGCTCTTTACACTTTTTAAATCACTAGATGTGAATGCAAATTTAATTCCAGCATCAGCAATTGCTTTTGGGTTTGCTGGAGCTTGATTCCAATAACGCATTTTATTGAGCGATATTTTTTGTACAAGGAAGGGATCATCCACATCAAATGCTGCAGGGAAATTCACGGGAACCAAAAGTGTTGGATTGAATTTCTTTAATGTATTCAATTGCTCATATTCCGTTCCATGTGCTTTTATGATATAGTTTTTTCCAAATTCTTTTCCAATTTTTGCAGCACGTGCTACGTCAAGTTTATTAGAAGTTTCGAAAATAGCAGGAAGCATTTGATTTTTGTTTAAAGCTTCTAATGCAAGGTCTTTATTTATTGCTCCTCCGTTTGCATACCAAGTTGCATCGTGGTATACTTGACGGATAAGCGCCATGGCACCCATAATAGAGCCAGGGTAATATTGCCCTGAAGTATTACTTTTTTTGAACGATAGGTGCTGGGCTGCGCGATCTTCAATCATGCGATAACCATTATCTTGAATGTCGTTTAAAGCGACTAAAACACTTGAACCTCTGTGGATTCCTTCCTTTCGGTGGGTGTTAACCACTCCGAAGCCAGCAGCTCTGAGCTCTTTCGCTTTTTTACTATCGTATTTAAAGTCTGTACTACTGTCGTAATCGGGTATGATATGATCATTCCAATAGTACCCTTTTCGATTGGCATTATATTGAACGCTTCTTCTTCCGCTTGACTTGCTTTTTACAGCTGCAATCCCAAAACCAGAATGTAATTCTACAAAGGAAGGGTAGATGTGTTTTCCTTTAAAATCAACTATTAAAGCGTTTTTTGGAATACTTAATGCAGTCCCTACGGCTTTGACTTTTCCGTTTTCAATGAGAAGCATCCCATTGTCTAGTTTTTGCAACGGATTCATATGAATGGTTGCACCCGTTAACATAATTTGTTTTGAGTTTTCCGTTTTAACGCCCTTGTTTGTTGGGAAATAATCTTGCGCATGACTGGCAAAAGAAACAAGAGTTATTAAAATAAAATGTAATGGTTTCATTCGTTTTTGATTTTATTGAATGAAAGTACGCTTTTTAGTATTAAAATTTGAATTTATTTTGAAGATCGTAAGCAATAAGAAAAGCAACCATTTGATTGTATGTTTTAATTCCCGATTCCTGACCATTTGCCTTGAGATAAACATCATAAGATTCCTTGAAAAATGGCTCAAACGGGTTCTTGTATTCTTCCCAGAAATCTCGACTTTCGGCAAAGTTTTCGAGGATTCCTGGATTTAGCTGTTGAACTAACATTTTTGCTTGATCGGGATCTCTTTTTATTAAATCACTATAACAATGTCGAAATCCAAAAAGGACTGCTGCATACTTTAAATAGGGATCGGTGTTTTTAAAGGTATTGATAAACCCAATGAAATTCGCTTCGTTTTCGGCTGCATATCCGAGTTGGTGAGCCATTTCGTGCGCAATGGTTACTGGTAAATTGATTTTCGGCATCCGCATATTGACTTGGGCTTCTAGCGTAAACGGATTTAGATAACCGGCATAGCCCATATAGCTCAAAGGTAAACTGAACAGAGATGCTTTTACTTGAGGCACATGAACGGTACTGCTCCACAAATCGTCATAGGAGCTTTGTATGCGTTTGGCAATTTCTTTTCTAGCATATGGAATAGAAACTGCAAGGGTGTCTGCACTGCTGAGCTGCCTGTGGAGTATATTGCTCATGATTGCAAAACGTGTCGTAAGATCAATCAATAAAGAATCGGAGTATTGTTTTTCGGTAGGTAATTTCTCTGCCAGAGGAATTCTGTGGTAGTTGATTCCCCAGTTTAACTGAAAGAGTAAAAACAATAAGCTAATGAAAATTCCAAAACCAATGATATCGTTTATTTTTGGGAGTCTGAATTTTAGTAAAAAATGGATTACCGTATAGCAGATATATATTCCTAAACTTAGATATAACAAATCACCAAAAGAAAAGGGTATGGGCTTTATAAAAACGTGCTGCAAGTTAAATAGGAAGGGGTAAAAAATTCGGGAAAAGTATAACTCTACTTTTTCAGGATATAAACTAATAATTCGAACCAGAAGTATTTGAGGTAGAATACTTGTTGCTAGTAAGATTTTGGTTCGGCTGGCTTTCATAGGACTAAGATAGTAATTAGCATCTAAAAAAAAGTTAAGGATTTTTTGTCTTAATTTGCACTTATGAAAGAAGAAATGATTCGTGGTAAAGATGCTCTTGGAGGTTGTTTTTTTACAGGCTGTGCTTGTTTCTTGGTAGGAACGATTCTCCTAGCTCTTTTTGTTTTTCGAGGAGAATTATTTTAAGTATCCAAGCTACGTTGAACCGAAATACAAATACGATTTAGTGCTATGGAATTACACTAAAACAAAAAACCCATCCGAAGATGGGTTTTTAGAATCACAATTTTATTTATTCGATTACTTCAACAATCTCTAATTCAAAGATTAAGTTAGATCGTGGAGGTATACCTTGTCTGCCTTGTTCTCCGTATGCAAGTGTATAAGGAATGAAAATGGTTGCCTTATCACCAGTTCTTAATAAACGTAAACCTTCTTTAAATCCTTCAATCATTTGAGCTTCTGGGCTACAATCAGCGGGAATAGGTTGATACGCTTTAGCCGCTTTACGCTGTTCGTTTACTGCGTCTAGTGCTTCTGCGATTGTCAAGTCGCTTGTTTCAAGTAAAGTTCCATCTTCAA
>Ga0208545_1000707_pt1 | contig 15319 bp, 15 predicted proteins | sample DEB08_DNA_12_FD_185498 | JGI IMG/M metagenome (GOLD analysis project Ga0208545, IMG submission 185498) | Aqueous microbial communities from the Delaware River and Bay under freshwater to marine salinity gradient to study organic matter... | ecosystem: Environmental > Aquatic > Marine > Coastal ... | reverse complement strand
TAGCTGTGTGACCGTCTACGGCAACTTGAACATTTTGCGCCCTCAGCGAAGCATCACCCTTGACTGACAATTGAGCGTTTGATGTAGCGCCGTTGACTAGAAGTCTATCTCCAACATTAGCATTGCCTGATAGGTAGAGGTCTTTGAATGCCGCACCAGAAACACCTAAATCAATAGTTCCGTTTGTTGCTGAACCGCCAGTTGTAGTAGCGCCTAAATCCCAAGGAACTAAGCCTGTGCCTGTATCAAACCTAATACCAACATCATCGTCACCAATGGTTAAATCGCCAGAGTATGTACCAATGCTACCTACGACTGCGCCACTTTTTTGGAAGTTAACAATGTCACCATCGCTAGTTTTGCGATTTAGGATTAAAGGAACGCCTCCGTCTCTTGTAATGCCTACAACACCTGACGGTTGTAACGCCACTCCATCTACACTGAAATCAGCAGCAGTTTTGCCAACCAACACGTTGCCATCACCCGTAATGGATAGCCTCTCATCAGCAGCGGCATCTCCAGCGGTAGAACCTACGAAGAATCCTAGTCTCCTGTCTGCTTGGGTAGCGTTGTTGAAAGACATGATGTACATATCTTGTTGGTTGCCGCTGAACTTAATTGCGTTATAAACACCATTACCAGCACCAGTGTTTCCAATACTCAAAGTAGAATTAGTATTAGCGGAAGTTACATCAGTGACCGTGTGAGTAGTGCTAACGTGCAAGGGTGAGCGAGGGTCGCTAGTGCCTATACCGACCTCATTTGAGCCAGCGTCAACAAACAGCATATGGGTGTTGCTGTCAGACTCAACGCGGAAGTCTACGTCTGCGCCGCCCTCATTAAAATTTGAAGCACCATTAACATCAAGGTTGCCATTGAACGTAGCTACACCACTACCCGCGACACTGAACCAAGTCCCATTATCATTTTCAAGTTGTATTAAGTTGTAACCAGTGCTTGAGCCGTGATCAACAACTAGTCCGACAGTTTGAGAAGAAGTGCCCTCACCCATCTTTAATAAAAACCCACAAGTAAGACTAGAATTAAACGTTGCCGCTCCTGCCGCGCTCATATCTAAAACAAGAGCATTAATTCCTGCACCACCATCATCGCCTGAGAAATATAAATCTTTGTCTTGCCCTAAAGTAGTTATAACACCGTTATTGCTGCCGTCTGTGGAAAACCTTAATCCCGCTCCTGCGTCAATTGAACTATTAAATGTAGCCGCACCTGCATCGCTTATCACTAACGGGAAAGTGTTGTCAGTTACATTGCGAATTACAAAACCATTGTTAGTTACGCCTGATTGCCCACCACCAACAGCAAATACTTTAGCACCCGCCCCATTTGTAAATGTTATATGCGTTGCTTCGCTTGTGGCGGTGTTACCTGCAATAGCTATTTTTCCACTAGCTCCACCACTTCCAGTAGCTATTGTAGAATTAAAAGTAGCCGCACCTGCTGCACTCATATCAAACGTCAAGGCAGTGATGGTTGAGCCACCGTCTTGACCTTGCAGTAATAAATCAGCATTGTTTACGGCAGAATAAATCGCAAAGTTGTTAGAACTGTTGTACAGGCTACCAATGTGCGTACCACCATCTTTGAAGCGTATATCTCCACCATTCGCGTCAATGTTTATGTCAGATTCAAAATCTAAGGTCAGGTCATCTGCACCGCTAATTGTCATAGCCCCAGAGCTTAAAGCCAGAGTAGTCCCATCAAGCGTAAAGTTATCTACTACTACACCTGCGTTGGCTGTTACCACGCCGCCTGCGACAACAGTGCCGGATACATCTAAGTTACCGTTAAGGTCTACAGTGGTAGCAGCAATCTGAATCTCAGTATCCGCGACGAGGTCGAGCTGTCCGTCTGCGCTTGAGTTGATGTATATGGCTGAGTCGCGGAATTGGACTTTATCTGTTGTGCTAAGTTCTATATTGGTGCCGCCTGATGTGTTACCTGCAACCAATACTTCTGTCAGCGTATCAGTTACGCCGGGGTCAACGCCCGCCATCGCATCAATAACCGCTGCGCCTGAGCCTGCGCCATCGAGATAAACGACTGCCGTCTTGCCGGTAAGGATGGTAACGTTCGCACCGGATCCTTGGGAGATTGAAATTGATTGTGATCCGGTAGTTGCATTCTCGATGAACATCACGCGGCTAACGGTATTCGGCGCAATCGTGCAAGTTCTGGTCGCGGTCAAACTGCCGGCAGACGTTATCTTGAAATACATTGCCCGGGCCGGGTCGGAAGCGCCATCCGCAATCGTGGTCGTTGCGTCTGCGTCAGATCCAAATACCTGCTGAGTCGCGTAGCCTAAAGCTTCGCCGATTAGCTCTAGGCTGACATTTGTAGTCGTTCCCCATGTACCGGAGCCTTCCCCTGTCGCTAATTCAGTTAATCTCAGATCATTAACGTAAGTTGCCATTTGCTATCCTCTTCTTCAGGCGGCATCGCGCCCTGCTTCAATTTGATCGTAACCAGCGGTCTGGCTGGAATCGATTGGGTTGTAATTCGGACTCTGCGATGTGTCTATATTTGAATATCCAGAGGTCTGGGCCGTATCAATCGCAGCGTATCCTGCTGACTGATCTGTATCAATATCGCTATAACCGGGATCTTGGCCCGGTACTATTTCACCCCATACTAAGGGTTTTCCGAGATCAATTGTAACCGATTGGCCGATTAATGAAACCACCGAGCCTGCGACGATTGTTGCGTTGCCCAAGGCGGAGTTTGTTTGCTGACCGGTGGGAATTATGTTTGCCTTCCCGGTGGGCGCAAGAGACCCGGCGGCAGAGGTTATCTGTTGACCGGTTGGGGTAACTTTTGCTTCTGCGTCAACCGTGACAGCGCCAATCGACGAGGACGTTTGAACGCCAGCGGTCTGGACAATCGCCCGAGCAACAATTTGAATTGATCCGGTGGCGGAGGTTATCTGCTGGCCGGTCGGGGTGATGTTAGCCTTAGCGCTGACGGCTAAACTGCCAACGGCGCTAGATATGCTTTGGCCGGTGGGCGTTACATTCGCCTCCGCATCAACTGACGGCGCGCCAACAGCGGAAGTAATCTGCAACCCGGTGAGCTGGACCACTGCGCCAGCGACAACGGACATCGAGCCGAGCGAGGATGTGGTCTGTTGGCCGGTGACAGGAACATTAACGTAGAGAGGAGTTCCCCAAGCGCCTAAGCCCCAAGTGCCGCGACCCCAACCTTCCTGCATTTTATCCGCCTATCAGTTGCTTCTCAGCATCGCGCAAGTGACCAACAGCGGTCGTCATGATGTCTCGCACAGCGTCAGTCATGAAATCTTGCTCGAGAGAAGCTTCGAGTTTGGCGATGGCCAGTTGAATGTCTTGTAAAGCAGTCATAACCACTCCTAAATGAACGCCCATCTTAATCCTTTATGCAGCCGTTGATAAGCCCTGATATTTGCGGTTGAGGATACGCTTAATCTTAGAGGCGTACATATTTTGGTCTCGATACAGGCTGTTAATCTGCTTAGCAATCCGGTGGTCACTTAAACCACGGGACCGCAGTCGGTGGATCGACTTCAACACCTTCTGCTCTTCCGGGTGCTCGACCAAGCGCTTGCGGGTTTTGTTGCCAATCTTAACCGGCTCTGTGACGTAGCCGAAGGGTGCGGATCCACCAATAAAGAATCCGCGAGAAGCCCAATCGACTTTACCTTCGCCAAACCGGTCCTTGATGTTGGCGTGTTCGATCTCGGCGACCGCTGATAATACCATCAGCATGATCTTGTTAGCCATGTCGGACATGTCAAACCGTGATTTAAGACCCTTCTCATCCTCAAACTTGGGGTAAACAATCGGCATGTCGCCAAACTGTTCGCAAAAGAACAGCGTGATATTGGTCTGCTGCAAAACCGGTATCATAGATAACAGGTCAGAAGTTGACCGGGACAGCCGGTCGAGGCGGGTGCAGACAATGATATCGGATTCGTCCATGATATCTGTCATGTCGCGAGACGCGGGGCGCTCAAGAATGTCTATCGTGCCGCTGACACCATCGTCAATAAACCACTCATCGACGGGGCGGTTGTATTTGTTCTCGACAAACTCGCTGATCAGCGACTGCTGAGTCTCAACCGATACGCCGGACTTGGATTGCTCCTTGGTCGATACGCGGCAGTAGCCATAGATCTTGTTAATCTGCGTAAATGGCCTGATCATTTAACACCTCCAACGTACCCGTAATCGGTAAGCTCTTCGTGCAAGCGCTTCCAGTTAATATTCAGCGGAGTGCGGGTGGTTGCTCGGTCAGCAAACATCACGCTCCCGTCCTTGATTAGCTCAACTGCGCGGTACATTTCCCTGACCCCATCATAAACGATTTCGATATCGTGCAGCTTGCAGGTTCTGCGAACGCGGTTGTAGTAAACTTTCTTTTCTTGGCTGTTCATTTCTTTCTCCTTTGTCAGCAGAAGGATTAGAACATAGAAAAAGCCTTTGTGCAAACATTTGCAAACAAACACGGAGAGAGGTACACTGAGTGAGCAAGATCATAATTGAGCTTGATAAAGAAGACGCGGAAAAAGTTTTGGAAACTTGCGGACAGATAGTCGTTCTGCTTGAAAATATTCTCACGGAGATCGAAAATAATGGAAAAATACTTCGAGACGATAGATCGGGTGATGTTTCATGTGAAACATAAGTCTTTGAATAGTCAGAAAAAAGCTGTAAAAAAAGCCATGCGTCGAGAGCATGACGCGGGGCCAGAGGCAAACTACATCTTTAAGCTATGGAGAGAAATCAATGAATGACATTTACGAGCTTGAGGAATACCACCATGACGGCAAGATCGGCGCTTTTGTCAAAACCAGATCTTGCCGGGCAGATTCTTTTTACGACCTGATCGAGCCGAGGATCACCAAGCTTGAAGACGATGGGGTTCAGTTTCATCTATACCGCAAGTGCGGCGGGCTTAGGGAAGTGATTATTTAAAGAAGCGCATCAGAGGCGCTAATAAGACCTTCCTGATCTCTTTCCGGGAGCTGGCCAAACATGAGTGCCAACGCCTGATAAACAGGAATGCCTAGCTTTTGGGCGATCAGGGGAACCATATTCAAGCCGCGTTCGTCCATAATCGGACCCTTCATCGCGTACTCGGCCATAGGCGCGACTGTCTCGCCAACGCTACGCATCATATCTTGACCCAACGCCTGCGCCTCTGGACCGGCATCATATAAACCACCGATACGCCGAGCGGTGTCTTCTCTCACGGCGCGGATCTCTTCGGCGGTGCCGCCCGGCCTTCCGAGACCACCCAAGTATTCATCAACTCCCGCTGCCCCGCCAAGGATCGCGCCGCCAATTTCGCTCATAGCGCCCAACCCTAGCTGGCCGACGAGGGAGGGTAGGCCAACTTCATCCTTCTGTTTCGCGGACCTGAAGACGGTTTCTTTAGGTGCTTTCCTTGATTTTACGCCCATGCCGCCTGCTTCTGCTTCTTCTGAAGAAAGCATGGCTGCTGCTCCTAAGCCTGTAATACCTGCGCCAACGGCTTTAGGGGATTTGTCATTAAATCCTAGTCCGTCAATTCCTTCTGACTTTTTTCCTCTTTCCGAATCTGGAGCTTTATATTTTCTATAGTACGGAAGAGACTGACCCTCCCACTGTCGGAACCTCTCCTGCGCCGGTTTGAATCCGTAAAACTCTTGTCTGAGAGCATCAGGATCTCTAGCTGCCGTTCCATATTGTCCAAGGTAGTCTTTAGTGTCTGCAAGCGACTTGACGTTAACGTCAAAATAGGCTGCCGTGGCTGCTTTAACCTGTCCGAACTCTTCCTCAAGGTTTCTTCCGAGCGTCTCAAATTGTCCATACTTTTTGCCTACCGTGTCTCTGTACTCATCTGTAGACATTATAGCATAATTTTTAGAATCTCCACTAAATTGTGGAATGTCTAAAACCCTTAGCCCGATAACGCTGTTTGCATCTCTCGGGTCAACGATCATTGTATACGCGGGAATATTGTTTTTTACCAAGTAATCGCTGATATCTTGAATTAGGTCCGAGTCAGCAAGCTTTGGTCCGTCAAAAAATATTTCAGAACCTACCGTAAACATCTCTGGTCTTGATGCGCCTAAATCATCTTTAATTCTTCTGGCAACAAACCATGAGTCTTGAGCGTCTTCTGCCGCCTGAATAGCTGCTAAGTCGAGGGTCTCTACCGGTATGAAATCCTGCTTGCTAACAATCTCGATGTCTAATGCGGTTTCCGGGCTTCCCAAGTAAGCACCACTGGTGGGAAGTCCTTTGTAGGTCACTACGTCTGGATCCGTATTGGCCGGTTTCAGAATGTTCGACATGCTTTCAAGCATTTGGCCGGACGTTGGCACAAAATCTTTACCTTGAGTATCCATGCTTTGTTCTCGACTAAGTCCGAGAAACATTGACTCAACCGGGTCGGCATCAAGCATTTGCTCAAAAGATCCGCCTTCGCCGGTTTTCGAGGTCCACCCTTTTTTTGTCCAAAGGTCTTTTTCGGCGAACCACTGCAACGCCTGAACGTCCCTTGGATCAAGCGGATATAGAGGGTTGTCTGGACCAATAAACTGGTTGATCTTGTCTGTAGCATCTCTGATGACATCTTGACCAAAGCCAAACTCTAAGTTGCTGACAAAATTGTCAGGGTCAACGACCTTGCCCGTAACGCCTTGTTCTGCGGAAGACGGTATAGGTTTTCTTCCGCTATGCTTTCTGAGGTTTCGCGCAGACCAAACGTCAATAGTTGCTTCTTGGCTGTCACCAACCAAATTCCCTGCGAAATTTTTTGCCTTGGGAGCGCTACCAGCTCTTCTGATTCTAAACTTGTCGGCTAAAGCAATCATGGCGTTATAAGAATTGATGCCAAATTGCTTACCGTTTCTTTGCCTAATAATGTTTCTCTGGTCCCGCAGCTCTTGACCAATTTTTTTCGACTCGTCGATCAAGGATGTGTAAGTAGGATCTGCCTCAATGTCTTTTACTTTTCGACCAGCCGCTCTTTCTGCTTTCAAAAAAGCAGCAGCTTGGTCTTCTAGCGCGTATCGAGTGTCAATAGAGTCAGCGAAGCCCTCCATAAGTTCGTCGAATTCTCCTCGCGCAAAGCCGTCGAGTATGTCTTTTGTAAATCTGAAGTTAGTTGCCACAGGAGTGTTGGGGCTGGTAGCGCCAAGAAGATCTCCGGTCATTTCGGAAAAAGAACCGTATTCGTTACGCAGTCGTCTTTCGACATTTTTGTACCAACCAGCGTTGTTGATTACGTTCCTTGCTGCCAAGTCATCGGGGTTCTCAGCCCTTTTGAAATAGTCTATAACTTCGTCAGCAACACCGTCAGATATTTTCTTGAACTGAGCCGATCCCGCCTCAACCTGCTTCCCTGTTTTTGGGTCAATATTGTAAGCATAAGGCATCGCCTTAAACTTCAATTCAAGCTTGCCGTCTTTGTTTAAACTTGCGCCAGTTACAGCGGGTTGCGCCCAATCCTTTCTTGGGTGCCTCTTTTTCCAATCGCGAGCAACATTCATCGCTAATGCAGAGTCTTGACCTGACAAGGATTCTTCAATTGCGGCTTTTTCTTGAGGCGAAAGAGAAGCCCTCTTCGCCATATTTCTGGTGCCACGATTAAATTGAGCAGGGGCTTTCTCGGCAATATCCATTCCTTCCCTTAATGCTTTTAGTGCCGGGTCGCGCATACCTGCTTCAGACTCTTCTGTCTTGAGCATCATGTAAGCGGCGGGAATAGAAATTCCGTATTTTTTGCTTATCTCTATAAGCCGATCATCGAATATGACGTAGTTCATCGACTGCTTGTCGGGCGACTTGTGCCGGGTGAATGCGTCAGCGTATTTAACGCCTTTTACGCCTCGCTTTAGCAGCTCTCTAACCCCTTGTGGGGAGCGAGTTATCCGGTGCATCAACTGCTCATCTGTGGGGTCATACGGCATTCCGACCCTTTCCTTTAGCGGCAAATCACCTTCATCGCCTTTTTTGTACTTTTCGACGAAGTCTTGCACCCCTTGAGGTTGCTCGTCAATCGGCCTGTCCCATTTGAGCAGTTCATCAGGCTCTACGTCTAGGTTGACCTCGTACATGCGGCCTAGATTGGGGCCGTAATCTTCAATCTCTTGTATGACCTCTCTAGCTAACTTTCTATCCGCATCCTTCATGTCAGGGTCGGCAGCATATTTTTTCAGATCGTCAAGCTTGGAGTCGTACATGTCCCTGCGCTGATAATCCTCATTTCGCTCCGCTTCCTTGTACTTGTCATAAAGCCAGCTTTCGAACTCTACATCCCGTGATAACTGGTCCTTATACCCTCTTGCAACCTTTTCATTCTCTGCAAAATACAAACCACGGCCCTGAGCCTGTGCGCCTTCGCCGGTCCCCATCTTGCTGATATCAAACATCCCTAGATCAGAAGGCTCTCCAACCGGCTCGTACAGGCTGGTGTCGCTAACAATTCTCATCTGGACAGGGTTGTCCAACTCTACAACATAGCTCTTTCCGGTTTGCTTGTTGATGTAGCGTTGGGCGCGAGGCATGTCATGAGGCGAGCCGTGGTACGCCTTGATGCCGGACTTTGCGGCGCTGCTAATGATATCTAAGAGAGGGTTGGCCATATCAGGTCTCAGTCAGTTTTGCGTAGTCGTCCCAGTTCTTACGCATGATAACCAACCAATCGTCGAAAGTCATGACGGCGGTGAGATCATTATTCTTTGGGAGGGAGGGGTTGATAGCGTGAAGCGGAAGGCAGACGCGGGACTGCTTGTTGTTGAACTTATAGATGAGAACCGGGATGTCATTGCCGCAGGCGGCGTTGACCTGCTTCCACCACTCAGGCTTCCACCACCACCCCTCTTTGTACGCTTTGCACTCAATCGCGTGGTACGGGATCTTGATATCGGCTAGGTCGGCAGTCTGATATTGATCAAGGTTTCGCTTGCAGGTTATGTCAAAACCGCAGCCGGAAAAAAAAGTGTTCAGCTTTTTCACAATGTCGCGTTCATACGCGGCTCCCTTATTGCGAGAATCAACCATTAATCATAATCCAAAAAGTTTGGGTGATTTTGTTGCAAATAGGGGTACCTTGCAAGAGAATCTGAAATAGGGGGTACCCCTCCCAACGTCCTCCAGCAAAAGTTACCTCAGAATTTTTGCTTCCTCGGGGTACCCCTTTCCGTTGAAGCATTTTTAAAAATGGGAGGTGGGAGGGAGTCTGCAAAACTTCTGCGAACATAACGGTATTGCTATACCAAATATTTAAAAGTTATTACAAAACAACTTTCTATCCCTCCCTCCCATTTTTTAAAAAAAAATAAATTACGAATTTCTTTCTAAGAAACAATAAGTTACGAATTTTTAGGTCTAAACAAGGCATATTTTTTTTGGGAGCAAAACAAATTTTTAAAAAAAGGTACGTCTTGCGCCCATTTACGTTGAAATATTTTTTTACAGCTTATGTGCAAAACTCAGCTATAGCTATCCGCCGTCAGCCCTAGCGCAAATCGGGGGTGTGGGGTCAATCGTCTCGAGCTTTCTGGCGGTCGATAATCGGATCCATAGGGGTCCAATCTTTTGCCCTTTCCGGGCGGTACAGGGCTTCTCAGGCGGTCTGACGCGGTCTTTGCGGCGTGTCACGACTATCCCCGGGCGATTGTTACCCCTGTGCTCACAGAAATGAAAACCAGAGAAATGCGGATCCCGGGGTGAGTTGGGCTGTTTGGTGCGTAAGCCGTTGATTTGCAAGGATTTAGCGGAGGGAGGGCGGGAAGAGCTGATTTTCCCGGCGCTGGCGGCCCGGAGAGCAAGAGACCTCTCTTGCTCGATTATCTGTTTAATCTATCGATTCTGGGTTATCAATCGGATTTACCGATCATACGTCATTGTCCTTCATTTCGTCTTGCACACCCAACAGCTCGTTCAGCCGGGACTTGATGTCACTCTTGGTCATGCTGTCGAGGTTGGCGTTGATGTTGAGGTTTTGGCTGCGCTGTATCGTCAAGCCTGCCAGTTGGTTCAACTCCTTCACCGCGCTTACAGCAGCGTTGTACGCCCCGTTCTCGAAGCTGGTCTCTGCTATCTTCCACAGCATGCTGCCCGTCTTCTCCGGGGTGATGGCGAACTTCTGCCGCAGCTCTTCCTGCTCCGCCCTGATCGCCTTGATGACCTTCGGGTGATCACGCCCGTTCATCATCCTCGATGCGCTCATGGCCGGGAAGCTGAACCCAGACTTCCGCGCCGCCTCCGTCTGACCGCACCCGCCTTGAGTGTAGTGCCAGACGAACGCCGTCTGCATTTCTGTCAAACCATATTCATCGTCTGCTGAAAACTGCTTCGGGACTTCAACAAGCTGCGCTCGCTCCTTCTTCGGTCTGCCTCTGTCCGCCATCGTAACTCCATCGTATTGAATATCTGCCGCGCCCCAGCTTCCAGCTCCTGCGCGAGATTGAATGCGTCTCGCTCAGCGTTGTTCAACTGCCGCCACCTTCGGTAGTTCTCCTCGCGAGTCTGCTCGAAGTCCCACTCAAATTTGTAGTCTACCATATCGCACCTCTGTCTGAGCCAAGTGTGGGGTGTAGGGTGTAGCATGCTTCCTTCTACCAATATACACACCATGTAAATACTACCTATTACCACTTACATACTACTACTATTAATATTTATATATATAGTACCCTACCCTACCCTATAGTATAAACATAGGAGAAACAACAACTTAGCTCCTCCACCATATAGGGTACAGGGTGGCATATTTTTTTTATAAACGCCCAACATCCTATTTTTAGCATTTACATGGCCGCCCAACGGCCCGCGTATGAGTGTGGTTCCCACACTCGGGTAGCTAGTCCCAGCCCTTCGGGATGAAACCAAAGGTGTCTGATTTGTCGTCTTCGATGGCGGTGTAGGACAGGTCGTAGATCTTTTTGCCGGAGCTTCGTCGCGGTTCTTTGCCATGCTCCGACAGGATCCTAGCCGCATCTTTGAAGTCCGCCATGCGCGGATTGTTGACCCCCAAATCTCTCAACAGCTTGGTCATCTGCACCGGCTTGGTGGCCGCATCCTTGAAGTCAACGTGCTCTAAGATGAGATCCTCGACGCTGCTTTGGGTGCGGTAAAGCTCGTTGCTCTCCTGCAACTGCGCTCGCTCGTCCGGGGACAGGAACCAGTTCTTCTGTCCGGGTCGGTACATGGTCTCCTTCACCTCCGCCCAGAGCTGTTGCATATCGACACCGTGGTTTACGTCGATGCCACTGACCGGTATCACCCAGAATCTTCGATTGCCGCTGGTGTCGGTCAGAAACTCTCTGGCGTTGACGCTTGCGTAGAACGCGGTTCTTCTCTGATAGGTAGTGAAGGCCCGGTCGTATGGTAGCCGCAGCTCGTCGGTTTTCTTGGTGACAAACGCCTTGAGCTGGTCGATGTCGCTCTTCTTGAAGGTGCTCTCGATCTCGCCAAGCTCGACGATCCAGTGGCTGACCGCCTGCTTCACACTGTCCTTATCACTTGGGTTGAGTGTTGCGCCTTCGAGTAGCCAGCCCTCGTCATAGTTGGCTAGGCGCTTAAACCATAGCGTCTTGCCTAGACCTTGCGCGCCTTGAAAGACCAGTATGCCTTCCAGCTCAACGCCCTTTGGTTCGCAAGCTGCCGCGACACAACTGATCAACCACTTCTTCATCAGCATCTCTTTCAGCGCTTGGTTGGGGCTGGTGATGCTGTCGAGAAAGCTCTGCAACCGGCTCTCGCCATCCCACCGCCGCGATTCCATCCAATCCCTGACCGGGTTGTATTCGACCGCCAGCAGTTTGAGGTAATCCCTCACCTTGGTGTGCGGGATATTCATCTGGATGCACCTGTCTTCGATGTCTATCAGCGCTGCCTCTTCCTGCATGTCCTGAATAAAATTCGACTCAGGTACCGTGATCTCCATCCGTTTCTTGATCACGTTGTACAGGCAACTAATCTTGTTCAGAATCATCACGCCGCGCACATTCTCTTTAGTGTTCAGGTACCTGCCCCGGTCGTTGCGGTTGAAGTCAAACTCCGCCGGCACATTAACCGGTTTCAACTTCGGTAGCAGCTCACCCTCAACCGCGTGGTCGTTGTAGTCCCCTATCTCCTCCGGTATGAGCACCTCGCTTTCAGCGCCCCGGCTTCGCACCGCTTGGCTCGCCTCTACCGCCTTGATCTCTCCCGTCTTAGATTCGTCCGCATCTGCGATGAAGATGTGCTTCGCGTTCGGGAAATAGTCTGAGATCGTCTCTCCGACCGGCTTCAGATTGCCTGCGTCAAAACATACGATGACCGGCTGCGCCATGTCTTGAAAGTAGCTCGCCGCTGTCGCGTAACCTTCGGCGTAGTTGATCACCTTGGCATCCTGCAACATGTGCTCGCCCAAGATGTAGAAGCTGCCCTTCTTCTTTGTGCCGGTGAGGAACTTCTTGCCGCCGTCATCATCGATGTACTCCAGCCCGACGATCTCTAGCTGCGCGTCCAGCAAGGGTATTATCAGCCTGCCGTCTTCGCCCTGCCTGAGACCGTGGCTGAGCACTTGCTTGCGCTCGAGGTATGGGTGCTTCTCTGTTGGTGCGGCCTTGTTCCAGATGTTCTGCGCGATCTTCGCCGCCTTCGTTTGCTTGTTGGCCAGATCGATCTTAGCCTCCTCCTGCAAGCGCTTAATCTCTTCTTTCTGCTCCTCGGTCATCTCGTATCTTGATGCGTTGTTGGGCCGCCACTGGGCAGTCGGTTCAACGTGGTCGATCCGATAATCGCCGCATCTTCCGTATGGCACACTCTGGTTCAGCCAGAGCTGGTACCAGCCGGTGAGCTTGCGCTTGTTGCCCACCTCCATATAAGCGCGACCGATCTTGCCATCAACCTTCAGGCCGGTTTTTGTATCAACGGTCATGCCGTTGCTCAGCAAAAAACTTTCGAATTCTGATCGGGCATCCGCCGTGAAGGGTGTGCTGAGATTTTTGGTGGGCCGTGAGACTTTTATCGCCATAGACTTTTCCGCTTGCTTTTCAATATTGGTTGTGTACGATAGTGCAAACTTGTACAACATACAAGTGCAAACACTTTTAATAACCAAGGGAAAGAATCATGGCTTTAATAGCAAGCGGTAGTGGTGGAACAGAATTCGAGGCGGTGCCTATCGGTACCCACCGGGCAATTTGTTACAAGTTAGCGGATGCCGGAACTCGAGAAGAAAAGTTTAAGGACGAAGAACCAAAGAAGCGGCATACGGTTTTTATATTTTGGGAGTTGCCCGACCTTCGGACATCGAAGGATCAGCCCTTCAGCATCTTCAAGCAGTACACGATGTCTCTCAACGAGAACAGCGCGCTACACAAGGATTTGAAGAGTTGGCGCGGCAAGTCTTTTACTGAACAAGAGCTGAAAGCATTTGACCTAACGAACATACTCGGGGTGAGTTGCGATCTAGAAGTTGAGCACACCTCTGGCGGAAGAGCCAAGGTGACATCGGTCTTCAAGCCTGACGGCGGCGCTAAGAAATCGCCAACCGCTAACGACCCGGTTGTGTTCGACCTCGAAGACTATTGCAAAGAGTTCAGCGACGAGTCTAACGATGCAAGCAAGGAGATGTGCGATGTGTTTGCTGACCTGCCCAACTTCCTGTGCGACATGATCGATCAGTCATACGAGATAGCTGCGGCTCACGCTAAGAGCAGAAAGGCTGAAGCGCCGAAGGGTTTAGCGGCAATGGCCAAGATGCAGCAGGAAGCGCAACCAGCAAAGGATCAGCCGGCAGAGGAGTTTCACGACGACGAGATCCCGTTTTAATGAACGCCGGCAGAATGCTCGCCCGGCTAGACAGGGCAATGAAGGCGCACAAGTTATCGGCAAACAAGTTTCACGAGAAGTTTGGTTTGCCGCTCTCATCTTTTTACGCGATCAAAAAATCAATGACGATCAAACCGAAGGCCAACAAACGGTACCTCGAGGCGATCCGCGAGCTTGAGCCTGCGGTTGAGGAGGATATGGTCAACTCTCCTCCTCACTATCAGCGCGATGGTGTCGAGTGCATTGATGCGATGGTTCAGGTGTACGGCTTGCAGCGAGTGCAAGAATATGCGGAGATAGCATCGTTCAAATATCAATGGCGGGAGGGTCTGAAAGGTGACTCGAAAACCGACAAGAAAAAGAAAATCTGGTATACGCGCTTTAGCATGGGTGACGACCCTCGTGGTGATGCTCATGATTAAGATGATGAGCTTACCTAAATTTACGGGTTGGGCGCTTGTTGGCGCTTTCATCGCAGGCTTTTTGCTCGCGTCAATGATCACATAGGAGCGGTTATGCCAGATTACAAACCGGGAGTTTACGAGGATCTCGATTACCCAACCTATGCCGGCATAACGGTTGATGGTCAGCAAGCGTGGCGGTCTCACGACCTCACCTCGCTGATCAAATGCCCTTACAGTTGGAAGAACGCCAAACCAATGACCGAGTCCCCGGCGCTGCTTGAAGGCCGGGTGCAACATACGGTTTTTCTCGAGCACCACAAATTCTTTGATGAGTTTGAGATTGAGCCGGAGGACATCAACCGTCGAACGAAAGCTGGCAAGGAGGAGTACGAGGATTGGCTGTCCGGGCTTGGCGACAAGACACCCTGCAAGCAGAGCTTGTACGATCTCTGCATGGAGCGGCGAGCCGCACTCGAGCAGTTCATCCCCAGCCCTGACGACAAGGTTGAGTTGACACTTGTGTTCGAGTGGTGCGGTCAACCATGCAAAGGTAAGCTCGATTGGTACACCGGGACTGACATTTGGGATTTGAAAACCTGCCGTGATGCGTCACCGCGTGGTTTTAAAAATGCCATCAACTCGTTCAGGTATTACCAGCAAGCTGCGTTCTACCTCGCCGCCGCCGAGTACCTTGGCATGCCGGCAGACAAGTTCTACTTTTTAGCGCAAGAGAAGGCGTACCCATATCCGTATGGTGTCTACACTTTGACGCAAGAGGCTATCGAGTATGGTAACGCGAAGAACCAGCAGGCGCTTGAAATTGGTTTGCGGTGTCGAGAAACCGGGGACTATAAGCCCTTTGATAGTGGCGTGACTACGGAGTTTAACCTCAGTGACCTGTGGTGATAACGATGCATTAGAGGCGAAGTGGGCGGCGGACAAAATGTATTACGCCGCTCGCTTTGCTTGGAAGCGCAGGAACCGAAAGGTTGATGGTAAACACTTTACTTGGGGGCAGTGGTTTGCGAAGAAGTTTGGTGAGAATTTGATCGATTATGCTGAGAGAAAATCAAAAGAAAGGTCAGGCAACACCTGACCCTCGCT
>Ga0208545_1000701_pt1 | contig 15403 bp, 16 predicted proteins | sample DEB08_DNA_12_FD_185498 | JGI IMG/M metagenome (GOLD analysis project Ga0208545, IMG submission 185498) | Aqueous microbial communities from the Delaware River and Bay under freshwater to marine salinity gradient to study organic matter... | ecosystem: Environmental > Aquatic > Marine > Coastal ... | reverse complement strand
AAGAACACTTCAGAATTTCTCTGTAAATTGAGAGATGCCATGTTATTTCTCCTTAATTTTCTAGCCTATAGGCTGTGTTTAGATTAACCTCTGCTATTCCGTAAGGAGCAGCTAATCCTTCATCTGTAGCTATACTGTCTATTGTTATATCAAGTATACCTTTATCGGGATTTTCCCCCAGTTGGTGATAAACAACAAATTCAATGTCTTGAACTATATCATCTGCGAGGCTTTGGGAATTATCTTGTCCATATATGTATGCTCTTATAGTAACGTCTAATGTGGCTACCGTCAAATTTTTTGAATTAAAATCTCTATTTTCGGTTCCAGCAGATAGGTAAAGTGATGGAAAATCATTTACTTCATCAATAAATCTGATTCCCCTACTGACGTTATTAAAAACATTTAAATTATATGTATAGTTAGTACCGCCAACAGCTTGTCCATTAATCTCTTTTAACTTATCCACTAAAAGCGCTACTATCTCTTTTCTTCTAGATGCCATTAGTTAGCCCTTACTATTAAAAAATTACGTGCAAATACTGCAGCAACTACTTGCCTAATAGCAGTAACAGTTTGCTCACCAGGAGTATACCCATAAGATTCTAATGATCTGTATAAAGGATTTATAGTATAGCTTATTAGACTTTTTCTATAGTTAGGAAAAACTTGTACGCTACTAATAAAACGGCCTGATCTATTTTTTAAATCAGGAGGATTAGGAATTCCTGTTGTATCCATAGACTCAGTAAGTCTTTTTTGTACAAGCGCAGATAGTGCAACTCCTGATATAAAAGATTGAGCTGGTGACTGGTTTGTTTTATTTTTCTTTTTAGGCGGCGTAATATTAATGGTAGACATGGGAATACTACCGCCGGTAGGTATATCTATACTCAGCTGGGCGCCTTTATTACCAGATCTTGATCCTACTTTTAATGTTCTCTTAGGTTTTCCAGTAAATTTTTTTTTAAGATTTTTTTCAAAATCTTTATTCATTTCAGTTCCGAGTTCGTTTTTTAGCTGGCTTAATAGATTCTTTTCAAAACTGTCACTTAATGCGACCGCTATTTTTAAAGAATTTTTTTCAGGATTTGCTAAAAATCTACTTACATTATCAATGCTTGCTTTGAAAGGAGGAACTTTAAACTTATTATAAGGAAAAAGAAGAGTTGTAGCCTCTATCCTGCGTTCTCCATTAACAGTTATCATTTTAGTCAAAGTTAGTGCTGAAGACTTATTATAAAACATTTGCCCAGCTGGAGTTTTTTTCAAAGCTTCTAATAGTTTTTTACCACCACCGCCTTGTGCATTTCTCAGACTATCAACACGTTTTGGAGTATTTATTTTTGTTCCTGTTTCTTCTAAAGCTGTTAATCTATCTTGACTTTTTTTCCTTGTGCCTCCAGCAGTAATCTCACCTATTTGAACACCTTTATCAGTATCTTTTCGTGATAATTTAAGTTCTAGACCTGTCTCTAGTAATCCTCCTGCAGAATTTCCTTTGTTGACTTCGTTAAATCTTTCTCCAAATATTTGTCTAAAAAACCCTTTAGGATTGTCTGTATCTTCGTAAAATACATCTTTTGCAAGAGTCTTACTACCCCCTCTAACTGAGGCACCAGTTTGTGTTGCTAAAAGTTTTTCTACATTAAACTGAAACGACTGAGCTACCCCATCATATAAATTGGGATTTCTAATTAGTGCGGCATATTGATCAAACTCTTTAGTATTTGTTTTATTCTCTACTAAATAAGTTTTAAAAGCTACTATATTTTTACTATTATAAAGAGATCTTCGAGGAGTTTTCATTACTCAATAATCCTATATAAATCTAATATACGTTTGATATGTGGAGGAAAACTTGCAGCTAGGGGATATTTATCACCACGCTCGCCCTCAAGAGAGAATCCTTTTTTCTCTTGGTCTTGTTTATAAATTAGTTTAACAGTATCTAGCACTGCCATTTTAATATCTGATGGTACATCAGCAGTTTCATAGCCACCACGATATTCAACTCTAACCCCAGAAGGAAAAGGGGCAAAAGAAGGAGGACCACTTAAAGTCATAGCAGGATAGGAGCTACGCACTACAGGATAAGTTCCTCTAGTAGATAAATTACCAGTATCTTTTGTAATTTCTCCCATGTCTTTAGTAAAAGTATATTGACTAGAAGCATTATGATCATCTGTTGCTTGAGTAGTTTTATTAGCGCCATCAAAATGAAATAAACTTATAGTATCATTATCAGGAGCAAGTCTTTGATTAGAAGGGGTAAAAGCAGCTTTATACCTTGCACTATCAGATATTCTTAGTTCATCCATATAACCTACAAGATTTTCTCCTATTAGTACATTACTAGTAAAACTATTATTACTAGCAGCAAAACTAACATTTTGTATTAAATTACCATTTCTAAATAGTCTCATTTTCTGCGCTTGATTGTCAAAAGAAGCTGCTACATGCATAAATTCTCTAGGAGCATAATTAGAAGTAGTTCTACCTGCTTCAGGCTCTCCTAATGCTGTAATACTCGATCCACCTCTTCTCGAAGTAATAGATAGTGCATTAGCTGCAGCAAATTTAAACTCTAAATAATTAGTGGAATCATCATATATAGTAAATATATTATTAGCACCTATACTAGTAGTATCTTGTCTAATATATGCTTCTATAGTAAAATCACCATCCTCAAATTGAAAACTATTAGGAACTGTTGTGGCTTCTAAATTATCTGTTGCGGCAACAAATTGTACGGAAGATTTACCAAAACGTTTTACTCTGGTATTAATATGAGCTTGACCATTAAAAGATACAGATAAGGATTCTCCTTCTGTAGATAGTGGTCTACCTATAGATGTAGGATCTTTAAGCACTATATCATCATTACCATCATATTCAGAAACTAAATACACATTACTTAGTGGTAGTCTAGAAGTCATAACAGAAGTTTTACCTCCATCAAAGATTTCTACATAATCATTAGCTAATATTTCTTGACCTATATAGTGCTCTACCATACCAGTAGCATAAGTAATAGCATTTGTTATACGAGTATCTTGTGTATCGCTAGATATAGATAAGTAATTTTTAACGTCAGCTAAAGTGACAAACGGATACTTACCTAGATTTTGTTGTAGTCTGTCTACCATAATGTGTCCTTTCTAGTATTAAACTAGTTATATTTTTTTAACAGGTGCTACAACAACTTTTTTAACAGGAGCAGCTGATACTTTTGTTTTCTTTGTTTGCTCTAAAGTTTTAGGAGTGCCTAAAATAGATGCTGGGAGAGGTATTCCTTCATCCCATTTAGCAGCTAGTTGTTGTGCCTGATAATTACCCCAACCATGTCTATGAAGCCATGTTACGACTTCTTCTTTTGTTTTAATATAATCTGGAATTATAGATATATCCATTTTTTTACCTCTTTAAACATAGAAGGGGAGGCTGACCGCCTCCCCCAATTTTCGTATAACAATGTTAACTTAAACTTAGTTATTAACGTTACATGCGTAAGAATACTTAGTAGTATCCAGAGCAGCAGAAGCGTTAGTAGTAAGCGCTTTAAAATCAAAACGAGTTGACATATACATCGCAGTTACCTGCTGACGTGGTTCATACTCAGATTCAATTTCAATACCGCGACGTTCTGCGATCATAAAGCCTGGCTTATAGATGAGAACACCCTGATGACTACCTACAGCACCTTTAGTATCCATAAACTCAGAGATAGCAACTGGGATACCGTATACAGCACCAACTGAACCTGTGAGATATGTAGCATTAGCACCAAAGTTATCAACAGTTCTGAAATCACTATTTGATACCAGAGCATTGTAACCTTCAATTGAAGTAACAAATACAAGATCGTTACCTAATTGTAGACCATACTTACCTAATACTGAGCGAGCAGCAGCAATATTAGCAGGAGTAATATCAGCGTTAAGACCGTTAGCAGCAGCAGCAAGACCTGCAGAAGCGGCTTGAGTAACAACACCAGTAATTACAGAAGGATTAGATCCACCACGAGTAATTGCAGCAGCAGGATTGGCATTAAAGCCAGCAACAGCACCGGAACCACGAAGGATAGATTTATCAATAGACCGTGCGAGACGACGAGTTGCTGCAGCACGCAGGAAGTCGATAAGAGGAAGAACTGTATCTTCTTCTTCGTCTTTTGCAAGGTGAGTAGTAGCCATGAATTTATGGGGAGTAAAGTCTACAGACTTAATTACATTCTGGTTACTAGTAGGAACGTTTGCCTGATCATTAATGCCTGTAGCAAAAGTTCCAGACTGGAACATTGCGACATCACCATCAGTATCTTCATCAGCAACTGGTACTCTGAAGTTACGGGCATCTACCGTCATACGGTTAAACATAGGAGCAATAATAAGTTGCTGCTCCATTTCAGTATAGATGTTGCTTGAGAAGTTACTCAAGAACTGATCTACAGTAGTAACGGCTTTCATGCGCGAACCTAAGTTGGTATCGAACACATCACGCTTGTTGAGCATTTTAGAAAGCATAACAGCGTTAGCCATTTCTTTCTCGCTAAACTGCGATTGAGCAGTGCTACGTGAGTTTTCTTGGAATTGCATTTTAGAAGTTTGCAACGCCTTAATCTCATCTTGGTACTTAACCATTTGAGATTTGAGTTCTGCTAGTTCTTCGCTTGCAGCTTTTGCAGCAATAGCAGCTTTTTCTTGTGCGTCTGACTCTTTAATAATAGCTTCGCCAGTTTTTTCAACTAGTTGGGCAACTTGAGGCTCAGACACGGTTGCGACAGGTGCCGCCTTAGTCTCGATATTTGCCTCTTCTTTGAGAGTTTCGAGATTAATTGTATCTACGACTTGATCAGCCATGGGTTCATTCTCCTTATCAGAATTATTGTGAAGCTCTTTAGTCAGACTTTCGTTAGAATCCTTGTCTTCACCGATTTGTGTTTTGGTTTCGACTGGTGAAGAAAGTTCGTCTGCATTCACATTAAGAACATTATCACAGTCTTTTCCATTAGAGTCAATCTCTAAAAACTTAAAGATTGGGCTTTGGGCGGTTGCGAGTTTAACTACCCTAAACATTTTTTCGTTATAGTTTACTAAATCATTGTGTTGAAGATTTTCAGTGTCTACTGACAGTAAATTAATCATTGGAATTTCTTCGTCAGCATCTCTGATAACGAGTTCTTCTTCCTCTTCTTCTTTTACTTCAATTTCTTCTGATTTTTCTTCAATATCAGATTCAGCTTTTACTTCAATTGACTCTTCGACTGCGTCTTCAGTAACATCGGTTTTGATTTCCACCTCTAATTCAGTCTTTTCGTCAATATCTTCAATAGTGTCTTTTGCTTGAGACATTGCTTCCTCCTCTGTTGGAGATAGAGGACGTTCACTTACAATTTCCTCTGACTCCATGTTAAGAATGGGCACACCCATCATAGTAATATCGTGCGTATGCGGAGGTTCCCCAGCACTTAGCACGGCACCGTTGAGGATGCGGTGTGCATGATTAGACATATGAGAGGCATAAGTAGTCACCCCATTATCGCTTGCATCTAATTCAACAGTATGATAATGACCACCAACTACACTGGTAATACCAGCAGTAACTTCGTTCATCATCTTTTGTTCATCGTGAGATACATCAGCATCTATTGATGTAACAAATTCTTTATAATCTTGGTCATTATCAAAACTTTTACGTATTGAAAATAGTGAGTCTTGATTACATGGAACACTAACTACAGATATTTCTAAAAGTTCTACATCTGTAATAGTCATAGAGTCATCTTCTCTATTATATTTACCATCTTTAACTCTAAAGCCTACTGAGAAACTTTTTAAAGCTCCATCTTTGATTAGGGTTTGTACTCCATGAAGCTTTTCAGCAGCTTCACTTACGGAACCTTCAACAAATATACCTTTTTTATCAACTTGAATCTTATCAATACGCCCAATAGGAGTATCATGTTTATGTTGATAAAGCATTACAGGATTTCTTCTAAAATTTTCTACGCCTTTAGCCCATGCTTCAGCAGTGACAACGTCACCAGAACGATCTTTAGCAGTGGTATTAGCATATCCAGCAATTTTAAGAGATTTTGATCCTTTTTTTAAGGCTTTTGTTTCGAAGGAACTGTTTAGATATAATGTTTTATTCGTCATTTGTTGCTTCCTCGACTGTAGAATCCCCTTCAACGGGTCTTCCACCTTGTGTAGCGTCTGTTGCACTACCTGTTATATTTTGTGGTACTCTTATAGTATCATTATCTTCTAATTTTGGAAATTTTAATCCCTCACGAGCCTCATTTGGGGTTATGATTCCTGTATTAACCAGAGTAGAATAATAAATAGCTTGTGTTCTATTATCTGGTTGTAGTGCCGGAACTACAAGTCTATCAGGACGAATAGTAACACCATTATTAAAGAAATGTGAAAAGGCACTTCCAAACTGATTTAACATAGGAAGTATAGTCTGTAAATAAAATAATTTTTGATTTGCATCTATATTAGCATTATTACCTGATTTAAGTAGGACATATGGAACACCTAAAGCTTTAGCCATATCCATCTGTATACGCTCTATAGAATTTTCAAAATCTAGTTTATCAAAACTTACAGCAGAAAAGGGATCAATCTTAAGTCCTCCATCTAAAATAGCTGGATTACGTGCGCCATCAAAAATAGTATTATAAGTAGAGCGCCAAGACTCAAGTAATCTTTGTTTTACTCTTTGTGAGAGTATATTATCTGTAGACAATACAAAACCTGGAAGAGCATTATTCTTAAAGAACTGTCTTTGAAACTTAATCATATAGTAGTAAAGTTCCATTAACTTAAGTAGGGATTTAAGTTTAGAAGTACCTCTAAAAATAGATTCATCATTTTCAGCCATTACATGTATAATTTCTTCAGGAGCAAACTGAATAGCATCTGCTTTCCTAGTTTGTTTTCTACCAGTAAAAAAGTTATCAGATGCTTGTTGATTAGCTATCAAATAGTTGTAATGATTTACAAAAGTAACAGGATCAGGTACTACTTCTACATCGTTTGCAGGTAATAAATAAATATCATTACCATCATAATAAAAGAAAGCATTACCATCTAACATAAAATCTAAAAAAGCTCTTCTAAAGAATCTTACTCTGTCTTCAAAAGGATTAGGTTTTATATTTAGTAATCTATTAACTTTTTTAGCAGGACTATTACCCTCAACTATAAAAGGTATTTCAACACATGAGTTTATAATCATCTCAACAGAACGATGAACAACTTCAATTTCTCTATAAGCTTGTTCAAAATCTACAATTGTTTCTGGAGAAGCATAAGGCGATAAAGCAGCAATAGATGGCTGTGCTGGATTAAGCTTTTCAGCTATCCATTCTCTAAATCCCATTTTATTATCTGCCATTTTTTGTCCTTTGTATGTCTAACCAATTTTTAATTTTAGGTGCTAAATGGTTAGAGTAAGTCTGTCCGTATAGTGAGTGTAGCTGTTTATGATGTTTAGAGCATAGAGTAAATAAATTTTTATGACTCAAATCATCTTCACAATCTTTTGCAAAAATAACTCTTAATTCTTTAATTTTTTCAACACTATCTACTTCTTTTATGCTGTTCTTAGCACACCATTTACCAAACAATTCACTTACACTGTATAAATGATGTAGCTCTAATTTAGTTTTACTACTACAGATATAGCAATCTTCTCTAGTTTTGTAATCTTTCTTAATATAGTCTCGTATATACTTAATTGGAAATCTTTTTAAATCGCTCAATTACACTCCACCTCATATCATAATGCTTTGTATCAGTATTCAATCCTACATCATCTTCTGGTAAGTTTAACACTTTCCCACCAACTGTGTCAAGATATTTTAAATTTAAATACTTCTTAAGTAAATAAGATACTATTATGTCATCTCCACGCTTAGGATAACCTATTTTATCTATATCTTTTTTTAATAAATCTAAAGCAGATTGTTTAATTAAAGTTATAGCCCCCGCTATAAAGTCTACTTTAGCATTCTCATTCCAATGGTCAGTTAATTCTTGATATGAATTAGCAGATTCTACTCCTGATTTTCCATAAACACCAACTATAGGTAATTGTTTATCATACATTTTTTTAACTAAAGAGGGATGAGGCATTAGATCATCATCTACTATTAGCTTATAAGGTTCGTCATATTCAAAACAACGCACCCATCTTTCCATGCATAACCAGTTTTTTTCATTATTTATAACATCTATGCCATCACCTAGATAAGGAAAAGGATTATCAGGATTATTATTAACTATAGTAACAGGCATAATAGTTTTATAAGTTCTAGCTATATTGTCTACATTGTCTGGTCTTTTGTAGTTTAATATTATTAATCTTATATTATCCATAAATAGATACACCACTCATTTTAGAATGAGTATATATAGCATATCTTACAGAATCACTAGGATGAGAAGTCCAATCATGAATTGGTTTAGGATTTTCTGTATTAGGATTCCATCTATAAGAGCTCATAGCAGAATAAGTGTGTTTTCCTCCCATAGTATCAAAATACAAATTGTCATTTTCTATTAAAGACTGTAAACAAGCTATACCGTCATTAACAGACTTAATAGCATTTTCACAATATATATCATAGTCATAAGCAAAATCAGCTTTTACTTGTTGAGCTGCTGAATCTATGTATATAGTTTCTATGTTCCACCTATCTATTTGTTCTTGTATTGCACCAGCTAACTCAGAAGTAGTAGATTCTTTTGAAATATATTCATCTAGTATATAATATGATTCACCATCATATCCTATAACAACAAATACATTCTCATCTCTATACCCAACATCGAGTCCTGCAATAATCTCTGAGTATCTATTTTCTGCATAATCATCAATATGTTTTGTTTCATCTAAATACTCATATATCTGTGCTTCTGTGGTAGTCCACTCACACTCATATTCCTGGGCAAAAAGTGCTCTTGTAGAGGTTCTTTTAGCTTCCATAACATCTTTTTCAGATAGTAAAGGATTAGCTCTCCAAGTATGTATAGAAGATCCCCATTCATCATACTCATCATCTTTTCCTCTCATAAAATATTCGTATAAATAGTTACCTTTACCACGTGGAGTAGAGATCCATAAACATCTAGAATTATTAAAGGTAGACAATGCAGGACGTAAATCACGAGTAAAATATTCATCATGAGGTATAATCGCGGCTTCATCTACAATTAGTAAATTAGCAGCACGACCAACTAACGAGTCTCTATTATTAGCTGATAATAATCTAAAAATAGATCCATTGATAAGTTTAACTACTTTATCTTTCTGATTAAACTTATCAACCTCAAGTTCCATACTTTTAATTAAATCAGTAACATAGTCCCAAATAATAGAAGATAGTGAAAAGTTAGGAGCAACTACCATAACCTGTTGACCAGGTTCTAGTAACTTAGCAAACGCAATTATAGCAGCAGAATAAGATTTTCCAGTACGGCGAGCAGCTACATGCACAAAAAATCTATTTTCTTCTAGACCTTGTAACATAGCTTTTTGAGACTCATTAAAAACTACATTTTGTGGTAGTCTACTGCATAACTTATCTACATTAATCTTAAAAAATTTATCGTTCATTTAGGTAACATATTATATAGTACAGAAAATACAGTTATTAATCCGGCTACAACTCCACCAAACCACAGTAAGGTGTGTAAAGAAGTTTTACCTTTAATAGCAAGCTCACTTACATCATTTAGTTTATTATGGATTACTTTTAATTCTCTAGATATATCATTCATATTCTCCATAATAATCTTATGCCTTACTTCACACACTGCTTCGTGCGAAGAAATATTCGCTTTGTTAGTTTGAGAACGTTCATGTAGAATATCTAGTTCTGCCTGCACTTGGTCTAACTCTCTTATATTATCTGGCATAATTACTCCGCATAGTGTTGCTATACTTTTTATTTTAATTACTCAGCATAGTACTCATGTCCTGCGTACCATGCAGCAATTGTATATCTATTTAATTTTGTAACTTCTTTTACACCGTGTGTATAATTGTCATTAGATGGAAAAATAACTAACGAACCTTGTTTTGGTTTTATTTCAATATCAAAACCAGGAAAATATATTTCTCCACCTTCATAATCGTCATTTATGTAAAAAATTGCAGAGTATGTTCTATAGTTAGTTGGATGCTCTACTCCTTTTTGATCTTCTAAACCATTGCCTTTAGTCCAAGAGTTATCAGAGTGTACGCTCATGCTATCTCCAGGAAACCATCGTACTAATTCTGTATTCTCAGGATAACTATATTCTCCATAGTAGTCTATAATTTCTTTCTGAGCAATAAATCTTGCTATATTTAAAACTCTTTCTGTTTGTCCAAAAGGATCTGGCATGCTTCTATGTAAGTTTTTATAAGGTATTGTCTTATCTTTAAACATACCTATAACTTGATTATCATTAATAAAAGCAGCTGGATTAGTATCAGCAACATTATACAACCATGTACAAGTATCTTTATTCAAAGCATCTACAATTTCTACAGGAGGTTTAAGCATAGTATTTTCTATTATAAATTGGCTGGATGTGATATACCTGGTATATTACCTGATACTATAGGTGCTTCTTCTGCATCATCGTTTGATCTAGCAAATGAATCATGAAGTTGTTGAATAAAAGTAGCGCGATCTGCGTCAAAATAAAACTCAGCAGTAAGAGGTACTTCTATTCTAGAACCATCTTTTCTCATAAAATAACGAGATACACTACCATCTGTCATTCCATCTTCAATCACTTTAGTAATAGCTTTCTTAAAAGTTTGTCCTTGTAGTCTGTATTGTACTTTATACATTGTTAACATTTTTTCCCCCATTAACAGTTATGTTTTAATTATATAATTAACAACACTACTTGGCAAGGTTGTAGTTAAAGCAGGAATGCTCAATGCAGGTACTGTAAGAGCAGGAATAGATAGTCCAGGCACAGCTAATGCAGGAACTGTGTGCGTATGTCCTGCTACAGAAAGTGAAGGAACAGATAGACCAGGAACAGATAAACCTGGAACAGATAGTCCAGGAACTGCGTGATTGTGGCTTGCTACCGAAAGTGAAGGAATAGATAAACCAGGAACTGAGAGTCCTGGTACAGAGTGTGTATGTGCAGCATTTACGTTGTCAGTTAGAGCAGTACCAGTTGCAGAGTCTTTTGCTGATGTAGCAAAAGTTCCTGTTGTATTTGTTCTACCTGCAGTAGTAGATCCAGTAGTACCTGTGCCTGTTGTACCAGTACCAGTAGTACCTGTACCTGTTGTAGAAGTTCTACTACCAGAAGTTGCGGTACCAGTTGTGCCTGTACCTGTCGTACCTGTGCCAGTAGTACCTGTGCCTGTTGTAGAAGCAGTACTACCAGAAGTACCAGTACCTGTATTAGCAGTACCTGTTGTGCCAGTACCAGTATTAGATGTACCGGTAGTAGATGTTGCGTTAGTAATAACACTAGATGCAGCAGCAGAACCAGTCTCAGCGCCTAAAGTGCTATTATTAGAACCTTTACCTAAGGGGACTCTATCCCTTAAATCAGGAAGACCAAAAGTAGAAGATCCATTACCTGCACCATAAGCAGTCCCGATTACTGCAAATAGTCGTGCATAAGTTGTTCTACTTACGTCAGACCCGTCACAGAGTAAAAATGCAGCTGTTGGTGCAGAAGTGCCTCCAAAAGGTAAGATAGATCCAGAGGGTAGAATTTCAAATCCACCTGCAGTAGATCCATCATGTACACGCAACCCTTCAGTTGCTGTATCATATGAGAGTTCGCCAGCAGCACCTGTAAACGAGTTATTCTGTGCGGTTGTACCTCTCCTAAGTTGTAGTGCTGTAGCCATTTATTGCTCCTTATTTTCTATTTTATAGTGTGCCGCAATCAAGAGTCCCTGTTATTGTTACATCCCCTGTGACAGCTAATTTAGCAGATCCAGGACTAATATTACCAATAGAAATATTTCCGCCAACATGTACATTACCAGTGGCAGTTCCATTACCAAGAGTAACAGTAGCGTTAGAGGCAAGCTCTAATTTATTTGTGGCATCTATTCCTAAACCGCCTAAAAATTTATCAACTTTTGTAGTCATAGTAACCTTTCTATCACATTTAACCTAACTGGTCAATATATTTCTTATAATGTACCTAAGTCTAGAGTAGCACCTGCTAGAGTAGCTTGTTTAGAATCTATTTGAGTTTGGATTGCACTAGTCACACCATCAACGTAACCAAGTTCAGTAGCAGTCACTGCTGAGGCAGTAACTTTACCAGACCCATCAGATACTAAAGCACGAGAAGCGGTTAGATTGCCTGTAGTAATTGTAGATACCGCTCCTGCAATGTTAGCAACTCTTCTAGCTTCTATAGCAGTAGCTTCTGTGACTCCAGCAGATAGCTGAGTCTGAATAGCACTTGATACGCCATCTAGATAACCTACCTCAGTTGAAGTTACAGCAGATACTGCTACTTTGCCAGATCCGTCTGATACTAAAGCTCTTGAAGCAGTTAAGTCAGCGTCATCAATAGTGGTAGCTGCTCCAGTAATGGTAGCTTGTTTAGAATCAATTTGGGTTTGAATAGCACTAGTTACACCATCAACATAACCTAACTCAGTAGCGGTAACTGCTGAAGCAGCAACTTTACCACTTCCATCTGAAACTACAGCTCTTGAAGCTGTTAAGTTTGTATCATCAATAGTAGTAGCCGCACCCGTAATGGTGGCTTGTTTAGAGTCAATCTGTGTTTGTATAGCACTAGTTACTCCGTCTAAATAACCAACTTCGGTACTAGTTACAGCAGAAATAGCAATCTTACCTGAACCGTCAGATACAACAGCTCTTGAAGCTGTTAAATTGTCTTTATAAACAGTAGATACAGCACCCGAACGGTTATCTGTAATTGCAGTATTTAAATCTGCGCCATTATATTTAACTGAGGTAGCAGTAAATTGTCCTACAGATAGATTAGCAGCTCCAGTAGGACTAATAGCAATATTAGAATCAGGATCTCTAGTTTCGGATAGTGTAAAAAACTTAGCTGACTCATCATAATAGAGAGCAGCATTACCAGAAGTACCACGATTAAAGAATATGCCAACATCTGCACTAGGAGCACCCGATACAGCATTAGCAAGCATGATAAATCTGTCTTGAATTATTTTATTTTCTGAATTAACAGTTGTGGTATCGCCATTAACTGTTAAGTTACCTGTGACAACTAAGTCATCACTCATATTTACTTGACCAGTAAATGTAGCCCCAGCTAAAGGAGCTTTTGTATTTAATTGTGTTTGTATAGCAGAGCTAACACCATCTAAATAACCAATTTCTGTAGATGTTACAACTGATACTGCTACTTTTCCTGAACCGTCAGAAACTAGAGCCCGACTCGCAGTTAAATCTGCATCATCAATAGTTGTAGCTGCACCTGTTATAGTAGCTTGTTTAGAGTCTATCTGAGTCTGTATAGCAGATGTAACTCCGTCAACATATCCTAACTCAGTAGCAGTAACAGCGGAGGCTGAAACTTTCCCACTACCGTCTGATACTAATGCTTTAGAAGCGGTTAAATTTCCAGTAGTAATAGTTGAAATGGCCCCAGCAATGTTAGCAACTCGTCTTGCCTCAATAGCTGTATCTTCAGTAGTAGTACCTTTGGTATCTAACTGAGTTTGTATAGCAGAGCTAACACCATCTAAATATCCAATCTCTGTAGCGGTAACCGCAGATACAGCTACCTTGCCTGAACCATCAGATACAACGGCTCTAGAGGCTGTAAGGTCTGCAGTAGTAATTGAAGATACTGCACCTGCTATATTAGCTACACGCTTAGTCTCAACGGCTGCGGCATTAGCGGAAACTACGTCTATATTAGCATCTAATCGTGTAAAGGTCACGAAATCATTAGAAGCACTTGCAGTGGTAGCTATCTTAGTATCTAATTGAGTTTGCACACTAGAAGTAGCATCTAAATATCCTAGTTCAGTTGACGTTACACTAGCAAGTGCAGCTACTTTACCCGACCCATCACTTACTAGCGCACGTGATGCAGTTAAATCAGCTGTGGTAATTGTAGACACGGCACCCGCTATATTAGCTACACGTCTAGCTTCTACAGCTGTAGCATTAGCTGAAACTACATCAATATTAGCGTCTAGCCTAGCAAAAGTTACAAAATCGTTAGCAGCTGAGTCAGTGGTCGCAATTTTAGTGTCAATTTGTGTTTGTATAGCACTAGTAACTCCATCAACATATCCAATCTCAGTAGCAGTGACTGCAGAAACAGCTACTTTACCTGAACCATCACTTACAAGAGCACGATCAGTGGTTAGATTACCAGTGGTAATAGTTGAAACAGCTCCAGCAATGTTTGCTACACGACGAGCTTCAATAGCGGTAGATTCTGTAACTGTAGCTGCTATATTACTTTGAACTGTATTAACATTTGCGTTTAAACGTGTAAATGTTACAAAATCATTGGCAGCAGCTACAGTAGTTCTCAGTGAAGCAATCGTAATCTTCTTGGTAGCATCAGCGTCTATATCTACAATAGGAAATACGTCTGCATCATTAGAATCAGCAGCAGATAACTCAGTGAGTTCTGTAATTTTTACGTTGGCCATGAATATATCCTTTTAGGTAGAGTTTTATTTTGTACCTTCACATTATTTATATGTATTTTTGCATACATCAACTATAATGTCAAAATCAAAAGTGTTAATCAGGAGCATTAGTGAGTATACTACGTCCATCCTGTGTTATAATGTCTAAACCCGCCTCAGTTAATAGACCGGGGAAGGTAGGAACATACATATGATTAACAAGTATACTACGTCCATCTTGCGTTATAAATTCAAGACCAGATTCAGTTAAAAGACCTTGGGTATTGTCTACAAGATTTTGATTAGTAACAATGGGCTGGCCCGACTGAGTTAAGAGTTGTATATTATCTTGGGTGGTAATATTTTGAAGCTGAGGTACGACCAATTGGTTAAGTTCAAATCCCCGACCATCTTGAGTTAGTAAAAACAGTTCATCTTCGGTAATAAGATTACCAATAAATTTACTTTGTGAGACTAAACGTCTACGGAAGTTGCGTCCACCAGAAACACTTAGCCTAAGACGTAGAGCCATTAGTTACGCTCAGATATGTACAGTACGCCATCTGCTGTATCCCTAATAACTGCTATGAATCGTTCGTCTGCTGTACCAAATAAGATGCCAGTTGAGATGTCATAAGTTTGTAGTTCAGGAAGATAGTGGGAAGTTGATGTGGAAGCGGTCACAGTTGAATCACCAATCTCAACAAAACAATTGGAAGTAGCATGTAGTGTTACAGCTTGTGTAGTTACAGCTGTA
>Ga0208545_1000700_pt1 | contig 15408 bp, 15 predicted proteins | sample DEB08_DNA_12_FD_185498 | JGI IMG/M metagenome (GOLD analysis project Ga0208545, IMG submission 185498) | Aqueous microbial communities from the Delaware River and Bay under freshwater to marine salinity gradient to study organic matter... | ecosystem: Environmental > Aquatic > Marine > Coastal ... | reverse complement strand
AAAAATTGAAGATCTTGAAAATAGACTCGATTCAATTTACAAGTCTATAGTTCCTTTTTTGGACAATCTATGCAAGAATCCAGAAAAGTCTACAATAAATTGGCCTAATCGGGTCGAACGAATACAAATATATAAAGAAAAGTTAAAATCTATAGCACAAGGAGACTAATATGAGTCTATTAGACAAGATGCTAAAGTCTGGTAACATTAAATCAGCTTCAGTTCTTTCAAAATCTTCATTTTTTAATGTAAAAGAAGTTATTCCAACTGATTTACCTATTTTGAATATTGCATTCAGTGGATCACTGGACGGTGGATTGTTACCAGGACTTACTGTAGTTGCTGGTGCTTCTAAAAGCTTCAAAACAATGCTTTCGCTATATTGCATGAAAGCGTATCTTGACAAATACAAAGATAGCGTTGCTATTTTATACGACTCTGAATTTGGCATTACACCAGACTATATTCAGAGTTTTGATATTGACATCGATAGAGTTATCCACATTCCTATCGAAAACGTAGAACAATTGAAGTTTGATATTGTTCAGCGCCTTGGAGAAATTGAAAAGAAAGACAAAGTCTTTATTATGATTGACTCCATCGGCAACCTTGCTTCTAAGAAAGAAGTAGAAGATGCTGAAAACGAAAAGTCCGTTGCAGATATGTCTCGCGCAAAAAGCTTGAAATCTCTGTTTCGTATTATTACTCCTCACCTTACTACAAGACAAGTTCCTTGTTTGGCCATTAACCACATCTATCAAGAGATCGGTATGTTCCCCAAGAATATCGTGTCTGGTGGTACAGGAATATATTACTCCGCGAATCAGATCTTTATCATTACCAAGGCTCAAGAGAAAACTGGTACTGAACTTGCGGGCTTCAAATTCACAATTAACATTGAAAAGTCTCGTTATGTAAGAGAAAAAGCAAAGCTTCCTTTTACAGTTTACTACGAAGGTGGTATTCAGAAATGGTCTTCACTGTTTGATTTTGCTCAAGAAGCTGGTTTTGTTATCAAGCCAAAAGTTGGTTGGTTCCAAACTGTCGATCCAGATACAGGTGAAATTTCTGAAAAAAGTTACAGAGCAAAAGATCTGCAAAGTAACGATGAATACTTCGAAAGGCTGACAAAGCATAAAGACTTCAAGGAATTTATAGAACAGAAGTTTAAACTCGCGCCTGGTACCGGCGGTCAAAAAGATGTGGCAGATGAAGACTTCTTAGAAGTTGCTGATGATTATGATGTTGACAATGGTGATGAAGTATAATATAATATAATATAATACTTTAAAGGCTATATTTGCCGGAAATATAATATAATGATACTTTAATGGATGACTCTAATTTAAAATAGATTAGAGTCATCTTAATATTTGGAGTTAAGAGGCGTGAATGATAGAAAAAACCATATTATCTAATCTAATTTATAATGAAGAATACTCAAGAAAAGTCTTTCCGTATATCAAAGACGAGTATTTTGAAGAACACAGCTATAAAAGTGTCTTTACAACATATGCAGAATACGTTAACCAATATAAAGAGCCACCATCTATTGAAGCTCTTAAAATTTCTATTGATAAGAGAACTGATCTTAATGAACAGAGCTTTAAAGACATTAATGAACTGATTGATCAGTTTGCTGTAGATGAAAAAACAAATCAAGAATGGTTAGTATCGGAAACTGAAAAGTTTTGCCAAGACAAAGATCTTTACAACTCAATTCGAAAAGCAATTCTCATTCTTGATGGTCAAGATAAAGAATACGACAAAGGCGCAATTCCACAACTTTTATCTGATTCGTTAGGTATCAACTTTGATACGCATATCGGTCACGACTTTCTTGAAGATTTTGATTCTCGTTATGAATATTACCATCGCAAAGAAGAACGTCTGCCATTCGACATTGAACTGCTCAATAAGATCACAAAAGGTGGGCTTCCAAGAAAATCTATGACTGTTTTGCTTGCCACTACCGGCGGTGGTAAATCTCTTGTCAAATGTCACGTTGCTGCTCAAAATCTTCTCTATGGTAATAATGTTCTTTACATTACAATGGAAATGGCAGAAGAAAAAATTGCAGAACGAATTGATGCAAATATTCTTGATGTTACACTCGATGAACTCAGCCGAATGCCAAAAGATGTGTATGAAAAGAAACTTGAGCGCATTAAAGGAAAAACTACAGGTAAGCTCATCGTAAAAGAATACCCAACTGGTTCTGCGCATGCTGGGCATTTCCGTCATATGCTAAATGAATTGCGTATGAAAAAGAACTTTAAACCAGATGTTATATGCATCGATTATCTTAATATTTGTGCATCTTCGCGTGTTAAAGGTGCTGCCGCAGCTAATTCGTATACTCTAGTAAAATCTATTGCAGAAGAAATTCGTGGCTTGGCTATGGAATTTGATTGCGCTGTTATTACTTCATCGCAGTTTAACCGTGCTGGATATGATAACACTGATGTTGATCTAACAAATACTTCAGAATCTATGGGTATTACACACACCGCTGATGCTATTTTTGCTTTGATTACATCTGAAGAATTGGAGTCTTTAGGTCAACTTATGATCAAGCAGCTTAAAAATCGTTGGGGTGATTTGTCATATTATCGAAGATTTGTTGTCGGCATTGAAAGAGCAAAAATGAAACTCTTCAACCTAGAAGAAGTTGCTCAGTCTGGAATTCAATCCGAAGCAAAAACTAATGGCGATAAACCAGCATTTGACAAAACAGGTTTTGGTGAACAATGGGACAGTGAGTCCAAATTTTCTAAAAAGAAGAAAAGCTTTGACATGGGAGATATACAATGAGCTACGCAGTAAAATTGAATGACGGCCAATACGATATTTTAGAAAAAGAAACAGACACTACTATTGAATTGAACACAAAAGAAAAAAGTGCAAGGGATATGTGCAGAAAACTCAACTTGGGGGCTGGGTTTAATGGATGGACCCCAGAATTTGTTGCTATGAAATGGAAAAACGCGATCTATATAAATAAAAATAAAAGGTCTGATAATGAAATCCTTTAAAGGACATTTACAAGAAATGTATTCTTTTATTCCAAAATCCGAAGAAGATATTTTAAATAGCACGCTTACAACAAAAAATAAAGTAGCATTGCTATATAAAATGATACAGACAGATACTGAAAATGAAATGCTTGATCCTATAGCTATAGATTTTACAAAACCAAATATTGTAAAAATATCAAGAAAATTACAATATGATATAGATATAAAAAAATTAGCTAAAGAAACTGGATTAACACTAACAATCGGTAATGGTTCTAGAGGTAATCAGGGTGGAGGAAATAAAGGTATAGCTTTCGAAAAATATCTTTCTAAAGATTTAGGTTTGTATATAATGACTAGATCGTATGAAGAAGATTATAAGTATCCCACCTTTATGAAACGTTTCATAAAGAAATATTTAAAAGATAAAAAAGATATAGAAATTATAGACGAAGGCGGTTTAAACAAACCAAGACCATTAATATTTGAGCAAGGAAAAATCTATATTGGAGGAACTCCAAACGCTGGAGTTTCAGATATAGGAAGCGTAGTTACCGATTTAACTGTAAAAACTGACAAAGGAAATATGTATTTATCTTTAAAAATGGGCCCGACCGTTTCATTATTCAATTCTGGCATAGCTAAAATTCTCCCAAAGGAAGAAATAAATAGCGGCCTGATAAGAAATAAAAATGGACTGGAATTGTTGGAAATGTTAGGATTGGACCAAGAATCTTTTATAGAGGTTTTTAAGTCGTATAAACCATCTGCCACAAAAAAGAGAGCAGTAAAAAAATCAGTGGATGTTACTAATAAAGTAAATAAAGCAAAACTTAAAGAATTTCTTGCATCTGGATTAGGATATGGATATTATTTAATTCATGCTGAAAAGGCAAACACTGACAATATATCTGAATATTTTATATCTTCGTCTGATGTTTATAATTATGTAACCCCATTAAAAGTTATCACAGATTATCCAATCAGTGGTAGTTCAAAAAGAATAGATGTGAGAATATCTACACCAAAATTTGAATTTAAAGTTAATATAAGGAATAAATCAGGTGGGATACATCCAACACATATTATATGTGACTATAAAATTAAACACTGAAAAGAAAGTTTTAAAGTGCTAAATTTCAAATCATTTATAACTGAACAAACTCGTGGCAAGGGTCTTACGGTCTTTGACATAGACGAAACCTTGTTTCAAACAAAGGCTATGGTAAAAATTATGAAAGATGGCAAACTTGTTCGTTCTATTGATAACCAAGAATACAACACTTATAAGTTGAAGCCAGGCGAGAGCTATGATTATGGTGAATTTAGAAGCGCTGAAGTTTTTCAGAATACTTCAATCCCTATAATGAAGATGATACAGAAAGCAAAAGCTATTATTGCAAATGCTACCAAGTCCGGTTCAAAAGTAATTATCGTAACTGCGCGTGGTAATTTTGATGATAAGAAAAAATTCCTTGACACTTTCCGTAGATATGGAATAGATATTGATAATGTATATGTAGAAAGAGCTGGAGCTTTAAACTTGGGATCGAGCGCAAAAAATAAACGTTTCATATTTCACAAATACTTAAGAGGCGGCAAATATGAACGTATTCGTTTCTTTGATGATGCGATGCCAAACTTAACTATGTTTAAAGCACTCAGAAAAAAGTATCCAAACGTATCATTTGAAGCCTACCATGTAAAGCACGATGGTTCGGTAAAGAAAGTTTAAAAATGCTAAATTTCAAATCATTCATAGCTGAACAGACTAAAACCAGTAAGGTTTTTATTGATCACATAGATAAAATGAAACCGCTCAAGTTTCTTGAACTTGCTAAAAAACTTGATGATGAATTTGGTGGTATTCTATCAAAAGAAACAATATCAATAACAGAAAAAATAGATGGATCCGCTCTTAGAATAGGACAAGATAAATCTGGAAAATCCTTTATTGAATCTTCAACTTCACCTTCTACATTTGATGTTGGAGGCTTTTATGCTAGAGATGTATCAAAAGGATATAGTGGTGCTGTAGGTAAAAACTTTGATGCGATACTCAAAAAGTTTAAAGATGATAAACAGTTTCAGGCAATATTATCTAAATATAATAAAAATGGAATAAAAGTTATTGGTGAAATCTTGTATATGCCAATGGGAATTGACGAAGTAGACAAGATAAAATTCATAAGAATATCTTACGACAAAAAGAAATTAGGTAAGCTAATGACTTTTGTGCCATTTGAAGTAAAAGATGATGATGGCAATATGCATCCAGATCAAAATAAGATTATCAAAGAATTATACTCAATATCGAATGACACAAGAAAAATTGTAAAGCCTTCTATAAAATTAGATCGTGATATTGATATAAAGATGGAATTGAAATTGTTTGATAAGAACATAACAAAGAAATACGATAATCTTGAGGCTTTACTTGTCTCAAGAAAGAAGGTAGATAAAGAACTCAAAGAAATAGTTAAAGCTGAAATTCTTGAATATCAGAAACAAATTTCTAATAAGATTCTTACTCATATAAAAACCGGATCTTTGGGTCCAGATTTTGAAGGAATTGTAATCAAGATGAACGACGGATCTTTACTAAAAATTGTTACAGACACGTTTAAAGCAGGGAGTTTCAAAAGCTTATGATAACGTTTAGAAAATTTATGAGTTTAAATGAAGGCGGGAATGCTGTTAAGGGTGTTGTTGCTATCAACCAAGAAAACTCCATTGCAACCTTAAATAAAGCTGAAGCAGAACTATCTAAAGTATTAAAGATTTCTAAATCTGATATGGCTTCATTAGGTTCTACTGGTAAAAAAGCCCCGGGCCAAAAATCTGGTGATATGGATTTAGCTATTTCAGCTCCTTCTCTATTGAAAAACAATAATCTAAATTCTTTGAATGAATTAATGGATTACATAGTAGCCGCGATTAAAAAGCTTGGTTACGATTATAGAGATATGAGAAATCTGGGAATTATTTCCTTAGGCTATCCAATTGTAAACGCAGATGGAAAGCAAGATGATGAAAAAGTTCAATTAGATCTTATGGTAGTAGACTCAGTAGACTATGCTAAATGGGCTTACTTTTCTCCTTCATATCTCGAGTCGAATCTTAAAGGATTGTACAGAAACGAATTAAATATAGCAGTAGCAAAATATGCTGGCTTTGATGTTTCAAAAATAGATGATGAAACAAAGAAACCTATAGAATGGAAACGTTTTTGGTTTGATCTAAAATCTGGTTTACATAAAGGTAGCCAAACAGTACTGAGCGCAAAAACTGGAAAAGTTACAAAAACACCTAGAGCAATAGAAAAAGAACTAATATCAAGTAACCCTGATGATATTGTAGCATTCCTATACGGTGATAAATATAAGGCAAAAGACATGCTGACATTTGAACAAGCTCTTAAAGCAGTTTTATCTAAGTCATTTCCACATTCAAAGTATAGAAAAGAAATATTGGACATGACTGCAGAAGGTATTCAAAATAAGGGATACCCCGTACCAGATTCTCTTGCAAAGGTTATATAAATTATGATAAAGGGTGACTTTCTATATGATGAAAATAAGAAAATGGCTAGTAACTTTAGAAAATAAAATACTACTTTCTATTATGAATAAATTATTTTTGCGTTACAAAAGAAAGTCTACTGAGTTGAATAAATATACTAATACAAAAAATGTGTGGTATGGCACAAATGAAGTAGAAGAAAAAACTTTAAACCAATGTCAACAGGTTTTGCAGCGAAGATTGCAACTATTAAAACCTAATGATCGTTAATATTAATTAGGAATCGCGCGCATGAAAAATGATCCACTTAAAGAATTTGCCCAAATGATGGCTGAGCAGGTAAAAAAGTCTAAAGAAATATCTCAGAAACCTATAGTAGAAACAGTAGAAACTGTTAATAAACAACCAGAAGAAAAAACCAATACTGCTATAGAAGTTTCCAAATATCTTTCAAGGCCGAAAGCTCTTAAAGAAGATATTAAATCAGAACATGACCGGTTAGTTAATGTAAGTAATCAGAGTAACAGCATACCAGCAGAACCAAAAAATATTGAAGCTCAGAGATGGAATGATCCTTTAAAAAATACTGACTTTGTAACCAAAAAAGAAATGAATGAACACTATGGATTATTCTTACAGCGCATTCAACAACAGATGGCAACTATCGGTGGTGGCGGTGAAGTAAATCTTCGTGGATTAGATGATGTGGTTACTTCATCGACTGGAACAAATAAGTTTCTAACTTATAATCCAATCACCAGAAAGTTCTATTTTGACTTCATAAATCCAGCAACCGAAAGTGAGCTCGGCGGTATCATACCAGGCCCAGGATTTACGATTGGTGTTGATGGAACATTAGGATTGAACGCTGGAGACAGTTTCTACCTTGATGAAACAGATACATTTAGATTAAACCCAGGAACTTCGACTCGCGTAGGCGGTATCAAATCAGGACCGGGTGTTGCAATTGATCCTGATGGCACTCTATATATTGACGCGACAGGTGTACCTTTTACATTTGGCGATTTTACAGGATTGGTAGGGACATATAGTAGCAATACCGCATATGCTCTACTTGGCAGTGTTAATGAAGACGAAGATATCGTCATTGCCTCAAATGGTTCAGGCGCCGTTAATGTAGTAGGTGAGTTTAATGTATTTGCTACAAACAGTGATGTAACTGATGCGATTGAAACTTTTGAGCCAATCTTCCGCGTATTGGGTGATGGGCAAGTTCGTATGTTGGTGCCCGCGGCAGATACCTTAACTGGTGCATTTGAGATAGTAGGTAATGATAGTGGATTTCGCCACGCAACAAACCAAACTGGTGTTATTCTACACACCACAGGCAACACCGACAGTGTCAATAGAGTCTATCACGACGCTATCAACAACTATCCTATCATTGTAGGTCGTAGATACAACGGTACAATTGAAGCATTAGAAAATGTAAAGAGCGGAGAAACGATATTCCGTCTTGCTGGACAAGCCAGCACTGGCACAGACTTTGAAACATTTGGGCCAGCAAAAATCAACTGGATTGCAACAGAAGATCAAGGCCCAAATAACCAGGGCGGTAAGATTACAATTGATGTAACAGCTAATGGCACAACCGCATTTGGCAACGCAATTACTGCGGCAGAATTTACCGCGAATGGTGTAATCAGTGATGTAGGATTTGTTGGTGACTTGACTGGTAACGCTGATACGGTAACCAACGGTGTTTATACCACAGATACAGGCGCAGTCACAAACACGATGTTAGCTGGCAGTATTGCTAACGATAAGTTAGTCAATAGCAGCATTACTATTAATGGCGATAGTATTTCATTAGGTGGAAGCTTTACAATTAGCGGTGATGATACCACCATAGAGGTTTCAAATAATGTCATATCAGTTATTAACTTACCTAATACTGATATTGGGCCAATTACTTCTTTATCATTTGACACATCTCATGTAGACGATCATAGTGAAGAAGGTATTCTTTGCTGGAGTGCTTCTGACGGAACACTTAATCTACATCATACAGATGGTGTTGTTCAACAAATTGGACAGGAACTTTACGCTTATGCAAGAAATGAAACCGGTTCAGAGATTGCAGATGGAACCTGTGTTAGATTTGCAGGTGCTGCGCAACCAGATGGAGAAGCAAGACTGTTAATAGCACCATTTCAGGCGGATGGCGAATTCCCAAGTCTATATGGATTAGGTATTGCTACACAAACATTCTCCGATGATGAAGAAGGTAGGGTGTGCGTATGGGGCAAGATACGAGGAATTAATACTACAGGCACACCTGTTACTGAAACTTGGATTGTAGGTGATATACTATATGCGCATACAACCGTAGCAGGCGGTTTAACAAAAGTAAAACCAACAGCGCCAAATAACGTAGTACCAGTTGCGGCGGTTCTTAGGGTAGATGCTACCGAGGGTGAACTATTCGTACGTCCTACGATAGAACAAAAAATGAACTATGGCGTGTTTACCAGATTAAGTGACTATACGTTTACTGCTACGAATACGGGCTATGCCATACCATTAACAAACACAGAAATTAGCAATGGTGTAGTTATAGGTGCTACGACTAGTCAATTAATTGCAGATCAGAGCGGGTTGTATAATGTTCAAGCAAACTTAAACTTCTTAACTACGGGCGGACCTTCTGATGAAGATACAATCTATATATGGTTCCGCATAAACGGCACGGATGTGCCTAATACTATGCGCAGAACAGGTATAGACGGTGAAGTCGATGGACTTACAGTAGCCATAGCAAGAACGTTTAGTTTAGAAGCCGGTAACTATGTAGAAGTTGTGGTAGCAGTCAGTAACACGCGTGTATCTTTGGATTATGTTTCAGCAGAAACAGCACCAGGTTTAGTAGGACCTGCAACACCCGCTATAGATGTAAGTGTAAATCAAATTCAGCTATAACATAGCCGAATAGCGGCTATACCTAATTAGTAACCGCTATTTGCCTAATTTTGTGGTATTATCTAATAAATAGATCGACACATACACAAAATTAGGAGAATCCAGTGTTTAAATATATTAGAGAAGCGCTTAAAAGACGCGCAATTTTTAACAGAACAATCAATGAGTTGTCTAAACTATCAGATAGAGAATTATCTGATCTTGGATTTAATCGTTCTATGATAATTTCAATAGCGCACGAAACTTCGCGTGACATTAAATGCTGAAATTACTAAAACTTCTCAAGCCTTCATCTTTACTTTCTCAAGATGAAAAATATTTGTCAAGAAGCACAAGTTTAGAAGACTTAGAGCGCAGACAAAAATCGCTTTCACGTGGAGAAGCACCATTTCAAATATATAACAGAAATTATTTACAGGGAATAACATACCAATGAACTACATACTCACGCACTCAGAATCTGTTTCAAATACAGTATTAAACATCCTGCGCTCAGTATCGAGCAAATTAAAATCTTTCGCACTAGCTTTTCAAAAATCAATGGAAGCATCAGCCTATAGCAGAATTTTATCCGAACATGGCGATAAATTGACTCAAGAACAGCGAGAACAAGTTAGGCAAAACCTAATAGCACTCATGAAAAAATAATAAAATTTAATTTTTCTATAAATAAGAGGTGGGATTGATTCTCACCTCTTTGTTTTTATAGGAAAATTAGAATGAGATATTTAAAGAAAGACCTAAAAAATCTTTTTAATATAGGTGATTCATTATGTACTCCAGATGTGTATTTTGATATATCATCAGAAAAAGATTTAAGAATTATCGGTGGCGGTGTTTGGAACATAAAAAAATATGGTTCAGATACAGATGCACAAAAAACAATTTTATGGGCAGCAGGTGAATCGCATAAAGATAATATGCAAAGATTTACAGATATTACTCCGTTTAAATTTTTAGAATGGTCTGGTAGAGATAGAGATTTGCTAAAAGATAAAAGTAGATTTGTTCCTTGCGTAAGTTGCTTTAATGACAATCTATTGCAAGCTCCTAAAAATTCAAAAACGCTTATATTTACAAATGCGAATAACGCCGTAAGTTCAAAAATAAATATGCAAGAAACAGACAATTTGTTAATAATGACTAACGCAGTTTCTTATAATGAATTTATGGAAAAATGGGAGCAATGTGATAGAGTTATAACAAACTCTTATCATGGCATTTATTGGTCATTACTTTCTGGCAGAGAAGTATCTCCTTTTGGTTATTCTTCTAAATTTATCAGTGTTATGAGACTTTTTGATCTTGAATTGCCAGTAAAACAGCTATACAATAATAGAGGAAGATATTCATTAACTGACTTAGTTTCAAATAATGATAAGAAATTCTTTAAATTAGATAATCCGCAAGCTTATTTAAATGAATTTAAACGACTGAATTTAGAGTTCGTAAATAAATTAGAAAAACATGGCGTGATATGCAAAATAAAACAATAGTATGCATAAAATACGGTACAAAATATAGTTCGGAATATGTCAACAAACTCTATTATATGTCGCAAAGATACTGTAATTATGATTATGAATTTGTTTGCATTACAGATAATAAAGAAGGTTTAGACTCTAATATTTCAGCAATGAGTCTAAACACTCATGATGATATACACGGATGGTGGTATAAAACTTTCTTATTCAATCCAGAATATGATTTAAAAGGTTCAATTCTCTTCATAGATCTTGATGTCGTAATAATTAATGACTTAAATAAATTCTTTGATCATGTGCCAGATAATTTTTGCATAAGTCGCGGATTTAGTAAAAATAACAAAAATGGAATGAATAGTAGTTGTTTCCGTTTTAACGCTGGAACTCACAAATTCATTTATGATGACTTTATGAAAGATAGAACTAATATTATGAAAAGATTGCATGGCGATCAAGATTGGATACAAGAAAAAGTTACCGACTTTAATTTTTGGCCTGATAATTGGTTAATGAGTTATAAATGGGATATGAATAAATACAGTAAAGTGAATTATGAAAATTCTACTTCAATCGCTGTATTTCACGGTGAACCAAAACCACACGAATTAGATACTACTTGGATAAAAGAACATTGGAGATAACATGCCTGGAAGAAGAGAAAAAGTAATAGAAAGATTTTGTAAACAGTATGGCTGGACAAAGGGTGCCGAACTTGGAGTTTGGAAAGGCAGAACCTTTAAGCATTTGTTAACATCAGTTTCAAATTTGCACTTAACTGGCGTAGATTTATATGCACCACAACCAGATAATACAGGTCCAGAACAATGGACACCAGGTGAAAATGGACATCCTTGGAGTCACGAAGTTTATTTTGACGATATAACCAAGTTTTGCGAGAAAATGAATGGCCGCGGTGTGCTATTAAGAATGAAAACGGATGAAGCAGCTAATTTAATCGAAGATGAAAGCTTAGATTTCGTATTCATCGATGCCGATCATTCTTATGAAGGATGCAATGCAGATATTAAAAATTGGTCACCCAAAGTTAAAAAGGGTGGATATGTAATGGGACACGACATTTTCTGGGAAGGTGTGAACAAAGCTATTAAAGAAAATTTTGGCGAAGATTACCACGAAGAAGAAGATAAAGTTTGGTGGCATCAGAAGAAGTAACATGGAATTGGCTGGTTTTGTAAATAAAAAGAATATTGCAGTGGTAGGAAATTCTTGTTCTTTGTTTGCACAAAGCTATGGAGAATTTATAGACTCGCATGACGTCGTGATTAGATTTAACAAACCAGCAATTTTTTATAAGGGAAACGAAAAGACTCATGGATCTAAAATAACTTTTTGGTCTTTTGCTAATAAAAAAGCTTTCGTTAAACACGTTTTAGAAAAAGAAGAAAACATAGATAGAATAAAAAAAGAATTCTGCCATAATAATAGCATTAAAAAAATGTTTTTTAAAAAGTGCACGCTTACACGAAATACTAATGATATTATTTACCCGTTAAATTTCCATAACAATCTGAAAACCAGAATCAATACAGATTTAAAAGATGCAAAAATATCAAATTTAAGCAAGTCAATAAAGAATTTGAAATTCAATAAAAGTTTAGCAAATGAGTATGATTTATCTACTGGGTTTGTAGTTATTCATTGGCTTTCTATGTTAAATCCAGCAAATGTAAACATATTCGGATTTGATTTTAAAACTACCCCAACTTTTTCCGAAAAAGAAAAATTCGATACTGAGATAAAAAATAGATTAGATATAAGATGCAACCATAATTTTGAAATGGAAGAATTCTATATTAAAAACATAATATTAAAAGAGAATAAAAACTTTAGGGTATATTGATGAAACAATGGTTTGAAGGAAAAAGTGTAGCTGTTATAGGCAATGCCATGTACTTATTTGAAAAAGAATATGGCAAAGAAATAGATTCCCATGATGTAGTCGTGAGACTAAATAAAGCTGCTATGTTATATGATAGAATGGATGCAGAAAAAAGCCATGGCAAAAGAACAGATATTTGGATGTTTTGGAACACCGCAGAATACAAAAAATATTTTCACAAAGTGAATGTTAAAAAGATGCATATGGGGCATCAGTCAAGAAATCCATCTAATTTGGGGTTGGTTGATCATTTTTATCCAAATGATCTTTATAAGAAATTGAAAAAAGAAGCTGGAAAGCATAGCAATCCAACTACTGGACTTATGGCATTAGACTATATTACAAGCTGCAATCCAAAAAGTGTATCTATATACGGATTTGATTGGAAGGAAACTCCAACATGGACTGATCCTAAAAGAATAAAAGATCCTAAATGTCCTCATGATTATGATACAGAAAGAGAATATTGCAAGAATGCTTTTCTTTCTCAGCCTAATATATTTTTAAGAAGCTGACATTTTATAAATAACTATAATCAATTTAAACATCTAATGCGAGCGTAATAAATGCCCAATAAAAATGAAAAAAAGCCTGTAAAGAAGATGAATACTACAATAGGTAAAAAAGGAAGATTTGATCCTAAAAAGTTCATAAATACAGAACCCACTCTCAAAGAAGCTAAAAGAACCTCAATAGTAATTAGCTTCGGTAGAATGAACCCTGTAACTAGTGGGCATGAAAAACTTGTAAATAAAGTAATTTCAGAAGCATTAAAAAGAAAAGCTGATTCTGCTATATATCTTTCTCACACCAAAGACAAAAAGAAAAATCCACTTTCTTATGATGATAAAATAAATTTTGCTTCCAAGGCTTTTGGAAAGGTAATTAGAAGGTCACCATCCAAAACTATAATCCAAGTTGCAAAAGAACTCAGCGACCAATATGATATACTTGTACTTGTGGTAGGATCTGACCGCGTTCAAGAATTTGAAACTCTTCTAAACAAATACAATGGTAAAGAATACAACTTTGATGATATAGAAGTAATATCTGCCGGAGATAGAGATCCAGATGCGGAGGATATTTCTGGAATGTCTGCATCTAAATTAAGAAACCTAGCAGCTGAAGGTAAATTTGAAGAATTTGTTAGTGGCCTTCCAAAGAAGTTAAAGTCTTCTGCTAAAGAAGTTTATAACGCGGTAAGAAAGGGACTTGGCATGAATGAAGAATTCGTAACAGAAGAAGCGTTAGATGAGGCTCCGTTAAGTATTCAACAAAGAAAAAGACGCGGAATGCAAATGAGAAGACTCAAGTCTCGTCTTAAAATTGCTAGGAAAAAAGCAAAAAGAAAAATGGCTTCAAAAGAAAAGCTACAAGTAAGAGCTCGTCGCAAGGCTAGAGATATAATAAGAAACAGACTTTCAAAAAAGCCATACTCGGATATGTCACCACCAGAAAAGATAGCTTTAGATAAAAGATTAGCTAGAATATCTCCAGCTGCTATAGAACGAATTGCAAAAAAGCAGCTTCCTGGAGTTCGCACTGCTGAAAAAGAAAGATTGCGCAATGTTTTAAATCCAACTAGTAAAAACGAAGAATTTGAGATGTTTTTCGAAGATTACTACTCAGGTCTTTCTAAATCAACTTCTTCAAAAAGAAAAGCTCATTTTGAAAAAGGCGCGCGCATGGATGACGATAATCCTGCGGCTTATAAACCGGCGCCAGGAGATGCTAGAGCAAAAACAAAACCTTCTATTCACACAAAAAGATTTAATCAAATGTTTGGTGAAAAGTTAGAAGAAGCGTGTGAAAGAGATACTCAACCACGTAAAAGATACCATATGGCTCTCGAAAAAAATGGCTCAGTAAAATTTGATAAGCGCTTTAAATTTTTTAAGAAGAATTTAGAAGAAAACTCTGAAGATTTACTTGCTGAAATGATAGATTTACAGGAATCAGTAGAAAATTTTTTAGAATTAGAAGAGAGCAGTAAAGAAGCTCTCAAGAATAAAGCAGAAAAAACTGGTATTTCTTATGGTGTTTTAAAAAAAGTTTATGACCGTGGAGTAGCAGCTTGGAGAACTGGGCATAGACCAGGTACAACACCAGCTCAATGGGGTATGGCAAGAGTAAATTCATTTGCAACTAAAGGTAAAGGTACTTGGGGTAAGGCGGATAAAGATCTTGCTGCTAAGGTGCGTAGCGAAGAAGTTGAACTTGATTCTTTTTTTGATCTAAGCGAAATGTTTGAGCTAATAGAAGCTTCAATTTTAGATAAAGCATTAGCGGCTATTCATAAGCATGTAATGGGCGGTTCTGATGTTATGGATATTGTTTGGCAGGTATCCAGAGCAAAAGGTGTTGACATACCTGGTAAACAATTATATAACAATTATATAGAAAAGTATGGTGAACCAAACAGTAATAAGCTTAATCCTATTTCAATATCTAGATTAAAAAGAAAATATGGCTTTAATGAGGGTGAGAACCTAGCACGCGTAAAATTGCAGATCGCAAGAGAAAAGCATGAAAGAATGAAAGCTGC